>Ga0302325_10019817_pt1 | contig 14128 bp, 11 predicted proteins | sample Palsa_T0_2_FD_201948 | JGI IMG/M metagenome (GOLD analysis project Ga0302325, IMG submission 201948) | Peat permafrost microbial communities from Stordalen Mire near Abisko, Sweden - Palsa_T0_2 | ecosystem: Environmental > Terrestrial > Soil > Palsa > Peat permafrost | place: Sweden: Abisko... | reverse complement strand
GCCCAGCCGCTCGCATTCCGCCAGGTAAGCCCGGAGGTACTTCCGCGGTGAGGGCTCGAAGCCGTCAGCGATGCTGGCCGCCTGCCGCGCGGCCCGGGCGGAGGAGCCGCCCATGGCGATCGGTATCTGGCGGCCCGGCCGCGGGCGCACCTTAACCGGACGGCCGCGGAAGGTGAACGGCTCACCGGTCCAGGCCAGCCGCAAAGCCTCGATGCCTTGCTCGAGCAGCTCGAGACGGCGGGCAATGTCCTGGCCGAACATCTCGAACTCACTCGCCACGTAGCCGGCCGACACGACCAGTTCCAGCCTCCCCCCGCTGGCCAGGTCGAGCACGGCCAGGTCCTCGGCCATGCGCACCGGATCGTGCAGCGGGAGCACGATGACCGAGCAGCGCAGCGCGAGGGCCCTGGTCCGGCCGGCCACGGCCGACGCCATGACCACAGGGGACGGCAGATAGCCGTCGTCACTGCGATGGTGCTCATGAAACCGCACCCCGGCGAAGCCCCGCCCGTCTGCCCACTCGCATTGGTCGAGGCACTCGGCGTAGAACATTTCCGGCGAGCCAGCGCCCTCCGGCACCCGCATATCGTACTTGAGCAGAATCTGCACGCCTTCATCCCTGCCTGGCCGATTCCTTGGCCTGACCTGCGGCCGCAACGGCGACGATACCGACTAAATAGTTAACGAAAAATACTAGTTTAACTAAATCGCGGGTCGCGGGCCATGTCAAGGGCGCGTCACTGGACGGTGGGTTCCTGTGGGCCAGGCCGTGCACCATGAACTGGTGCATCTCGGCCACGATCCGCTGCTGACCGGGATGGTCTTCATCCGGCGGGAACAGCCATTCGTCGCACATCGCGATGCCGAGCACCATGGCGAAGGTGACCCGGACCACCACCGGCACGTCCACGCCTGGCCAGCCAACCTCGTTCATCGACGTGCCGGCCAGGTACTCGACTCGGTCAAAGTACCGGCGCAGCGGCGAACTCGCCCCGCTGATGAGCGCGGAGACCTCCGCGCCGTCCTCCTGCGCCGCGCGTACCAGCGCGAGCAGCAACTTGCGGTTAGCCAGCAGGTGCTCGTACAGGCCGGTCAGGTAGAGCCCGGATCGTTCGTCTATGTCGCGGGCCGTGCGTGAGCCTCGTTCCCAGGTCTCGGCGAACTCGGCGAGGAACTCCTCGAACGGCGCCCTGATCGCCGCGTCGAAGAGACCGGCCTTGCTCCCGAAGTGGCGGAATATGAGGTGCTCGGCGACTCCGCACTGCCTGGCGATGGCTCGCGTGGACGTTCCGGCGTACCCGCCCTCCGCGAACATATCCTGGGCCGCGGCCAGGATGATCCGGCGAACCTCCTCGGTGCTGCGCCGCGTGCGGCGACCGCCAGCTGTGCCGGTTTCCTTCAGCCGGGCATCGGCCGCGGTTCCCGCTTGCGGCCCGGCGCTCGCGGGTCCAGTTGGCACTGCGGTTCCTCGGCTCCTCAGCCGCGCCGAGGCGGCTCTCGCGGTCGGCGTGATAGCAGCCACCCAGTATAGCCGGGGAACTGCGCACTGCGGCGCGGGGAACGGCGGCTGCGAGCTGCCCTGGGAGGAACCCGCGCCGGACGTCTGCGTCACATCCAGTTGAAATAGCTCTACAATTAAACTATAAATATCTTACCCGGACAAGGGAGGCTGAAGGTGCTGCGTGCCGGTCGCCAGGCCGCCCCTGAGTCCATGCGACGAAGCCGGGTCCGCCGGCGCGGGTTCGCCCGGCGGCTGCTACTGCGGTATTCGCATGTGCTTGAGCACGCCCTGACCCCCTGGCTGGGTCGGGGTATGTCCCCGGCGGTGCTGAAGCGGCTGCGGGAGTTCCCGTCGCTGCCCGCGGTCTTCCGCCGGCCTTACCTGGCGCCGCGGGGCGCCTGGGCGCCGTTCGATCCGGCCCGGGTGCCCGCGGAGCTCCGGACGGTGGCGGGCATCCGCCGGGATTCCCCGGCCGAGCAGGCGGCGTTCGACGCGGCGCCGCTGCGCAGCTTCTTCCACATCCACGCGGACACGATGGCCTGGGTGGCGCCCCGGTTGTGGCGGGCCTGGCTTCCCGTCGCGCCTCGCCTGCTCAAGGCCCGCCGTGCCGTCCGGCTGTCGCGCCGCCGGGAGCCCTCGCGGCCGCCGGGGGTGCCCGCGGCTTCCCCGGCCGAGCTGACGGCCCGGCTCAAGGAGCAGGCCGCCGTCCTGGGCATCAGCGCGATCGGGGTGGCAAAGTACGACCCGAAGTACACGTTCGCCGAGTACGCCGGCAAGCATCCGGGGGACCGCGTCATCGTGTGTGTCCTTGAGCAGAATTACGCCACCACCCAGATGCTGCCCTCGTCCGCGTCCGAGCAGGCTGCGCTGAGCACCTACGCCGAGCTGATGGACAGCATGACCGCGCTATGCGGCTGGCTGAACCGGGAAGGGTACCGGGCCCACGGCGACGATCAGGAGGGCGAGTCCATCTTCATCCACTACGGGGTGGCCGCGGGCCTGGGGCAACTGGGGCTTAACGGCCAGCTGCTGACGCCGCAAGCTGGCTCCCGGTGCCGGCTCGGGGTGATCTACACCGATGCGCGGCTCGACCTCGACGCACCGGTTGACTACGGAATTGAAGGGGTGTGCGATCGCTGCCAGGCGTGCGTTCGCCGGTGCCCGGTCGGCGCGATCCCGGGCACTCGGCGCGAGCACCGCGGCGTCACCAAGATCAAGCTCAACACGAAACGGTGCTTCCCTGTCGTCGCCCAGGCGGCCGGCTGCGCGGTGTGCATGAAGGTGTGTCCGGTGCAGGCCTACGGCCTCGGCGCGGTCATCGACGAGTTCGAGCGGACCGGGACGATCCTCGGCAAGCACACCGACGATCTCGAAGGCTACGACTGGTTCTTTGACGGCCGGCATTACCTGCCCGGGCAGACGCCGCGAGTCCCTGCCGCGATCCTCAGGCCGCCAGATATGCCGTTCGTGAGACGGCAGGCAACGCCAGGCGCCGAGGCGGCCGGGAGTTAGCTGGCCTTCCCGGCCAGGATCCAGCCGGCCGCCGGCAGCATGCCCTGGCCGCAGCTTTCACAGCCGCTCGATGATGGTGCCCGTGCCGAGGCCGCCGCCACAGCACATGGCGATCATGGCGTACCGCCCGCCGGTTCGCTCGAGCTCGCGGAGCGCCTTGGTGATCAAGATCGCCCCGGTGGCGCCGAGCGGATGGCCGAGCGCGATGGCGCCGCCGTTGACGTTGACCTTCGCGGGGTCAGCGTGCGTGCTCGCCTGCCACGCGAGCACGACCGAGGCGAAGGCCTCGTTAATCTCGAACACGTCTATATCGTCGATCGTCAGGCCGGTCCGGGCGAGCAGCCGCGCGGTCGACGGGATGGGGCCGGTCAGCATGAGCACCGGGTCACTGCCGACCAGCACGGAATCGACGACCCTGGCCCGCGGGCGCACGCCGAGCTGCGCGGCGCGCCCCGCGCGCATCATCAAGATGGCCGCGGCACCATCCGCGATCTGCGAGGAGTTCCCCGCCGTGTGCAGGGCGTCCGGCGCGTCCTTGCGGTTTACCTTCAGGCCCGCCAGGGCCTCCTTCGTCGAGGCCCGCGGACATTCGTCGGTGCCGAACGCCTTGGTGCCGATGACCGAGCCCACCTCGTCGGCCACGGGCGCCTCGACCGCGACTATCTGGCTGCCGAACCTGCCCTCGGCTATCGCCCGCGCCGCCCTGGCCTGTGAGTTCAATGCGTACTCATCCAGGTCGTCCCGGCTGAGACCCCAGGCGGCGGCGATCCGGTCCGCGCCCTGGAACTGAGTCGTGATCTCCCAGTGGCTGGCGAACCGTGCGTTGCGCGCGTCGCCCAGCCCCGGAACGGACGAGGAACCCATCGGAACGCGCGTCATCGACTCCACGCCGCCGGCGATGGCGACATCGGCGATGCCCGCCGCGATCATGCCGTGTACCGCCGTCACCGCCTGCTGGGCCGAGCCGCACTGCGCGTTGATCGTGGAGGCGGCGGTCTCCAGCGGCAGCCCGGCACCGAGCCACGCGTTGCGGGCAATGTTGCCGGCCTGCTGGCCGACCTGGCTGACGCAGCCGGCCACCACCTGCTCGACCACCTCGGGGACCACGCCCGCCCCGTCGAGCAGCCCGCGGTACACCTCGCCAAGCAGGTCCGGTGCCTCGAACGACGACAATGTCCCCTTGCGCTTGCCCACCGCGGAGCGGACGGCGTTCACGATCACGACTTCGGTCAAGGCTCTCTCTCCCGACTTCAGTACAGCTCTCCCGATTTCAGTACAGCGTCATCCCGCCGCTGGCCGGGCCGGCCACTCAGGAGGCGGGCTGAACCGATCCGTCGATGACGGGACCCGCCAGCACGTAGTCCCACACGTTAGGACCGAAGACCGGGTAGTGATTCGTCGCGGAGTACCCGATCGGCGCCGGCCCGACCCACAAGGGCGCCTCGGCGTCCGTCAGGGACTCCGCGGCCGCCTGCATCGCGGCCGCGCTGGTGCTGTGCGCCTTGTTCGCCGCCGCCGCGGCGATCACGACGTCGTCCCAGGCGACGATCTCATCGTTGATACCGAAGGTGAAGTGGCCGCCGTTGAGCGCGGTCACGCCCTTGTAAAAGGTCTTGAACGCCGCGGTCTGCTGGGCCGCATTGCCGATCACCCCGTACGCCAGGCATTCAAGAGTGATCCCTTTCAGCTGGGCGGGGGTGGCGATCTGCGACAGGTTGTTCGCGGCGAAGTCTTCGCTTCCGTAGGTCGGCACATTCCAGCCGAGTTCGGCGCGCGCCTTGACCACGGCGGCGGCAGACGGCCCGAAGTTGTCGATCACCAGCACGTCGGGGTTACTGGCCTTGAGCGCCGCGAGCTGTGGCGTGGCGTCAACCGAGGTGTCCGGGACCAGTTCCACCGACGCGGAGACACCCTTGGCCTCCAGCGCTGACTTCAGCGTTCCCGATGACGACTGGCCGAGCTCATCGTCCGATGAGACGATCGCGACCTTCTTGAATCCCTTCGAGACGAGCGTGGCTGTCAGCTCGTCTTCCACCTGCGCGGCAGGAAAGATCGTGCCGAACAGATAGGGATAGGCGGACGTGTTGGACAGCGTCGTCGTCGCCGAGTGCGTCACCGTGAAGATCTTGTATTTCATCAGGACGGGTGCCAGGGGGACGGTCTCGGTGCTCGTGCTGCCGGGAAACACGACCTCCGGCCTGGTTCCGGAGGTCAGCGCCTGCTCCAGCACGCTGACCGCCTGGGCCCCGGTACTGGCGTCATCCTTGAACGTAACGGTCACCGGCTTGCCGTTCACCCCGCCCGCCGCGTTGATCGCGGCCACGGCCGCCTTCACCCCGTAGATCTGGTCCTTGCCCACCTGGGCGAGGATCCCGCTCTGCGCCGCTATGTCCAGGATGCTCAGCCCTCCGCTCGCGGTGCTGCCCGAAGAGACGGACGAGCCTGCGGCTGTGCTGCTGGCTGTGCTGGTGGCCGAGCTGCTGCACGCGGCCACCGCCGCGACGAGCACTCCCGCCCCGCACATCGCGATCACGTCGCGTCTTCTCTTGGTCATGACACTCTCCTCAGGACAGGCATAATTATCTAACTAAGATAATTAATCTTGCGAAACATCCTGCGACGGGCGAAGATCGTTGTCAACCGGCTGAGCGGCCCGTGACCTGACTGCAACAGGTAGCTGGCGGCCCGCCAGGCGGGCGCATTAGCTCTCACGTGAAGCGGAGTGATCAGATGAAAGCTGAGGGTGGCCATCAGGCCGCGATGCCGGGCACGACGGCGGACGTGGCGGTGCCCGCCGCCCCTGTCGCGGTGTCCGCGGCGGCGGCCCGCCGGATCGAAGACCGCTACGGCGAGCTCACACCGCGCTCACGCGCGGCCTTCGAACGCACCAGCCCGCTGATCCCGGCGGGCGTCCCCGGCGGGATCGTGCAGTACTTCCCGCATCAGATCTACCTCAAGCGGGGCGAGGGCTGCCACGTCTGGGACGCCGACGACCGCAGGCTGGTGGACCTCGTCTACGGCGACTGGCTGTACCCGCTCGGCCATAACCACCCCGCGGTGACCGCCGCGCTCGCGGCCCAGCTCACCAGGGGGCCCACCTTCTGCATGCCTGATCCCGACCTCGGGTACGAGGTCGCCTCGCGCCTGCTGTCGCGGTTCGGGTGGCTGGATTCGGTGCGTTTCACTACCTCGGGGACGGAGGCCACGCTGATGGCGACCCGGCTGGCCCGGGTGTTCACCGGCCGCCAGAAGATCGCGAAGATAATCGGCGGGTACCACGGCATCCACGACGTCTCGATGATCGTCAACGGCCGCTATCCCGATGCCTACTTCACCCCGGGGGGACTGATTCCCGGCACCGAAGGCTCGGTCGTGCTGCTGCCCTATAACGACATCGAGTCCACACTCAAGATCGTAGAGTCGGCCGGCGATGACCTGGCCGGCGTCATCGTCGAACCGATCCTGGGCGGCAGCGGAATGGTGCCCGCGACCCGCGATTACCTGGCGGCGCTGCGGGACGTCACCCGCCGCAGGGGAATCGTGCTGATCATGGACGAGGTCGTCACGTTCCCCTACGGCCCGGCTGGCGTCCAGGGGGCCATGGGCATCGAGCCTGACATCACGACGTTCGGGAAGGCGCTCGGCGGCGGTACGCCCCTCGGGGCGTTCGCCGGGACGGCACCGATCATGAACCAGGTGGACCCGCACCTGAACAACGCCAGGCCGCCGGTCCGCCACGCCTCCACGGTCGGCGGCAGCCCGCTGTGCCTCGCGGCCGCCGCGGCGGTGCTCGACCACCTCGACGATGACGTTTACCGGCACCTGCACGCGCTGGGGGAGCGGCTGCGGGCCGGGATAGCGCGGCTCTCCGCTGAGCACGACATCCCGCTCCAGGCGACAGGCGCTGCTCACTTCTTCGCGTTGCACTGGACCCCGGTACCGATCACCGACTTCGCGACCGCGATGACCACCAACCGCGACGTGATGAGGCATCTGCTGCTCGCCCTGTGCAACGAGGGTTACCTCATGATGTCCGCTCAGGCGGGCACGCTCTGCGCGGCAATGACCGCAGCCGATGTGGACGAACTCGTGCAGGCGGTCGAGCGGGCCGTCGCGGCCTGCGGGCTGATCTCAGGCTGAACCTCGTCGCTATTGCGCAAAATAAGAATGATGAGTTTAATAATTCAGTGATAACTTGGTGCTGAGGTCACGCGGCTCGCGGTGCGCGTGACCACGAAAGGAGTACGCCATGGGCTTGGTGGACGGCAAGGTCGCGCTGGTCACCGGCGCCGCTCGCGGCCAGGGTCGCGCCGAGGCGGTCAGGCTCGCCGAGGAAGGCGCCGACATCATCGCGGTCGACATCTGCGAGCCGGTAGAGACGATCCCGTACGAGGCCGCAACGCTCGACGACCTGGAGGAGACCGCCGCCCTGGTGCGCAAGTACGGCCGCAGGATCGTCACGGTCAAGGCCGACGTCCGCGACTTCGCGGCGCTGCGCGCCGCGGTCGACCAGGGCACGGCTGAGCTCGGCCGGCTCGACATCGTGGTCGCCAACGCGGGCGTCATGGGCTCTTTGGTCAAGGCCTGGGAACTCACCGAGGAGGACTGGCAGACCACCATCGACGTCAATCTCACCGGAGTCTGGCACACGATCAAGGCCACCGTTCCGTACCTGATCAGGCAGGGAACCGGTGGCTCGGTGATCTTGACCAGTTCCATGGCCGGGCTGAAGGGCGTCTCCAACACAGCCAACTACACCGCGGCCAAGCACGGCCTCGTCGGCCTGTCCCGCACGCTGGCCAAGGATGCCGGGGAGTACAACATCCGGGTGAACACGGTGCACCCCGGCAGTATCCCGACCAAGCTGCTGCTGCACGACATGGTGTACAAGCTGTTCCGCCCGGAGCTTGAGGCTCCCGGTCTCGACGACTGCGTGGACATCTTCGGCACGCTGAGCATGCTGCCTGACGCGTTCCAGCAACCGGAGGACGTGGCCAACGCCGTCCTATTCCTGGCGTCGGACCTGTCCAGGATGACTACAGGTACCACGCTCACCGTGGACGGCGGCGCCTCCTTCATGTGATGGCCGCGCCGGCCGGCTCTAACCGTGCGGATCGGACCGGTCTCGCCTGGAATCCGGCCGATTAGTAGCCAAGTGACGATTAGTAGCCAAGTGATACGAAAGATCGAGGTAAAGCGAGATGGAGCTTCGAGGTCAAGTTGCGGCCGTGACGGGCGCCGGACGCGGCATCGGCCAGGCGGCCGCCCTTGCGCTGGCCGCCGAGGGTGCGGCCGTGGCGGTCCTGGCTCGCTCACCGGACGAGATCGCCGAAACCGCGGCGATGATCCGGGGCCGGCACGGGGTCGCCGTCGCGGTTCCCGTCGACGTGACCGACGCCAAAGCCGTCGAGGCAGCGTTCGCGCAGGTGGCCCGCGAACTCGGCGAGGTGGACCTGCTGGTCAATAACGCCGGCAAGAATACGGTTTTCGGTCCCGCCGGGGAGGTGGACCCGGGACGGTGGTGGGACGACGTCACGACAAACCTGCTTGGCCCGATGCTCTGCACCTCAGCGGTGCTGCCTGGCATGCTCCGCCGCGGCCAGGGCAGGATCGTCAATGTCGTCTCGGTGGTAGCGGGCAGAAGCAACCCGAATAACTCCTCTTACGGATGCGCCAAGACGGCGCTGGTGAGTTTCACCGAGTCGGTGGCCGCCGAGACCGCGGGCACCGGGGTCACCGTATTCGCCTTTGCGCCTGGGCCCATCCGCACCCGCCTGATGCACGATATCGCCGAGGATCCCAGCGGTGCCCGCTACCTCGGCGGCGTGCTCAGCAAAATAACGTATCTGCCACCGGAAGTCCCGGCGCAGGCGATCGTCAAGCTCGCGGCCGGCCGCGCGGACGTGCTGTCGGGCCGGTACCTGGATTCGCTGGATGACCTCGTGTCCCTGGCGGATCGCGCGGACGAGATCCTCGTTGGTGATCTCTGCCAGCTGCGGATCCGGAAGCCCGCCCCACTCGGCTAGATCCTGAGGAGAGCCGATGACCATCCTGTGGGCGGGGCTGTCGGTGGGTGCGATTTACACCCTCGTGGCTCTTGGTTACAACATCCCGCTAGCGCAGACGGGCGTCTTCAACTTCGCCCAGGGGCAGATCGTCGTGTTCGGCACGTTCTTCGCCTGGTTCGTCATGGTTGATCGTGGCTGGCCTTGGTGGGCCGCCATCGTGGGCGGAGCAGCGGCCGGGGCCCTGATCGCGGCCGTCGAGGAACTGATGGCCATCCGCCCGGTAGTCGCGAAGGGCAGCCACGCGCTGCTGGTGACCACCGTCGGCGCCTCCGTCGTCATCGAGGGCGTGCTGCTCGCGACATGGGGGAGCACCACGAGGTCGGTGAATTTCTTCGCTGGTAACAATGCGTTCAGCCTGCTCGGGGGCCGTCTTCTCCCGGTTGATCTATGGCTTATCGTCGCCGCCGTCGTCCTTTCCTTCGGACTGCACGCCGTCTCGAGGTACACGCTCTGGGGGCTGACCGGGCGAGCCGCGACCGATGACATGGATGCCGCTATCGTCCGGGGGGTAAACGTGGCCCGCCTGAGAATGAGTGCCTTCACCCTGGCCGGCGCGCTCGGCGGCGCGTTCGGCCCGCTGATAGCGCCGGTCGCAGGGATCGACGTGTCAACGGGGATATCGCTGACCATCTACGGCTTCGTGGCGCTCGCCCTGGGCGGTTTCGGCAGCTTCCCCGGATGCCTCGCCGGGGGCATGGCGATCGGACTCGTGGAGTCCTACGCCAGCCGGTATTTCGGCGTCGCATATCCACCGCTAATCCTCTTCGGTATTTTGATCCTGCTGCTTCTGGCGAAGCCGACTGGCTTGTTCGGGCAGCGCGGCCTGAGGGTGGTCTAGCATGTACGTGCGCGTGCGGAGTGCCGTGCTAGCGGGCCCGTGGATCGCGGTCGCGGGTACCGTTATCCTAGTGATTCTGCCGGAAATTGGCGTAGGCGCATACTGGCAGCGTGAGATCATGCTCATCGGGGTTTACACTCTTATGTGCAGCGGCCTGAACCTTAGTTTCGGATATGCCGGAGAAATGGCTCTAGGGCAGGTGGGCATATTCGCGGCCGGTGCATATGTAACTGCAATACTGTATGATCACGGCATTACTGATGTGCTCGCGGGGGTGCTGGCTTCGATCGCTCTGGCCGCTCTGGTGGGCCTCCTGTCAGGCATACCGGGCCTGCGGCTGAGTCACTGGTCGCTCGCCATCGTCTCGTTCTTTCTCATTCTTATCATCCCGAGTGTCACCCAGATCCTGCAGACGCAAACCGGCGGCCTGCTTGGCCTGCCCGGCATCATAGGCCCCACTTTGTTCGGCCAGGCGATTAGCAATACCACCTTCTATGTCATTACCGTGATCGTGACGGCCGCCTGGATGTTTGTCTTCCGCAATATGATCGTGTCCCCGTTCGGGTTCTCGCTGCGGGTGCTCGGCGAGAGCTCGACGCTGGCCGAGTCGCTGGGCCGTTCCGCCTTCCGCCTGAAGGTTTCCGCGTACGTGCTTGGCGCGCTTCCGGCTGGTATCGCCGGATCCCTGTTCGCCTACCTGAGCGGATTCGTAAGCCCGGACTCATTCACGATGGACGTGCTGATCGCCGTGCTCGCCGCGACTGTCGTCGGTGGCGCGGATAGTGTCTGGGGCGCCCCGCTGGGCGCAGCACTGCTGGTGCTCGGACCGCTGCAGGCCAGTTCGTTCCAGGAATACTCGATAGCGGCCTACGGCATTTTCCTGCTGGTTGTCGGCGTCCTTTTCTCCGGCGGCCTGGTGGGCCTGCTCCGCGCGGCCGGGCGGCGGGTCTCCAGGCGGATCGCCAGCCTGCCCGCCAGCGGGGAACACGGCGCCGGGCCGCCGGCCGCGTATGCGAGCTTGCCGATTCCCGGCGAGCGCCTGGCCGTATCCGGGGTCACGAAGAGCTTCGCCGGCCTGCGGGCGCTAGCCGGCGCCGAACTGGTGGCCGAGGCGGGCGCGATCACGGCGATCATCGGCGCGAACGGGGCCGGCAAAACGACCTTGCTCAATACGATCTCGGGATTTCTCGTGGCCGATGCGGGCGAGGTGACGCTCGGGGACCGCATGCTCACCGGCTCGAAGCCGTATAAGGTGGCCCGGCTTGGTGTCGGCCGTACGTTCCAGACACCGCAGATCCCGAAGTCGATGACCGTGCTGCAGATTGCGGAATCCGGCCGGCTGCAGAAATCCGGTGCCAGCCTGCCGGACTCGATCCTGCGCCTGCCCCGCTTTTACCGGGCGCGCCGTGACAATCGTGCGGCCGCGCTGGCCGCGCTCTCGTTCGCCGGCCTGGTCCACCTCGCCGGCGCCGATGCCGGATCCCTGCCGCTGGGCACGCGCCGGCTGCTGGAAGTCGCGCGGTGCGTGGCCGGCGCGCCGAACGTTCTGCTGCTCGACGAGCCTGCGGCCGGCCTGGACGACGATAGCCTGCGCGACCTCGGATCGCTCATGCGCCGGACCCGCGAAGCGGGCGGGACGGTAGTCGTTGTCGAACACAACGTGCCCTTCGTCATGGGGCTGGCCGACAACGTGTTCGTCATGGAACTCGGCCAGGTCATCGCGTCCGGGCCGCCCGAGATCGTCAGGACGGATGAACGGGTACTCGACAGCTATCTCGGCCGGCGGCACCGTCACGGAGCTGGGCTCACGCCGCCACCGGAGCCGGTACAAGCCGCCGTCACGCATAGCCTCAGTGAGAAAGAGCCCATGGCATGAGCGACGTGAATGCCGCCCTGACGTCCCCTGCCAGCCTCGGCGCAACCGCCCGGATACCGGTTCTTGACGTGTCGCAATTGCGCTTGGGCTACGGCGATCTCATCGCCGTCTGGGATGTCTCCCTGCGGCTGGAGGCAGGGCAGACGATGGCGCTAGTAGGCCGGAACGGAGCGGGCAAGACCACCCTGCTTTCGGGGATTGCCGGGCTCTTGCCCGCGAAAGCGGGAAGCGTAACCGTCGGCGGGAACGACCTCACGAAGGTCCCGCCGTTCCGCCGGGTCCAGCACGGCCTGGGTCTCGTGCAGGAAGGGAAGAGGATCTTCCGTAAACTCACGGTGCGCGACAACCTGCTGCTTGGCTTGCGCGCCTGCGGAACGCGGCGCTCACAGCTGAGCGAACGGCTAGACCGGCTGTATGCGGACTTCGGCATGCTCGCCGGACGGGCCCATGTGCTGGCCGGCTCGCTGTCGGGCGGGCAGCAGCAGATGCTCGCGATCGCGACGGCACTGGCATCGGAACCGCGCGTGCTGCTTGTCGATGAGCCGTCGTCGGGGCTGGCCCCCGTGTTTGTCGACCAGGTCTTCGCGATCCTGGATAAATTGCGCAGCTCCGGTATGGCCATCTTGCTCGTCGAGCAGCTGGTTGAAGAAGTGCTCGGAGGAATTGCCGATACCGTCGTGGTCATTGAGCAAGGACGGGTGACAGTAGCCGACGCGGCCGCGAATCTGTCGGCCGAGGCTATCGCCCGCGGCATCTATTTCGCCGCCGAAGACGGCGGACCGCTCTAGCGCTCCGCGCCGGAGCCGGCCCGCGGGCCCGGGTCCAGGTCCGGGTCCAGGTCCAGGTAGGGGTCGGGTGGTCCGTTAGGCCTGCTTGGCCGCGTGCTGCCCGGCTACCCGGCCGAAGGTGATGGCGTTGGCCAGCGCGTTGCCGCTGCCCATGTAGGAGTCACCAAGCACGCCGCCGGCGCACTCGCCCGCGGCGAACAGGCCGCGAATCGGTACCGCCCCGTGGTCGAGTACCTGCCCGTCACGGTTGATACGCGGTCCTGCGCCCGTCAGCGCCAGGTTGCAGAGCCGCAGCTCGGTCGCGTAGAACGGCGGCTCGTCGATGGCGCGCATGACGCGGGCCGGTTTCTCGAACATCGTGTCGTGCCCGGCAGCGACGTCCTCGTTGTAGCGGCGGACGTTCCCGGCGAGCGCGCCGGGCTCCAGGCCCATCGACACCGCCAGGGCGGAGACGGTGGGCGCGGTCAGGACCCGCCCCTTCCTCGTCATCTCCTCGATGACCGGCTCTACCCAGTCTTCCCAGTTAGTGCCGGTAGGCATGTCGTACTTCTTCGCGGCCGCGGTGCTGCGCGGAACCGCGGCCCGCTTCGCGGCGTCGTCGAATATCGCCCACACCCGGCCGCCCTTGGCGCGGATGGTCGACTCGATCACGCTGTAAGCCGTCATCTCGTTGACGAAGCGCTGCCCGTCGGCGTCGACGAAGACCAGCCAGCCGGGGTAGTAGGAGTCCATGGACTGCGAGAAGTTCGGCCGCGCGTTGAGCAGCCCGCGGCCGTGGCCGACGATCTGCGCCCCCAGCGCCCCGGCCAGCGCGAGGGCATCTCCGCGCGAGGTCGGCGGGCCGATGTAGAACGTCCACTCTGCTTCCACCGCCCGCGGGAGGTAGCGAGGCCATAGTTCCTTGTTGGCACCGAACCCGCCAGCCGCGAGCACGACAGCGCCGGCCGTGACCTGGTCGTCCCCGACGGCGACGCCGGTGACGCCGCCTGGCCCGCCGGGCAGCAGGCGGTCCACGCGCCTGCCGAAGGCGAGGTCGATGCGCGGGTCGGCCTTGGCCGCGGCCAGCATCGATGTGACGATGGCGGCCCCGCCGCCGGCTATCACGTGGCCGCGTGGGACGTGATCATCACCAGAGAAGTAGATGTCGCTGACCTCCACTCCATGGTCGGCCAGCCACTCCACGGTTGGCCCGGCCTCTTCGGCCAGGCGGCGGGCTACCCCGGTCTCCACGGACCAGCCGTTGACGGCCAGGTACTCGTGCAGCAGGGATTCCGGGCTGTCCTGGATGCCCCGCTCGCGCTGGAACCGGGTGCCGGCCGCCATGATGAGGCCGGCCGAGAACTGTGAAGCCCCGCCCGCGGCGTCTGCCGCCTCCGCGATCAGGACCGAGGCCCCGGCCTCGGCGGCCGCGACCGCGGCGCACAGGCCCGCTGCGCCGGCTCCCACGACCACGACGTCGTAGTCGGCCATCTTCCTCACCTCTCAGCGGCCGGCGCCCGCGACGGTGCGCACGGCCTGCTCGATGTCCTCGCGGCTGTAAAGAAA
>Ga0302325_10019816_pt1 | contig 14128 bp, 10 predicted proteins | sample Palsa_T0_2_FD_201948 | JGI IMG/M metagenome (GOLD analysis project Ga0302325, IMG submission 201948) | Peat permafrost microbial communities from Stordalen Mire near Abisko, Sweden - Palsa_T0_2 | ecosystem: Environmental > Terrestrial > Soil > Palsa > Peat permafrost | place: Sweden: Abisko... | reverse complement strand
GGCACATCCACGTTGCGGAGCAATTTGCAAAGATCGAATTACTCGCCGCTTTACGCTGAACAAATGGGGGCCATAGCGGCGCTGGTGGGAAGACTTGTAGATACCGCCGCGAGCTTGTCAAATCTCAGCGTCCAGATGTCTACCGGGGCTCGGGCACGAATTCGTCTATTGACTGAGAATGTCGGCGGCATTCGAGCCGATCTACTGGCCAGCCGGACTCCGCACTTAAGGAAAACCCCGCCTGAACTGGATTCCTTGTCTCAGGCGCCGATGTTGCAAGAGATGGAAAAAACCGTCTCCTTGATTGCTGATGTCTTTATCGGTTCTCAATCGCTTGGCGCCTATTCTGCCCCTGCATCAAGCATCGGCGACCCGGGCCAGACGCTGTTTGTGCGGGACGCGTTGTCCAACCCCGAACATGTTAAATTTGCGCTGAAAGGCTGCCTGGCGGCCAGCCTTTGCTATATCATCTACAGTTCCCTGGATTGGCCGGGAATCAGCACGTCCGTGACCACCTGCATGCTGACCGCGCTGACCACCATCGGCGCCTCGCATCAAAAGCAGGTTTTACGGTTTACTGGTGCCATGGTTGGCGGCGCAATAGGAATCGCATCGCAAGTGTTCGTTCTGCCCGAGGTTGATTCGATTTTCGGGTTCACGCTGCTGTTCCTGGCGGTCACGATTGTGGCCGCATGGATCGCGACGTCGGGCCCCCGTCTTTCCTATTTCGGACTACAGTTGGCGGCAGCGTTTTATTTCGTGAACCTCGATCAGTTCAAAATCCAGACGTCGCTGGTTCCCGCCAGGGATCGTGTCGTCGGCATCTTGCTGGGCCTATCGATGATGTGGCTTGTCTTTGACCAATTGTGGGGCGCGCCGGCGGCGGTTGAGATGCGCCAAAAACTGATTTCGACGCTGAGATTGCTGGCTCAACTGGCCCGCGAACCGATCGCGAACGATTTACCTGTCGCCATCGAACAAAGTTACCGTCTTCGCGAAAAAATTAACCTGCGTTGTAATACTGTCAGGAATCTCGCCGACGCTGTGCTGTTCGAAGTCGGTTCTTCTCGGCAACAACATTTGGCGCTGCGAAAGCAAATTCTGGGCTGGATGCCGCAACTGCGGGCACTCTTTTTAACGCGGATTACCCTTTTAAAATATCGTCTTCAATTGCCGGGCTTTGAATTGCCGGAGGAGTTACGCAGCGCGCAACGGGAGTTCGACGAACGGCTGGCCGCGACGCTCGACGGCATGGCGGATCGCTTTGAGGGTGAGGCACATCGGGAAACGGAAAGTTTAGGGGCTTCTTTGACTCGTCTCGATGCGAAAGTCAGGAGTTGTGATTCGACAGAGTCCCAAGGGTTGATCGCTGCTCACTCACAGACATTCCTTCTTTTGTCGCACGCTATCGAGAAATTGGCTTCTTCTTTGGATAAGGAATTCTGATATAAAGATGGAAATTTTGCAGTCAGATTGATAGGATAAAGAATTCGCAAACCGCTCAAGACGGGGCTAAATTCGGGAGAAGCGGTTTGTTATGAAGAAGGCAAAGCCCATTCGCGTATTGTGCGTTGACGACCACCCCGTTGTTCGAGATGGGCTGGCGGCAAGCATTGGGACACAGCCCGACATGACGTCGGTCGGCGAGGCCAGCGATGGGCAAACGGCAATCGCCATGTTTCGCCAGCTCAAGCCTGACGTTGTGGTGATGGATTTGAGAATGCCGGGGATGGGTGGGGTGGAAGCCACCATTCAGATTCGCAAGGAGTTTCCTGCGGCCCGGATCATTGTTCTGACCACGTACGAGGGTGACGAGGACATCCACCGAGCATTGGAAGCGGGGGCACAGGGTTATTTGCTTAAGGATTCGGTTCGGAAAGAATTGCTGCAAACCATACGGGAGGTTCATAGCGGCCAACGCCACATTACCCCAGCCATGGCCGCGCGAGTGGCCGAGCACACGCCCCACGTCGCTTTGACCCCTCGCGAGTTGCAAGTATTGCAATTGATCGCCAAGGGTTTGCGAAACAAGGAAATTGGGGCCGCATTGGATATCGCTGAAGACACGGTGAAAATCCATATCAAGAACATTTTCGGCAAACTTGAAGTGGTTGATCGAACCCATGCCGTGGTGGTGGGCTCGCAACGCGGGTTTATTCAACTCCCATCATCGCCATAACCCGAAAGTGTTAGTCGGCCGTAACGGAGTCGGGCGATTCACAGCAAAGCATTTGGCGTTTAACGTCGTATGTGCTTACAAAAACACACAAAATTCGGATTTTCGTCGTCGACGATCATGCGGGGATGCGGGAGGGAATCAATGCCGTGGTGAACGCCCAGCCAGACATGATGGTCGTGGGCGAGGCCAGTGATGGCCGGGAGGCCATTCTGCGATTCAAAGCCCTCCATCCAGATGTGTCGCTGGTGGACTGGAATTTGCCGATTATTTGCGGAGAAGAACTGCTCGCCACACTAGGCGCAGAATTTCCCGAAGCGCGGTTCATCGTCGTCACGGCCCTGAATGATGACGATAGCATCCGACGGGCTTTGCAACTTGGCGCCAAGGCGTATCTCCACAAGGACATGTTGCGCCGCGAACTGCTTCCCGCGATTCGCGCGGTTCACGGCGGGCAACAATATATTCCCCAAGAAATCGCCGCCCGACTTAACAGAAAACCGTGACATTCCAGAAACAATTTCTGAATCCGGTTCAATCCTGTCTGCGTCCACGAAAGCCCATTTTTCGGACGCTTATTGACTATGCTTTGACCCGACAACGAAATACACTGACGAGGCGATCGCAGACGACAGAATCATGAGACGCAGTGCTCTTAGCATTCGAGTTTTGCCCGCACTCACAAGTGCGGCTGTGGTTTGCGTACTCCTGGCCACTCGATCATTCGCCCTCGATCCACAAAAAGCCATCACGCAATTTACCCATCGGAGTTGGGGGTCGACATACGGCATCGGCATGGTGGGCTCGATTACCCAGACAACAGACGGTTACCTATGGATTTCCTCCGTCAGTGGAATCTTCAAGTTTGACGGAATCGATTTTACCCGACTGGACTTGGACAAGGCCGGATTCGGTTCAATGGACCCGGACCCGTCGGACAGCCGGACGGCACTGCCTCCCATTCTGCTCGGCGCTCGTGATGGCAGCCTGTGGATCACTAGCCTCCAAAGCGTCATGCGCCTGAAGAATGGGAGCTGGAAGAAGTACGGACCGCAGGATGGGTTGCCCGGCGGAAATCTCTACGCAATTTGTGAAGGAAACGATGGCAGCGTTTGGGCGGGAGGCCGAAAGGGATTGTCTAGATTTCAGGACGGAAAATGGCGGCGCTATGATGCGGAGAGCCAAATTCCAAGTGGGGCACTAACGGCGGTCATGGTGGATAGAGAAAATGTGCTTTGGGTGGCCATTGAAAGAGACCCGCGCTTTCCTTCTTCTTCCGCGGTTGCTTTTCTTCGGCTAGGCGAAAGACTTTTCCAAACAGCGTGCGAGGGCGAGCTTATCATTTCCGGGATGTCCGAGGCGCCCGATGGTAAAATTTGGGTTGCCCAGGTTGGCCGCGCCGCGCGGGCGTTCGTGCGCGACTCAGCGAAAATACGATTCGTACATCCGGAAATTCGCGTGGGAACACAGGATCTTCATGTAGACAGAGATGGCAGCCTGTGGGTTGACAGTTGGGGCGATGGGATGCGCAGGGCAAGGAACACCACCGTGCTGGACACCAATGACATCGCGCAAATGAGCGATGAGGTCGATAAATTCACCCAGAAGGACAGTCTTTCCAGCGACATGGTGTACTGCACCTTTGAGGATAGGGAAGGAAACATCTGGGTGGGTACTCTGGCAGGACTGGATTGTTTCTCTGAAAATAAGGTCGCTTCGTTCTCCAGGCGCGAAGGATTGCCGTTCGATCAGGGCCTCATGCTCCAGGCAAGCGCTGATGGCAGCGTTTGGGCCGGTTCGACACCTCAAGGCTTTGCGCGGCTAAAAAAAGGTGACGCCCAATTCAAGGACCTTGGCTGGTCCTTTTTTAATCCGAAAGCCGCGCATATGGTTGTTGTTTCTTCCATGTATGCGGATCCTGCCGGCCCGCTGTTTCTCGGCACGGGTTGTGGCGTTGTCGTCGTCGAAAACGGCGCCACGAATGGCAGTCTTCTGGCCGGCGGTCCGAACCTGTTGAACGTGCTATCCATCACGCGTGATCGTAGTGGAGCGTTATGGCTTTGTGACATTCAGAGTGGCATCTTTCGTTTTCGGGACAACATATACGAAAAGGTGCCGTACCGGCAACACAGGACGGCCGATATCGTCACCGCAGCCCAAGCCGATATTGCTGGTCGTATGTGGCTGGGTTCTGTTGGCGGATTCGTCACTTGTTATGACAAAAACCAGCCACCGCACTGGTATTCATCGCAGGACGGCCTTTTCTCCGGACCAGTTCGGTCCATCATGAGCGACAGCAATGGCCAGATGTGGTTCGTCGGCAAGGGCGGCATCAGCAAGTTTGACCACGGCCACTTTCTAACACTCAACCGCGATAACGGCCTGCCGGAGGATGACTTGTCTGCCTTGCTCCAGGATGACATGGGTTTTTTTTGGCTGGTGGGATCGACGACTCTTTTTCGAGTCTCGCCGGCCTCTCTCAATGACGCTCTCTCATCGCCCTCTCGAAAGGTAAGCGGTGAACTCATCGATGCCAACGATGGACTTCGTGGTTTCGTCCACGGACAATTAGGTTGGGGAATGGCCTGGCCGACAAAAGGCGCCGATGGCCGCCTTTGGTTTCCAACGACTGCGGGAGTGGCAGTGGTAGATCCGCGTCACATTCCCCGGAATCCATTGCCGCCGCCAGTCCATATTCAACAAATTGTAGCCGCCGGAAAGGCTTTCCGGACACCCGGACACCTGGATTTTCCAATTGGAACCCGGAATTGTGAAATGGACTACGTCGGACTAAGTTTCGTCAATCCGGCAAAGGTGCGCTACCGGTACAAATTGGAGGGTTACGATCAGGACTGGGTGGACGCAGGACCGATCCATCAAGCTCACTATTCGAGTCTCAAGCCAAAAAAATATAAATTTCAAGTCATCGCTTGTAACAATGACGGGGTTTGGAACAAAAATGGTGACAGCGTGGAATTTTCGATCCTGCCGGCCTTTTACGAGACGGCCTGGTTCCCTCCCCTTTGTGCGCTGCCGGTGGCGTTGGCCGCTTGGGGATTATACCGGCTCCGGATTGCGCGAATTACCGCCCGGATGAAACAGCAACTGGAAGGACAAATCAAAGAACGCAAACGGATTGCCCAGGAATTGCACGACACGTTGTTGCAAGGATTCACGGGCCTCGGACTGAAGTTAGATGCATTGGCCAACAGCCTGCCGCCTGCGATGGAAGGCGTCAAAAAGCAGATTCAAAAGCTTCTCGACCAATCCGATCAATACTTGACTGAAGCACGACGCTCGGTGTGGGAATTGCGCTCGGCGACGTTGGAGAGCCATGAGGATTTTTCGAAAGCACTTGTCGGGGCGGGCGAGCGCGCGCTGGCGGGCACCGGGGTCGAATTAAGTTTTTCCGTTGCCGGCACAGCGCGCAAACTTGACAAAACGGTCGAGAACAACCTGCTGCGCATTTGTGAGGAAGCGGCGGCCAACGCCGTCAAACACGGGCATCCCACGCACATCGAAGTCGTTCTTGAATTCAAGCCCGAAGAACTCGGGCTGCTCATCCGCGACAACGGCAGCGGGTTCGACTCGAAGAACCTGAAACAGGCGAAAGACGGACACTTCGGTCTCGTCGGCATGAAGGAAAGGGCCGAATCCATGTCAGGCAAATTTATTCTGAACAGCCAGCCAGGAAAAGGGACTGAACTGGTTGTGACCGCCCGCGCCTAACGGAGATTGGGAAAAGCAAGGTGCCGGCAAAGCTATACTTAGTGTTCCTTTGCCGTCTTATTCCTGGTATTGAAATAAGAATCTCACCCTAAACTTCGGCAAGTTACTAGTAACACTGTAACACGGAAGGGTTATATCCTACTCACCTAGTCGAGGAATTTACGTGACCAAGCGGAGGCTGTAGTCTGCATACATGGAACTTCTATCAGACGAAGTGCATGATGGAACCCAAGGCGCGTTATATAATCGTGCCACTTTCTGACTAGGTAGTCACGAGAATCAGAAATACAGGAAAACGAAATATGAATTCAATGAACGCAATCAGAATGTCCAAGAGAATCACCGTGCGAGTCGCTATTATGATGCTTCCATTCGCATTGAGCATCACACCAGCACTAGCCGGCGACGGAGCCGCAGCAACAAACACATCGGAGGATTGCAGCGCTATCCGTCCCTTCCACATCAACATTCCGGAGGAGGTGCTCGTTGACCTCCGCCAACGCATCGCGGCCACACGGTGGCCCGACCGGGAGACCGTCGCTGATCAATCCCAGGGCGTGCAGTTGGCGAACATCCAAGAACTCGTCCGCTACTGGGGGACGGGCTATGACTGGCGCAAGGTGGAGGCAAAGCTGAATTCTTTGCCCGAGTTTGTGACCACAATCGACGGTGTGGATATCCAGTTCATCCACGTGCGTTCGCGTGAACCGAATGCACTACCGCTGATCCTTACCCACGGCTGGCCCGGCTCGCCGCTGGAGTTCCTGAAGGTGATAGGCCCGCTCACCGACCCCGTCGCCTATGGCGGGCGCGCGCAAGACGCCTTCGACGTCGTGATCCCCGCCATCCCCGGCTATGGCTTCTCGGGCAAGCCGACCGATCTCGGCTGGAATCCCGACCGCGTGGCACGGGCCTGGGACGTGCTCATGAAGCGGTTGGGATACACCCGTTATGTGTCGCAGGGTGGCGATCACGGCTCGGTCATCTCCGACGCACTGGCACGCCAAGCGCCGCCTGGACTGCTAGGCATCCACCTCACCATGCCGGCCACGATTCCCGCGAACCTGGTGGAGGGCATTAACAGCGGCGCTCCGGCGCCCACTGGGCTCAGCGCCCCGGAACGGCGGGCGTACGACGCCCTCAGTACCTTCTTCGGAAGAAACGCGGCCTACGGCGCGATGATGGTGACCCGTCCGCAGACCATCGGTTACGCGCTCGTCGATTCGCCCAGTGGTCTGGCCGCCTTTACGTACGAAAAGATCGCCGAGTGGACCGACAGCGCCGGCCAGCCGGAACGCGTGATTGGTCGCGACGAAATGCTCGACGACATCACGCTGTACTGGCTCACCGACACCGGCGCCTCTTCATCCCGCTTCTACTGGGAAAATAACAACAACAACTTCAGCGCCGTGGCACAGAAGTCCAGTCAGATCAAAGTGCCGGTGGCCATCACGGTGTTCCCGCGCGAGATCTATCGCGCGCCGGAAAGCTGGTCACGGCAGGCCTATCCGTCGCTGTACTACTTCCATGAAGTCGCCAAGGGCGGTCACTTCGCGGCGTGGGAACAGCCGGACCTCTTCAGTACCGAGATGCGAGCAGCGTTCAGATCATTGCGTTAGTTCAAATGCTCTCGTCGGCCTTGCCACGCACGAATGCGGAGCAGGCCGGCGTGGCCCGAGATTCAATCAATCAAACAGAGGAGATTCACCAATGAGTACGATCAAAAGACCCGAAGAGATCAACCATGATCGCCGCAGTTTCTTGCGCAATGCGGCAATGACTCTCGCTGCCGCTGAGCTCGTCGCAATCGGCTCCGCGCACGCACAATCCAGCCAGACAAGTCCTGCGCAGGCGCCCCCGATTAAGCCGGGGACGAATACGTCGTTCGGCTCGCTGAAGCAGATCGATGCCGGCCTCCTGAACGTTGGATACGCTGAAGCCGGCTCCGCGAATGGTCCCGCGGTCGTTCTACTGCACGGCTGGCCGTACGACATCCACAGCTTTGTCGATGTCGCGCCTTTGGTGGCATCGGCGGGTTACAGGGTAATCATTCCGCATCTGCGCGGATACGGGACCACGCGCTTTCTTTCCAGTGCCACGTTCCGGAACGCCCAGCAGTCGGCCGTCGCCCTCGACATCATCGCTTTGATGGATGCGCTCAAGATCCAGACAGCTACCGTCGCCGGCTTTGACTGGGGAGCGCGCACGGCGGACGCCATGGCAATACTCTGGCCGGAACGCTGCAAGGCGATCGTTTCCGTCAGCGGATATCTGATCAGCAGCCCGGCGGGCAACCAGGTGCCGTTGCCACCCGAGCCTGCGTTCCTGTTTTGGTATCAGTACTATTTCGCCACCCCAGTCGGCAAGGCCGGCTATGCGAAATACCTCGACCAGTTCAATAAGTTCATCTGGCACCAGGCTTCACCAAAGTGGAATTTCGACGATGCTACGTACGACCGCACAGCAGCGTCCTTCAACAATCCCGACCACGTTGACATCGTGATGCACGACTATCGCTGGCGGCTTGGCCTGGCCGACGGCGAGCGGAAATATGACGACCTGGAAACGCGACTGGCCGCACTCCCTCCTATCACCGTGCCCACGATCACTATGGAAGGCGACTCCAACGGTGCAATCCACGCGCCCAGCGCGGCGTATCGGGCCAGGTTCTCGGGCAAATATGAGTACCGCCTCATCGCCGGCGGCGTCGGCCACAATCTGCCGCAGGAGGCGCCGCAGGCGTTTGCCCAAGCTATCGTCGACGTAGACAGTTATTGATCGACGCAGCCTGGGTGGCCCTGCAGACTTAGGCATATGGTCCGCAGGGCACGGCGTGGGTGCCGCACAAGAAGTCATTTACAAGAACAGGGTCAGACGACCACGAATTAATGCCTCGACGGACAATGGTTCCTCATTACATGGGGATTTCGCGACAGTAGTTTTGAGCGTTTGGCGCTGCCGCAGTCGCAGTCTCAACCGCCACCGTACACGCTCCGGGAGGGTCTGGGCGGGCGTTCTCCTGGTCCCCAGTGCTCATGCTGGCGTTAGTTGGAAATGGCCTCCGGGTAAACCCTCTTCCTGATCTGCTCCGGCCTCTCGTCTGTGTGCTGGCGCCGAAATCTTGCCCGAAGCTGAATTGCCTTCGTGACGCTGTCAATTCCTGGCCGGCCACGCTTTCACTTTGGTGGGAGCAGGGACCGGTGAAGATATTCTTGTAATCCATGTGCGCGGTGTAACCAGCGGCGGGAAGTTGTGAACACCGTGAAGTTGAGAGTCCCCATACCATCGCGACATGCGAAGCAGGCCAGGCGGTGAAAGCCATTATCAGGCGACTGCGCCGGCTTGAGATTAGTTCGAACCTGTTGGCGGGACACCGCAGCTTCTCCTGGTCGTGTTGCGCGGCTGAGAATACCTACCGTTATGCAACCTTAATGCCGTCGTTCGCCGGGTGGATTGCTAGACCTTCTTGGAATGGCGGCGGGGCGGTTTTTCCGCGAGTGGTGCGTTTGGATTACTTCCGGATCCGCCGTAACCCAGTACCTATCAAATTCGTGAGCTACTTTCGCACCGAATCCCCCTTATACTGTGCTGAACGGCCAGCATGGACTCCAGCCAATGGGACCAAGTTCGCGATCTGTTTCACGAGGCGCTCGACCGCCCGGAAGGGGAGCGCGCGATATGGCCGGCCGGCGCCTGTCCTGACGCCGCCGTTCGGGCCGAAGTGCAGGCCCTCCTCGACAGTGCCGGCGACCCCTCGTTCTTAAGCGCGCCCGCGTTCGAAGGCGTGCGCGACGCAATCGAAAACGCCCCCGCCCCGCCTGCGTCCGATGCCTCGGACGCCTTTGCGACGCAGTTTATCGGCGTCACCATCGCCGAGCGGTATCGCATCGAGCAGGCGATCGGCCACGGCGGTCACGCCATCGTTTTCCTGGCCGCCGATCTGCGGATTGGCGGGCGACCGGTCGTCGTGAAGGTGCTCAAGGAAGTCGCCGACCATCGCACCTGGCTGCAGAAGAAGTTTCGCCAGGAGATCGAGATCCTCGGCAAAATCCGGCATCCCGGCGTGGTGGGTATCCGCGATTGCGGCGAGCTGCCAACGGGCGACCCCTACCTGGTGATGGATTACGTGGACGGGGTGACGCTGCGCGAGCGCCTGCGAACGCCGCTGGAGCTGGCGGAGGGCGCCGCGATCGTCGAAGGGATCGGGACCGCCCTGGCATCCGCCCACCGGGAAGGCGTGGCGCACCGCGACCTGAAGCCGGAGAACATTATGCTCGATGGCCATGCGCCGAGCGGACCCGCCGCCGTGAAGCTGATCGACTTCGGCATCGCGCAGATGCAGCGCGCGGAATCCGGCGGCACCACCACCGTGCTGATGATTGCGGGCACCACGCGGTACATGGCGCCCGAGCAGTTCTTCGGAGTCTCCAGCCCGGCCAGCGACATCTACTCGTTCGGGATTGTCTGTTTCGAGTTGCTGACCGGATCGCCGCCTTACGCGGCAGTCGACGCGATGAGCCTGGCCGCCGAGCAGCGCCACAAACGCGTCGAAGGCCTCGTGGCGCGGGCGATGGGGATACCGGAACTGGCGAAGCCGCTGCTGGTATCCGCGCTGGCGTTCGACCCCAGCCAACGGCCCAGGGACGCCGAAGCCTTTGGCGGCAAACTGGCGGACGCGCTGCGTGCCGGACCGCCGCGCCGGTTCGAACGCCTGCGCCTGAGGATTGCGCACGACCGGCGGACCGTTGGCATGGCCTTGGCGATCGCCATACCGCTTCTGGTTGCGCTTCTGTTCCTGGGCCAATTCCTCTGGGAGGGCACGCATATTGCGAACGTGGTGGAGTACGTCGGGGGCGCGGACCCGCTGGCCGCGGGCTTCACGCCGTATAACGATGTATCGGCGACCACTGCTTTTGACGATGATGCCACCGCGCTGGAATCGTGGACCATTCGCACTCGCAGCCAGGGGCACTATATTCATGGCCTGAACTGGTGGCAGAAGCGCCTGGCATTGAGTAGCGGCTGGAAGCTGACGGCCGTAGTGCGCATCCGGCAGGGCCAGTTCTCGACGATGACCGATTTCGCCGGTGTGGGGGCCCGTTTCTTCTTCGCAGGAGCTTTGGAAGGTCCCAAACTGATGGCGCAAACCTGGACGAGGCAGTTGCCGAGTTTCGCGTTTCGCGACGCCGAGGTTCCCGGAGATCCGCATGCCTACCATACGTACGAATTGACCTACGATCCGGTTGCCCAAAGCGCTGTCTTGAAGATCGATGGAGTCCCGGCCGTGCGCGGCTACAGGGGGCTGCACCAGTTCCAGTCCAATTTTGGCGTCAGCTTTGGCGTGGAACGATGGAAGAGCCAGCAGGCCCAGGCGGATTTCAAGCTGGTGCGCTTCGAAATACTGGGTCCGCCTCGTTCCTGAACCCAGTGCGCCATTTTTCCTCCTTTTACGCTTATATCTCTGAGAGCCCGAAAAAGAGGGCTAAATCGATGATCGAGAACAAAAGGGATTTTCAAACGGGTGCATTCGCACGGACGCCCGGCCAATCACTTCGGCGCGCGTTCATAACTAGCGGAGCGCTTTTGACGGCGTTCCTGGCGTTCGCCTCATATGCCGAGGCCAAGAATCTCTACAGCTTCCAGGGCGCCAGCAGCGGCCCTTCTACCGATGGCGCCAATCCCGTTTCGAAGTTGGTTATCGGCGAAAACGGGGTACTCTTCGGAACAACCCAAGACGGCGGACCTGCCGGCGCCGGCACGGTGTTCTCGCTGACGCCTCCCACAACTGCTGGCGGCCAGTGGACAGAAACCGTGCTGTACAGTTTCCAAACGGATTTTAACGGACAAGGCGACGGTACATACCCTTCGGCGGGCGTGGTGATCGGAAGCGGGGGCGTGCTCTATGGGTCGACCATTTTTGGTGGAAATAACAGCTTTTGCCAAGGAATTGGCTGCGGCATAGTGTTTTCGCTGACGCCGCCGGCATCTCCGGGCGGTAAATGGACCGAAACCGTGCTGCACTACTTCGACGGCAGCGACGGTGCCTTCCCCTACGGAGGTGTCGTGATCGGCGAGGGCGGCGTCCTCTATGGCACCACGGAGTTCGGTGGCGGAGCCGGTGGATGCAGCGACGATGGCGCCGAAGGCTGCGGCACGGTGTTCTCGCTGAAGCCGCCAGCATCGCCTGGAGACCCGTGGACCGAAACCGTGTTGCACGCCTTCACCGATGCCCTCAGCGGACATATCGACGGAGCGGCTCCCCTGACCAACATCGTGATCGGCAAGGGCGGGGTGCTCTACGGCACTACCTTTAACGGCGGAACCGCCGCCTTGCCTTGCGCGGACGAATCAGGTTGCGGCACGGTGTTTAGGCTGACCCCGCCTCCGGACGGAAAGGACACCTGGACCGAAACCATCCTCTATTTGTTTACGGGAGGCGCTGACGGCTTTTATCCCTGGGGCCTGGTGATCGGCAGCAACGACGTGCTCTACGGCATGACCTATACGGCCGTGTTCTCGTTGGCGCCCCCGGCATCCCGAGGAGCTCCGTGGACTATTTCAGTCCTGGCGCCGACGCCTGGAGGAACTCCGCAACCAACTTCGAATCTCACGATCGGCACGGGCGGCGTGCTTTACGGCACGTCGTTCCATGGCGGAACTGGCCCGTGCGTCTACAATGGCGCTCAGGGCTGTGGTACGGTATTCTCGGTGACGCCGCCAGCGTCTCCGGGCGCCCCGTGGACAGAAACCGTACTCCATAACTTTACAGAGGCCGATGGGGCGTTCCCTTGGGCAGGTGTCGTAATCGGCAAGGGAGGCGTGCTTTACGGCACTACGTGGGAGGGCGGAACTGGTTCATGCGTCGACGGCGATGGAAACACAGGCTGTGGCACCGTCTTTTCTTTGAAGCCGTAATTGGCAGCGTCTTGCCTGCCGGTCCGATTACCTTCTACGGGACTGCCGGCAGCGGAGGAACACAAGGGCACCCTAATAACAACGGTTGCGGCGCGGTCTTCAGCCTGTCCGTAGGCCTGGGTCCGTTCGTGGAACCCCAGACCACCTCCGGCAAAGTGGGAGCCGCCGTCACGATCCTGGGCAACGATCTGACCGGTGCGAGCAGCGTCACGTTCAATGGCACGCAGGCAATGTTCACCGTCAACTCCACCGGTACCGCTATCTCGACCATCGTGCCAGCCGGCGCGACCAGCGGGACGATCCAGGTGCTGACTGCCAGCAACGGCACGCTGTCGAGCAACGTGCCCTTCACGGTAAAGCAATAGCCTCTGCGTAGCCCTCAGTCTGGTTGCGCCGCGAGCCTGCGGCGCAACCAGGCGCGTGCCAGGACCCAATCCTTGTCGGCGGTGCGCGGAGCGATCTGCACCACCGAAGCAGCCTCATCGAGCGAGAGCACGCCGAAGAACCTCAACTCGACCAATTGGGCCTGTCTTGGAGCGATGACCGCGAGTTCCTCCAGCGCCCGATGTACGTCCAGCAGGTCCGGTTGCATCGGCGTGAAGGCCAGATCGACGGAATCGAGCGACACGTTGTCCCCGGCTCTTTTCGCCGCGTGCCGCGTCCGTGCGCGATTCGACCAGGACCTGCCGCATCACGCGGGACGCCACCGCCAGGAAGTGTTTGCGGCCGTTGAAGTCCGCGCCTCCCAGTCCGAACAGGCGGATGTAAGCTTCATTCACCAGGGCGGTGGTCTGCAGGGTGTACGGGTCGCGCTCCCCACGCATCTGCCAGGCGGCCAGGCGGCGCAGCTCGGGCTCCATTACCGGCATCAGCTCGGCTCGCGCCTGCTCGTCGCCGTCCTCGAAACGGCGAAGCTGCAAAGTCACTTCGGGCGGCTCGGCTGTGGGATGCCCATCGTCTTGTCCCATGCTTGTCAGTATACCCAATGTGGGGGCGAATCCCTGTATCGCCTACTACCGAGATTCCCTTGAACAGTCTTGTTTGAGAGGGGTTGGCGCGATCCCGTCCGGTTGGTCGGGCAACCGGAAGTTGGGCGTGGGGGAACAATGGGGCCGGGGCGCGGGAGGGTACGGCGCGTTCGGAAAATGGCAAGGCGGGCTCGGGACCAGACGGTTTTGCCTGGGCGATAATGGCAATTAACTGGCCAATCGCTGACTATTTCGTCGTTAGCTTGCAACGGTGAATTTCAGCGATCATCTTCATGAGCCGGTTTTCAAGACGGGTAAAGAGGCGGCGTGTGGTATCGTC
>Ga0302325_10019813_pt1 | contig 14130 bp, 13 predicted proteins | sample Palsa_T0_2_FD_201948 | JGI IMG/M metagenome (GOLD analysis project Ga0302325, IMG submission 201948) | Peat permafrost microbial communities from Stordalen Mire near Abisko, Sweden - Palsa_T0_2 | ecosystem: Environmental > Terrestrial > Soil > Palsa > Peat permafrost | place: Sweden: Abisko... | reverse complement strand
CGGCGGTCACGTTCGCCGGCGGGCGGCACTTCGGGAACGGATGGCCGGGAACCGGCGCGCACCGCGGGTTCGTGCCCGGCGGGGTGGCGGCGTTCTCGTGGGCGTCGACCCTGTCGGTCTCCTCGTACTGGGCGCACCCGTCGGCCCTCGCCGCGTTCCCGGCGGGGGAACTCGCCTGGATGGCGGTGAGCCCGCTGGCCGTCGGGTGCGCGGTCGCGGTCGCGGCCGCCACGGTCCGCCGCGCGGACCTGCCGCGGGCCGTGCTCCGCTATGAGATCCGGGTTGCCGCTGCCGCGTGCGCTGCAATGCCGGCCCTTCTCGCCGGGTGCTGCTGCTGGATCGCCGGCGGGGGAGGGACTCCGCTGTTCCACGCGGGCGCGATCGACGTCCTCGCCGTGATCGTCATGGCGGTCGCACTGGTGGCGGGCCACCGTGCCGCACGCCAGGCGCGGCTGCGCCTCGCCTCGCCATCCGCCTGATTCAGCCGCCATCAGGTTTGCCGCCGCTCGCGACGGGCGCTTCCGCGCGATTTGACTGCGATTTGCGTCGCGATCAGCAGTGCTGTACCTCTGCCCGTCACAGCTGTGCCGACCTCGGTCCCAGCAAGCGCGGACGTCTTGACCAAGGTGTCCGCGCTGAAACGAGACAGCGTTCAGCGCCGTTCGCAGCCGGCGAGGCGGCAGTCCCGCAGACCGCTGTCGTACTCGCCGCGATCATGCCTTACGGTTCCATCCTGCTGAACTTCGAGCCGGCTCAGCGGAACCGGGCCGGTCAGCCGGTAGGCGAGTGCCGCGCAGCCGTTGAGTGACAGGTCATCAAGGAATGCGGCGAAGGCCCGCGCGTGCGTCCGGTCCAGGGCCGCTATCTGGCGACAGCGAGCGCCGCCGGGGCACTGACGTTGCCGTACTGGTCAACGGTGTAGACCACGATTGTGTACGTGCCTGCGGCCGGCAGCCCGCTGATCGTCGTCTGGTGCCCGCTGCCCGCGTAAGCGGCTGCTCCCGCGGAGGACCCGACGCCGGCCGGGCGGCCCTGCTCTAGCCGCACGACGGTGTAGCGGTAACCGCTGTAGGCCGGGTTCTTCCAGGATCTCAGTGGAAACTTCCCGATCAGAGGCGTCCTTGTTGGCTCGCTCGTCAGACAGCACGGGTTGAACCGGTGCGGTGTTGGACGTGCCGGAGACGTGGATCGCCCACCTGGGCTGATAGCCACCGGGTGCAGACGCGCCTGGCGCAAGAAGAGCGGCCTCTGTCCGTTCGGGAAAATCCTTTAATTTCTCCTGAACGAACGGTGGTTCCACGTTCCCGCTCCACCCGCATCGTCCCCGCGGGGTCTGTCAGGCCCGGGGGGCAATCCCTTTGCCGCTATTCAGGCGATTGGCTTATGGTCGGTTCATGCGGACCGAGGACGAGCGAGCCGGGCCCGCGAGGCCGGGTGGTCCCTTGGCGGCACGCACGCCGGCCACCTCGTCGGGGAATTCCCGCACGAGAAGATCGACGGCGCCGACATCGAGTCCTACATCGCCCCGGGCAGCCCCACGCCGATGCGCCGCCGCGACAAGGCCGGGCGGCTGTGCCACTGGATCTTGGAGATCCACCTGGTCGACGCCTCGCGCCGGTTCGGCGGCTTCTACGAGCAGCTCCTTGACCTCGGCTAACGCCTGCGGCCGGCAACCGGGCCGCGCCTGCCGCCAACACCCCCACCAAGACCTTGACGGTCGCCGGGAAGAAGCCCGTGCCCGGGGCAGCGGTAAGCACGGGCGTCTTCGGCCGGACCGCCATTGACAACCGGTCAGCGCTGGCTTCCGATCGCGTGCTGCTGCCGGCCGACGGCGATGGCTGAGGAAGGCGGCCTCGGGACGGTGGCCGTCCTGCGCCGCTACCCGGTCAAGTCGATGCTCGGCGAGGACCTGACGGCCTGCGACGTGACCCGGCGGGGCGTGGCAGGCGACCGCGTCCTGGCCCTCGTCCACCGCGAGACCGGCAAGGTCGCCAGCGCCAAGAACCCCCGGCTGTGGCGCCCCCTGCTCAAGCTGCACGCCGCGCTCTGCGGTCCGGCCGTCACGATCACGTTCCCCGGTGGCACCGCCATGGCCGGCACTGGGCCCGGCATCGACGAGGCCCTGTCGGAGTTCCTTGAACAGTCCGTGACGCTGGCCTCCGTGCCTCCGCCCGGTGCGGCGCTCGACCGGGCCGACCCGGAGGAAGTGCTCCGCGACGGCATCCTGGCCCGGGTCCGGGTCGAATCGGGCGAGCTTGGCGGCGCCTCCCCGGAGGGGACCTTCTTCGACTTCGCGCCGCTCCACCTGCTCGCCACCTCGACGCTTGACCGCATCGCCGCGCTCAGCCCACGCGGCACCATCGAGCTTGAGCGCTACCGGCCCAACATCGTCATCCGCACCGGCGCGCCGGGGTTCGCCGACAACGACTGGGTCGGCCGCGACCTGCGCATCGGGGCCGGCCTGATGATCCGGGTCATCGCGCGCACGCCCCGCTGCGCCATCCCGACCCTGGAGCACGGCGACCTGCCGCGTGACCCCGACGCGCTGCGCGTGCCGGCCGGCCACAACCGGATCAGGCCCATGGACGCCCTCGAACCGCAGCCCTGCGCCGGCGTCTACGCCCAGGTACTCAGCCCCGGCCGCATCCGGGTGGGCGACATCGCGCGCCTGGCCTGAGCATGGCGGATGTCCGCTTCACTGTCGGAACTCGTGCCGGGCTGCTGGCTGGGCGTACGATGCAATCGTTCGCATCAGGTATTGATCGGCATCGGAGGTCCGGAATGACGGAGCGCGCTTTGGCTGCCGCTACTGAGGGAGCGCCAGTATCGGACCGGGCGTGGTCGGCCTTTATCGGCGGTTCCTGGGTCGGTGCGTCAGGCGCCGGGGACACGTTCGTCGTCGATGAGCCTGCGACGGGGGCGCCGCTGGCGGTGGTGGCTGCCTCGGATGCGGCGACGGTGGCGGCCGCGGTGGCCGATTCCCGGCGTGCGTATGAGGAGGACTGGCGGAAGACCACGCCGCGCGAGCGGTCGGCGTACCTGCGGGCGGTGGCGGCGGTGATCCGCGACCACGCGGAGGAACTGGCCGAGCTCGAGGCGCGCGAAGTCGGCAAGCCGCGGCGGGACGCGCTGCGCTTCGACGTCTCCTACTGCTCGGCGGCGTTTGATTACTACGGGGGCCTGACCGAGACGCTGCACGGTGAGGTCATTGATTCCGGGCCGATCGAGGCGCGGGTCAAGTACGAGCCCTACGGGGTGGTCGCGGCGATCCTGCCGTTCAACTGGCCGCCGCTGCACTTCAGCAAGAAGACCGCGCCTGCCATCGCGGCGGGGAACACGGTCGTGATCAAGCCGGGCGAGCAGGCGCCGCTGGCCGTGCTGCGGCTGGTGGAGCTGGTCAGCGAGGTGCTGCCGCCTGGCGTGGTGAACGCGGTGACCGGGCCGGCCGCCGGGCCGGCGCTCACCGCGAACCCGGTGGTGGAGCGGATCACGTTCACCGGGGCGACGAGCACGGGCCGCGCGGTGCTGCGCGCCGCGGCCGAGAACCTCACCTACGCGACGATGGAGCTGGGCGGGAAGAACGCGCTGATCGTGCTGGACGACGCGGACATGGACACGGCGGTCTGCGTCGCGATCGAGGGCATGTTCTACAACCAGGGCGAGGCGTGCACGTCGACGGCCCGCCTGCTGGTGCACAGCTCCCGGTACGACGAGTTCGTCGCGCGTTTCTGCGCCGCTGCCGAGGGCCTGGTCGTCGGTGACGGCTTGGACCCGCGCACCGACATCGGCGCCATGGTGGACAGGAACCAGCAGGAACGGGTGCTCGGCTACCTGCGCCGCGGTCTTGAGGAAGGGGCCCGCCTCGCCGCCCAGGGCAGCCTGCCGGACGACCCGCGCCTGGCCGCCGGCTTCTTCGTGCCCCCGGCCGTCCTCGCGGACGTCACCCCGGGTATGACGGTCGCGCAGGAGGAGATCTTCGGGCCGGTCGCCTGCGTCATGAGGTACGACACCGAGGACGAGGCCGTCGACATCGCGAACGGCACCGCGTACGGGCTGACGTGCGCCCTGATCACCGCGGATCATTTCCGCGCCAGCCGGCTCGCCGACCGGCTGGAGGCCGGCATGATCTTCGTCAACAACTACATGCGCCGGGCCTTCCTCGGCACGCCGTTCGGCGGCGTCAAGGGCAGCGGCTTCGGGCGCGAGAACGCGGCGGAGACGCTGCGCGAGTTCGTCCGCGCGAAGAACATCCGCTTCCCCTCCGGCAAGCAGCCGGTGCCAGGCTGGCCGCCGCGGGACTGAGCGCTGCGGCAGCTGCCCGGGCACGAATGACCGGCATGAGCTGCTCCCGTTGACGACCGAAACTGCCCGGAGCATATCGGACCATGGCAAAAGGGACCAGGAGCGAGGAAAGGGCGATCGACGCAGACCCGGGCGGCGGCAGTCCGCGAAAGCATGCCGCCCCGGTGGGAGTGCCCGGCTTGCTGCAGATCGTGATCGATCTCTAGGCCAGCCCGCCTGGTAGCCAGCCTCGTCCCCCAGCTATTCGGTCGTTCCCGCCGGGCGGCCAGCCGGGTGCTGATGCTTTGCCCTGGCCACGTGGGTCGCAAGCAGCAGCAACTTCTGGTCAGGAGCGTTGCGTTGCGGACAATGGCGTGCCTCATCTGCGGTACTACGCCTAATAGCCCCTGCGGACGGTCAGCCCGGACGGAAGACGATGATGACCGGCCGGGCCGGTCGCGATTGGTCCTCGGGCCGGGCCAGGTCTCGGTCGAAGACCCGGCTGACAGAGTTGCCGGCCAGGTCTTCCAGGACGGGCTCGACGACCAGCTGGTGGACCGTGGAGGCCCAGGCCCGGCTGGGCGCCAGCTGCCACGACTGCTCCCCGGGGCCGATCTGCGCAGTGCCGTCGACGAGCTCGCTGCCTGGCCCGCGCACATGCAGGCACCGAGCGAGCAGGCCGTGATCCAGCGGGCGGCCGAAGGTGACCTGCAGCGGCTCGCACGTTCCGGCCGGCGGGACCGCCAGCTCCCAGCTGACGGGATCGACATGCCGGCGCTCTTCGCCGCCGACCTCATACCGCCGCTCCGCCGAAACCCTTAGGGGGAGCCCTTGCGCGTCACGGAACCCGTCCCCGACGACCAGCCGGAACGGCTCGCCCGAGCGCAGCGGGTACCCGACCTCCTGGTGGCTGGGCAAGCCGCGCTTGATGCGGGCGGGATCCAGCAGGACGGTGAGCCGACGGCGGGCAGCGTCCCACAGTTCATGCTCGGTCGGCAGCAACGCGCCCGCGATGATGCTGCCGTCATCGCGGGCGAGCCGCACCTGTCCGGCGGCGTAGCCCTCGCTCATCGGCGCCGAGAACCAGACGTAAAACCGGAGGAGGTTGACCGGCACCTCGGCTGCCGCCGGGCGGATGCCAGTCACCTCGGTCGCGGCCGGCCGCTCGGGCCGGGGGCGAACCAAGACGGCCGCACTCGTCCCCTCGACCGTGACGGTATAGCTCATGCCGTCCAGGAACGCGAAGCGCGGCACGAAGCACAGGTCGGCCCCGTCTCGTTCCAGCCGCCCGGCCATCGGCGGCAGACTGCCCGCCGCGACGGCCGTCCCCGGAAATACTCGCACGTCCGCTCCGGCGGGCAGACCCCTCAGCCGGATGCAGTCGCCGCCGCCGCCGCGCGACCAAATGGCCTCGGTCACTGCGGCTGCTACAAGGACGCGGTCTTCAGGGAACGCAGATGCTGACGGCCCGCGTCGTCGGACTGCAGGGCCAGCACGTAGCTGCCGCCCAGGTTGGCCAGGCGGCGGATACCCTGCAAGTCCTTGGTCTCCCTGGGCACGCCGACCGGCTGTTGCGGCTCGGTCAGCGGCGGCTGGCTGTCGATGTCGCGGCAGGCGATCTTCAGCAGCCCGTGGGCGCTGTTGGCGACGAGCAGGTACTCCTCGCCGTCCTGGACGAACGACACCATGTCGAGCGGCTGGTTCACCGGGCCAAGCTCGGCGACGGTCCGGCCAACGGCCTTGGCGCCGTCGGTGAGGTCGGCGAGCCTGAAGTGCACGAGCGGCGTGCAGGTGTAGCTGGCCAGGACGCTCGCGCCGCCGTCATAGGGCACGAACGCGCGGATCGGAGCCGCGGTCTCCCACTTACCGTGCGAGACATGGTAGATCTCCAGGCTGCTGCCGACAATCCCGGCGCTGAAGGGGAACGGAATGCGCCGCAGCTTGGAGGAGAACTCCTCGTTCGACAGCCCGGCGATGAGCAGCGCCCCGTCCGCGTAGGCCATGTCGGTGACAGTCGCGGTGCGGATCGGCTGACGCAGCAGGCGGATCTTGAATGTGCCGAACTGCATCTCCTCTCCCTCGTCGTCGCGGAGCGGCAGAGTGGTGTCCAGCCGCTCGTCGTCTTCGCCGGGGGCGTCGCCGATCGCCACCGCGGCGAAGGGCACCTCATCCAGCGGGACATCGTCGATGACGCCGTCGGCGACGCTAATCCGCGTCAGCACCGGCTGGGCCGCCTCACCGTGGCCGCGCTGGACCGACAGGTACACGTTGTGCGACAGCGGGTGCACCGCCATGTCCTTGATGGTGATGTCGTCCGGCCCGCAGCCCAGAAACGACCCCACCCGCGCATCGACGTCCTCCAGGTCGAACGGCTCGGCCCCGCCCGCGGGGCCCGGGTCGGCGACATCGACGGCGAACACCGTCGCCGCTGCGTTGTCGGCCAGGAACAAGATCCCCGCAGGCCCGAACGTGATCGGACCGGCGGAACGGAGACTCACCCGGCCTGACTCCAACCTGAACTCACTCATTGAACCTCCTCATGCCTGGCAGGCACGCACGGAATTAGTGGTTATAGGCAGGCTACTTCACCCGGCCCGCCGTGGTTCAGCCGATCAGCTGGCGGCTGTCCGCGGTATGAGAGTGCGGTTGGACTACTCGTAGACGGTGGCAGCGGCGATGATCTCCGCGAACAGGGGGCCACATGACGCCCGCGGGGGCCGAACGGCGGAAGTCCCGTGAGAAATTTCTTCTGGCATAGTGTCGGATCCGGAGCGAGGCGTTCGTAGCTGAGGTGAGAGGCGGCCGGAGGAGGCCGCCGGGACAAGGAGCCATGGGATGACGCGGTACCTGATCTCGTTCGATGACGGCGCGATGACCTTCCCCGAAGAGGATCTGCCCGACGTGGCCAAGGCCGCGCACGAGGTGGTCCAGGAGGCCCAGGACGCCGGCGTGTGGGTTTTCGGCGGCGGACTGGAATCCCAGAGGGCGAGCGTCGTGGCCACCGACGGGACGGTCACCGACGGCCCCGTACCCCCGTATTCCGCGCCCTGAGGATCGTCAGGTTTCTCCGGTGTGGCAGGTTGGCCGGGTGTTCGATCTGCGGCAGGGTTCTGGTGTGTGAGACAACATGCGCAGTTCGGGGTGCCGTCGGTGGAGAAGCTGCTCGGGGCGTTGCCGGTTGTGGCCGATTACTGTTCCCGGTTGAAGATCCGGAGCATCGTTGACGGACTGTGTCCGGTGGACGACCAGGCCGATCTCACCTACGGGCAGGTGATCGAGGCGTTGGTGGGCAACCGGTTGACGTCTCCGGCTCCGCTGGTGCATGTCCAGGCCTGGGCGGCCGACTGGGCGGTGGGTGAGGCGTTCGGTGTCGAGCCCGCGCTGCTCAACGACGACCGGATCGGACGCGCGCTGGACGCGATCGCCCCGGTCCTGGACCAGATCGCCGGGTCGGTCGGGGCGGCGGCGATCGAGGCGTTCGGGATCGACGTGACACGGATCCACTGGGATCTGACGTCGATGTCGATGCACGGCGACTACGAGGGGCAGGCCGAAGGGTTCCCGGCGGTGAAGTTCGGCCACCCGAAAGACCGCCGCACCGACCTGAAACAGATACAGACCGGGCTCGGGGTGGCCGGGGACGGCGGGATCCCGGTGTTCCACCGGGCCTTCGACGGCGGTGCCGGCGAGGTCAGCCAAGTCATCCCCATGATGAGGGCGCTGCAGGAGATGGCAGGCGAACGCCGGCTCCTGATCATCGGGGATTCCAAACTGATCTCGTACGCGAACGTGGCCGCGATGGACGGCGACGGTGTGACGTTTGTGGCGCCGGCGTCCAAGACATATGTGTCCGCGGCCGACCTGTCGGGCCTGTCCCTTCACGCGGCGCTTGAGGTCGCCTATACCGCCGGACGGGACGCCGGGAAACCGGCCGACCGGCGCGGGACGTGGCATGTCATCGAAGACACCATGAACGTGACCGGCCCGCGCAAAGCCGACCCGGCGGTGGCGTTGCGGCGGGTGTTCGTCCACTCCTCAGCCCGGGCCTCGGCCGCGATCACCGCCCGCGCGAAGAAACTCGACCGGGCCCGCGAAGACCTCGGGCGACTGGAACGCGGCCTGGGATCCCGGCACTACCCGACCGTGGAGAAAGTCGACGCCCGCCTCGCGGCGATCAGCCGGGAACGGCGGGTCGGGGACTACCTGCGGACGGCGACAGGAACCGACTCCGACACAGGAAAACCCGTCCTCACCTGGTCCTTCGACGCCGACGCCATCGCGGGCGAGGCTGCCGGCGACGGCTGGTACGCCCTGCTGACCAACCTGGACGCCGGCGAAACCGACGCCTCCGGGGTCCTGGTCCTCTACAAGGGCCAGGAAGCAGTGGAACGCCGCTACTCCGCGTTCAAAGGACCCCTCGCCGTGACCGCGCTGTTCCTGAAGAGCAACCGGCGCATCGCCGCGCTGATCACCGTGATCTGCCTGGCGCTGCTCATCTTCTCCCTGATCGAGCGCCAGGTCAGGATCGCTCTGTCCGAACAGGGCCAAACCAAGGTCGAGGGCCTGTACGCCGGACGGCCCGCGATCCCCACCGGAAAGCTCATCCTCGACGCCCTCGCCACCATGAAAATCATTCCCGGAGCGGGCCCGAACCCCCCGATCATCCCGGCTCCGACGCAACTGCAACTGCAACTGCTCGACCTGCTCGGCGTCGACCCGCGACGATTGCGGTGACCATCGCCAGGCGGCGAGATACCGGGCTACCGCGAGAGGTGGCGGTAGAGCCAGAACATCAGGCCATTGTGTCGCGCACCGGTCTCGGCTTCGGCCTGCCGGGATGCTTCGACGGCGGCATTGCCGTATTCGCGCATCCCTGACTCGTACTCGCCGATGGCGGCCAGGAGGCCGCGCTCCCCTGGCGCGGCGTCGGTCAGGACGCGACAGAGCTGCCCGGCGTCCTGCAAGGCGGTGTTCGCGCCGGAACCACGAGCCGGGCTCATCGCGTGGATCGCGTCGCCGAGCACGGTCACCCGGCTGGGTTCCCAGGCCGGCGTCGGCGTCGAGGTGCGGATCCGTACCAGGAACGTCTCCTCGACGTCGGCCATCGCGTGGAGCGCACGCAGGTCCGGGTGCCAGGACTTGATCAGTTTCGCGCCGGCCGCGTGCAGTCCGGCCGGGTCCAGCCCGGCCAACCGGGCCTCCGGCATGCCGAAATGCCTGGTCTGCCCGGTCACCGCCCACATCAGGTAGTCCCCGACCGGTGAGAGCACCTCCGAGGCCTGCTCAGGACGCTGCCGCAGCCGGACCAGCCCGGTCGCCATCCCGATCCGGCCGCCGATCACGGCCACGAACCCTTCCAACAACGCCGGCGGCACCAGCTTCAATGCCTCCTCGGTCAACGGCGTCTTGCCGTAGATGGACGCCCCGCCGGTGTCGACCACCTCGGCCTGCGGCAGGTATTGCCGACGCACCGCCGAGTTGACGCCGTCCGCACCGACCAGCAACTCCGCCTCGACCTCACGCCCATCAGCAAAACGGAGCCGCACGACCTTCCCGCCCACTTCATACCCGGTGAGCTCGCAGCCGTAGACGATCCGTTCCTCAAGTCCAGCGGCCAACACCTCCCGCAGTGTCTGCCGGTTGACGGAGGTCGCCAGCGACGCGGCCGCATACGGATCGACGGTGGGATCGCCGCCCACACGGTGCAGTTCGCGAAGTTGTTCGCTCACCACCGTGAAGCGCTTACCGGGGCTGCAACACGTGGCCTGGAACAACGCGAACAGCTCGGCAGGCAGACACCGCTCCAACGCGAGCCCGGCCCGCGCGTCGACGTGCAGCCGATAGCCCTGCCGGCGTCCGGCCAGGGCGTCGTCCCGCTCATAGACGGTGACGTCAAGACCCGCCTTGCGAAGACCCTGGGCCAGACAAAGCCCGCCGAGCCCGCCACCGACCACAGCCACTCGCAATCCTCGCACCATGCCCCCGTGTCGCTTGGTGACCACACTTCATACGAGTGCTGTTTCCATCATGCAGGTCCCCACGCCTTGATTCCCACGAACCCTGCCGCAAACCACACCACCCGCCACACCGAAGAAACCTGACGATCCTCAGGGCGCGGAATACGGGCGTACCCGGAGACCAAGGAGGTCATCGGCGGGTTCGCGGTCGTCGACGTGCCCTCACGCGAGGAGGCGCTGGAGTGGGCTGCCAAGATCGCCGTCGCGTGCCGCTGTGCGCAAGAGGTACGGGCGCTCCTGCCCGACCCGACTGTCTGATCGAAGGAGACCCGTCACGCGAGAGCAAGATATGCCTCGGCCATGGTCTGACCACGCGGGTCTGCGCATCGACCTGAACTGGGGACGCGGGGCAGTGACCTTGGGATCGGGCGTGGGGGCGAAGCCCGGTCCTTGTGCCTGACCGGATCCCCGCAACCACTGATCGCTCAGTGGAGCGACAGCCAGGCCATCGCGGCGAGTGTGCCCACTCATCGGCATGTGCGGTCGTGTCCGGCGGCCGAACAGGCGCCAGATCGGCCTGATCTGTACGCAGCCATCAGGCGAGATCACAAATGGCGCGGCCAAGCAGAACGGCGGCTATATCGCCTCGGTGGGATGCGCTCGCGGAGGAGACGTACCTAAAGTACCGGCCTCGGTGGGCTCAAGTAAGGGCACCACAGATCATCGCTGGCCCGGTGCTGACTGTTATCGCTCTCCGGTGTCGCCTCACGGATCCTGCCGGAGGGCACCGTGCTCATCGGCGTGAGCGCGCTGATACTGGTGCCATGACTGAGACCGAGACCTTGATCGCCGAGGTCCGCCAATTGCGCGCCGATATCGCCCGGCTGCACGCCGCGCAAACGGCGGTGCACACCACGCACAGCTGGATGAGCCTGCTCTTCAAAGACCTGTCCACCAACCCGTACACCCAGTACAAGGTCCACATGTGGGGCGCGATCTACTGGCTGATCAACTTCCCGCTGGTCTGCTGCCTGTTCTTCTTCACGCCCACGCTGTGGCTCAAGCTCGGCATCTTCATCACGCTGATCTACTCGATCTACGCCAACCTTGCGACCGACTACGGCGCCATGTCAGCGGCCGAGGCAGCGTTCGGACAGCCACAGCCGCCGCCCATCCCACTTGAGCCGCCGGCGCCGCTGCCGCCGATATGAGGCGGCGCAAGCCTCCGGGCGCTGGCACGGCAGGTGCGCTACGGCCGGACCAGCCATGGCAGAGCCCGCGCCGGAAGTCGCCGACCCGACGGCGGCCCGCCCATCAGCTCCTGCGAGTTGCCATGACGCCTGCTACCGGGAGTTACCGCAGACCGTCCGCCGTTTTTGCAGGGATGGCGCCTGCCGAATCGGCGCGGCACTGGAGCATCGTCGCCGGACCATAGGTAATCGCCCGGTTACGGCATGCTGTGTTACTATTTCGGCGCTTCCGGCTCGTTCCCTGCCCTCCCTGCCCGGCTGCCAATATGTGCGTTGCGGTGACGCAACGAGATACGCTCGCCATCACCAGCGACGGCGGAGCTGGCTGGCGCCTGGACCCCCTGCCAGCGGCTGCCGGCTCCGCGGGCTGGATCGGCCAGGTCTCCTGTGCGACGGCGCAGGAATGCGCTGTTCACATTGCCGGCGGGCTGACGGGGGGCACGTTCCTGTCCACCGGTAACGGCGGCCTGAGCCGGACCGCGGCGACCGGTGTCCCCAGCGGCGCGCCGGGGAGTCCCGAACTGCTGCGCTGCGATCCGAGCGGCCGTTGCACCGGAGCGGTCTTTGCCGGGCAGGGAACGGCGTCCGGTCCCGGGATCAGGCAGGGAGTCGCGGTCATGCGCTCCGCCGACCTTGGCCTGACCTGGTCCGTCTCCGGCATGGGTAACATGCCGCGGGAGTACGGCACCTTGCCCGGCTTCCTGATGCCGTGCGGCGATGCACTGCACTGCCTGCATGCCTACGGCTCCGGTATCGCGATGACCGGCGACGGAGGCCTCACCTGGCAGCCCGCCAGCCCGGCCGCCTGGCAAGACGCGACCATTACCCCGGTGAGCTGCCCCGGGGCCCTGGACTGCCCGGCCGCGCTGGCCCCCAGGCTGGCGAGCCGGCACCCGGTGATCGAGACGACCAGCGACGGCACGGCGCGGACCGCGCAGGCGCTGCCGTCATCGCCTGATGACCCGCTCCAGTACGCCACCCTCCTCAGCTGCCCAGCCGCAGGCGGCTGCGTCGGGCTGGCGAGCACGCTGCCGCAGGAACGGTCAGCATTCCTCAACTCCCGCGGCTTCTCCACCGGCATCGCCCAGACGTCCCCGCAGCTCGTCATCTCCAGCCTGGGCGGTTAGCTCACCGCGCCGCTCCGACCGCTGCTGAGCAAAGGGCGTACTTCGCCTCGTCGGGCTACACAGGCCGGGCACGCAGAACACCCACTCGGGGAGCCCGGGCCCCTGCTCAGCGATGATCTCGCAACGCGGCGTAACGGCGGTTCGCGCGCTCATCCGAGGGAGATCGCCGACAGCTGGTGATCACGCACTGTGCGCGCGTTTCGCCGCGACCGCGGAACCCTATTCGGTATCATCGGTGATACCATTGTATGCATGGCGATGACCCTGAGGCTTGCCGACGATGAGACCGACGCGCTGCGGCGGCGCGCAGAACTGGAGCAGCGGTCCATGCAGGAAGTGGCCAGGCAGGCGATCCGCGAGTACGTGGAGAACCACAGCCGCGGCGAACTGCTCGACCAGGTCCTCGATGAGGAACTGCCCCGCTACGCCGAGGCGCTGGAGCGGCTCGGCCAGTGATCTACCTGGCGCTTCCCGAGTTGCTGCACGTCGCGGAGCGGACGCTGGGACCCGGCTACGCGGTGCGCGACTACGGGCTCCTGGAAGCCGCCCTGGCCCGCCCGCAGGCGACCGCCTTCGGCAAGGACGCCTACCCCGACCTGGACACCAAGGCCGCGGCGCTGCTGCACTCCATCGCCCGCAACCACGCGCTCGTCGACGGCAACAAGCGGCTTGCGCTTGCCGCGGTCATCGTGTTCTACGGCCTTAACGGCCGACGGCTGACCCTGACCAACGACGAGGCCTACGACTTGGTGATCGGCGTCGCCGCCGGGCAACTCGACGATGTCGACGCCATCGCCGCCATCCTCCGGAACGCCACCCAGCCTCGCAGGTGAAGCGACAGCGCGGGTCCGCGCGCCAAGCCCCAGATCGCCGAATCGGCATGCAGTTGGCGTGGCGTAACTGACACGCTCAACCAGTGCAGAAAGCCCGATCTGTGCGCCTCATCAGCGCTTGCGCCATTTCAGCGAGAATCCGCCTACGCGCTGCCGTGATCGCACGCCGTCCCGGTGACAGCTCGCGGGGGCCTTAGCCGCGCTGGTTCCGGCTGTGGTTAGCGGCTGATGGTGAACGGGAGGGTGGCGTAGCGACGGGTGTAGTGGCCGCGGGCGAAGGTGCCTGCTTCCGGGTCCACGGTGAAGCGAGGGAACCGGGTAAGAAGTTCCTGCAAGACGACGCGAGCCTGCAGCCGCGCGGCGGCAGCGCCCAGGCAGTGGTGCGGGCCGATGGCGAAGGCCAGGTGACGGTCCCGGTTGCGCTGGCCGCGCAGGATGTCGAACTGATCGGGGTCGGGGCCGAACACTTGGGGGTCGCGATTGGCCGAGCCGTACAGCAAAAGGACCCTGCGTCCTTCCGGGATCGTACGGCCGTGCACTGTCGTGTCGCGGGTGACGGTGCGAGCAAGGCACTGGACGGGTGAGGTCAGCCGGAGCATCTCCTCGATCGCCGCGGGAAGCAGGTCCGGCCGGTCCAGCAGCAACTGCCGCTGGCCGGGGCAGGTGGTGAGCAGTTCGGCAG
>Ga0302325_10019812_pt1 | contig 14130 bp, 13 predicted proteins | sample Palsa_T0_2_FD_201948 | JGI IMG/M metagenome (GOLD analysis project Ga0302325, IMG submission 201948) | Peat permafrost microbial communities from Stordalen Mire near Abisko, Sweden - Palsa_T0_2 | ecosystem: Environmental > Terrestrial > Soil > Palsa > Peat permafrost | place: Sweden: Abisko... | reverse complement strand
CGGCCCGCCTGTTGGCGGGCAAGAAGGCGGGCCTGTCGATGGCCCCCTACGCCCAGGCCCGCCGCGACCAACGCAGGCGAACGTCGTGGACCGAGCGGCCGGGTATCGGGGCCGGCCCGGACTCCGACTCCGACTCCGACTCCGACTCCGACTCCGACTCCGACTCCGACTCCGACTCCGACTCCGTCGGCCTAGGAGGCTCGGACGGCCTGGGGGACTCCGACGGCCTGGGGGACTCGGAGGCGTTCGAAGTGGACGACGCTGGGCCGGACGACGAGCCGACGGAATTGTGAACCTGCTCGATTTCATCGTCATCCTGCTGGCCGCGGCGGCTGGCATAGGCGGCTACCGGCTGGGATTCCTGGCTCGGGCGGTGTCCTGGATCGGGTTGGGCCTGGGCATCTATGCCGCGGCCCGGTTCCTGCCCGCCATCATCCGGTGGCTCAGCCCGGGCAACTCGTCCGAGCGATTGTTGCTCGCCTTCGTCATCCTGATCGGCGGGGCGCTGGCCGGCCAGGCGGTGGGCCTGCTGGCCGGGGCGCGGCTCCATCGGGCGTTGCCGCTCGGCCCGCTGCGCGACGTCGACCGGGGCGTAGGGGCAGGCATCGGCGCCTTGGGCGTCCTGGTCGCGCTGTGGCTGCTCCTTCCCTCCATCGCCGCCGTGCCCGGTTGGCCGGCCCGCCAGGCCCGGTCGTCGGCCATCAGCAGCTGGGTCGTCTCGCACTTCCCCCGGGCGCCTGACGCCCTCCAAGTGTTGAAAAACCTGGTCGGGCCGGACGCCTTCCCCGACGTGTTCAACGCCCTTCACCCAGGTGAGACGCTGGGCCCGCCACCCCCGTCGGCCGGCATCACGGCCCAGGTGGATGACCGGGTGAGCGCCTCCACGGTCAAGGTGGAAGGCCCGGCGTGCGACGAGATCCAGGACGGCAGCGGGTTCGCCGTAGCTGACAACCTGATCGCCACCAATGCCCACGTGGTGGCCGGGGAGGGGCAGGGTCGCACCCGGGTCCTCTTGCCCAACGGGTCGACGCTGCCCGCCACCGTGGTCCTGTTCGATCCCAACCGGGACCTGGCGCTGCTTCGGGTCCCCGGCCTGGGGGAGGCACCGTTGCCCATCGGGACGGGAAAGGTGGGCGAGATCGGCGGCGTGTTCGGCCACCCCAACGGACAGGATGCCCTGGCCCTGGCGCCCGCCCAGATTGCCCAGAACGTCACGGCGGTGGGGCGGGACCTGTACGACAGCCACGAGACGAGCCGAAACGTCTACGTGCTTTCCGCCGTGCTGTACCCCGGAGACTCGGGGTCGCCCCTGGTGGACCAGACGGGAACCGTCGTCGGCGTGGCTTTTGCCATCGCCCCGGACCGGCCGACGACCGCCTACGCCCTAGCCAGCAGTGAGCTCCAGGCCGTCCTGCAGGAGGGTGTTGGGGGTCCGGTCGGCACCGGTCCCTGCCTCAGCTGAACCCTGGACCAATAGGGCTCGCCTGATCTAGCCAAATCACTCCAAAGTGCACTTGTCAACGAGATTTGCTGCTTGAAATCAAGATTTGGTCCGTTTGGATGTATCAGGTATGTGCTGAGGTCGTCATCTGACCATGTCCCGCGCCTTGGCCGTCTTGGTAACGCCGATGGCGTGCTGCGACCCAGGTACGCTGCGCCGGATGAGGGCGGGCGACGACGACCCGGGTGACGAACCGGAACGCGTCGACTGGGCCGAGTTGGTCAGGCGGGCTCGCGACGGCGACCCGACCGCAAAGGGGGCGTTGGTCGAGAACCTGAAGCGCTTGGTGTGGCACACCATCGCCGAGTTCGGTCTGTCCAAGGAGGACCGAGAGGACATCTTCGCGGGCACGTTCTGCCGGATGTTCGAGCGCCTGGACTCAATCCGTCAACCCGATCGCCTCCCCGGCTGGGTCGCCACCACCGCTCGCAACGAGGCCCACACCCTGTTGCGGGCGAGGGGTCGGCTGGTCGTCTCCGACGATCTCGGTGACAGCGAGGATGTCGAACTGCCGATCGACGACGCCCTGCTGGACGAGGAACTCAATGTAGCCCTTCGGGCGGCATTCGAGAGCTTGCCTCCAGGCTGCCGAAAGATCCTCCGACTCCTTTTCGCGGACTCTCGCCTTTCGTATGAGGACATCGGCGAACAGCTCGACATGCCCCACGGCAGCATCGGCCCGACCCGGCAGCGCTGCCTCGATCGTCTCCGCAATTCTCCACACCTTCGACCCTTCCTTGAAGGAGGCCAACCGTGAACCGCTTCGACCTTCGGGACGATGATGTCCTGCTCGCGCTTTTGTCTGAGTCCCTGAACGAGGTCGATCCGGTTCCCGACACCGCCGTCGCCGCCGCCATGGCCTTGGCCCAACTGGGCGATGCCGATGCCGAGCTGGCGACGCTGGTGGCCGACAGCCTGATGGATGACGACGTGGTGTTGTTCCGCCATGACGTCGCCTTGGCGCCGCTGGGCGAGACGATCGACCGGGCGCTGAGCTTCGCCACGCCGACCTTCAGCGCCGACATAGAACTGCAGGCCGACGGTTCGACGTTGGTTGGGTCGCTGGCGCCCCCCCTGTCGATGGCGGTGGACGTGGAGACGACCCGGACCAAGGTGACCACCTACAGCGACGAGTTGGGCCGGTTTCACGCCGAGATCGGTGCCGGGCGGTGCCGCCTGCGTTTCCATACCGCAGATGGGGTCGTCGTAACCCCCTGGATCACCCGCTGATCGCGGCTTCGTCGACCGGTCGCCGTTCCTACTACGGGGACACGTTGTCGTTGCCGCCGATGCAGATGAAGGCGGCCCCCACCGCCTCGTCCTGACCCTGCCGGGCGCTGGCCAAGGCCTGCGCCGTTGCCTGCCCGGCCTGCAAATGGCGGTGGAGGGCGACCATGAACGGTGCGGTCATGCCGTCAGGCACCCGCATGACCGGGGCGACGACGGACTGCACACCGCACCCGATGAGCGCGGCCGCCGTGCCCAACAGCTCGTCACCCAGGCGAACGTCGGTCACCGCCGCCTCACACGCCGCCACCACGACCGTGCGCGGGGCCCGGCGGAGGCCCTCCAGGTCGTAGACGGTGAGCGGTCCGTCGGCCAGCAGGACTGAGGAGAACTGGGGGCTGTCCGAGCGGAACCGCCCATGCGCCGCTAGGTGCGCCACGTCCGATGCTTCGAGCGCGGAGATGACGGCGGCCGCCGTGGTGGCCGGGCCGACCAGGACTTGGGTCGCCGTGGGCGGGCTGGCATAGCGGTACAACTGGTCGATCTGGCTGACCTCGTCATCGGCCCCCGGCAGGTCGGGACCGGCGATAAGGGCGACCGACCGTGCGCCGACCGGGGCGGTGCGCCCCTGCGATCCCAACCCCTGCGATCCCATCCACAGGGCCGTGCTGGGCGCCACCGTGGTCGATCGATGCGCCAGGCTGGGAAGTGCCGACCACGGCAGGCCGTGCAGGACGCCCGTGGGCACCACCACCACACCTATGTCGGCCGGCAGGCGTAGCGGTGCCATCAGCATCTCGTCCAGGCGATGGGCCGTGGCGGCCAGTGACTGACGCGCCGCGCCGCCCGGTGAAAGCCACAGCCGGCGCAGGGCGGCGAACAGGTACCGCTTTTCATCGCCTACCGACAACGGTCCCAGGTGGTGGAGCCGGACGCGGTCGCGGGTGACCGTGACGGCATGGAGTTGGCCCTCCAGCGCCACGTACTCGATCAGCCATCGGTTGCCCAGCGCGTGGCGCACGGACGCCACGTCGACCCGGCCCGTCCTGGCCGTGTCGTCGCTCGCCTGCAGGGTCTCATCGCGCACCAGCCGTTCCAACTCGGCGATGCGATCGCGGAGTTTGGCCATCGCCCCGTCGCTGTTCGGGGCGCCGGCCTGTCCGACGGGACGGCTACGGGCATCGCCGGTGACGCTCAAGGCGATCGCGCGCAACTCGGCCTGGGTCTTGCGTAGCTCGGTCAGCAGGCCGGCCAGCCGCTCCTCGTCCGGCGGGCGAACGGAGCGGCGTTCCAACGCCCCGGCCCGCCACCGTTCGGCCCAGCGCAGCACGTCCACGGCGCGCCGGTCCTCCAGCGCCAGCCTGACACCGAGGCGGGCCAGCTCCGCCCCGTGGCTGGCGGCATAGACCCGTAACTCCGTGGCGCCAAGCGAGGCGCGGTAGTCGTCCACCACCGATATGCCCCGACCGAGCGCTCGCTTGGCCCCGCTGCGGTTGCCTTCGGCCAGATGCAGCAGGGCGACGGCGAGCCACGCCTGGGCCCGCAGGTCGGCCGTGCCCCGACTGCGGGCGCCCACCGCCTGGGCCAGCTCCTGGCGCGCCACCTCCGGTTGCCCGAACGCCAGGGCCAGGCGGCCGGCGAAGGTGCGGACGTGCACCGATTCCACCGCCCAACCCTGGCCGTCGAGTTCGGCCGCGATCTCCCGGCACCGCGGCAGAAGCCCGTGCGGCGCGGCCGCCTGATCCTGGCTCTCCAAGATCTCGGCCTGGACACCCACGTAGCGGGCCAGGGCGGCCCAGGGTGGTCGGGCCGCGGAGTCGAACTCGGCTGCTGCCAGCGACGCCTGGGTCGCAGCCTCGCGGTAGTCGCCCCCGGCCATCAGGGCTCGGGCCAACAACACCCGGCACTCCATGAGGTACGCCTGGTTTCCCACCGCAATCAGCGCCTCGACCGCCCGGCTGGCTGCGGCGCGCGCCTCGGCCACCATGCCGGCCAGTAGCAGGACCTCGCACCGGTCGGCGTCCAGCACCGCCACATGTCCGTACTGGTTGCCCAGTGCGGCGTACGCCTCGCCCGCCCGGGCGAACGCGGCCAAGGCGTCGGGGAGCTTGCCCAGCCGACCGAGGACAAAGCCCATGTTGTGGGTGTCCATCGCCAGGAGGATGGGCAGGTCGCGCGCCCGTTCGATCTTCTCCGCCGCCGACAGGCTTTCCAGGGCCGCGGTGAAGTTCCCCTGGTAGGAGCACAGAACGGCGCGGTTCGAGTGGGCCAAGGCCAACGATGGCTGGTCGTCCACCTCCTCCAGCCAGCGCAGGGCCCGGGCGAAGACGACCATCGCTTCGCTCAGCCGTCCGGTGCGTTGCAGTACGACGGCGCGGCGCAGGGCGACCACGCCCCGGTTGGCGGGGGACGACAACGACGTGGCCACCGTGATCTCGCGCTCGGCGCTGGCCACGTCGCCCACGGCCACCAGGGTGGTGGCGAGATGGGCTCTCGCCACGGCCTCGCAACCAGTCAGGTGGTGGGCCACGCTCAGGTCTATAGATTGGCGGTAGCTGGCGATTGCCTCGTGCAGGTGGTCAAGTTGGTGCAGGGACAGCCCGACGACGAGGTTGGCCTCGGCTTGGACCTGGGCGTCGACCGCCTCGGCCGCCACGTTGCGCGCGCCCTCCAGACTGGCCAGCGGATCTCGGAGCCGCTGCTCGGCCAGCTGGGCCAGTCGGGTGAGAGCGTCAGGCGGCGGCTCGCTAGGTCGATTCGGGCACGTTTGTGTATCTTCACACCGTTGTCCGACTCGTATGGAGGACAGAGGAGAACTCCATGAGCGAAGAGCCGGAGCAGACGTCCCGCGAGAGCGGCGGGGGCGACGAGGAGGCGGACTGCGAGGTCGATGATGCCCCGCATCCGTTCCGCGACCAGGGCCCGTGGAAGGACCGGGTGGCCTTCCGGGGGTCCGACGGCACCATCTTGTACCCCTACCGCCCCCACGAGGTCCTGACGCCGGAGGGCGAAAGGGCTCTTCAGGTGGCCATCTGCGTCTTCCCGGGCCACCACATAATCCTCGATGAAGACACCGTTGGACCGGCGGACTTTCCCTTCAGCCGCCTCACCGGCGTCCCCGACCCGCTCCTGCTGATCGACGAGCTGACGTTGCGGGGCATCGTGGCCCAGGTCAATCACGTGTACTTCGCCCATTCCCTGTACGGCAATCCGGTCTACGGCAACCCCGTGTACGGGAACCCTGTGTATGGCAACCCGGTCTACGGCAACCCGGTGTACGGCAACGCGGCGTCGGGCAACGCGGCCGAAGGACCGGCGGCGCTCGGGTTCGGCAACCCGCCCCCGCCCAACGTGCAGTACGGGACCGTCCTGTTCGGCGACAAGTCAAACGGCACGGTGCACATGATGCCGAACCGCAGCTCCGCGCTGCCCAAGCCCGACCGTGTCCCAGACCACGAGATCGCCGAGCGCATCAACACCCCGCTCAATCCGGGCAGCCCGGAGGTCATCGTCCTCGACACCGGCCTGGCGGCACCGTTTTACCGGCCCAAGGTGTTCAACGGCACCGGCGTCTCCGCCGCCACGGTCTACGACATCGACCGCCCGGACGAGGACGGCGACCATTACCTCGACCCGACGGCGGGCCACGGCACATTCATCGCCGGTGTCATCACCCAGATTGCCCCGGGATGCAAGGTCACGGTCCACCGGGTGCTTACCACCTTCGGCGATGGCGACGAATGGCACATCGCCCACACGATCGAGCATCTCGTCCTCAACGATCCCCATCGGACGATCCTGAACCTCTCGTTCGGGGGCTACGTCCTGGACGAGCCCCACCTGATGATGCGCACCATCAAGCGCATCCAGCACAAGGGGGTCCTGGTCGTGGCCTCGGCGGGCAACGACGCCACGTCGGAGCCGAGCTACCCCGCGGCCCTGCAAGACGTCCTGGCTGTGGGTGCCCTGAGCCCGACCGGGCCGGCGTACTTCACCAACTTCGGCACTTGGGTGGAGGCATGCGCTCCCGGCTACGACGTGCTGAGCACGTTCTTCCACCGCTTCAACGGACCTGCGCCCAATGGCCCCTACGGCGAGGATCCCGACGACTTCAAAGGATGGGCGCTGTGGAGTGGCACATCGTTTGCCGCCCCGGCGGTGGTGGGCAACCTGGCCCGGCTGATGATGGGCAACAGCCTCTCGACCAAGCACGCCGTCGATCGCCTGATCAACAACTTCTCGCTAACGGTCATCCCGCAGCTCGGGACGATCGTCGATTTCATGTAGGGGCCTAGCTCACAGCCGATCCCGGGGAGCCCGGGGCTCACCAGGAGCGGGTGCTACGAGGTGACGATGATCGTCCCGGTCATGAAGTTATGGATCCTGCAGTGGATCGTGTACGTGCCCGGCTTGGTGATCACGATGGTCTTCGACCCGCTCGAGAACACCCCGGTGTCGAACGCTCCGTCGTTGGCCGTCAGCGAGTGATCGGTGCCGTCCAGGTTGGTAACGGTGATCGTCTCGCCCACCTTCACGTGATCCGGGTCGGGCTGGAACTTGAAATTGGTGATGTCGATGGTGGCCGAACTCGAACCGGTAGACACCTTCTTGGTGCTGCTGCACGCGCCTGCGCCCAAGGTCAAAACGACCGCCATGGCTATAACCCCTGAGCGCGAAGCTCGCATACCCAACCTCCGAGTCCGATGTCCACTTGAAGTACGGGGCGACGCCCCACCCTGGATCTACTCGGACGCGGTGAAGTGGCGGTCGGCTATGCCTCGATGAAGATGCACTCGCCCGGGCACTCCTCGGCCGACTCGATCACCGAGTCGGTCAGATTGTCCGGGAACGAGGCAAGGCCTTCGGCACCGCCTGGGTCAGAGAACACCTTGGCGCCCTCTTTGACATAGGCCAAGCCATCGTCCAACAGGGTGAAGACGGCGGGCGCGATCTCCTCGCACAGCCCGTCGCCCGTGCAGAGATCTTGATCGATCCAGACCTTCATCCGCGCTTCGCCTCTCCAGTGACGCCCTCCGGTACCGCAGAGGGGGGTTTTCCGACTTGAACGTAGTTAGCATACCTCGGGCTGTCAATTTCCACGGCGATCACCGGGAAAACGCGGCGGCAATGTCCGCCGCAAGGTTGCGCCCAGAGGGTATGGTCGCCCAGGACAGCCGTCGTTCGGACAAGTTCGAGAGAGGAGGTGGTCCGGTTGGCCGACTCCGATGACTCCGCGTCACGACTCGCCGCCTACCAACGCGAAGCGGCCGAGTTGCATGAACAGGTCAGGACGCTGGAAGACGAGGTCACGACCCTGCGCAAGCGGCTCCAGGACGGGCCCAAGCGGGTCCGCACCCTCGAGGAGAAGCTGCTGGAGACCAAGGGCCAGCTGCAGCAGGCCATCAGCCAGAACGAGAAGCTGACCTACACGCTGCGTGAGGCACGCGAGCACATCGCGTCGCTGCGCGAGGAGGTCGACAAGCTGACCCAGCCGCCCTCGGCCTACGGCACATTTCTCGGGACCAACGACGACGGCAGCGTCGACGTGTTCGCGGGTGGGCGCAAGATGCGCGTCGCCCTGCACCCCGAGCTGGCCGACTCCGAGCTCAAGCGGGGCCAGGAGGTCGTGCTCAACGAGTCGCTGAACGTGGTGCTGGCCCGGGGTAGCGAGACCTCGGGCGAGGTCGTCACCATGAAAGAGGTGCTGGAAGACGGCCTGCGCGCCATCGTGGTGGGCCGGGCCGACGAGGAGCGGGTGGTCGAGCTGGCGGAGGCTCTGCGCCTGGCGCACGAGGCCGGGACGGGCAAACTGCGGTCGGGCGATTCGGTCCTGATGGACTCCCGCACCAGCCTGTTGCTGGAGAAGCTGCCCCGGCCCGAGGTCGAAGAGCTGGTGTTGGAAGAAGTGCCGGACATTTCCTATGCCGACGTCGGGGGACTGGACAGCCAGATCGAGGCCATCACCGACGCGGTTGAGTTGCCGTTCTTGCACCGCGAGCTGTTCGCCGAGCACAAGCTTCCCGCCCCCAAGGGAATCCTGCTGTACGGCCCACCGGGCTGCGGCAAGACACTCATCGCCAAGGCGGTGGCCAACTCCCTGGCCAAGAAGGTGGCCGAGGTCACGGGTGACAAGAACGCCCGTTCCTACTTCCTCAACATCAAGGGTCCCGAGCTGCTCAACAAGTACGTGGGGGAGACCGAGCGCCAGATCCGGCTGGTCTTCCAGCGGGCCCGGGAGAAGAGCGAAGAGGGCTTCCCGGTCATCGTGTTCTTCGACGAAATGGACTCGCTGTTCCGTACCCGGGGCACCGGGATCAGTTCCGACATGGAGTCGACCATCGTGCCCCAGCTGCTGGCTGAGATCGACGGCGTGGAGACGCTGAAGAACGTCATCGTGATCGGGGCTTCGAACCGGGAGGACCTGATCGACCCGGCCATCCTGCGCCCGGGCCGCCTCGACGTGAAGATCAAGATCGAGCGCCCTAACGAGGAGGCGGCGGCCCAAATCTTCTCCCGCTATCTCACCGCCGACCTGCCGCTGGACGAGGGCGAGGTGGAGAGCCTGGGCGGGGGCGACCGCGAGAAGTGCGTCCGGGTCATGATCGAGCACACCGTGGCCGAGATGTACCGCAACGACGACGACAACCGCTTCCTGGAGGTCACGTACCAAAACGGTGACAAGGAGACGATGTACTACAAGGACTTCTCCTCGGGCGCCATGATCGAGAACATCGTTCGGCGGGCCAAGAAGCTTTCCATCAAGCGCATCATCGCCGGGACGGGACGGGGTATCCGCACCGAGGACATGCTGGCGTCGATCAAGCAGGAGTACAAGGAGCACGAGGACCTGCCCAACACCACCAACCCGGACGACTGGGCCAAGATCTCCGGGAAGAAGGGCGAGCGGATCGTGTACGTGCGGACTCTGGTCTCCGAGGGTAAGGAGACGACGGGTGGTCGAGCGATCGAACGAGTGGCAACTGGCCAGTACCTGTAACCGCAGGCAGGGGAAAAGGGTGGCCCGGTCGCGACCGAGCCGCTCGGCCCTCTCCCGCTTTATCCCGTGTAGCGGTTAGGGTCGGTTTCCGTGGCCATCGTCAAGGTGCTCGGACTGGAAACCGAGTACGGGATCATCATCCGCGGTTCGGCGGATCCCAATCCCATCGCCGCGTCATCGGCCCTGATCAACGCCTACGTGGCCGAACTGGCTCGACGGGTGGCCTGGGACTTCGAGGACGAGTCACCGGGCCGAGACGCCCGGGGGTTCGCCCGGGAAGGGTCGATGCCCCCAGAGGTGGAGACCCACCTGGTCAACGCTGTGCTGACCAACGGTGCCCGGTACTACGTCGACCATGCCCACCCCGAGTACTCGACCCCGGAGTGCGCCAACGCCATGGACGCCGTGCGCTTCGACAAGGCGGGCGAGCGCATCCTGGCCCGTTCGGTCATCGCGGCCGGCCGGTTCCTGCCGCCCGGCCACTCCATGGTGGTGTTGAAAAACAACTCCGATGGCAAGGGCAACTCGTACGGCACCCATGAGAACTACCTCATGGACCGCAGCGTGCCGTTCTCCCGGATCGTCCAGCGGGTCATCCCCCACTTCGTGTCCCGCCAGGTGTTCACCGGGGCGGGCAAGGTGGGCAGCGAGGCGTCCTCCACGCTGGGTATGGACGTCACCTTCCAGCTGACGCAAAGGGCCGATTTCTTCGAGGAGGAGGTCGGCCTCGAGACCACGCTGAAGCGACCCATCGTCAACACCCGTGACGAACCCCATTGCGACGCCCAGAAGTACCGGCGCCTGCACGTCATCGTGGGCGACGCCAACCTGTCGGAGATCTCCAGCTTCTTGAAGGTGGGCACCACCGCCCTGGTGCTGTCGATGATCGAGGACGACTGGTTCGCCCGGGCCGGACGGGGTGATTTCACCCTGGCCGATCCCGTCATCGCCATGCGCCGGGTGTCCTACGACCTCTCGCTGACCCGGCCGCTGGAGTTGGCTGACGGTCGCCGGATGACGGCGTTGGAGATGCAATGGGAGCATCTCGACCTGGCCCGCAAGTACGCCGAGGACCGGGGGCTCGACTCGGTGGGGGGCGAGGAGATCGGCCGGGACATCCTGCACCGCTGGGAGCACGCCCTCGGCGCCTTGGAGTCCGATCCCATGTCGCTGGCCACCACACTCGACTGGGTGGCCAAGTACCGGGTCATCAACGGGTACCGGGAGCGCCACGGCCTGTCGTGGCGCGATCCCAAGCTGGCCGCCATGGACCTGCAGTACCACGACGTGCGGCCTGAGAAATCGCTGTACGAGCGTCTCGGAATCGAGCGCCTGCTGACCGAGGAGTCCGTGCTGGCGGCCATGACCGAGCCGCCCACTACGACCAGGGCGTACTTCCGGGGCAAGTGCCTGGAGCGCTGGGGCTCCCAGGTGGCGGCGGCCAACTGGGACTCGCTGGTCTTCGATCTGGGCACCGATCCGCTGCGGCGGGTGCCCATGATGGAACCCCTCAGAGGAACGGCCGCACATGTCGATGCCCTGCTACGTGATTGCCACAGCCCTGCCGAGCTCCTGGCTCGGTTGGGTACCTAGAGTGCGAAGTTCATGAGACTGAGAACTTCATGAGATGGAGTGAACATGGCTGAACGCGAACAAATCAAGAAAACCGCAACCGCCCGGACCGAGACCCAAACCGAAGAGGCAGCCCCGGCGTCGACCGAGAAGGGCGACAAGCTCAAGGCTGAGCTGGACGAGCTGTTGGACGAGATCGACGAAGTACTGGACGAGAACGCGGAAGAGTTCGTGCGCGCCTATGTGCAAAAGGGTGGTCAGTAGCACCCCCCGGCCTCCGAGCCGCCTTCCAGCCCGACCGCAGTAGGGTGCACGTCCTGTATGCCCCTGCCTGTGTTCCGCCCCGAGGACGACCCCGGCCCCGATTTTCTCCACCTGCTGCGCAAGATGGGGCAAGACCCTTTTGCCGGTCCCGCCCTCGGTGAGAACCGGGCGGTCGAGATCACCCACGCCACCACCATCGTGGCCATCCGCTACGCCGATGGCGTGGTCATGGCCGGTGACCGCCGGGCCACGGCCGGCTCGTCCATCGCCCACCGGGGCATGGAAAAGGTCCAGCCGGCCGACCGCCACAGCGGTGTCGCCTTCGCCGGGTCGGCCGGGATCGGCATGGAGATGGTGCGGGTGTTCCAGCTCCAACTGGAGCACTACGAGAAAGTAGAAGGCTCGGCTGTCAGCCTGGAAGGCAAGGCCAACCAACTCTCGCAACTGCTGAAGTCCAACCTGGCTATGGCGATGCAGGGATTCGTGGTGGTACCGCTGTTCGCGGGTTACGACCGCCGCCAGAAGCGGGGGCGGATCTACAGCTTCGACCCGACCGGCGGGCGCTACGAGGAGCCGGAGTTCCACGCCGACGGCTCGGGCGGGCGCGATGCCCGCACGACCGTGAAGCTGGGGTGGAGCGAAGGGATGGACCGCAACGCCACGGTTGAGTTGGCAGTGCAGGCACTGTACGAAGCGGCCGACGAGGATTCCGCCACCGGGGGCCCGGACCTGGTGCGAGGCATTTACCCGACGGTGGCCACCATCACCGAGGCGGGCTATGAGCGGCTCCCCGAATCCGACGTGGCGGAGCGTTTTGCCGCCGTCATCGCCAGCAAGAGTCGTAAGGGGCTTTCGCTGTGAGCATGCCGTTCTATGTAGCGCCCGAGCAGTTCATGAAGGACAAGGCGGACTTCGCCCGCAAGAACATCGCCCGGGGCCGCCCGCTCATCGCCACCGCCTACGCCGACGGCATCTTGATCTGCGCCGAGAACACCTCCAAGACCCTGCACAAGGTGAGCGAGATCTACGACCGCATCGCCTTTGCCGGGGTGGGGCGGTACAACGAGTTCGATCAGTTGCGTCGCTCCGGTGTGCAGTACGCCGACATCAAGGGCTTCCAGTACAGCCGAGAGGATGTCGACTCGCGATCGCTGGCCAACCTGTACGCCCAGCACATCGGCAACATCTTCACCCATGAGATGAAGCCGTTGGAGGTGGAGATCCTGGTGGCCGAGGTGGGTATCGAGGCGACCGGAGATCAGATCTTCCACATCCTGTACGACGGGTCGGTGGTGGACGAGGACCGGTTCTCGGTGCTGGGGGGCGAAGCCGAGGCGATCACCGGTCGCATGGCCAAGGCGTTCCGGGCCGGCTGGAAGCTTCCCGAGGCGTTGAAGGCGGCCTCGACCGCCCTCAAGGGACCGGACAAGCCGGTGGCCGTGCCCGACCTGGAAGTGGCGGTCCTGGCCCGCTCGGAGAGCCGGCGGTCGTTCCGGCGCATCGAGGACGCCGAGACGGCGTCGCTGCTCGGTCTGCCCGAGGCGGTGGAGGCGGCGCCAGGGGACACGCAGCCCGGTGCCGGGGGCGAGCTGGCCGACCTGCCCAAGACTGGGGCCGGCGACCCCCCTGCCTGAGCCCGACTCGTCACCCGCGACCCCCGTGCCTGACCCCGATACGTCGCCCGCGACCCCGCTGCCTGAGCCCGACTCGTCGCAGGAACACCTCGGCGTGGCCATCGTGCAGGCGGGGGCGTTGGGGCTGCGCCGCCCCTCATACTCGGTCGATCCCCGGGCCATCGGCTCGGCCGAGTTGACTGGGCTCATCGACGCCCTGCGGGCCGGGTTGGAGGCCACGCCTGGGGTCGGGTTGGCCGCCCCCCAGATCGGTGTGGCGTCTCGGGTGATCCTGGTCCAGGACCCGGCCGCCTTCCATGCCCGCGTCACGCCGGAGCGGCTGGCCGAGCTGGAGCGCACCCCGGTCGAGCCGTATGTGTTGATCAACCCCGAGATCGAGCGGGTGGGCAACGAGGGGCGGTCGTTCTTCGAGGGGTGCCTGAGCGTGGATGGGTATTGCGCGCTGGTCGAGCGGCACCGCAGCGTGCGGGTGCGCTGGCTGGACCCCGACGGCGAGCGCCACGAGGCGGTCCGCACCGGGTGGCACGCCCGCATCCTCCAGCATGAGGTCGACCACCTCAACGGCATCTTGTACGTCGACCGCATGTTCACCCGCACGTTCATGACGACGGCCAACTACGCCGACTGGGTCGGCCGGCCGCTGGCCGAGGTCCGCGCCGCCTTCGGCCTCACGTAAGTCTCAGGAGAAGAGGTCGGCCACCGCGAGCGTCACGTCAGGCAGGGCGACCGGTGCGACGACCGCCCCGGGCCTGACTTGGCGAACGTCGCGGTAGTTGTTGGATCCCGGGTTGGTGGCGACCTCGACGAGGTCGTGCGTGAGGTCGACGATCCACATCTCGGTAATCCCAGCCGCGGCGTAGTAGGGCCGCTTCGTGCCCCGGTCCCACGAGACAGTCGTGTCGGAAACCTCGATCATGAGGAGCACATCGTCGGGC
>Ga0302325_10019811_pt1:5000-10000 | contig 14130 bp, 8 predicted proteins | sample Palsa_T0_2_FD_201948 | JGI IMG/M metagenome (GOLD analysis project Ga0302325, IMG submission 201948) | Peat permafrost microbial communities from Stordalen Mire near Abisko, Sweden - Palsa_T0_2 | ecosystem: Environmental > Terrestrial > Soil > Palsa > Peat permafrost | place: Sweden... | reverse complement strand
GATCTCATGAGCGTCCGCATCGGGCGCTTTAGCTTGGCTTTTGGTTCATCCCACAGCGCCAGTTCTGCTTACCAAAAATGGCCCACTAGGCACTCATTCATTCAACAATTGTTTGGCTTCATAATTTAAGCAAGTCAAACTTCTCACCCATTTAAAGTTTGAGAATAGGTTGAGGACGTTTCGTCCCCAAGGCCTCTAATCATTCGCTTTACCGGATGAAACTGAGTTCTCCGCAAATGCCTGCTATCCTGAGGGAAACTTCAGAGGGAACCAGCTACTAGATGGTTCGATTAGTCTTTCGCCCCTATACCCAGGTCTGACGATCGATTTGCACGTCAGAATCGCTACAGACCTCCACCAGAGTTTCCTCTGGCTTCGTCTTGCCCAGGCATAGTTCACCATCTTTCGGGTACCAACGTGTACGCTCTAACTCAGCTCAACTGTCAAAAGCCAGTATGAGCCGGCCGTGGTTGCGTCCAAGCACCACCACTTAATCGCAGTGGATGCACAGGAATCACCACAAATCAACTTTACTTTCATTGCGCCTCTCGAGCCTAAACAAGACTGAGTGACTCGCGCACATGTTAGACTCCTTGGTCCGTGTTTCAAGACGGGTCAGGTGGATACCGACCTACTTGCTATCGATTGCCACACACCACGAGAATGCTACACTCAGCATAGGCGGACTACAAGAGAGCAGTTTCCAACAAAAGCTAAAAACTAACCCCCGAGCAGCACTCACCTCGAGCATAACACACGCAGCGCGCATTTCTGGCAGACCCCGCGTACGCGGGAAGTTATCCTAGTCGGTACACTCGAAGCAGACGCCGAGGTAGTTGCTATAACACTGGACAAGACGACAAGCATCCTGCCAGGCACCTTCAACCAACTCTCGCATACGGTCGCCCCAGCCATCCAACTAGTCATAGCATCGCAGGAGGAATGAGAAAATGCACCACCTGAGAGAGACGTAATATCACCACTGCCTGCACTCTCGAGAGAGCCACATATCACAGTAGCAATTGCCTCACTCGGGACAGTTGAATCCTCTTCCCCAAGCACACTTCGTGGTTCCACCTGTTTACCTACTAACGGTTTCACGTCCTTTTGAACTCTCTCTTCAAAGTTCTTTGCAACTTTCCCTCACGGTACTTGTTTGCTATCGGTCTCACAGTAATATTTAGCCTTAGGTGAAGTTTACCACCTACTTTAGGCTGCACTCTCAAGCAACCTGACTCTAGTATGCAACAGTTTGCCCGTGTGTACAAGACAACAGCGCTATGGGCCTGTCACCCACTCTGGAAAAGCCCTTTTCAAAGGAACTTGCACTGTCCGACACACGGGATGCACTGCTACATTCACGCTGCATCTCTCACACGCCAGTAGACGGTGAGACTTAGCGCTGAGCTCATCCCCTTTCGTTCGCCATTACTCAGGGAATCCCTTTTGGTTTCTTTTCCTCCGCTTATTTATATGCTTAAATTCAGCGGGTAATCTCGTCTGATCTGAGGTCGACAAAATAAGGTGTCGTTACGAGAACGACGTTGTTATTTTTAACGGATCAACAGTACTTGTGCATCTACATCACACTGACTTGTAACTCTAGGGCTGAAAGCGCAGCAGCAACGGGTAGTGTTGCCGCTGATAGCCGCTTTTATGCCGTACAAGACAGGCAAGCAAAATGCTGACTTATCAATCACGCTAAACATCTCATGCTCGACGAAAGTATAGCAACAACACACAAGTGTGTTGTGTGCTTGTCTCTCGATGCGAGCCTTAGTATGTTTCAATTTTATTCCGACCCTCAGACAGGCGTACCTTTGGGAGATACCCAAAGGTGCAATGTGCGTTCGAAAATCTAGTGTTCGGCGTGTCCTGCAATTCACACCGCTTATCAGAGCTAGCTCTGTTCTTCATCGATCTGTGAGCCGAGTGATCCACCGTTAATAGTTGTACTTTAACGTTATGGTTAAATCAACTCGTTTTAGACACACACACACTCTGTGAGGAGTGCGATGAAATGCTTTTACACATTTAAAGATATATGTAAGTCACATAGCTCGACTCACTGATGCAACGAGCAAGCATTGCAACCGGTAAGCACAAGCGATGACATGCATGATGTTTCACGCACAGATCAGGCGGTAGTCGAGAAACAACTACTCTTTAAGTCTAGCAATTCGACAGAACCCACACGTTGGGCTATGAACCTGCCAATCACCCCACATTGTAGACTAGACACCCAATTCTCATATCATCGACATGCACTGTACCAAATTACAACACTCTTATATCTCGCCACAACAGGTCGAGCCCCAAACAGAGTTGCCACAGTTGCTCACGACGGTAGTAAACACTACTGTCTGCGGCAAACTTCTGCTTGGCTTTCCGTATGAAATGTACGAGCAACTTTCGTTCAACAATTTACACAGTGTTTGTGAGCACCGGTAATGATCCTTTCGCAGGTTCACCTACGAAAACCTTGTTACGACTTTTACTTCTTCTAAATGAACAAGTTTGGGCATCTTCCCGAGCCATGTGCAGCTGCCGAAACAGCCAGCACAGGCCAGTCCGAAGACCTCACTAATTCATTCAATCAGTAGTAGCGACGGGCGGTGTGTACAAAGGGCAGGGACGTAATCAACGCAAGCTTATGACTTGCGCTTACTGGGAATTCCTCGTTCAAGGGGAATAATTACAATCCCCTATCCCAATCACGAAGAAGGTTCAACGGGTTGGGCAATCTTGACAGATCACCAAACGTAAATTGCACGCTGATCACTTCAGTGTAGCGCGCGTGCAGCCCCGGACATCTAAGGGCATCACAGACCTGTTATTGCTCTGTTTCGTGCGGCTGAACCGCCGCCTGTCCCTCTAAGAAGCACTGTCAACGTCACCAGAGCCGAACACGCAACCCGTGAGAGCTACGTGCCCGGTGATTCCGGCTATAAAGCTGAACAGTCTATTTAGTAGGCTAGAGTCTCGTTCGTTATCGGAATTAACCAGACAAATCGCTCCACCAACTAAGAACGGCCATGCACCACCACCCACTGAATCAAGAAAGAGCTCTCAATCTGTCAATCCTTCCAGTGTCCGGGCCGGGTAAGTTTTCCCGTGTTGAGTCAAATTAAGCCGCAGGCTCCACTCCTGGTGGTGCCCTTCCGTCAATTCCTTTAAGTTTCAGCTTTGCAACCATACTTCCCCCGGAACCGAAACACTTTGGTTTCCCGGAAGCTGCTAGCCGAGTCATTTAAGGAACTCAGGCTAATCGCTGGTTGGCATCGTTTATGGTTAGAACTAGGGCGGTATCTGATCGCCTTCGAACCTCTAACTTTCGTTCTTGATTAATGAAAACATTCTTGGCAAATGCTTTCGCCTTAGTTCGTCTTGCAACGGTCCAAGAATTTCACCTCTAGCGCTGCAATACGAATGCCCCCGTCTGTCCCTCTTAATCATTACCTCAGGTCCTTAAGACCAACAAAATAGAACCGAGGTCCTATTCCATTATTCCATGCAACATTATTCGGGCGTACACCAATGAAAGCAACGCCTGCTTTGAGCACTCTAATTTTTTCAAAGTAAACGTATCGATCGCCCATGACACCCGGTGAAGAGCACCATGGGACCTTACGAGTGTCCCCTCTCGGGAAACACTAATCGATAAGCTGTCCGGCAACTGTCAGTGGCCGCCTTTCAGAGACGGACCGACAGGCACGAACTGAGATCCAACTACGAGCTTTTTAACCGCAACAACTTTAATATACGCTATTGGAGCTGGAATTACCGCGGCTGCTGGCACCAGACTTGCCCTCCAATAGATCCTCGATAAAGGATTTAGATTGTTCTCATTCCAATAATAGGGCCTCATTAGAGTCCTATTTTGTTATTTTTCGTCACTACATCCCCGAACTGGGATTGGGTAATTTGCGTGCCTGCTGCCTTCCTTGGATGTGGTAGCCGTTTCTCAGGCTCCCTCTCCGGAATCGAACCCTGATTCCCCGTTACCCGTTACAACCATGGTAGGCATTTAACCTACCATCGACAGTTGATAAGGCAGACACTTGAAAGATATGTCGCCGGCTCGGAGGCCATGCGATCAGCTACAGTTATCCAGAGTCACCATATAGCAAAGGATCGCCACACTAAAGTGGCTAAATCCATTGGTCTTGGTCTAATAAATGCGCTTCTTCCCGTTTCCAGGTTGAAGCTTTTGGGCATGTATTAGCTCTAGAATTACCACAGTTATCCATGTAGATACGGTTCAACATCTAATAAATCATAGCTGATTTAATGAGCCATTCGCGGTTTCACCTTAATAAGGCTTGTACTTAGACATGCATGGCTTAATCTTTGAGACAAGCATATGACTACTGGCAGGATCAACCAGGTAGCGTCTCTTGAACGCGTGCTGCACGTACGTGAGCACGTGTTTTACCACATACTCACGCACGTACTACGCACTGAGTCGCACTGAGTTGCCCATTCACTCAGGCTCAGCGAAATTACTCGCTTTTCTTAGGCATTGTGTGTGTGTTTCACCACTAGCCTCATAGTTAACATCTTTGCACAAGCGTGAGTATTACTTTTTACGGCAAATCTCAACACTTGGCACCGCTCTCGCGGCGTTAACATGTATGTTTCATCGTTCTCGTGTTCGCCTATGCGTTCACCGAGTTAATCTCTCTCTTTCGCTGCATTCTTATTGCAGTGCGAACTGAACAAGAAATGCACGGTAAATAGAAGCATGCATAGCCGTTGTCTCAACTATGTATGCCTTGAGCTTAACACAGCATATATGTTACAGAATACGAATAGACTGCACATCAGCCGCGCTCTCACACGAGAGAAGCTCACTCTGTTAGACACGTAGAGTAGGAAGAGCTGACATCAAGCATTTTCTCCGGTTTAGTTTATCATATCATGGCACAATTTAATAATATTCACCGCCGTTTGTACCAACAAGCTTTCATCATTCAGTTAAACGCGCACTAACAAGTTAG
>Ga0302325_10019810_pt1 | contig 14131 bp, 17 predicted proteins | sample Palsa_T0_2_FD_201948 | JGI IMG/M metagenome (GOLD analysis project Ga0302325, IMG submission 201948) | Peat permafrost microbial communities from Stordalen Mire near Abisko, Sweden - Palsa_T0_2 | ecosystem: Environmental > Terrestrial > Soil > Palsa > Peat permafrost | place: Sweden: Abisko... | reverse complement strand
CTAGGGTTTTGTTGGCAGTCCCAGTAGTTCGGCGTATTCGCTCCCCGTTTGGAGCGGCAACGTCGATCCACCAGACACCGCCGCGTCTGCGTAGTGACATATAACCTCCTTCTCGGTTGTCACTCGCAGCGCTTGCCGTTGAAGAGGATACAACGACCGCACGTATTCAGCGAGGTCCGGTTCCAGGAAGACCCAGCGGCGACCCACCTTGGCGGCCGGCACCAGGCCGCGCTTGGCTCGCGCGCGTAGTTCCTCGGGATGCAACTTGAGAAATGAAGCCGCTTCCAGGAGGGTGAGCGTGTTCATGGCATTGTGCGTGACGCTACGTCTTCGTCCTGGACGCGCGCGGCGCGCGGCGCTTTTCCCCCGCGGTCAGTTCGGATCTGGCGTCGGTTGCGCAGCTGCCCGATGGCGTGGCGCAGGGCTGCCCTCGAAATCCACGGGAAGCTGAGGCGAGATTAGCCAGGATCTCCTCTATTCCGACGCCAACCTCGAACAATCGCAGGTTCAGCGGTTCTTGTTTCCGGACATAGCCGCTGGCATAGGCGCGCGCTCCGCGCTTCCTGTCTGGAGTCGATGGCCTTGAGCCGTGCCAGGAGCCGCATCGTTGCCGCTCGTCGCTCGGCCTGCGTCCTCGAGCAGTCGAATTGCCGAGCGCTTGCCGTCTGGGCGGGACCGTCCGCCTTGGCCTGTGAATTCGCCTCGCCCACCGATCCTCCAGACTTCGCGCCTGTCGTCCAATCCTTCTCTTGGCAACACGCGACAAGCGCAGCGCGAAGCAGGGTGGGGGAAGTCGCGAGGCGCTGTCCAGGGGTGTTGGGGCGCTCTGCAGCAATACCAGGAGCTCCTCGATTCCATTTTCGACGTCGTGGTCGTCCACCGGCACGGAAAGGCCATCAAAGGCAATCCGGCCGTCGTGAAGCTTGCTGGCTTCGCGAGGCCCGAGGAGATGATCGGCATGCCGGTCCTGGCTCTCAGTCCGGGGTCGGTTTGCTGGCGCGAGTGCACAGCTCTGTTGAAGCTGACAACCGGAACCCACGAGGACCGAGATTGACCCTTTCTAGACATGCACACGTGTCTGTTAGCGGAAGCGCGTGACGGGCATTACGCTATCAGCAGGTCAATTGCTCGCCGGTTCAGAAGCCAAATTGCATTTCGCGCAGCGCGTCCTCGTATTGTTTTTTTGCTTCAAGCACCTTACTCCGAATTTCGTCTTCCCTAAGATGCGCCTGCTCCCACCGATCGAGTTTAGCTACCGAATGATGGACCGAAGCGAGTGCTTCTTCGTGCTCAATAGCGGCTATCCATTCCTCGACTGCTACTTTATACGCGCGCTGCAGTTGATCGAGATTCGAATCAGTCATGCAAAACTCCTCAATCTAGATTATCGGATGGCCCGACTCGAACCGTATGCAGTTCGTCGAGATGATAACGCTGCCAAACATGTGCACGCCGCCGACTTTCTAGGCGGCAGCTTTCTCGATGGGGGCGGATGGCTGATCTGAGAGCTCTTCGAGGCTCTTACCCTTGGTCTCGGGCAGCAGCAGCACCGTGACGATCAGTCCTAGGACACTGACGATGGCGGCCGCACCCTCCGCGGCAGGCAGTCCATGCCAATTCATGAAGAACGGAAAGGTAAATACGCCGACAAATCCACCGATCTTGCCCATCGCCGCAGCAATACCGTGACCGGTGGTCCGAACCTTTACGGGGAAGATCTCCGAGGGATAGACGAAGGTCGTGGCATTTGGACCGAACTCTGTGAAAAAGTAGCTGAAACCATAGATGATCAGAAATGGGTAAATCATCCTCTCAATGTTGGGAATGAGGGCGAGCAGGCCAAAGCTCACTGCCATCATGGCAAAGCCGAGAATCTGGATGGTTTTGCGTCCCAGCCTATCCATCGTCAGCGCAGCGACCGCGTAGCCGGGCGCCGCGAAGATCGCGAAGATGCCGAGTTGGGTCAGTGTCTTTTTAAGAATCGTGTGGTCGCCGCCCAGGGCTGAAAGCACGAGCGGGCTCGAGACAGTGTTGCCATAGTAGGCAAAGTCCATCAGAAACCAGGAAGCGCTTGAACCAATTAGCAGGGACAGCATTCTCTTGTTGTCGACCAGGCGGTGAAAGCCATCCCAAAAGGAGACCGAGTGAGTCTTCTTGTCAAAATGTGGCGACCTCCTGAGTTTACCGGAGTCGTCCTCTTCATGACCTGCAGCTTTGAGAAATCGCGGCGTCTCTTTGAGGTGACGACGCGCACTGTACACGGCGAGGGCGGGCACCGCGCCGAAGGAGATCAGAACACGCCAGATAATGTCATGCGAGAGATGAGTGGTGAGTAGAGCGGCGGCGAAAAGAGGACCGAGGATCAGTCCGGCGGCTTGCATCGCGAAGACCAGGGTGACGAGCATTCCGCGATGAGCCTTTCCGGCGTACTCACTCATGATGGTCGCAGAGACAGGATAGTCGCCGCCGATGCCGATGCCGAGAAGGAAGCGAAAACCGATGAGCCACCAAATGTTGGGTGAGAAGGCGCAGGCTATGGCCCCGGCAGCCAGGATCAGCACTTCGACACCGTAAATCCGCTTGCGGCCGAGCATATCCGCAATTCGGCCAAAAAGCAGCGCACCAATGGCTGCAGCCAGCAAAGCCGTGGACTCGACCAAGCCCTCTTCGACTCTACCCACATGCCACATGGGCTTAAGCAGTGCCATGACGACACCGATGATGAAAAGATCATAGGCGTCGGTGAAGAAGCCCATGCCCGAGATCAGCATGATCTTCCAATGTTTCTTAGAGATCGCCGCATTATCCATTTCGGCAAAATCGTCTTGCCTGGTGCCGATAGATGTGTCCATGACGATTACCTCGGGCTAAGGACAGTGCCTGTTTGAGTTGATGTCATAAGAGCATCGCCTAACAATGGGAGAAGAGAGCGGCCAGGAAACGGAAGGGGCTTTGTGTGTCGAGAGATTGCACGGCTTCGCACGGAGCCGCATCTCATCCTTAGTAAGAACATCCATTGATATCGGCCACGTTACAGTTTGCGGACAGATTTCTTACTGTAACCGCTAAGCGGCATTGGCTCGAAACCGTCTAGCGTGGAGGCTGGAAACTGCCGACCTTCCCGCCGGTAGCGGCGAAGGTCATCAATCGGCCCTGCCGAGAGGCTCGGTCAAGCCACGTTTAGGTGGCTTGGCTGTAACCGTCCGGTCGTGGCCGCATTGCCAAGAGATTCTTGAGTGCTGATGATGCCTGCAAGTTAGATGGGCATCTACTACGTGCCCGCTTAGGAACTAGATGGGCGCTTCTCTCGATGTAGCCACCACGGATAAGCTTGGACGGCGCAGCGGTCCTCGGCGCAAGTATACGATCGCTGAGAAGCGCTTGATGGTCGAGGAGACGCACGTCGCGGGTGCGTCGGTACCCGAGGTTGCCCATCGCCACGCGGTTAACGCCAACCTGCTCTCGGTGTGGCGTCGGTTGTATAAGCAAGGATCATTGCGGGAAGAAGCGATTTCTGATGGCGTCGATCTGCTGCCGGTCAAGGTATCGACCCCGACGCTGTTGCCCACGAAGCGCTCGCAGCCGACCAAGGCCGCCGCGAAGCAGGACCATACGCAGATTGAGATTGAGTTTGCCGGCGGCGCGCGGCTTCGCATTCGGCATGTGACACGACAGCTGCTGAGGGAGCTTATTACTGCACTGTCGGTCCGATGATCGCATTACCGGCCGGCGTGAAGGTGTGGTTGGCGGCCGGTGCTACGGATATGCGCAAGGGCTTTGATGGCCTGGCGGCTGTGATTCAGATGCAGCTGAGTGAGGATCCCTTCTCCGGTCAGCTATTCGTCTTTCGCGGCAAGGCCGGTGATCGGGTGAAGATTCTGTGGTGGAGTGGCGACGGACTGTGTCTGTTTTCCAAGCGATTGGAGCGCGGCCGTTTTGTATGGCCACAAGCCACCCGCGGCACAGTCAACCTGACCGGCGCGCAGTTGTCGATGTTGCTCGAGGGGATTGACTGGCGACGCGTCGAGCGCACCTACGATCCTCAGATCGCGGTATAAAAGCGCTTATTTTATAGGCTGTTACTGTGTTCAGCGCCAAGCTGTCGCGATATAATGTCGCATGTCTGAAGTGCCAGATTCTCTGGACGACATCGAGGCTCTCAAGCGTAGATTGCTGGAGACCCAAGTCGCGCTCAGCGAGCGAGACATCGCTCTGCAGAGCGCCGAAGCACGCCTGATTTCACAGCAGCTGGAGCTCGAGAAGCTGCGATTTCAGATCGCCTATCTCAAGCGCATGAAGTTCGGTCGCTCCTCCGAGCAGCTCGATCAGCAGCTGCTGCAGATGCAGCTGACGCTGGAGGATTTGGAAGCCAGCCTTGCTGCCATGCCTGAGCAGGTAAGACCGGCTGCGAAGCTACCAGAGCAGCCGGTTCGTCGTGCACTACCCGATCATTTACCGCGCGAGGAGATCGTGCATCAGGCCCAGTGCAGTTGTCCGGAGTGCGGCGGTGCACTGCGTGCTCTGGGCGAAGATGTCAGCGAGATCATTGAGCGCGTACCGTCCAGTTTCCGCGTCATCCGCCACGTACGCCCGAAGCTATCTTGCACTCAGTGCCAGAAGATCGTTCAGGCCCCGGCGGCAAGTCGGCCGATTGCCAAGGGACTTGCCGGCCCCGGCTTCCTGGCACACGTGCTCGTGTCCAAGTATGCCGATCATCTGCCGCTATATCGGCAGAGCCAGATCTACCAGCGTGAAGGAGTGGAGATTCAGCGCTCCACCCTGGCCGACTGGGTCGGCGGGGCCAGCGCTCTTCTGCAGCCACTCATCGACTCGCTCGGTCGCTATGTCATGAACGCATCCAAGCTGCATGGAGATGACACCCCGGTACCGGTGCTGTGTCCGGGCCGCGGCACCACCAAGCAGGGTCGACTATGGACGTATGTGCGGGATGATCGCCCCGCTGGCAGCGCTGAGCCGGCGGCCGTGCTCTTCCGCTACACGCCGGATCGCAAGGCCATACACCCTCAGACCCATCTGCAGCCCTTCACCGGCGTGCTGCAAGCCGATGCTTACGCCGGGTTCGAGCGTCTGTACGGCGAGCGGATCCAGGAGGCGGCATGCTGGGCCCATGCCCGGCGCAAGTTTTTCGAGGTTCACGCGGCTACTGGCTCGCCGATTGCAGCCGAGGCACTTGATCGCATCGCGCGACTGTATGCCATCGAGTCCGAGATCCGGGGCCGGCCGCCCGATGAACGAACCCGGGTTCGCCAAGCCCGAGCGGGACCCGAGCTTGAGTCGCTGCGCACCTGGCTGCAGGCGACACTCTCCACGTTATCAGCCAAGAGCGAGCTGGCGCTGGCGATCCGCTACGCGCTCCCTCGCTGGGATGCCTTGACCCGATATCGCGACGACGGGCGACTTGAGATCGACAACAACGCGGCAGAACGATCACTGCGCGCGGTCGCCCTGGGCCGTAAGAACTGGTTGTTTGCAGGTTCTGATGATGGCGGCGAGCGTGCCGCGGCGATCTACAGCCTGATCGGCTCAGCCAAGCTCAATGAGCTCGATCCGGAAGCCTATCTGCGCTATGTCCTCGAACGCATCGGTGAGCATCCTGTCAACAAAATCGAAGACCTGCTGCCCTGGAACGTCGCCGACCAACTGTCCTCCATGCGCTTAGCGGCGTGATTTCCGCAACTTCGGGCTCGCCGACGGGCTAATGCCAGCCCAAGCTCATCACTCACACTGGATTCTCAGTCTGAGCTGGTTGACGTCGACTGTAAGGTCAAAATCGCTACGCCGACCCCCCGTGCGGGAAGGGTAGGCTCGATCGCCGGACTCAGGCAAGGCTTGGGAGACAACATCGGCGTCTATCGCGTTCACATCTGCCCCATCACGCGCGGTCACAGGCACTATACAACTCAATATGGCTCCCGCGATCGCAGCAAACGCCGATATGGTGGCCCTCGCCAGGTAAGCGGCTCTCGACACTCTGATTGGACACAACATCTGTTCCCTCCGGGTGACTGATATTCCACACTGGAATGTGAGTCAGAAGTTCGGGGAAAGATGAACAGGATCCCCTCGTAAGGCACTAGGCGGCCAACTTCGGACGGTTACGCTTGGCTGGGTATGTCAGACGGAGCAATGGACGTCACATCGCTCGCATGAGCTACCGTGTGCTAGCGCACTGACCGAAGGGAGTTCCTCGTGATCCAATCAGGTGTAAGTGAGCTTCGTCAGTCGACTGGACTTCGGTGTACTTTTTACATGGGCCATACAGTAGTCCGCGATCAAATGCTTAGGAGATTCTAAGGTGAAAGCAACTTCTCTAGCCTGGTATTTGCTACAGCTATATTTGGATGCGCAAATGCGCAGACCCCGCCCAATGCATCCCCCACTCAGTCGAGAACACCACCAACCTCGGCTCAGGCAGTTGCGACTCAGGGCAACGATCTAACGGATACTTCACAAGCAGTTCCACCTAATACCCGGCTGGACCCTCGATCCGCCGGAGAAGATAAGGCAACGGGAAATGACATGGTGAGCCCATCGAAGGCCGACAAGCAGGAGACGAGGGTGGCGCATCCGGATTTCAATACTCTGGACACGAAGAAAAACGGTTACCTCACCGTGGCCGACGTTAAAGGAAGCAAATGGCTTAGCAAAAACTTTGCTCGATGCAATTCGAGCCATAATGGTCGGTTGAGCGCGCAGGAGTATGCGAACTGCCGCGAGTGATTCAGCGCGTCGATGGCAAAGGCAGATCTTTTGGTGAGAATTCAGAGTCACACAATCCTGCTTGGGTTGATCACGGAACTCGGAACCTGGCTGAGCCCAGCATCTTTCATGCCGCCTCTGATGTACGACAAAAGGCAGTGATCTGGTGATCAACATGCCAGGCGCTTCGTCGAGGTCCTTATTGGGCGGTTCCGAGTTTGAGCCCTTTCTATTGGCGCCGATTGGTGAGGACAAAAATGGAATGTTGTTGAGTGTCCTGTCAGCGCTAGCGCGGCTGGACATCGATCCGTGGGAGGAGGCTGCAGGGTTAGCGCGGTTACCGGGTGATTCTGCAACTCGCAAGCTCGCCTCGCTAATTGCGGCCTTACCCGCTGTGGCATCGGCACGCGAGGACTCCGAGACAATTGCTGCTCGGTTGATCTCGTTGTTGCCGCGGCATTCAGCGGCCGAGGTGCAATCGGGCACAAGCGTGCGCGGCATTGCCAACCAAACCCGCTCCCCGAGCGTCATCAATTTCATACTCTATATCATCTTCACGTTCGCCATGCTCGTCAGCCACTGGCTCGTAGTAAGTCGCCAAGCGCCAGCGCAGACCCAGACTGGCAGCGCTACGGTTCCGGCCGCCAACCACGTTTCTGCACATCCTCCCCCGTGAGCGCGGGAGGGAGGGCTATTTCGGTAGAGTTGTTGCGTGCGCAGTGTCAGGGCAGCGCGTGGCGAAGGGTCCGTAGCGAACGGGGGGTCGTCCCATATATCGGTTGCGACTAGAAGATTACGATGCAAACTGCAAGTATGTTCGTCACGGGAATGCAATGCGGTGGCTGCCCCATTAAACTCTCTGGCGCGTTGAAAGAAGCCAACGGCGTTACGGACGTTCAGGTGTCGCTAGCCTCCGGCGAGGTGACCGTGCGGTATGACGAGCGATATACGTCCCCGGCTGATCTGAAGGCCGTGATTGTGGGCACCGGCTTCGGCGTCGATGGAATCGCGGCCACGAATGGCCACGATCCGCGACCCAATTACTGCGGCTGATACGCCCGGCGGGCTATACGTACCGCCCAGAGGATAAAGAGGAGCGGGGGCTGTACACTTCCGCACCCAAAATCATGGCACTAGTCTGCAGTCCTGACCGTGATTTCGCCGTGCACATCCTTGACGCCATCGGTGGCGCGCGCAATGGATTCGGCCTTATCCGCGGCTTCCTTGCTTCTGGCGGTGCCTGACAGCCATACGACGCCATTCTTGTCGGTGTCGACGTGAATGCGTTCCAAGCTCGTGAGATGCTCCGCGGCAAGTTTAGACTTGATCGCGGTGGTAATAGCCGAATCCTTCACGAAGGCCACCGCGTGGGAACCTGCGGAGTTCAAATCGTCATCGGCCATGGCTGCAGCGGAACCGAGCAGCGCTCCACAAACCACACAGGCGGTGACAAATCTCGTCTTCATAATATTGCCATCCTAGGTGACAGACTGCCTTCATACCACGTGCCGTATTTCGGCTCCGTACGCCGACGCACAGAGCGCCCCAAGTCCTGGAGAGCCGGTGCCAGCCTGACGAATGTGACCGTAAGGTGAACCCGTCCCAAGAGCTTGCTATACCTTTCCGTCAGGCTGGGCCCCGACGCCTCCGGGCGGAAGCGCATCCGGCAAATCGAGCCGCGCGACGCCGATGCGGTCGTCCGCCATGCCGTAATAGACGTCGAATCGATTTGGCGAACCGAGATCGGTACGTCGGTCAATCCCGGTGGGAAAGACGACATCGGCGACGGTTCCGCTCTTTTCCTCTGGCAGGTCCGGTACCAATATCGGCTCTTTGGAACGATAAAGGATCTCGCGGGGATGCTCGCTGGAGAGCATCATTACCCCAGCCGAATAGCACAGATGATGTGATGCATCGCCCTGATCCGATGCTTCACCCACGCCGTGATAGATCACGAGCCATCCATTATGAGTCATGACGGGAGGAGTCCCTGCGCCAATTTTCAGCCGTGCCCATGGCTCAACCGGAGCGGCCAGGCGGTGATGTGAATTGAATAGACCCAGCTGCTGAGGCTCGATCCCATCTGCCGGCAGCGGACAGTAGGAAATCCAGATGCTTTCACGGTCAAGGTCCAATTCACGCGGGCCATCGTGGCAGACGGTTTCCTCCGGACGAGTGCCGGGAAAGAGCGGGCGATGCAGCAAGGCCATCTGCATTTTTCCAGCGTGATTGGCGATGGCAAGCGGAAACAGACTGGCGTCCTTATTGTCCACGTGCACGAAATCGATCCCCTGATAGGGCGCGAAGCGTGCCAGTCCGATTCTCGTCCAGTGAAACAGGTCGGCCGATATGGCAAACGCGATCCGCGGGCCGATAGCCGACAACGCGGCGTAAGTCATTAAATAGCGCTGCAGCGGTTCTAAGAATGTAATGCGCGGATCCTCACAGCCACCGCCGCCGTCAGATCGCAGTTCGTAGTCGGCCTCCGGCTCGAGTGCGATGCCGAGCCGGGTAACGCCGCACGGGTCTCCGGCCTGATCAAAGTTTACACGGGCGATTCCGATGCGCGAATAGTTGCCGCGCGCCACCAGTCTTGGGAAGAGATAGAGATGGCCATCGGGTCCGCGGGCAGCAGCCGGATTCAGAACCCCTTCGACTTCCTGCGGATTGCCCGGTTCCGGCTCCATGATCTGCCCGAGGCGCCGCAGTTGAAAGCCTCTCATCAATCTGCCTGCAGACAGGCGATGATCGCTTCAATCACCCGCTTGGTCTCATGGGGATCTTTCACCTGGATCGTAAGCGCCCCCGCCTCCTTGGCCGGGTAATCGTTTCCGCCCGGAAAGATCGCATCCCCGATGAAAAGCATCCGGTCGATGGCGATATGAAGAATATCCCGCAGTTTTCGAATGCCGTAGGCTTTATCAATACCTTGCTTGGTGACATCGATGGATGTGGCGCCTCCGAGGCGCACGGAGAACTCCGGGATTAGCGTGTCGAGGACCGCTTTGATCGCCTTCCGCTTGGCGAAATCAGGATCCCATATCGTCTTTGCCTCAAGCGGAGCCTGTTGTCCCAAGGCGGAGAATGTGATCTGGCTGCCCCGGTCCTCGATGGCCTGCCCCCAGACTTTGTTCACCTCGCGCTTCGATGCTGCCGTTGCCTGCTTCAACGCATCGATGATTTTCTTTTTTTCAGGCTCGGTAAAGTCCTCCGAGTAAAGGAGTTTCCAACCGGATTCATATTGGTAGAACCTCGTGCCGCAGGTAGGCAGAATCGACAGATTCTTGAGAGCGTCGCCGTGCGAGAGATGGGCGAGTACCTGCTGTTCAAATTGTTGCCACGCCCCCCCGGAAATGACGGCTACCTTCACGATCCCGAGAAGAGAATTGAGCAACGTCGCCATCTCGGCATCAATGGACGACTTGCTTTCTGCCAGTGTGCCGTCCAGGTCAAAGACGATGAGAGCTTTCAAGCGATCATGCCGCTTCAGGCAAAGAAAGTTCCAATACACTCGTGGCACCGTGCGGCCGGCAGGTACAGGCACCGACCTCTGCAGCCAGGAGCAGCACGTCACCTTGCTGAAATGGGTACCTGCCGCCGGCATGCTCGACTTGACCGCTGCCCTCGAGGCATACCAGCACCCGCGGCGCGCCTGCTTCGCCGACAGCAAACGGGACGTCTGCCATGATTCGCGTCACCCCGAAATGAGCGCAATGAATGAGCGTCTCCCGCAAAGCGGGAGCCATCTCTTCCACCGCCGGCGGTACCGGTCCTATGGCACCTTGCTGAAAATCAATGCAGGCTATCGCCTGATCGGCTTGCAATGGGCGCCGCAGTCCCGTGCTCGGATCGATGTGGTTCCAGTCGTAGAGACGAAAGGTGACGTCGCTGTTCTCTTGGACTTCAAACACCACCACGTCGCTCAATGAATGAACTGTTCCAGCGGATATGTAGACGCTGTCCCCAGCCTTCGGCACGAAGCTCATCAATTGGTCTGGCACCGTTCCATCAGCGATGGCCTGTCGCAGGCCCTGCGCGTTGCTGTCGGCTTTCAAGCCGGCGTAGATTCGTGCCTCAGGCCCCGTCGAAAGCACCACCCAAGCCTCGTCCTTTCCGGTGTCGCCCGCCGGTATCAGGTCCTTGTGGGCATCAGAGGGATGCACCTGAACCGAGAGCCCCTTTGTGACATCCAGGAACTTCAAGAGCATGGGAAAACGAGTGAACTGTCGCGATAGTTTGCCGAGAATGCGTTCTGGAGACCGCTGCAACAATTGACGGATGGTGCTTCGTTTGAAAGCTCCATCAGAGACTATGCTGGGATGTTCGTCGCGGTCGCTCAAAACCCACGCTTCCCCGATGGGACCGTCGCCCGGCAGTGGCGCGGACAGAACCGCGCCCAAACGCCGGCCGCCCCAAAGGCGGTACTGGTAGATCGGCTGGAATCGCAGCGGATAGAGCGGTATGGGTTTCACTGCAAAAATGACTTCATGTAGTGCCGCCGCTCGGGATCATCGGCGGATGCGCGATCGCAGGATCATCGTTCTCAAAGAGGGCTACGTCCGTGCGGCAGCGCACCGATCTATTTCCCGACGGCGCGTAATTTCGGAGCATCGTTGGATGTTCTCGAAGGAGAAAGAACCATGTTACGCAGCTTGAGGGATCTCGAAGGTTACGTCATCAGTGCGACCGACGGCTCCATTGGCCAGGTAAAGGATGTCTACTTTGATGACAAGTCGTGGGTCGTCCGTTATCTGATTGTCGACACCGGCAGCTGGCTATCGAGTCGGAAGGTGTTGATCTCTCCGATCGCCATCGGGCAGTCGAACTCGGGTGACCGTGTCCTGCCTGCGTCGATCAGCCGGGAGCAAGTGAAGAACAGCCCCGACATAGACACCGACAAGCCGGTGTCTCGACAGCATGAAATGGAATATCTCGGCTACTACGAGTATCCCTATTATTGGGGCGGTGCCGGTTTTTGGGGTGCGGGCGTTTATCCCAATGCAATGCTGATGGGGGTTGGCTTTGCTGGATCCGATGCCGCTCATGCAACTGCACAAGCGGCCGAAGCTCGGGCAGCGCGAGAGGCCGTACGGCATCAGGATGACGATCCTCACCTGCGCAGCGGACACGCTGTGATGAAATATGACATCGAGGCGAGCGATGGCGGCGTTGGTCACGTTCAGGGGTTGCTCATCGATGAGGAAACCTGGGCCATTCGGTACCTGATTGTGAACACCAGCAACTGGTGGGTCGGACATCAGGTGCTGATCGCCCCCCAGTGGATCAAATCCGTGAGCTGGCCCGACCACAGCGTCATGGTCAACCTGACCCGCCAGGCTGTAAAGGATGCTCCGCCGTACAACTCAGCGGTGACTCTTGATAGAGAAGGGGAAAGTCGCTTGCACAAACACTATGCGAGCGCCGGCTACTGGGCGGATGAAGTGAAACTTGAGAATCCGCAATATCGCCCCGTCAAATCTGCGCCGCCTGCGGCGATCCACAAAAACTTCTGAGGGGCGGCCGCAATTTGACAGCAGGGCATGTGTCTTAGCGCGCGATGTTTTAAGAGAGGTGCTGCTGCAGGGGCATCAGCTTTGCCGTCGTTACTCCCAGGCTATTGAGGAGGGAGAGGGCCCACTATGGGCCCCAAGGGCTTGCCGACCTCCTGACTTGATCTCCCATCCCAAACATTTGGCAAATCAATGAAGAAGACGATCGCACCGACCTGCGTATTTGTGGATGTCGGTGGTGTCCTGCTCACGGACGGGTGGGATCACTATGCGCGCAAGCGCGCGGCGAGGTCATTTAGGCTTAACTGGGCCGAGATGGAGGAGCGACACGTTCTAATGTTCCAGACCTACGAGGAGGGAAAGCTCACGCTGGAAGAATATCTGGATCGGGTGGTCTTCTACCAAAAGCGGGCATTCACGCGCACCCAGTTTCGGCGCTTCATGTTCTCGCAGTCCAAGCCGTACCCGGAGATGATCGCGTTGGTGGCCCGCATCAAAGTGCGGCATGGGTTGAAGATTGCCGTGGTCAACAACGAGGCGCGCGAGCTCAACGCGTATAGGATTCGCACATTCAGGCTGGACCGCTTTGTGGACTTTTTTGTGTCCTCGTGCTCTGTCCACATCCGTAAGCCCGATGCGGAGATCTTTCGGCTAGCGCTGGACATTGCCCAGGTGCAGGCACGCGAAGTGGTCTATATCGACAATACCCCGATGTTCACTGAGATCGCGCGAGGTCTGGGGATTCGAAGCGTTCTTCATACGGATTACCCCTCGACACGCGCGAAACTGTCGGCATTCGGATTAACGAGCGGGTGATCGGTATGCTGACAACGAACGGGTCAACACATTGCGCGCCGGGCGGCCCCGGAAGCCCGGCGCGCTGGACCTCTAGCGCCAAGACTGGGGTGGGTACGGCACTGAGCAACAAAAGCCGTGTCTGGTTCACGCTCAGCCATGGGATCTTCAATGAAATCTATTACCCGCGCATCGACCAGGCCTGTATCCGCGACATGGGATTTATCGTTACCGACGGAGCGACGTTCTTCTCCGAAGAGAAACGCGATGCAGAATCCGAAGTTCATTGGCTGGCCGAGGGTGCGCCGGCATTCGGCTTGGTCAATACCTGCCGCGATGGTCGTTATCGCATCGAGAAGCAGATTGTGACCGATCCGCAGCGAGACTCGGTGCTGCAACAGGTGACATTTATTCCGCAGCAAGGCGCGATGTCCGATTATCGCCTCTATGTACTGCTTGCGCCTCATCTTGGCAATCAGGGCAGCGGCAACTCCGCCTGGGTGGATGATGTCAACGGCACGCCCGTCCTGTTCGCACAGCGCGGCGGCAGCGCACTGGCACTCATTTGCTCGGCTGCTTGGACCAAGCGGTCGGTCGGCTATGTCGGTTCTTCGGACGGTTGGCAGGACTTGAAGGCGCACGGGCAGTTGACCTGGGAATACACGCGTGCTGACAACGGCAATGTGGCCGTGACCGGGGAGATAGAACTTCTCAGTACCCACGGTGCCTTTACGCTGGCGCTCGGCTTTGGCAGGGACGCCAATGAGGCGGCACGCACTGCGATCGCTAGCCTGCATGCGGGTTTTGACCAGGCAAAGCACAACTACATCGATGGCTGGCAGAAATGGACCAAGACCCGGGCATTACCCGAGAACAGCGCGACCAGGCCGCCGGACCTATCCAAGAGGAGCCTGGCCGTTCTTCGCACTCACGAATCCAAGCAGGCTCCCGGCGCGCTTATCGCGAGCCTCGCCATTCCGTGGGGCTCTAGTCACGGTGACAGTGATCAGGGCGGTTACCATCTGGTCTGGTCGCGCGACATGGTGGAGACCGCAGGGGGCCTGCTTGCTGCCGGCGCGCACGGCGACGCGCGGCGCGTGCTCTCG
>Ga0302325_10019807_pt1 | contig 14132 bp, 14 predicted proteins | sample Palsa_T0_2_FD_201948 | JGI IMG/M metagenome (GOLD analysis project Ga0302325, IMG submission 201948) | Peat permafrost microbial communities from Stordalen Mire near Abisko, Sweden - Palsa_T0_2 | ecosystem: Environmental > Terrestrial > Soil > Palsa > Peat permafrost | place: Sweden: Abisko... | reverse complement strand
TTAAAATACCTTAATTCGACTTTCTTAACTTGGATAAATCACGTGGCGTTTTGCTTAACGGGCATCACGTGATATAACGGTTTATTCGTGCTATAATTAGCCGGAGCTCGCAGTGCTCTATTTTTTGTATACGCGCTCGTATTATTTTTTCGAAGTCGCTTTACTAAAGTGGCTGCCGCAAAAGCGTTGGAATGGAGGCGGCTGTAAATTTGCAAAGTGCTAATTGGCTGCGCGTGATCGCTTATTTGGAATAGGGCACTCTATTCCAACCTGCATTTCTATAGTCTAAATAAAAGTAAATACATCTCGCGCAAAAGGACTTTAGATCATCAAAAAACAACGAAAATCAAAAACACTTAAATCCCCATATACTTCTTACTCCAGCCATGTCGATCAATCACTCAAAATCTCTATTGGAAAAGAAATTCACTGCTCCGGGGTCCATCTGTCAGAGGTCTCGTACCGCTTGTGGACTTCCCTAGCTTCCAGGTCCCTTGCGTGACGGCGGCTCTTGCCAAATAGCTCCTTAGTATCAATGTCAAAGCACCCAGTTGTGACGGTCGCTGAGCAGAGGGGGTAGGAGGTCTTGGTGCTCATGTCGCAGTACGTGCCGTCCTGGGTTGACACAAACGATGGGCCACGAGAAGTCTCGCTCCCGCAGACCTCTGATGCACTATGGGCCTTATAGTCACTAATGATAACGTGGCCTGGCTGATTGATGCTGCCGTCTGAATTAGAGTTGGTAGCTGAAGACATGTCGCGCTTGTTGACCGTACCAGGCTTGAAGATCGCGCTTAAGTCTTTGTCGGACCCGTCAGCGTTATACTGTAGTGGCGGCGAGAACATAGGCGGCTCCTGGTTGTAGCCCGGGTTGACGGTCAGCTTGCCCCACTGCATGAATCGAGCCTTTGAATTGCACAAGTAGGCATGGTTTTTATTGTATTCACTGACGAGCGCCTGGTCGCCGTTGAAGTCTGGCATGTGCATGCTCATGGCGATAAAACGAAGACCGTCTGAGTGGTCGGCATCGATCCAGGTGCACTTAGGCTGATAATTGTCACTCCCAAACTTGGCCGTGGACGGGTACCAATCGCCACCGCACGTATATCCGACGTCGCCCATCCAGTTCCAACTGACACCATTGCCTGAAACAGTAACGTAGGTAATGCAGATCGCGTCATTGTTAACAGTGGTCAGCTGGATATACTCCGGCTGTCCGGTAGCACCTTCGTTTTGAGTGACAGTTATAGGTTGACTGTTGCTCGTGCCTGCTTGGATTTTCTCGTTGTTGAAGGGCATAAACTGGCCGAGACGGGCACCCTCTGCGTTCCAGATTGAGATGGCAGGAACAGCGCCGCCGAAGTCGCCTGCATTTCCATTGGGCCCGATACCAGCGCCAATCTCGACAGATGTAGACGAGTCAACGTTTTGAGCACCTCGAAGTGAGTCGGAAAGCGAGATGGCAAATGGTATCAAAAGGCCGGTGTTGATGATAGCGTTCATGGTGAATATGTACTGAGATGGAAATATTGGTGATACTTGTCGGTAGGAGTGTCAAGGTCAATTCAGCTGATGTTGTAGAGATGTATATCTAGAAGAACGGAGAGGGTGCTTGGGGGGCGACGAAGGGCAGATGATCGAAGTTGAAAGTAAAAGAAGCAAAATTGAGAAGACTTTGATGATACAGAAAAGAAAGTCGAGCAAGTGGGCGGCCGTTCTTATAGACAAGCTGGCTTACGCATAGACGTCTTGCACGCCGACCAGAAGGATATTTGCAAGGCATGGGTCTAACATGAAGTCCATGAAACCAGTTCCACTATAAAAATATGATTCAAAGGATTCATCCTACTAAGGGTTCCATCCTACTAAGGGATCCATCCTACTAAGGGTTCCATCCTACTAAGAGATCCATCCTACTAAGGGTTCCATCCTACTAAGAGATCCATCCTACTAAGGGATCCATCCTACCAAGGGTTTCATCCTACTAAAGGATTCATCCTACTCCGCTATTCCTGCGAAGTATAGCTGAGTTGTTGTTTTTTTGGTGTTGGTGTTGATGTTGCTGTTATACTGAGCTTGTAGACACAGCCAGGCTCAAAATAGGGGAGGAAACTACAGCCACAAATCTAATTACGGATGGCATCCACCTCGCTGGTGCGTCAAGAATCATCTTCATGTTAAGCATCTTCAGCGTATATAAAGAGAGTTTGAAGTCCCCGTTTCCTTCTCCTTTCCGCAAACCAATCTCGCATTCGCTCTAACACTACAAAAACTTTTTCCATACTCTATATATTGGTGGATTTCCAAATCCTTTACACTACAATGCAACTTTCTTTCTATTTCAATCGGCGTCGAAGCCTGACAGCACTCGTCTCCCTCCTTCTTCTCTCGATTCTGAACATCGCAGTTGCCTCGCCTTTACCTCAGAACGGTGTTAGTGAGAAGTCTTTAACTGCACGAGTAGTTAAAGGATCCACTATTACTGTAGGCGAGTACGTGGCCTACCTTCAACACTACTATCCAAAGACCGATCAATACATACAATACAGCGGCTACTCAGAACCCCAAGTATTGGCGTTCCAAAAAGAGAACCCGGGCTACTACTACTACGACGACTTCTTCAATGCCGAAAACCCCAATTCGCACTGGTATGAGGCCTTTGGAGCGGATATGCGTGAGGATGATGCTGAGGCGTCCGGCAAAGCTATTTCACTGGTTGCTACCGACAAGATGACAGTCTTTGGTGCTGCGGATTGGAAGACAAAAGGAGCAGGATCCTTCTACGCAACTACTGAAGCTGAAACAAACTTGGAAAGATTTGAATCTGGAGCTCTTAAGTCCATTAACCACATGGCTAAAGGTGCAACAAAACTATCGCAAGTCATGGCTACGGAAGACGCCAAAGGGCTTCACTATAAAACCGGCTATGCGGAGGGAACCCCAAACAATTCTAAGCCTTATGGAAGCGATACCCCTGAAACAAACTCTTCAAGAAACAGCCCAAGCAGCAACAAAGGCAACAATGCATATGGTGATCCTGCCACTCAAGAAACTCCAGTCGGTGACACGGGAAGTCCAAAAGAACCGGCGAGCCCTGCCCCTAAGACGCCTCCGACTACTTCTGACCCAGGTGTTGACCCTGGTGATATCCACATCTAAATAAGAGTAGACCACAAGCCATTGCTTGTCGTCGAAGACTGCAGGAGGAGGGAGCAGGGGGCACGAGGCCCAGCCGGAAGAAGATTGTTTCAGGACGGAATCACCACCTTTCTTTTATTAACGCTAGGGGCACAAAGCCGAGAGAAGATTGTTTTAGGGACGGAATCACCAACTTTCTTTTATTGACACTGGGGGCACGAGGCCGAAAGAAGATTGTTTCAGGGACGGAACCACCACCATTCTTTTTTGACACTTAGCTAGTCTGGATAGGAAATGCAATAGACTGATTTTTGTTTTTGATGTAAGCCCAAGGATGACTGAGGGTCTGTCTGGTTTGTAGTTGCAAAAGTGATTGTATTGGGTAGGGAAATAGCGTAGCTATATACACAGGGCCTGAATCTAGGCCAAAGAACTAAATTCTCCTTCCGTAAGATCATAGCGGTGATATCACCGAGCCTCCGAAAATCTAGCCAAGTTAGACGACGCCGTGCGCGTCACGTGATATTGTCTAAAACAGTCCAAAACGCTAATTGATTCAATAGAAAAGAGAAGGCCCTTAATCTCTGTCATATCCTTGCATAAGCTATTCCAAAACGTCAAGTCATCCTAAAAGGAAGGTCTTGGCAGGATTTTAGATCAACTCATCTTTAGATCATGGGATGATATCCTTTATTATTAGCAAGATAATCAAGCTAGAACGAGAACAAGGAGAACTAGAACGAGCCCCCTATCCCCCATTATTAAAAGGCCCGATTTCTTGATATTTTTGTTGAAACCTGCACAGTAATCTGGGCTATTTCGCGACCCCGCCTCGCTCCCGCTTAAAAGTATATCTCGCCTACACTCACTACACAGACCCTCTCCCTGAAACATCCTTAGAACACCCAGCCACAACTCGCGACCCGCGACCAGTACAAGCAACTGTCGGCCGCGTAACAGCCGACAGCTCCAGGAACGAGAAACAAAGCGTCCAAGGAACGCCGAAAAAAGAGGATCCAGGAACGAGGATCCAGGAACAAAACGTCCAGGAATAAAACCCCCCAAAACGGGGGCCAGCACGCCCTGAACTCGCGTTCGCCTCTAGTTACAAGCCTATAGCACTTACAAGTTGAGGTTTCGCGTGCAATATCGTCTCTCGTCATATAGTGAAGTCTCATTAGTTTGCGCCCCCTTCCCACCCCCTTTTCATTTTTATGCCGCTTTAATTAAATGCTTTAAAGTATTGCAAGTGGTTTAGTGTCTTATGCCTTGAATATAGCGACTTTAGTGCTAGTGCTCGATATAACCTTGAGGGGGTGGTGCGGGGTGCAAACTTGTGACAACCCACTATAGCTGAGGAGGTGCGTAGGTATTGACACTTAATGGTGAGGAGAGATTTGTTATTAGGTAGCTATGCGACATAAACAGCCACTGCGGGGCCAAATTTCGAACCCTGCCAACCGCCAATCGGAAGCGCAACACGTGACCTGGGAATGGAATGACGCTAAAAGGATGAAGGGATCGTGTTGGCTGTCGAGTGGCTTTGCTATGTAAGCACTCTCCTCCTTCAAATCCATTGAGGTTGATTGAACGTTTCAAGGTGCATAGCCCCGCCAAAAGGATGAGGAATCCTGTTGGCTGTCGAGGGGTTGCGCTATGTAAGCACTCTCCCCCGTCCAATCCATTGAGGCTGATTGAACGTTTCAAAGTGTATAGCCGCCAAAAGGATGAAGGATCGTGTTGGTTGTCGAGTGGCTGTACCATGTGGGCGCTCTCCGTCCAATCCATTGAGGCTGATTGAACGTTTCAGGGTGCATAGCCCCGCCAAACTCCTTATTTTTAGAGGTGGATCTACAGCTGACGTCTGTAAGGTATGTATATATATATAACTCAAAGGTTTGCACGTCGCCTTTGCATTTGTATTCCTTTGCAAGACTCACACCTAGTCCTTCGCTCGACCACGACCACGACCACGACTACGCAACCCTCGTCTACGTTTCCGACTTCCAATACCAAAGCACCTCCAGCATCATCATCACACTCTAGTCATGGCGGAATTGACCATGGCAGACCTAAAACCTCATCCGGGCACATACCAGTCATCGAGAGAAGTATTCGACGTACTTATCGGCGAGGACGCCGCCCTCCCTCTCATTGAGGCACTCTCCTCGGGCAACAACACAACACTACAAAGCATGCTCTCGCAGCCACAGTGGATTAAGATTGCGCTTGAAGAGCCGCATTGCATTTATTTCCAAGACCGCCCAATTGACGATAAGAACCATGTGCGAACCGTAATGGCGATGCCACTCTCAAATCTCGTACGGGCAATAATTATAGCAGCTAGGGACGGCCACGCTGCAGCTGTTTCGACGTTACTCAGCTTCGCGTCGCAGCAAGGCATAAAACCTATGTCTGTTATAATGAGGTGGGCAGTCGATAAGGCCATCAAAAATGGACACGCCGCTGTACTCGAGGCAATGATATCTGCGGATCCAAAAGTCGTCACTTTTCCACTCGGTCATGGCAATCTGCCACTTCTTCAAGCTGTAAAGCGAGGAAAAACCGAAGTAGTCGCTGTACTTCTTCAATATGGTGCAAATCCGATACGTACTGATAAAGTCGTGAGCTATGGTTTGTCTCTTCTGGCTTTCGCCGCCAGAGCTGAAGGTACTCGCATGACCGAATTGCTATTGAAGCACGGTGTCTCCGTCGCTTGTTCTGGCGCATTACATACCGCTGCAGAATGTGGCGCTCTCGACACCATGAGCCTCCTAATGCAGCACGGCGCTGACGTGAACGAGCTACTTCCGGCAGACACTCTACCGCCATTCCATAAACCACCATATTCTAGCTGGACGCCAATGCATTTCGCCGCTTCTGGTGGCCAAGTCGACGCCATGAAGCTGTTAGAGACTAACGGAGCACGCTCTGATGTGAAGGATGTGAATGGAAAAACCCCTGCGCAACTGCTAGAGGAATACAAGCCATAGCACTCGCTTATAGCATGCAACGCCTTCTTTTTCTGCGAATGGAAGTCTGGGCACAAAGGAATATCACAGGAAGATTCTAAGGCTTGTGGGAGACGATAATAGGAAAATATGATTGCTTCTCGAATCTTCCAATCACTTGGCAAAGAATAAACGCTCTATCCTCCGCAATTCCGTCCAAATCATGATGTTGGTAAACACTATCTGAGTATCGTTTCTTTTACAATCAGGCCTCCGCAAGTTCTCTATCCGCCATTTTCGGGACTTGCACAATGATCACCAGATCCGAGTAATGTCTCTCTGACGGTCTTCCATCGCCTGCCATGTAATGAGCGTCCGCCTCGCCAAGAACAGGGTTATCAACCAGCGCCAGCTCCTTCGTTCCAGGGACGGGCTCGTTAAGCCACTTGACATCGTAGTACTCCTTCCAAGGCCACTCTCGTCCAATCTCCTATAAGGGAATTTGATCAGTATTGGCGTTTAGTATAAGGTGGAAGAATAGAAGAGGAACATACAGCAGCATGCTCTTCAAAACTAAATCTGGTAGAGCATTCCCCATCTCCAGTCTCGCAGAACTTAAGTGAATGGAAACCTTTGCCCACATGGCTAACATTTCTTCTCTTCTCCTTCCACTCCTCCTGGCTCATGAAGTCTGGAAACTTCCTGCTGCGCTTCGCCTCTTCGCGATCGAAGCCCAACAACTCTGCAAAGAGCAGAGGTTGGCGCTTATATAACTCCTTATCATACTTGTATGAGTCGCCGTACTCGTCGTAGATATCATCAATCAGGTCACCGATCGTCGAAATGTCTAACAGTGGTCGGACTTCGGGCTTCAGGCCCAGAGAGTGGAGGATGCTGTAGAAGACCATGTCGATGCCTTGAAGTGCTTGCGGCATTATTTTCTTCGTATTGGCCTTTGTGTGAAAGTATGCATAGCGGCAGTAAACTCCAAGTCTTCCTCCTAAACGTGGTATTAGAAGAAATAAAGGAGATGGGCAATGATGGGAGAATACCTTGGTTCATGAAGCCAGGAGACTCCAAGAGATTCTTGACGCGAGCATAGAGTGGAAAGTTGGAGGGGTTGGTAAAGCACATTCTTGATTGATTGGGGGTGCTAAGCAGCAAACCTCCGACGCGTTCCGAAACCACCAAGTTGTACATCAAAATGATCTGATGACCACTTTGAATTGGATGGATAGTCACATTGCAGTTTGCTCTAATGGCTGTCCACTGTAAGGTAGTAGTGGTGGTCTTCAGATTGGTTCTGAAGGTGCTCGAAGTCTGACTTTCCGATTGAGTAACCTCCCATTGTCCACCTTTGCATGTTAATGAAGAAGGATATTTTGCTGATATTCTGACTTACCTTCAATAGCAGTTGGAAGGAGGACGAAAAGCTTGCCAAGAGTATCTGACTGAGACTGGTTGTGGCCGATAGGTAGCCGAATCCTCTTGGCAGACTCAAGCACAACCTTCGGCCAATCAGCATTTAGAATGAATCCTTGAGATTGGGAATCAGTCTTACCAAAAGTGTTGGAGGCGATGCTCTGATACCACGATGTTCTGGTCTACTCTTCAAAGCATCACAATTAATACCCGGTAACATGATCTGCTCAACTACATCCAAGAGTCCACTGCGATGGGGATCAAAATCAATCGAGAATTGCTTCGGAGAAAGAAAACCGAGACCCTCAGAAAGTTGCGTAGCCGTGACAAATTGGCTCCAGGCTTCTTTGAGATTCCCTTTCTTCATGGGGAATATCACCTGTCTTGAGATTTCCTTATCGACAGGATCATCAAATCGGAGAATATAGCGGTTGAGGTCTGGTGGGGAAAAGCGGGGATCAGAATCCGACTCGAGAACATCTAAAGCCTCCCATCTAACCTTTTTGTTGAGTGCAGTAGACACTCGTCCTCCACAGCAGTATCTTGATTCTGTCTCATGCTTGTCGATTGCATCAGAGAGCTGCTTTAGAGCCGCGCTCTCACATTGCTTAACGAGAGAAGCAATGGGCTTCTTTGGCTGGGGTGGTGTTGAATCGGATCTTGAGTCAACATCCATCTGGTCTGTTTGCTGCGGGTTGGCCATTGCTGTTGAATTTTCAGGAAGGGGAAGTTGATCCTCGTCAACACCGGAGACCTTGGTGGTGCTATCGCCCATGTTGATGGTTGAGTTGAGGGAGGGTTGTTTAGGGGCGATTTGAAGAAACTGGGAAGAACATAGTGGGTCTTATTTATGCGTGCCGAGCTTCTCACAGCAGAAGTTCTTCAAATTTAGAATCAATTTAAAATGAAGAAGAAGTTTACTCGTTGTCTTTTTTTTAAAAAAAAAGGAAGTTGAAAAAGCGGGAAGCTACAGACAAACAGACCCTCCTGAAAATCCCAAGTGTTAAGCGAATTTCTTATACTCCTGCCATGGTCATATCGAAATGGCAGACAAAAGCAGTTCCTTTACGAATGCAATCCAGATAAACAATGGTATTTTCCATGGATTCTGCTGCTGCATGATAGAGATAAGTAATGCTATGCTGTAACTGTCTGTTCTGTTAGTGTACACAACTCTCTGGCAGCGAAGCAAGTACTTTGTATATATTTCTCTTGCCTCTCTTTATTACGTTAATCTTTAACAACTTTATTAAAAATTCATTAATTTCAAGCAAGTAATTATAATTTAAAATGTGCTTTATTAAAGCTTTTTAATAAAAAATTTTAATTAGCTTCTATTAATAACTAAAAACCTTCGATTTTTGATATTGTACTTTCAAAAATTAAAAGCGCTAGTCAAAAATTTATTATGAACTAGAACTTCTTACTATAAACGAAAAACTAAACTTTCCCCTCATCTCTTACTCGCTCAAATTAGTTTAAAAGAATGCAATCGTCCGAATTTCAATACTCTCCCGAGTTTGAGCATCAGGCGGCGAAGTAGGGTCTTCAAATGCTGTGTGGCCAACAAAGCGTGCCTTCCCATCCATCTCGGAATCGTAAGTCTTCAGCAGAATAACCTGCTCAGGAGTCATCTTCGGGAAGTACCACCACTTGTGCTTGGGCGAGTGCCGCATTACATAGTTCTCACCATTGCGATCACAATACCGGAGATGGAGCTTGAAGAAGTCCTGTGGTGAAGTGGAGGTGACATCACACATTGCCAGTGGCCTCTCCTCGACGACATTGATTGGTTTCCAGACATTGATAAAGGCAACACGGCGGGATAGCAAGTCATCTGCTTCCTCTTTCAGCAGTTGACGCACACGTGTTGGTCCCGATTCTGAGGTGTAGTCGCAATGTACCAGCATGACCGGTGTGCGCTGGGTGGTCTTCGTCTCGTCTGTCAATTTCTTGCCAGCATTTGCGTTGGTGCGGATTGTGTGGTCGAAGACGAGAATGCGTTTTGCTCCGGTTTTCTGCTTCAGCATCTCCACGACCTCGGGATAGAAGCTTGATCTAACAGTTTCGTCATCCTCCCACATGTTATAAGGTGTTTTAAAGTTGTCAAGAGAGAAGCCTTCTCTGTCGATAGAAAATGTGTTTGCACGGTGCCAACCATCAGTCACAGGCATTTCATGTGGATCGTCGCCCGGTTCGTGGATATTCTTGGCAGCATCACATTCGTAAAAATAGATTTCAGTGAGCTGATCCACATCTTTGGTATAGTTGAAAATCGCTCGGACCGAAGAAGTCCCATTCATTCTAGGTGCATCTGCGTAACGAAAAAACTCAGCTATATTGAACTTATGATACATTATTCTCACGCCACCGTACCTGGAAGCAACGCGTTTTCCACTGCAGCTTGTGTCTTCTGCCAACAAGGTAACTTCTCAACGCCATCAAGCAGCCAGCGCTTCAGATTTGGGTGCTTGTCAAGAGGGACATGCTGAGCTGCATGGAGATGCAGGGAAGCCGCAACAGAAATGTCGGCAATAGTGAGCTCGTTTCCGGCCAACCATTTGGTCTTGGAAAGTTGCTTATCGAGAAAGCCAGCGAGTTTATTCCACCTCGGGGCCTCGGCATCTATGGTAGACTGGTCGGCCTCTTGCTTGAGCAGCGGCTTGACAATATATTCGAAGAGGTACACATAACAGCTCGGGAACCAAACTGAAGCTTCCCATAACAACCAGCTGTTGACCAATGCACGAGTCTTCGGGTCCTTGGGATACTTGTCATCAACATTGCTGAGATCGGCAGCATACTGCAGAATCGCATTCGACTCGAAGATGCGGCAATCCCCATCAACTGCAGCCGGAACAGTAGCCATTGGGTTAATTTCTAGGTACTCTTCCTTTTTATGTTCGCCAGTGAAATAATCAACATGGTTGAGGTGATATTTTGTGCCGAGTAAATCTAGGCCCGCAAGAACCTTTCGGCTGTTGACAGTACATGGGTCGAGAAAGACTTCGAGCATCGTGAGATCTGTGCTGCGGTGTTTTTGAAAGTCTAAAGAAAGAATTTCCAGACTGTAGAAACGGTCGATTAATAGAATGAGCCGATGAATAACCTTGACAGTAGGTAGAAGAAAATACCAGATGAACAGAAAGAAGGTGATCTTTTTAAGGTGTGTTAACCCCGCTTCTCAAGAACTTCCGACAGACGGGCTACTGGGTCTAGGACGATCGGAACAACCCCATTTGTGAAGCTAACATCTACAAGATGCCACCGGTCCTATGTCCACATCCACAAGAGTGTCCAGCTAGTGCACTGGCCAGCAAATCAGGATTCATGTCGTCATAAGGAGCGCGGCCCATTGAGGTCAGTATCCGAAGCCAAATGCGGGGTACTGGACCTGGTGTGTGAACTACACGGCAATGCCGGGACATTTTCCGTTCTGACGAGTAAATTGCGTTGTGCGAGTTCGGAAATCGAAAAGCCTGACAAGAGAAGAGCAAGAATGAAAGAGAGCGAAGGGTGAAGGAACATAGACTTTGAAGTCCATGATCCATCCACGTGATATGATAAGCAACGGTCCAAGGCCTAACGGAAATAGCAAATATTTGGCGAGGGAACAGGATCTTCCGAAAGGGCCAATTGAATGAAAGTGGAGATGTAGGTATGCCGAGCCGTCGCAGGAGTTGAAACATTTCTGGCATATATCCATCCGGATTTGTAGAGCCAAACCGAGGACGGATCGACTAGTACAAACAAGTTAATCAAACAGATAAACCTTCAAAAGAAGTCTCGGGAAGATTGTACTTAGTCTCATTCATTATAAATCAGTATTCCGATCTCTGGCGTATCACTACAGTGAGAGGCGAAGGCCTGGACTGAACTCTCAGCAATAACTTTACTATTGGGTAATGGCAAGATAGATTTGGAATGATCACTTGAGACTCTATTGACACTAATGTTTAGACCATTCACTCAATGCGCCTCTAGTGCTTCTCTTCTACTCGAACTCTTCAAATCCAAGTACGGTGCTTCGCCCAAAGAACACACACGATCTCCAGCTCGAGCTGCATCGTAATCATATGTGGCACAATGCCAGGTGCTTCTATTATCCCAGATCGCTAGATCATTCTTTCGCCATTTGAAACGAACCTGCGCATCATGATTCTGGGTTACAAGGTTGATGAGGAAAAAAAGGAGGAGATCTGACTCGTCCCGTGTCACCCCATTTATCCGTTTTGTAAACCCTTTATTCACGAAGACCGACTTCCATCCTGTGACAGCTGCAAGGATTAGTCCTGTAATAAATTAGAGAGTTGGACTTACGATTTGTGCGAATCACGGGATGCACCGCTTCAAGTGAAGAGCCATAGTTCAATGGGCTACCTCGAATCCCGTCACGCAAGGGGTTTCCAAGTCGTTCCGCTTCTTCGAGAAAGAACTTCGCATCATGAGTCGCAGTCAAACCTTCAAGGAATTCGCGCATTTTCGGTGACAAGCGGTCATAGATTTCATAGCCTGATGCCCAAAGCTGGGAAAATCTCAAGTCAGAAACGCCCGTGATAAGGAATAAAACTTACAGTGTCTCCACCAGTCGCTGGAAGGGTGTGAATCTTCAGCATCGCATAGTCTGACGGGCAGGGTTCGAACGTTATATCTTTTTTTAAACATTAGCCTGAATTAGGAAAAATAAAAAGTTTTAACAGTAAACTAAAAAAAACGTGTACCGGCGTGCCATCCTGCTGATGCAAAACGACTGACGTCGCTCAGTTGGTGTGTTAGTCCGCCTCCCTTTTTCTGTTTCTCGCTGCTGATGACAGAGATTTGATCACCAAGCTCGCTACCGGGTTCGGTCAACGGATGCACATGGAGCCCCGATGACTCTGGCTAAATATTTTCAGCGCGATGGTCTATTTCCAAAGAGAAAAGCTCACAGAACCGGCCGCTCTCGTAATCCTTTCCATCAAATCCTTCATCTGCTGGGGAGTAACATCTTGATTCCGAAGAAATACAACCCCTCTTTGTGAGACAGTCACTGCTAGATCTTTGATGAGCTGTTCATCACCTTCTAGGAGCTCTGTCACCTGCAACCCTTCGAATTCCGTCCCAATCACCGGCGTTAGATCTTGGTGGGTGTATTTATTCAAAGTTCCAAAGTTCACCATGGGATGCAGACATCGTGTTCGAGCTATAGAATTCCCACCACGGATGTTTGCTCCAAGGGATTCAATATGTTCGATGGAAGGCATAGTGGGGGTGGATGGTTTTTTAATTGTAGCACAGGAGTGCGGTCTGGTTCTGGTTTTGGAGACGTATCTGAAAGACTGAAATGTGTTTGATGTTAACAAGAATCACACATCACCAAAAGTATGGGCACTTGTCAACAATAAATAACTGTTTTTTCGTACATTGACCACCGTAGCAACATCTCGTCACATGTTTTCGCTTAGGAGGTTGTTACCAATTCCCCAAGATGACGGCTGGGCCCGAGTCAGCGTCCGGAGAAATTTTCGGAGGTGTGGCCAATCACATATCCTCCGCCAACAACACCGGAGCAACATGCCTATCTTTGAAGTACCCCGCAACCCACATTCAACGCCACCTCGGAAATCGAACAAATTCATAGGAATTTGATCCACCAGATTCTGTCAAATTTTCGGCCGGATCCATGTATACTGATCGCGTGCTCGAGCTAAACTATTGCGACTCCTGAGCCTTGGAACTGTCTTGGGCAGGTCCTGTACAATAGGCTGGTTTGTTATAAGCTGGGCTCAAATCCTTCTTGATTTCTGTTTCTTGACAAGTACTTCGCCTGGCGGTTCATTTCGCTATCTAGTGCGCCACAATACTAAGCTGAGACTCCCGAAGGGCCACAAAAATGGACAAAGAAATGGACTTCGAACGAAAGAAGGTTTCGGGAGAGCCCTCTGCCTCACAAATATCAGTTGCCCGAGTTGGTAGGGAAAATCTCTCCGATTCAATTGCTCCCCATGAGACCTATGAAGGTCGACACCGATATGATCCTGGAGCCACATGGACAGAGCAAGAGGAGAGGAAGGTCGTGTGGAAAACCGACATTTATCTTTTGACTTGGATCTGCGTAATGGTATGATATCCACACATTGAAAGCGAAAACCAGCTGACGAAAGGCGTTTAAAGTTCTTTGGGCTACAATTAGACCGAGGGAACCTCTCGAATGCTCTAGCAGACAACTTGCTGAAGGACTTGCATCTAACTAGCGATGACTATAATAATGTAAGCAGTGTCCACTTCTGAGGGGGCCGTGATTGACTAGCATACAGGGTACTACCATCCAGCTTCTCTGCTTCTTGACCGCGGAGTTCCCAGTCCAATTTCTTACCAAGCGATACGGTTTCAAATACATCCTCCCTACCATGATGATGTTGTGGGGAACTGTTTGTGAGTCTTCTCTCAACCGGGATTTACGTCACATATGTCTAATAGGCTTCAGCATGGTCTCAGGCTTGGATGACAAACCGTACCTCATTTTATATTACCCGAGCATTCATTGGAGCATGCGAAGGCGGCTTCATCCCCGGTACGATATTGTTTGCAACGTATTTTTACAAGACCAAGGAGCTTGCTCTTCGTCTCGCTTGCTTCTGG
>Ga0302325_10019806_pt1 | contig 14132 bp, 13 predicted proteins | sample Palsa_T0_2_FD_201948 | JGI IMG/M metagenome (GOLD analysis project Ga0302325, IMG submission 201948) | Peat permafrost microbial communities from Stordalen Mire near Abisko, Sweden - Palsa_T0_2 | ecosystem: Environmental > Terrestrial > Soil > Palsa > Peat permafrost | place: Sweden: Abisko... | reverse complement strand
CTGGTCACCTGCGCACCCACCTCGCCGCGCGCGCTGGCGCCCGAGGTGATCGCGGAGGCCGGACGGGCGCTCGGGCTGGACGTGGAGGTGGCCGGCAGCGTCAGTGACGCCATTGTGGCGGCCCGGCCCCTGGTGCCCGACGACGGGATGCTGGTCGTAGCCGGATCGCTCTACGTCGTCGCCGACGCCCGAACCCTCCTGCTCGACGCGGCCCACCGGAACTGACCCACCGGAACTGACCGGCCCGGCCCGAGATGGGCCGGGGGCTGCTGGTAGGGTGCTCGACTCGTGGAACGCACGCTCGTGATCATCAAGCCGGACGCGGTCGAGCGCGGACTGACGGGGGAGATCCTCGGGCGCCTGGAGGCCAAGGGCCTGCGGCTCTTGGCCGCCGAGCTGCGCCAGATGCCGGTCGAGGTGGCCCAGCAGCACTACGAGGAGCACCGGGGCAAGCCGTTCTTCGGTGAGCTGCTGGAGTTCATCACCCGCTCGCCGTCGCTCGTCGCGGTGATCGAGGGTCCCGAGGACACCTATGCGGTGGTCCGTTCGCTCATGGGGGCCACCGATCCGAAGAAGGCCGCCCCCGGGACCATTCGCGGCGACCTCGGGACCGAGATGCCCGACAACCTGGTACACGGTTCGGACTCGCTCGAGTCGGCCGCCCGGGAGATCGCGATCTTCTTCCCCGACCTGGTTTAGCTTTCCGCCTAGCCCCAGACCTCGGCGGCGGTCTCGACGATCAGGGCCAGCTTGGCCACCTGCTCGTCGTAGCTGAGCGAGTTTCCCTCGAGCGTGGAGGAGAAGCCGCACTGCGGCGACAGGCACAGCTGATCGAGGGGGACGTACCGGGACGCCTCGTCGATGCGGCGCTTGAGGTCGTCCTTCTTCTCGAGCTCGCCACGTTTGGTCGTGACGAGGCCGAGCACGACCCGCTTGCCCTTCGGCACGAACCGCAGCGGCTCGAAGCCGCCCGACCGCTCGTCGTCGAACTCCAAGAAGAAGCCGTCGACGTCGAGACCGCCGAACAGCGCCTCGGCCACGAAGTCGTACCCGCCCTCGGCCGCCCACGACGATCGGAAGTTGCCTCGGCACATATGCGTGGTGATGGAGATCGACTCGGGCCGCGAGGCGATCGCGTCGTTGATCGTCTTGATGTAGGTCTCGTGCTGATGCTCGGGGTCGCCCCCCTGCTCGGCGATGTAGGCCCGCTGGGCCGGATCGTTGAGATAGGCCAGGCTGGTGTCGTCCAACTGCAGGTAGGTGCAGCCGAGATCGGCCAGGGCGACGATCTCGTCTCGATACGCGTGCGCGAGATCGGACCAGAACGCCTCGAGGTCGGGATACACCGTCGGGTCGATGGAGGCCCGACCGCCGCGGTAGTGGACCATCGACGGCGAGGGGATGGTCAGCTTCGGCGTCGCCGTGGTCACCATGGATGCCAGCGAGGCGAATGCGCCGGCGAAGATCGGATGATCGAGGTGGACGGGCCCGTCGACGGCCAGTCCCGAGGGGGTGAACGACAGCGTCTCGTGCTCGTTGCGGAAGGCCACCGCGAGCTGCCCCTCGGTCTTGGAGATCCCGCCCAGTTGGTAGATGAAGTCCATGTGCCACGAGGCCCGTCGGAACTCGCCGTCGGTGGCCGAGGCCAGGCCGACCGACTCCTGCATCGCCACGACCCCCCGGATGGCCTCGTCCTCGGCCTCGGTCAGCGCCTCGGCGGTGATCTCGCCGGCGGCCAGGCGCTCCCGGGCCGCCAGGAGCGCCGGCGGTCGGAGCAGGCTGCCCACGTGATCGGCTCGATACGGCGGGTGATCTGACACCATGCCCCCCTCTCCTGAGCGCCAGCCAGTTTCGCACCAAGGCGCCCGGCCACGGTGGCCGGGCCGGGCCCGCCGACCCGTGCGGAGGACCGGCCTTTGAGTTACACTGATGTGGTTCCTGGACCTGCTCGTTTCCACTTGTCGGGTGACCTGCGGCGCCCTTGTGCGCCCCGTCGCAGTTCCCCTAGCCTTGGCCGGATCACTTGACGGCTCTAACGGCTTCCGGCCGGTATCCGCCCGAGAGGGAACGAGACCTTATGTCCGACAACCGCCTGTTTCTGCTTGGACGCGACATGGCAGTCGACCTGGGCACCGCCAACACGCTGGTCTACGTCCGCGGGCGCGGGATCATCTTGAACGAGCCATCGGTGGTGGCCGTTGACGTGAAGGACGGCCGTCCGCTGGCGGTCGGAGCCGAAGCCAAGCGGATGATCGGGCGGACGCCGAGCAACATCCAGGCCATCCGTCCCCTGAAGGACGGAGTCATCGCGGACTTCGAGATCTGCGAGAAGATGCTCCGCTACTTCATCCACAAGGTCCACCAGCGCCGCTTCGCCAAGCCGCGCATGGTCATCTGCGTTCCCTCGGGGATCACCGGGGTCGAGCAGCGGGCCGTCATGGAGGCCGCCGAGTACGCCGGTGCCCGCAAGGCCTACATCATCGAAGAGCCCATGGCCGCCGCCATCGGTGCCGGCCTCCCCGTGCACGAGCCGACCGGGAACATGGTCGTCGACATCGGTGGTGGCACCACCGAGGTCGCAGTCATCTCGTTGGGTGGCATCGTGACCAGCCAGTCGATCCGCATCGGCGGCGACGAGCTCGACGAGGCGATCGTGGCGTTCGTGAAGAAGGAGTTCAGCCTCGCTCTGGGCGAACGCACCGCCGAGGAGATCAAGATCACCCTCGGATCGGCCTACCCGCTCGAGGAGGAGCTGCACGCGGAGATCCGCGGCCGCGACCTGCTGAGCGGGCTGCCCAAGACCGTGATCGTCTCGACCGAAGACATCCGCCGCGCCATCGAGGAGCCGGTGACCGCCATCATCGACGCGGTGAAGTCGACGCTCGACCGGACGCCGCCGGAGCTCGCCGCCGACCTGATGGAACAGGGAGTGGTGCTGACCGGGGGCGGATCGTTGCTGCACGGGCTCGACGCCCGCCTGCAGCACGAGACCGGCATGCCGATCGTGGTGGCCCGGGACCCGCTGAACTGCGTGGCCATCGGCAGTGGTCAGTGCCTGGAGGAGTTCGAGGCTCTCAAGCAGGTCCTGATCACGTCCTCCTCTCGCTGATCGGACGGCTGTCTAGAACGCGTGGCCCGTCCACGGCGATCCCGCCGCACACTGGTCACCATCGCGGTGCTCGTGCTCGTGTCGGTGACCCTGATCACCTTCGACGAACGGAGCGGCACCCACCACATCACCTCGGGTCTGAAGTCGGTCGCCCACGACGTGTTCTCCCCGTTGACCACCGGGGTCAACGACCTGTTGCGCCCGATCGGCGACTTCTTCGCCGGCGCGGTGCACTACGGGTCGCTCCAGAGCGAGAACCAGCAACTCGAGGCCACCATCGGCCGCCTGCGTGAGCAGCTGAACGAGACCCAGGGCCTGCGGAACCAGCTGCGCCAGCTGGACTCGCTTCGCGACGTGCCGGACCCCGGGTCCTTGCCGACCGTCACCGCCGAGATGGTCAACCGCGACCTGTCGGACTTCGACGCCGACATCACCATCGACAAGGGCCGCGGTCAGGGGGTCTCGGTCGGGATGCCGGTGGTCGGGGCGGGAGGCCTGGTCGGCCAGGTGGTCCAGGCCAGCCACAACACCGCGACGGTCCAGCTGATCACCGACGGCGCGTCGTCGATTGGGGTGAGTTTCGGGCCCAAGGGGCAGAGCTACGCGACGGTGAACGGGCAGGGCCCCGGAAACCCGCTGTCGGTCCAGTACGTCCCGGCCCAGACGCCGCTGCACAAGGGCGAGATCATGTACACGAGCGGCCTGGCCAACGGCGAGTTCCCGGCCAACCTCCCGGTCGGGGTGGTGCACTCGTACCACCTCACCGTGGAGAGCGGCGCCATGACGGTGACCATGACCCCCCTGGCCAACCTGGACCAACTCGCGTACGTCGACGTCATCCAGTGGGAGCCGCCGTTGTGACGTCCAGGGATGCGCTGCGGGCGCTCCTGGTGTTGGTGGTGGTGCTGGTGCTCCAGCTCACCGTGGTCCTGGACATCCGGATCGCCGGGGCCCACCCGGATCTCATCGTGGGTCTGGCGGTGGCCGCCGGGCTGGCCGGCGGCACCGAGCGGGGGGCGCTGGTGGGGTTTTTTTCGGGGTTGGCCATCGACCTGTTCCTGCCCACCCCCTTCGGGTTGAGTGCCCTGGTGGGGGTGGTCGTCGGGGTCGGGGCGGGTCAACTGGTGGCCGCCGGCGTCGACCGGACCAACTGGTTCTTCGTGCCGGGGGTCGCGGCCCTGGGCAGTGCGATCGGCGTCATCATGTTCGCAGTGCTCGGAGCGGTGGTCGGCCAGCCGGACATGCTCACCCCCAGCCTCGGGGTGGTGGTGGGCGTCGTCGCCGTGGTGAACGGGGCGCTTGGGTACCTGTTGGTGCGGGCGTGCAACTGGGCGTTCGGCCTCGAGACCGCCGGCTCGGCCTGGCACGGTCCGCTCGTCCCCGGGGACCGCCCGTGACCCGTCGATCGCTGCGCCACCCCTTGGGCGGTGGCCGGCGGTTCCTCCGGCCTGTCCGCACCCAGAACCGCCCGCCCGGGCGGCCGAGACGCCAGCCCAGGATGCGCCCTCGCCGGAGCGTGAACGTGGGCGCGCTGGTCGCCTCGCCCCAGGAGGTGCCGTCCCGACCCAACCTGCGCATGGCCGTGATCGGCCTGGTCTTCCTGGCCCTGTTCGCGACCATGGTGCTGCGTCTCTGGAGCCTCCAGGTGATCGGCCAGAAGAGCGCCACCGCGGCGGTCAACCAGAACCAGATCCGCACGGTGGCCGTCCCGGCCGCCCGGGGCCAGATCCTCGACCGCAGCGACCGGGTGCTGGTCGGGAACCAGGTGGAGGAGCAGATCGTGCTGTCCCGCTACGAGGCCTCCACCAACCCGAGCATCATCGCCAAGGTGGCCGCCCTGGTCGGCCAGACGCCGGCCCAGATCAGCGCGGCCTTGAAGGACTCCCAGTACAGCGTGTACCAGCCGGTGCCCGTGTTGACCGGCGCGCCGATGGCCACCATCCAGTACCTCGACGAGCACCAGGCCGAGTTCCCCGGGGTGAGCGTCCAGCAGACCACCGTCCGCACCTATCCGCAGGGTGGGACGACCGCCTCCCATGTCCTCGGGTATGTGGGCGCGATCACAGCGGCCCAGCTCAAGGACAGTCCCAACGCCGGATACTCGCCGTCGAGCCAGGTCGGCCAGAGCGGGCTCGAGGACAGCTACGAGCAGTACCTGAAGGGGGTCGACGGCAAGGACGAGCTCTCGGTCAACGCGCAGGACCAGGTGGTCAGCACCCTGCACAAGTCCGAGCCCGAAGAGGGCGACATCTTGGTGACCAACATCGACACCGACCTCCAGAAGGCCGTGCAGGCGGACCTGGCCGCCGACATCCTGGCCGACCGCAACACCAAGGACACGACCACCAAGCTGTACCCGGCCGCGACCGAGGGCGCGGCGATCGTCATGAACGTCGACACCGGGGCGGTGCTGGCGATGGCGTCGTATCCGACCTATGACCTGAACGACTGGGTGGGCGGGATCTCCCAGGCCACCTACGCCGCGCTGTCGAACGGATGCACCTCGGCGGCGGCCGGCTGCGCGCTCGACAACTACGCGATCGAGGGTCTGTACACGCCCGGGTCGACGTTCAAGCTGGTCACCGCCACTGCGGCGCTGCAGGACGGGCTCATCAACGCCAACACCAACATCGACGACACCGGGAAGTTCACCGTGCCGGGATGCAACGCTCAGGACGCGGCGGCCGGATGCGTCTTCAACGACGATGAGGCCACCGGGGCCGGATATGTGAGCGTGTCCGACGCCCTCACCATCTCGGACGACTACTTCTTCTACACGCTCGGCGACGACTTCTACAACGAGTCCAAGCAGTACGGCGAGACACCCATCCAGAACGTGGCCGACCAGTACGGCCTCGACCAGGTGACCGGCGTCGACCTGCCCAACGAGTCCCAGGGACGGGTGGACAGCCAGGCCGAGCGCGTGCTGCTGCACAAGGAGTCACCCACCGGGTTCCCCGACACCACCTGGTACGCCGGGGACAACATCGAGATGGCGTTCGGCCAGGGCGCGACGGTGGTCACCCCGATCGAGCTGGCCGACGCGTATGCGACCTTCGCCGACGGCGGGACCCGCCACCAGCCCCAGATCGGCGCGGCGTTGGTCAACCCGTCCAATGACAAGGTGGTCAAGACGGTCAAACCCAAGGTGACCGGGCACGTGTCCCTGCCGCCCAACGTCTACAACCCCATCCTCCAAGGGCTCGAAGGGGTGGTCGAATCGGGGACGGCGGCGGCGGCGTTCCAGGACTACGCCCACTTCAGCCTGGGCCAGTTCCAGATCGCCGGGAAGACCGGGACGGCCGACCACTGTGCCGGGGCGTGCGACCTCGGGACCGATGAGCCGAACGCGTGGTTCGTCGCGTTCGGGCCCGAGCCCAACCCCCAGTACGTGGTGGCGGTGGTGGTCCAAGACGGTGGCTACGGCGCCCAGGCGGCCGCCCCGGCGGTCATGAACATCTTCAACTACCTGGTGGCCAACCCGATCACCGGCTCGGTCAAGCTCCCCACTCCGTCCGCTCCTCCGACCGACACCCCGTTGCCGTCCAATCCACCGGCGGGGACGCCGCCCCCGACCACCACCCCGGCGGCCCCGGCCGGTGGATGACCGGCGAGTGTGTGATCGGCGGGCTGACCGCGCTGAGGCTGTCGGGCCCGGCCGGCCGGCCGTAGACTGCGGCGGTCGTGGACACCCTCTGGCCGAGCATCGAGCCCCTGCTCGACGGCGTCGCCAAGCCGGCTCGCTACATCGGCGGTGAGCAGGGCGCGACCGTGCCGCTGCACGGGGCCGGCCAGGTGGCCTGGCTCCTCATCTACCCCGACACCTACGAGATCGGGCTGCCCAACCAGGGTCTGCAGATCCTCTACGAGCTGCTGAACGAGCGCCCCGACGCGCTGGCCGAGCGGTCGTATGCCCCGTGGCTGGACATGGAGTCGGCCATGCGCGGGGCCGGCGTGCCGCTGTTCTCGGTCGAGAACCACCTGGCCGCCCGGGCGTTCGACGTGCTGGCGTTCAACCTGTCGGCCGAGCTCATCTACACCAACGTGCTCAACCTGATCGACCTGGCCGGCGTGGCGGTGCGGGGGGCCGAGCGCACGGCGGCCGATCCGCTCGTCCTGGCCGGCGGGCACTGCACCTTCAATCCCGAGCCCCTGGCCGACTTCGTCGACGCGTTCGTGCTCGGCGACGGCGAGGAGGTGGTGGGGGAGATCAACCAGGTGGTCGGCGCCTGGCTGGCCGACGAGCCCGGGCTGCGCCGGCGGGCCGATCTGTTGGAGGGTTTGGCCGCGGTCGACGGGGTGTACGTCCCCAGCCTCTACCGGGTCGACTTCGACGGCCCGGCGGTGACCGAGGTCGTCCCGTTGAGCCCCAAGGCCCCGCCGGTGGTGGTGAAGCGCACCATCTCGGACCTGGCCGAGTGGCCGTACCCCAAGCGACAGCTGGTCCCGCTCACCGAGGTGGTGCACGACCGGCTGAACGTCGAGGTCTTCCGCGGCTGCACCCGGGGGTGCCGGTTCTGCCAGGCCGGGATGATCACCCGCCCGGTGCGCGAGCGCCCGGCCACCCAGGTCCGCTCGATGATCCGGGCCGGGCTGGAGCGGACCGGCTACGACGAGGTGGCCCTGACCTCGTTGTCGACCGCCGACTTCTCCTCGATCGAGGACACGGTCCGGGCGGTGGTGGGCGGCGATTGCGGCGACCAGCAGGTCTCGGTCAGCCTGCCCAGCCTCCGGGTGGACGCGTTCACCGTGGCCACGGCCACCCAGATCGCCCACGCGCGGCGCACCGGCCTCACCTTTGCCCCCGAGGGCGGGACCTGGCGGATGCGCCGGATCATCAACAAGCTGATCACCGAGGAGGACCTCTACAGCGCCGTCGACGCGGCCTTCTCCAACGGATGGCGACGGGTGAAGCTGTACTTCTTGATCGGTCTTCCCACCGAGCTCGACGAGGACGTCCTCGGCATCGCCGAGCTCGGGCGCCGATGCGTGGAGATCGGGCGTGGCCACGTCCGCGGGCCGACGGTGGTGGCCTCGGTCGGCGGGTTCGTGCCCAAGCCCCAGACCCCCTTCCAGTGGTTCGGCCAGGACACCGCGGCCGAGCTGCGTCGCAAGGTGAACCTGTTGAAGGACGCCTGCCGGAGCGTGCGGGGGCTGTCGCTGCGCTGGCACGACCCCGAGGCGAGCGTCGTGGAGGGTCTGGCCTCGCGGGGGGACCGACGCATGGGCGCGGTCATCGAGCGGGTCTGGCGGGCCGGGGGCACCTTCCAGGAGTGGTCGGAGTGCTTCGACCTGTCGCTGTGGGAGGACGCGCTGGCCGCCGAGGGGCTGTCGCTCGAGTCGGTGGCGTACCGCGACCGCGACCAGAGCGAGGTCCTTCCGTGGGACCACCTCTCGGCGGGGCTGCACAAGGACTTCTTGTGGTCTGACTGGCAGGACGCGCTGGCGTCGGTGGCGGTCGAGGACTGTCGCTGGACCCCGTGCTACGACTGCGGCGCGTGCACCGATGCCGGCCTGGAGCACGTCGTGGCGTCGGGCACCGCCCCGGCCGGGGGCAGCCAGGGCACCGGGCAGGACCTGTCGGTGGGGGACCGGGTGCCGGTCCGTTTCGTGAGCACGGCCGGGGCCCGCTGAGGTGGCCGACCGACTGCGGGTCCGGTTCGCCAAGGTGGGCAAGATCCGGTTCACCAGCCATCGCGACGTGGCCCGGATGTGGGAACGCGCCCTGCGCCGCAGCGGGCTGCCGGTGGCGCGGTCCCAGGGCTTCAACCCGAGACCGCTGGTGGCCTTCGGGCTGGCCCTCCCCACCGGTTGTGAGTCCCTGGCCGAGTACCTCGACGTCACCCTGGCCCCGACCCAAGACGCGTCGCCGGCCGGCCAACCCTGGGGCGACACCTATCCCGACCTGGGATCTTTGGGCGCGGCGCTGTCGGAGTTCCTGCCCGACGGGGTCGACGTGGTGGCCGCAGCCGCGCTGGGCGGTGGTGCCAGTTCGCTGCAGCAAGAAGTATCATCGTGTTCCTGGGAGCTGGAGGTACACGGCGTGACCGCATCGGAGCTGATTGAGAGGGTCGAGCGGTTGCTCGACGCTCCGAGCGTTTCGGTGCAGCGTGAACGCAAGGGTCGGCAGTTCGACGACGACCTCCGTCCCTCGGTGCGGTCCTTGGCCCTGTGCGAGCCACCCCAGGGGATGGATCCCTCGGGTCGCTCGTCGAGCTGGCTTCGCGCCGAAACGGCCACCCGCCCGCGAGGAGTTCGCCCGCGGGAGTTGGTCGAGGTGCTCGGCACCGACGTGGTGCTGGCCCGAGCCCGCAGAACGCAACAGTGGATCGAGCGTGACGGTGACCGTTGGGAACCGCTGAGTGTGGACGACTTCGGTCGTGCCGTCATTGCTTCGCACGCGATGGAGCGTGCGTCATGAACAATTCGAGGAGGGGTTTCCCTCATGACAGATTCGATTCCCGGCGTCCCCGCAGTGGGGACTCCCGGGCGAGACGGTCCCCTTGCGGGGGGACCCAAGACCAACGGAGCGGCTCAGCCGGCTGAGGTGGTGGCGGTCGCCCCGGCGGCGCCCAAACCTCGCATAGGTGACACCCGCCCGGCCGTTGCCCCGCGCCCGGCCCCGCGTCCGGTCTCGGTCGTCCCCGACCAGCCGGTCACGGTCCCGGTCGAGGCTACGGACGCCGACGCCCCCGGTGAGCGGTCGACCAGCGAGGGGCCGACCGGCGAGGACGAGACGCCCCGCAGGACACGGTCCCGGCGCCGCGGTGGCCGGACGGCGCGGGGTCGATCGGTCGGTCGGTACTTCATGTGCGTGCACGTGCAGCCCGAGGTGACCCAGATCGCCATGCTCGAGGGTCGCTCGCTGGTCGAGCACTACGTGGCCCGTGGGTCCGACGAGACCAGCCAGATCGACGGCAACATCTACTGGGGTCGCGTCCAAAACGTGCTCCCCGGCATGGAGGCGGCGTTCATCGACATCGGCATCCCCAAGAACGCGGTGCTCTATCGCGGCGACGTGCGCTACGACCGTGACGACATCGAGGGCACCTCGAGCGGCGACCAGCCGCGGATCGAAGAGGTGCTCCGAGCGGGCCAGAGCATCCTGTGCCAGGTCACCAAGAACCCGATAGGCGCCAAGGGGGCCCGGCTCACCCAGGAGGTGTCCCTGCCGGGACGCTTCGCGGTGCTGGTGCCCAACAGCTCGACCTTCGGGATCTCCAAGCGCCTCGGCGACAACGAGCGTCGTCGCCTGCGCCGGATCGTCGACGAGGTGAAGCCGGCCGGACACGGCCTGATCGTCCGCACGGCCGCCGAGGGGGCCGACGCCGAGGAGCTGCAGCGTGACGTCTCCAGCCTGCTCGAGCAGTGGAGCGCCATCGAGGCCGAGGCGGCACGGTCGGACCAGCCCCGCCTCCTCTACCGGGAGCCCGACCTCGCGGTGCGCCTGCTGCGCGAGGAGCTGAACACCGAGTACCGCGCGGTGATCATCGACGACCGGACACTCTTCGAGCAGGTGCGCCGCTACGTGGCCAACGTCAGCCCCGACCTGGCCGAGCGGGTCGAGTTCTACGACACCTCGGTCGAGCCGCTCCCGATCTTCGAGCGCTACCACGTGCACGAGCAGCTCCACAAGGCGCTCGACCGCAAGGTCTGGCTCCCCTCGGGTGGCTCGCTCATCATCGAACGCACCGAGGCGTTGACGGTGATCGACGTCAACACCGGCAAGAACGTCGGCAAGACGAACCTCGAGGAGACCGTGTATCGCAACAACCTGGAGGCGGCCGAGGAGGTGGCTCGCCAGCTGCGGCTGCGCGACATCGGCGGCATCATCGTGATCGACTTCATCGACATGGAGATCCGGGAGAACCGGGACAAGGTCTCGGCGGCGCTGCGCACGGCGTTGGCCCGGGACAAGACCCGGACCCAGGTCGGTGACATCTCCGAGCTGGGGCTGGTCGAGATGACCCGCAAGCGCATCTCGGAGGGGTTGATCGAGTCGCTGTCCACGGTGTGTGAGGTCTGCAACGGCCGGGGGATCGTCCTCGACGCCTCGGCGCTCTAGCCCGCCGCCTGGCCTTTTCCCTGGGCCCAGCCGCCGTCGCCCGGCGGTCGGGTAAGATCGTCAGTTCATGTACGCCGTCATCCGCACCGGAGGCAAGCAGGAACGAGTGAGCGAGGGCCAGCGCCTGGCCGTCGAGCTGCTCGACGCGCCGGTGGGCGGCGAGGTGGAGCTCGAAGCGGTCCTGGTGGTCGACGGCTCCGAGGTGTTGGCCACCCCCGAGCAGCTGGCCAACGCCAGCGTGCGGGCCCAGGTGCTCGGCGAGGAGCTCGGCCCGAAGATCCGCGCCGGGACGTACAAGTCCAAGAGCAACCAGCGCCGCCGGTGGGGCCACCGCCAGCGGTTCAGCACCATCGAGATCGTGGCCATTTCGGGGTCGTCGGCCAAGAAGGCGGCGCCCAAGCGCAGCCGGGCCACCGCGTCGGCCGCGTCGGCCAAGTAGGGAGCGGACATGTCCAAGACCAAGGGTGGCGGCTCGACCCGCAACGGACGCGACTCACGGGCCCAGCGGCTCGGGGTCAAGGTGTTCGACGGCACCACGGTGCCGGCCGGCTCGATCATCGTGCGCCAGCGGGGCACCCGGGTTCACCCGGGGGCCAACGTCGGGCGCGGGGGCGACGACACGCTGTTCGCCTTGGCCGACGGCCGGGTGAAGTTCGGCCAGCGACGGGGCCGCAAGCTCGTCGAAGTGCTCACCGACTGAGCGCGTCGCGCTCGTCGTTCACCCCGCCACGCGGCGGAGGGCCCCTGGGCACGGTCCAAAACCGGAAGGCCCGTAGGCTTATGGCCGTGGAAGACCGTTATCACCCACCGCTCGAGGAGTACCTCGAGACGATCTACTCCCTCCAAGAGGAGGGGACCCCGGTGATCCAGGCCCGCATCGCCGAGCGCCTCGGCCGTTCCGCCCCGTCGGTGTCCGAGATGCTCGATCGGCTGGCCGACGAGGGCTATGTCGGGCGTGAGGGCCGGACGGTCGATCTCACCACCCAGGGGGCGGTGCTGGCGGCCAAGGTGGTGCGACGGCACCGCCTGGCCGAACGGCTTCTCGTCGACGTCATCGGTCTGCCCTGGTACAAGGCCCATCTGGAGGCCGGCGTGTGGGAGCACGTCATCTCCGAGGACGTCGAGGCGCGCCTGGTGGTGCTGCTGGGCAACCCGTCCACCTGTCCCCATGGCAATCCGATCCCCGGGTGCGACTCGCCGCCGTCGACCGAGTTCCAGCGCCCGCTGGCCGACATCGAGGCCGGGACCACCGTGCGCCTGGAGCGCATCTCCGAGGACGTCGAGATCGACATGGGGTCGCTGCTCTATCTCGATGAGCACGGGTTCACCCCCGGCGCCACCGCGGTGGTGTCCTCACGCGCCCCCGACGGGACGCTCCTTCTCGACGTCGGCGGGTCGACGGTGGCGTTCGGTTCGGACATCTCGCGCCGCCTCTTCGTCGCCGCCGTCGCCTGAGCGTCGGGTCATGTCGAGTTTCGTCGACCGGGCGCAGCTGCATGCCAAGGCGGGCGATGGCGGTGCCGGCGCGGTCTCGTTCCGCCGGGAGGCCCATGTCGACCGGGGCGGCCCCGACGGCGGGAGCGGCGGGAGCGGCGGCGACGTCTGGGTGGTGGCGACGACCAATCAGGCCTCGCTGATCGGCTTCCGCGATCACCCGCATCGCCGGGCCACCGACGGCGGCCATGGGGCGTCCAAACGCAAGACCGGTCTCACCGGCTCCGACCTCGAGGTCCCGGTGCCCGTCGGCACCGTGATCCGGGACCGCTCCGGCGACGTGGTGTGCGACCTGCCCGAGGACGGCGACCGGTGGCTGGTGGCCAAGGGCGGCCGGGGCGGCCGGGGGAACGCGAGCTTTCTGTCCAACCGCCGCCGCGCCCCCGCCTTCGGCGAGCAGGGCGAGCGGGGCGAGGAGTTCTGGCTCACCCTCGAGCTCAAGCTGGTGGCCGACGTGGCCATCGTGGGCTTCCCCAACGTCGGCAAGTCGACCCTGATCGCCTCGGTCAGCGCGGCCAAGCCCAAGATCGCCGACTATCCGTTCACCACTCTCGAGCCGCATCTGGGCGTGGTCACGATCGGCGGAGGCGCCGGTTTCGAATCGACCACCGACTTCGTCGTCGCCGACATCCCCGGCCTGGTCGAGGGGGCGGCCGAGGGCAAGGGCCTCGGCCACGAATTCCTCCGCCACATCGAGCGGGCCCGGGTGCTCCTGATCCTCCTCGACCTCGCGGCGACCGGCGGGGTGGCCCCGGCCACCCAGCTGGCGGTCCTGCTGGACGAGCTCGGCCGCTACCAGCCCGACCTGTTGGATCGTCCCCGCCTGGTCGTCGGGTCCAAGTCCGACCTGATCGCCGACCGGGACCACGACGGGGCCCCGATCGACCTGGTGATCTCAGCGGTGACCGGCGAGGGGGTCAGGGTGTTGGTCGGCCGGCTGGCCGAGATGGTGGTCCAGGCGCGCTCGGTGGCCGTCCCGGCCGCCCGCCCGGCCATCGTCATCCACCGGCCGTTCCCCGAGCAGATCGCGGCGCAACGGCTTGCGCCGGGGGTCTTCGAGGTGATCGGCCGGGCGGCCGAACGCGCCGTCGGGCTGTCCGACCTCACCGACGACCAGGCGCTCGACGTGGTGCTGGCTCGGTTGCGGCGCCTCGGGGTCGACCGCGTGCTCGCCCGCGCCGGGGCCCGCGACGGTGACGAGGTGCGCATCGCCGACCTCGAGTTCACCTGGTATCGCTACGGACCGGACAGCTCACTGTCGCCCGGTGGCCCCCCCGTCGAGGCCGGCCCGCGGCGGCGCCCGAGGAGCACCCGGTGAGCGGGGCCCGCCGGCCAGTGCTGGTGGTGAAGCTGGGCTCCTCGTCGGTCACCACCGCGGCCGGCCACGTGGACACGGCGGCCATTGGCGCGATCTGCGGGCAGATCGCCCAGCTCCGCGCCGAGTCGCGCTTGGTGGTGGTGGTC
>Ga0302325_10019803_pt1 | contig 14134 bp, 10 predicted proteins | sample Palsa_T0_2_FD_201948 | JGI IMG/M metagenome (GOLD analysis project Ga0302325, IMG submission 201948) | Peat permafrost microbial communities from Stordalen Mire near Abisko, Sweden - Palsa_T0_2 | ecosystem: Environmental > Terrestrial > Soil > Palsa > Peat permafrost | place: Sweden: Abisko... | reverse complement strand
ACGCTTCCGGCGGATATGACCGGAGGCGATCTCTTTGATCTCTGGAAACTGCCCGATGGCCGGCTGGGGATCCTCGTTGCCGACGCCTCGGGCCACGGCCTTGCGCCGGCGATGATCGTTTCCCAGGTGCGGACGCTGGTGCACATGCTCTCGGAATATGAACCGCATCCCCACGATCTGCTGCGGCGTGTGAACACGCGGCTGGCGCGCGATCTTGAAACCGGCCGTTTCGTTACCGCGTTCCTGGCGTTTCTCAGTTCCGACGGCGAATTTGAATGGGCCAGCGCGGGGCACGGGCCCATGTACTGGTGTCCCACGGGCGAAGGCGAACTGCTCGAGCTCGATTCGTCCGGGCTGCCGCTGGGTGTGCAGGAGGACTGGCTTGCCGATGATCCCAGTCCGCCGCTGAAGATGGAACTGAGCGGCCGTCTCATCGTTTTTAGCGATGGCATCTTCGAAGCGCACGCCCCCGATCCCAAGGCTGGTTTGTTCGGCACCGATGCGATCAAGGACATTCTGCACAACGCGTGTCATGCAAGCAGCACGGAGATCATCCATGCGATCCGCGATGCGGTGCAGAAATTCCAGCAGAAGAAGGAGCCGGTGGACGACCAGACGATCGTGGTGGTTCGCCGTGTGCCGCCCGAGGCGGCATCCATTGACGGAGCCGCTGTCTACAACGTATCTGGCGAGGCCGCCGCGACCGTAACCGTTCCCATATCATCGAATTTCGAGATCGCTGTTGACAATCCGGTGCTCGAATCCCCCTCGAACTAGAAGAGCGGACTGCTCGCCTCAGCGAGCAGTTGCCTCCAACGTCTCAAGCTCCTCCCCTTTCACCGTCAATCGCACCCGATGCCCGAACCACGGGTGATCCCCCTCGCTGGTGTACATCCGATCCAGCGTGGCCGCGACGTCCGCCATGGAGGCATTGGCATCCACCCAGCCGCCGTTGATATCGGGGAAATCGATCGCACAATTCTCGCACTTTTTTCCACTGGCGAAGCGAATGGGGCACCAGAACGATTCGACATTCCGCAACATCTCCGTGGCCAGCGACCACACGCCGGTCATCCAGTCGCAATAGAGGCACCAGATGAGATCGTGCCCGACCAGCCCATCAAACTTCTGCCGCGACACGTTCACCCACTCCGCGTGTTTGTACGGCGGCAAGCGCACGAGCCAGGTGAGTGGAGGATAAACAACCAGTTCCGCCACTCGGATCATCCAGAAGACGGGCGTGACGATGGCCGTAATCCAGGTGGCGGTAAAGTTTCGCAGCCGCCCGACCTTTCGATTGATCACCTTGACGATCCGCGGCCCGCGCGTTGCATCGCGATGGATCATTTCGTGAATCGCTTCCCATGTCGACATGCCGATTACTTGTCCGGCAATTCCTCCCAGAAGGCCAATCCAGCCGTCAATGAGAGGCCCAATGACCAGCGGAAGTATCGTGAAGTAGGTAATCACGATGTCCAAGCCGGGTGCAGCGCAGAATGATTCCGAGATTCTTCGTCCCGCGATTCCCTGTTTCGGAACCAGATGACAGACGCCCGCGCCCACCAGCATCGCTGCCGCTGTCCCGCCCGCGATCCCAATGAAGTGTGTGATCATAATGTCGCCACCATACCGCCCAGACCGGCGGCGTGGGAGAAAATGCCATTCTTTATCCGGGGCCGGGAGGCCCGTATAATGCCCGCATGCTGTTGAAGCACATCGATGTCGAGTCGGCGCTGCGCCGGATCGCTGATAAGCGGATTGAGGAGGCGATGCGCGAGGGCAAATTCGACAACCTCCCCGGCGCAGGTCAACCGCTCAATCTGGATCCCATGCCCGCCGAGGAGAATGCGCGCATGACCTGGTGGATGCTTCGCATCCTTCACAAGAATGATTTCACGCCCGATGAGGTTCGCCTGCGAAAATCGATCGAGAAGTTGAAGGACGAGCTGGATAAGCTAACGGACGTGAGGAAACTGCCCGCGCTGGTTGCGCAAATCAACTACCTGGTTCACAAGCTCAATACGCTGGGCACCAACGCGATCAACCTCGCGGTTTCCCCCGTTGATCTGGAGAGTGAGCGGGCGCGAATTGCCGCTCCGGCGTTGAATCGGGGCGACTGCTCATGATGGAAGGCTTCACGATCGCCTATGGAATCCGCAACCGTGCGCGCGAACTGGGATTTGATCTGGTTGGCATCGCGGGCATTGAGCCGTCCCCACATCGCTATCACTTCCGCCAATGGCTTGACCAGGGGCGAGCCGGCACGATGGATTATCTGGCGGCCCGATTTGCCCAGCGGACCGATCCTTCGGTTTACTTCCCCGGCGTCCGCAGCGCCATCTGCGTCGCCATGAATTATTACGTCCCACTCGAGGAAGTCCACGAGGCCGAGCGAGCGAATCACGGGCGCGTTGCCCGATATGCATTGGGCGATGACTATCACACGCTGATCAAGGGGAAGCTATATCAGCTTGCCGATTGGCTCCGCCAGAGTGCTCCCGGCGCGGAAACTCGATGCGCGGTCGATACCGCGCCGATTTTGGAGCGCGAACTGGCGGCCCGGGCGGGTATCGGGTGGGTCGGGAAAAATACGTGCGTGATCAGCCCGCGCATCGGATCGTGGATTTTTCTTGGGGAGGTGCTGACGACGCTCGAGCTTCCTGCCGATGCGCCCATTACGGATCATTGCGGCATGTGCCGCCGATGCATCGATGCCTGTCCCACGGGTGCGCTCTCTGTCCCCTATGAGCTGGACGCCCGTCGATGCATTTCGTATCTCACGATCGAGCATCGTGGAGAGATTGCCGCCGAGATGCGGGAGCAACTTGGCGAATGGCTCTATGGCTGCGACATTTGCCAGGACGTCTGCCCCTGGAACCATCGCGCGCCGACCGCGGTGGAGCCAGCGCTTCAGCCCCGTCTGTCGACGGGCACGCTGGATCTCCGCGATGTTGGCCAATGGGAGGCGGGCCAGCCCAATCCTACGATGCGCAATAGTGCCATGAAGCGCGTCAAGCTCCCGATCCTCCAACGAAATGCAAAGATCGTCGCTGAGAATCTTGAAAATACCGAGAGGCGTGGCCGGCTGGGGCTGACCACGCCCCTGGTTTAAGTAGTGGACTTATGCAACAGTGATCTTGCGCGGCTTGGATTCCTGTCGCTTATTGAGCGTGACTGTGAGCAGCCCGTCACTCAGCTTGGCGTCCACGGTCGATCCGTCCACCGTCGGCGGAAGCGTGAAGCTGCGGAGGAATCGACTGTGGCGGCGCTCGTTGAGAAGTAACTCGCCACCTTTACCGTTTTCCTTGCGTTCGGTCTTTCGCTCGGCGGAAATCGTCAGAGTGGAATTCTCCAAGGTGATGTCGATCTGATCCTTCTTGTAGCCCGGCAGTTCGGCTTCTACATAGAGATGATCATCATCTTCGCGGACATCGACGGCGTAGGGCGCGAATCCTTCCGCTTGCCGCCCGAAAAAGCGGTTCAGCGTCGATTCAAAATCACTCTGGCCTCCGTCAAACGGAAATTCGGCCAAGGCCCGTTGAACTCGTGTCGGGAGTGCCATAATAAAACCTCCTTCAATTGATGGTCCAGGGTTGATGGCAAACACTGCTCACCATAAAACAAACATCGTGCCAGCTTGAGCCGTCCGCACCCAGCGCCTAACTCGGCTTGTTGCATGGGGTTACAAAGGCGCATTTTTTTGCGGCTTTTTTGCTGTTTCTGCAATTTTGGCAGCCGTTGTCGGGATGACAGCTCTGATGAGGTCCCCCGCGCCGATCATCGTGCTCTTGGGCGCCACCGCGACTGGCAAATCCGCCGTCGCGATGGAGTTGGCGCATCGCATGGGCGGCGAGATCCTCAGCGTCGATTCCATGCAAATTTATCAAGGCATGGATATCGGCACCGCCAAGCCCTCGATCCAAGACCGGCAGCTGGTCCGGCATCATCTCATCGACGTGGCGCTGCCCAACGAATCCTACACCGTGGCTCGATTTGTCGACGCCGCTGACACAGTGGTAGCCGACGCCAATTCCCGGGGAGTGGCATTGATCGCCACGGGCGGCACCCCGATGTTCTACAAGGCGCTGTTTGAGGGATTGTTTGAAGGACCCGGCGCGGATGATGCCATTCGAGAGCGCTTGCGTGCCGACTCCGGCCAAGCGCTGCACGCGCGGCTGTTGCAGATCGATCCCGCCGCCGCGGCGCGGATTCATTCCAACGATACGCGCCGGCTCATCCGTGCGCTGGAAGTATATGAAATCACCGGCAAGCCGATCTCATCATTTCAAACAGCATGGGACGGCCAGACCGTTCGACATCCCGCTCAATGGTTCGGTCTCGAATGGGACAAAGACTCGCTAAACCAGCGGATCAACGCGCGGGTGAAGGCGATGATCGCCGCCGGCTGGGTCGACGAAGTCCGCGGGCTTCTCGAGAAGTACGGCCAGCTCTCTCCCACGGCCGCCGAGGCCACCGGCTATGCCGATTTGATCGATCATTTGGCCGGCCGGTGTTCGCTGGACGATGCCGTCGAGCAGATCAAAATCGCGACGCGCCAACTCGCCCGCAGGCAGATGAAGTGGTTTCGGCGGTTTGCCAATGTGCGATGGCTTTCCGTTCACGAGGCGGTTGACGCGATCGTTGAAGCGATCGCTCCCGCGTAGCGGTCGCCCCGAAGAGGTAAACGACGGACGGGCGATTCAAGCGGCAAGGAAGTCAATCATGCAATAATGTCGCGCACGACGTTTCCGTCCACATCGGTCAGACGGAAATCGCGGCCGGCGTGGCGGTAGGTGAGTTGCTGGTGATCCAGTCCAAGCAGCGTCAGCATCGTCGCGTGCAGATCGTGAATTTGCACTTTGTTGTCGATGGCTTCGTAGCCGTAATCATCGGTCGTTCCGTAGCTCATGCCGCCGCGGATACCTCCTCCGGCCATCCAGAGCGTGAAGGCTTTGTTATTGTGATCGCGCCCGTCGCCGCCCTGGGCGTGTGGCGTGCGTCCGAATTCGCCGGCCCAGACCACCAGCGTGTCCTTGAGCATGTCGCGAGACTTTAAGTCCGCCAGCAAGCCTGCAATCGGAAGATCGACCGCATGCGCGTTTGCACCCAGCGCGGTTTCAAGATTGAAGTGCTGATCCCAGTTTCCGTGAGCGATTTCAACAAATCGGACGCCAGCCTCGACCATCCGCCGGGCGAGCAAACATTTTCGACCGAAATCATCCGTGCCGGGATCGATTCCGCCGACTCGTGCACCGCCGGTATCTCCGATCCCGTAGAGCTCTTGAGTAGCCCGACTTTCTCTGGAGAGATCCATCACTTCAGGCATCTCGGCCTGCATTTTGTACGCCAATTCATAGGACTGGATAACACCCTCGACTTCGGGTTCGTAGACCTCGTGTTCGAGCGTTTCATCGTTGAATTTCTGGGCCAGATCAAGCACGTTTCGCTGCGCCGTTGGATCGAGCTTGCGATCCAGATTGCGTACACCGGCGCGGGCGATGGGACGGTTGTACGTGCCGATCCGAGTGCCCTGATAGATCGCGGGAAGGAAATCGCTTCCGTAGTTCTGCGCGCCGCCCATGTCGCTGGGTGGTGTGATGGTCACGAAGCCGGGAAGGTTCTCGTTTAAGGTGCCCAAACCGTAGGTTGTCCAAGCGCCCAGGCTCGGCCGGGTGAGGCGTGGGTTGCCGGTGTGCAGGTTCACAAACGCCTGCGGGTGCGCTGGAAGCGCTGTCTGCATCGAGCGGACCAGACACAATTCATCGGCGTGTTTGGCGACGTTGGGGAATAGTTCTGAAATCCACAGCCCGCTTTTTCCGTTCTGAGTAAATTGCCATTTCGAGCCGAGCAATTTCGTCCCCGGCTTTTTCCCGGGCATGCCCGTGTCGGCAGTCAGCTTTGGCTTGTAATCGAAGGTATCCACGTGGGATGGTCCGCCGCGCATCGTGAGAAAGATGACGCGCTTGGCCTTGGCGAGCAGGGGCGGAGTCTTGGCCGCCAGGGGGTTGGCGGGCGCGGTCGTGGCGATCGTGCCGCCCATGGCGCGCTGCAAGAGGCTCGAGAACGCCAGCCAGCCAAATCCGCACGAAACGCTGCGGAGGAATCCGCGCCGTGTGAAAATCGGCGTGATGGTCGAGCACGAGTGTCCTGATGAATCGTTCATAAAATCGCTCAATTCAAATACCGAAATTCGGCGGTGTTGTAGAGCGCCAGACAAAAATCGCTCCACGCCCCGCCATTTTTGACGGCGCGGTCATTCGACATACGCAAGAAATATCGCGCGGCGGCATCTTGCTCAAAAGCGGTTGCCGGCCGGCCCAACGCCAGCCTGAACGCAGTATTCACACGGTTTTGACGCAAGGCGATCGCATCTTCGCCGCTGCTCGGCGGGCAAGTGGCGATGAGCCGCTGCGCCAGTTGCCCAGCCTCTGCGCGTACGAAATCACTATTGAGCAAGTACAGCGCCTGACCGGGAACGTTGGTCACTTCCCTGGCTCCATGGACGACGGTCGAATCGGGATAATCGAAGACCGCCAATGAATCGGGTATCGCATCGCGAGGCACCGGCAGGTAGACGCTGCGATAATTGTTTGTTGCGCTCACGAACTGCTCATCGTCGATCCTTTCGTAGGGCGGGCCGCTGCCGACTGTGCCGTCGCCGGCCAAGGCCACCGCCGATCCAACCGGCGGATCGAGGTTCAACTGGCCGGCCGATGCCAGCATTGCGTCGCGGATGCACTCGGCATTGAGCCGAAGTCTGGAATGTCTCCACAAGAATGCATTTTGCGGATCGACGGCGTAGTCGTTCTCGTCATAGGTTGAGGCGAGTTGATAAGTATGGCTCAGGACGATTTCCCGAATCATCTTCTTCACCGACCAGTGATTTTGAATCAGTTGATACGCGAGGTAATCCAGCAGCGGCTGATCCGATGGCGCATCTCCCATCGTTCCGAAATTATCCACCGTGCCGACGATTCCCTGGCCAAAAAGCCAGTACCAGATTCGATTGGCCATCACCCGCGCTGTGAGCGGATTGCTGGGAGAGGCGATCCAATCCGCGAGTTCCCTGCGGCCGCTTTCGCTCCGTGAAAAAGACTCGGCTCCACCGCGCACTAAAAACGCGGGAAATCCGCGCGGAACGCGATCTCGTGGATCGCTCATCTCGCCGCGGAAAAACAGGGGGCTGTCGGCGATGGTTTCGAATCCGCTGGGCTGGCGTTTGAGGGCGATGCCGCGCGGCCCGAGTTGAACGGGCGGCATCGGCCCTTCGGGGCCTTGACCGGCCGGGCGGTCTTGCGCGCCCATGCAAAAGGCCTTGGGCCGGCCGGTTTCGTCATAGGAGTCGAGGATGCTTTCCAGCTTCGCCTGTCTTCCCTGCAGGTTGCGGATTTGCGCGAACGTTTGAACAGCATTCTGCCCGTTCGCACCCTGCTGTTGCCCCCTTGCGGCGAGCAGGCTGGCTCGGCGATCGGCAAGGAGCTGGTCGTATTGTGCCGTCACATCGGCCAGTTGCTTCTGAAGACTATCGCGATCCTCCGGAGATAGGTTTTTCTGCGGTATGGGGAGCTTTGCCTCCGGCGGTATTTCGATCAGATCGCTCTCCTGATTATTTCGCGGTCCGGTGATCGTGCCATAGTGAGTCTTGGTCGACAGAAAAATCCCGGCCATCGCGTAGTAATCACGCTGCATGATCGGATCAAATTTGTGATCGTGGCAACGGGCGCAGGAGACGGTGAGTCCCAGGAATGATTCGGATGTGGTATCCACCTGCTCGTCGGCAAGGTCCAAATCAAACTGTCGCGATGCCTGTTCACTTAATCCTTTGGCGCCGATCGCAAGAAAACCGGTGGCGATCACCTGCTGGGTGCGCGTTTTCAGATCGGACGACCGCAGCAGATCGCCGGCAATCTGCTCGCGAACGAATTGGTTGTACGGCTTGTCCTGGTTAAAGGCGGAAATGACGTAATCGCGATATCGCCATGCGTCGGGATAGGTGACATTGACTTCCTTGCCGGCCGATTCAGCATAGCGCGCGACATCCAGCCAATGCCGGCCCCAATGTTCGCCAAACTCCGGACGCGCCAGAAGATCATCGACGAGTTTTTCAAATGCCTTGGGCGAATCATCACTGACGAATTCATCCACCTTGTCGGGCGTCGGGGGAAGACCAATCAGATCGAAATAAACGCGGCGGATCAACGTCTGCTTGTCCGCATCCTCGACGTGCTTGAGATTCTTGGATTCCAGGGTAGCCAGGACACGCCGATCGATTTCTCCGCGCGTCCAATCGGATGTCGGCAAGTTCCCCAACGGCGGACGCCGCAGCGGCTGAAATGCCCACCATTTTTTGGCTTGCGTCGTGTCGTATGTTTTGGGCGGGGTGACGACAACGCTGTCACGAGGGTCGGGTGCGCCCATTTTCACCCAGGTTTCAAAATCGTGGATCACCGAATCGGGCAATTTGCCGCCAGAGTCATCTGGAGGCATCTGCAGATCTTTATTTCCATATCGAATCGCCTGGATCAGGAGGCTCCTGTCGGGATTTCCCGGGATGATGACTTTGCCATCGGTCCCGCCTTTGAGAACTGCCAGCCGGGTGTCGAGCAGCAGGCCGCCTTCAACGTCCTTGGCCGTGGCCGAATGGCATGTATAGCAATTCTTGGCCAGAACCGGCCTGATCTTTGATTCGAAAAACGTGCGCTGGGCATCGGTGACCGGCGGCCCTTGCACCGGGGAACCGGGCGCGCCGGTTGCAGCACACGAGACGATATCGCGGTATGAGATCGAAGCCAGGAAAAGCAAAAACGCCACGGCCACGCGTGTTTTTAGCTGGGTCCTCGGTATCCAAGACATGAGGTGCATATGCATGACCCCTACGGGGTATTTTCGGTAATAAACGCGCGAGTTGCCAGAAAATTGGGACCGAATTTTTTGGGATGGTGGCTTTCCGATTTATGAGATGGTTGCTGATTTGTGATCCGGGCACGGCCGGTCCAGGACGTAAGTCTCTTTGGGCCTTTCTTTTGTGCGATGGGTGTGGAACACCCGGGCGCGGTCGCGGAGCTGTTCCACTGGGTCTGGCTTTTCTCATTTGGCCGGTGGCCAATGGTACAGATAGATCGTGCCGTTGAGCACGCGGAAAGGCTCTTCGCCTTCGAGGGCGATTCGGTTGGCGGCAACCAGATCCCTGCTCAAATAAATCCCCTGGAGATTGGTCGCGCTGATGGCGACAACGCCCGAGTTGGCCAAATTCAAATCGTACATGCGGGCAAACCCCCATCCGCCTGTGAGGTTAATGAAATGAATGCCGTAAGCCCTCGGATCGGCGGTTCCAAAATATTGAAAATAGAGCTTTTCGCCGGGATTTTGTTTCTGCCAAGCTGCCAGCGCCGGCAAGTCCTGTCCCCAGTCGAGATTGCTGTCGCCCAGCAAATCAATTCCATCTCCGAGGCTATGGCTGGGCAGATTGAAAAATAGGATGTAGTTCGGGTAGGCGCTGATGGTTTCTGCCAGCAACCCCACCAGCAGCAAGGCGGCGAGCAGCAACATCGGCAAGCCAAACCGTTTGAGCAGCGCCGCCGCGCCCACCCCGAGCGAAACAAAGAGGTACGGATAGATCGGGAGGATGTGCCGCAGCCCCAGATTCAGATTCGTGGAGACCGCAGCCAGAAAATAGACGGCGGGCGGGAGCGCCAAAACGGCGATGGTCCAGGCGCTGGGCAGAGCCGAGGCGCTGGTGTCACCTTTATCTGCCGCAACCGGCGCGGTAAACAGCCAGCGCAATAGAAAAAAGGGCGAGATCACCAGTGCCGCGATCAGCGTGGCAGTCGGCGTTTTAAACAGGATTGCCAGGGGGAAATAGTACCACCATCCCGTATATCCCACTTCCTTGAGCAAATACTCGGCCCGGCGGAGCGTGTTGGCGTAGGTATAGAGAAAGCCAAACAGCCAGCCTTCGGGAAGGACATGATGCTGCTGCATCCAAAGATCGACTTTGACCGGAAAGGCGAAGTCTCCATCGCGCACCCGGCTCTCCTCCAACTCCACCAAATCGTGAGGTGATTTGCCGGCGAGCTGGCCGTTGCTGACGCTGTTCATGATTCCGTTTCTCACGGATTTGCGAACAAGCGGCGCCGACGCCAGCGGCTGGCCGTCGGCCGTCGCGGCGTAGCGGAAGCCGTAAGACCACCACGTGAATAGAAAAATGGCGATCAGCGTCGCCAACGTTCCGATAAGAACAATGACCGTGCGCTTCCGCCAATTGGTGATCGGAATTCCGCCAACGGTCCAAGGCTCGCGCAACTTGGCGCGAATCAAAAGAAGCGCGATCAACATGGGACCAAAAAGGACGGCGGAGAATTTCACGTTAAAGGCAATCCCGCACGCGGCCGCCGCCAGCGCCAGCCAATGCCATTCGCCATCGCGGCCGAATCGCCAGAGGCCAAAACCGAGCAGGCACATCATGAGCGAGAGGGGCACATCATTTTTCACCAGGGCGGAGTGAGCCAGAAAATTGGGATCGAAACAGAACAGAATCGCCGCGATGATGGCCGCCCAACCGCCGCCAATTTGATAGGCCCAGCCGGCGATCAGTGCGCCCAGCCCAATGGCCGGGATGAGGAACATCGCTCGCGCGACAAGCAGAAAATGTTGCGCGTTGGCAGGATCATGCTCGAAGAGCGTCGCAACGACAAACACCCATTGCAGATTGAGATCACTGGCCGATCGCTTGAAGAACCGGTCAGATGTGTTTAGCGGTAAATCGCCGCGCGCGTGCGGCAGGCTCGCCCACCAGCCGAAGAGCGCGGGATCCTCGGGATTGATGCGGAAATCATGCGCGTATCGATGAACCATTCCCCCAACGACATGCAGCGGCTCATCGTAGGTGGCTGATTTGCCGATCACGGCGGTGAAGCTCAGCGCTCCAAAACAAAGGAGCAGCGCCCCCACGATCGCAAGAGTCCATATCGGTCCAACACGCGGCAATGCCATCAGTGAAGAACGTGCAGCCTGAGGCGAAGAATTGCAAGGGGTGATGCCACAACCAATGCCGTCACTTCATCTTCGTCAAGCAAAATCGTGTTCTGTCGCGGGCAGGGCTACAATAGAGCCTTATGCCGTTCTCTCCCATTCCGGAAATTCTCGACCAGCTCAAAGCTGGCAGGATGATCGTGCTTGTCGATGATGAAGATCGTGAAAACGAAGGCGATCTGGTCATCGCGGCGGATCATTGCACGCCCGACGCGATCAACTTCATGGTCACGCACGCGCGCGGTTTCGTCTGCCTCAGTCTCACCGAAGAACGCTGCAACAAGCTTCGGCTGCACCCGCAGACCGACATCAACACCGCGCAACTGGGCACCGCCTTCACGGTGACGATCGATGCGCACAAACGCTTTGGCGTTGGGACGGGTGTGAGCGCGAAGGATCGTGCGACGACGATCCAGGTTGCGATTGCGGAGGATGCGCAGCCGCAGGATTTGAATCGGCCGGGCCATATCAATCCACTGCGCGCCCGCGAGGGCGGGGTGCTGGTGCGATCGGGGCAGACCGAAGGATCGGTCGATCTGGCGCGCATGGCCGGCCTCAAGCCGGCGGCGGTGATCTGCGAGATCATGCGCGTTGATGGCGAGATGATGCGCCGGCCCGAGCTGGAAGAATTCTGCAAGCTGCACGACCTGAAGATGTGCACGATCGCGGATTTGATCAGCTACAGGCTCAAGCGCGAGCAGTTCGTCCGGCGAATCGAATCGATCAGCCTGCCGACGCGGTGGGGCGTCTTCAAGCTGCACGCTTATCAGAGCGTCATCGATCCGCAGCCGCATATCACGTTATGCAAAGGGAGCGTGGGCGAGCTGGGACCCGATGGGCGCTCGATCCCGCACGAGGATCCGGTGCTGGTTCGCGTGCACAGCGAATGCCTGACCGGCGATGTGTTCGGCAGCGGCAAATGCGATTGCGGCGATCAGCTCGATGCGGCCATGCGGATGATCGAGAAGGCGGGGAAGGGCGTGCTGGTTTATCTGCGGCAGGAAGGCCGCGGCATCGGGCTGGCCAACAAGTTGCACGCCTACGCGCTGCAGGAGAAGGGGCTGGATACGGTGGAGGCCAATCAGCGGCTGGGACTGCCCGTGGACAAGCGCGATTATGGAATCGGCAGCCAGATCCTTCGCGATCTGGGCCTCAAGCGCATCCGCATCATGACCAATAATCCCAAAAAGATTTACGGGATTGAAGGATACGGATTGCAGGTGGTGGAAGAGGTTCCGATCCAGATCGAGCCGGGGGAACACAATCGCGGATATCTGGCGACAAAGAAGGCGAAGCTGGGGCACAAGTTGTAAGGCGAATAAAAAATGGAAAACGCGGTCAGGAGCGCCCGGCGCTTGGCACCAGACCGAATGGCCCAAAATGGCACGCGTCATTTTACGGTTTCTTGCTATTTTTGTTGAAGATTGAACACCCACGCCATCTTAAATCTTCAAGAATTGCGGCCGCCCGCTGAGTTCTACCGAGAGGGCCTCAGCTATGTGTTGATCACATCACGCCACATCCTCCCCCCGCGAGCTTGCTTGGCGCGATCTCCTTCGATTACCTAAACAGCAAGCAGCGGATAAGTTAGCCTGCGTCTTCGATCCACCGCGTGTCGTTAAAGGGTCGTGTCCCCTTCAGTTATTTTGTCCCCTTCAGTTATTTCCCACCTTGCGCTTTGGGATATGAACTCCGGCCAGGATGTCGGCACACAACCAATCGAGGGGTTTGGAATCCCTACGATTGCTTTCCAACCCACCACTGATGCTTTAGCGACTATGGAAAGTGGAGGCGATGTTGTAATGTTTGAACCAAAGGCCGGCCTGCCTAGGCTGCGGCGAGATCCCTTTCATCTGGCCAAGTTGCTTAGCGATGGCGAAGGCGCCCTCGGTCCGATGGTTACGTTGGCATTCAGCTCAGACGGTAAACGGTTGGGTGCGGCTCTCGGGTTCGGCAACATCAAGGTTTGGGACGTTTATTCGGGTGAGCCCCTTGAATCCGCCGCAGCCCCGCGGATCAATGCCTTTGCCTTCAGCCCCGATCTCTCCTCCTATGTGTTGGGCGGCGATGACGGCTTCGGATTGAGATTATTTCGATTCCCGCCGCACACCAATATTTTATCAATTGCGCGACAGGAAATTGGTGACAACCTGAGTGCTGAACAATACTACGACGCCTTGCCATTTGTCGATGGCCTGCGAGATGGCGTCGAAGCCGCCAAGTCCGGAAATATAGACGTAGCTGTGAAGGCGTTTGAGCGAGCAGTCAAGCAGCCGGGAATACACTTTGACCCCCGTGCGGAAGCGCTTTCAGTCCAGCGTAACACCGCTAAACTCGCATTTAAACTCGCATTTCGAGACGATCTTTCGCGCGCTGCTGAATTAATGGATAAAGGCAGCATCGACGAAGGGATCAGGGACGCAGCGCGTTTAGCCGCATTGGTTCCCCTACCGGATGATTCCCAAGAATCAGCAAACGATTGGAATGAAATCTGCTGGATGGGCAGCCTGTGGGGGAAGGGAAGGGAAGTTTTGTTCGCTGGAGAACGAGCAGTTATCTTAGCGCCCAATGAGGCCAATTACCGTGATTCTCGTGGGGTGGCGTTGGCAGAGGCGGGCGACTTCCAGCGGGCGATCAAGGATTTTCAAGCTTACGTCGACGCAAATGTGGGTCCCGACATCTCAAAAAGAGTCCAATGGATTAACTCGCTTCAGAAGCAAGAGAACCCGTTCTCAGAAGAGTATCTGAAGCAGTTCCGGACCGACCGGGGCTACACCGGCGCCCCCTAGGCCGAAGGTATCCCAATGCAGGCAAGAGAACGAGGTCATTCCTGTTTCCCGTCACTTATGCGTTTTGTTGTTCGTCCCCATCCGTGTGGAAACTGGTTGAAATGCTGATGGCGATGCGGCCACGGTAAACAGGTTCTTTCGGCGACGCTTGCTGTGTTATTGGTTTTCCCTTCGCGGAAGCGGGGGAGAACTTCGAATGCCGCGAAGAAACTATGAAGCCGAGCTCCTGCGGGTGTGAGTTTCCGGGATGGTAAAATCCCGGTGCTTAAAACGGGCTGGCCGGGTGGCCGCCCACAAACCCTTTTGCAGGAGCT
>Ga0302325_10019802_pt1 | contig 14134 bp, 9 predicted proteins | sample Palsa_T0_2_FD_201948 | JGI IMG/M metagenome (GOLD analysis project Ga0302325, IMG submission 201948) | Peat permafrost microbial communities from Stordalen Mire near Abisko, Sweden - Palsa_T0_2 | ecosystem: Environmental > Terrestrial > Soil > Palsa > Peat permafrost | place: Sweden: Abisko... | reverse complement strand
GAGACGAGCAGGTCGACCGAAGCCGCGGGCAGTGGCAGCCCCTGCGAGACGTCGGCGACGACCGTGTGCGTCGCGTGAGGGTTCAGCGCCAATTCCTCCGCCGACACGTCGGCAACGATCAACTCGATCTCGGGACGCAGGGCATGCCAGTAGACGCAGCGGCGGCCGCCGCCGACGTCGAGAACGCTCGCGCCGTCCGGGAGGCTACGGATGCGGTGCTGTACCTCCTGCTCGAACCTTCCCCACAGGTCCTTGTCCGAGGGCAGCTGAAGGATGCCAGCGGTGGCCTTCGACAGGCGGATGTTGGCGTCGATGACCAGTCGCGCCGCGCTCATCGTCCTAGAGGCTACCGGGCGCCCGGTCCCGCACGTAGAACGCGGCTCGACCAGCATTGGCGGTGCTTTGTCTACGCGGATAGGGACCGCTCAAAAATCCTCTCCATTTGGACTATCTGGCCGTTTTTTGGGCCTGCTACGGTATGCCCCGGCTACGGAATGTGGCCAGCGGGGACATCGGCTGAACGCGGGGCTGTATGGGGGATCAAGAGGGCGAAGTCAGCGTCCGGCCATCCACGTGGCGTCAGATCTTTGTTCGAGACAACAAATGACTGGACGAAAGCGAGCACTTTGTCTGGCGAACTTCCAGTGGCTGAGGGCAATTCAAGTTTTGTCGTGACCAGACCTGCCGAGGGGAATGCCGTCGGCAGGCCACCGCTCAGGCGCCGCGGGCCGCGGGAGCGCGGCGACCAGACCAGACCCGAGCCGCGGAGCCGTCCGACTTCGTACGCGCTCGTCTCGCTCGACGCCTCGCCGATCTGGGAAAGCATCGCCGGGGTCGACGGCGTCAACTGGTCGCCCGGGACAGAGGTCTCGCAGCGACGCGACGCGATCCTCCGTCGCACGCTTGCCGCTGCTGACGTCCTCTCCTGCGCATTGGCGCTACTAATCGCCGTCAAGCTCGTACCGGGATCCGACACTCGGCTGCGATGGATCGACCTCGCGCTCGCCCCGCTTGTCATCGTCCTCAGCAAGGCGATTGGACTGTATGACCGCGACCAGTACCGGCTACGGAAGTCGACGATCGATGAGGTCCCGTCGCTCCTCAACTTCGCGGTCTTCTTCGCCCTCGGCGTCTGGCTCGCCGAGGCGACGCTGTTCGGTGGCTCGCTTGACCGGCCACAGGTGTTCTTGCTCGCGCTCGACTCGTTCGTGCTGACCGCAGGAGCCCGTACGCTCGCTCGGACGGCGATCCTGCGCAGTACCCCGGCCGAGCGGGTGCTGGTCGTCGGCAGCGACCACGACTGCGAGCGGGCGACGAAGGTGCTGACCGATACCGGCGGCGCAAGTGCCGTCGTCGTCGGCCGCGTCGGAATGCTCCACCACACGCCCGGCTCATACGACCGCAGCGAACTGCCGGAGCTTCGTCATGCAATCGCGGAGGCGATCACGACTCAGTCGGTCGAGCGCGTGATCCTGGCCCCGGACGACTTCGACCAGGAGGAGGTGCTGGAGGTCATCCGCCTCATCAAGGCTCTCGGCGTGAAGCTGAGCGTCCTGCCGCGGTTGCTCGAGGTCGTCGGCTCTGCCTCCGTCTTCGACGAGCTGCAGGGCCTGACGCTGCTCGGCGTCCGTCCGTACGGCTTGTCGAAGTCATCCCGGCAGCTCAAGCGGGCGATGGATCTGGTCGTCTGCGTAGCCGGAATCCTCGTGCTGTCGCCGCTGTTTCTGATCAGCACCGCGGCGATCAAGCTCGATTCGCGCGGCCCGGTGTTCTTCCGCCAGCGACGGATCGGCCGCAAAGGCCACTACTTCTACATGTTCAAGTTCCGCTCGATGGTGCCCAATGCCGAGCAGATCAAGGATCAGCTCCGAGATCACAACGAGGTCGACGGTGGCCTCTTTAAGATCACGGACGACCCCCGGATCACCCGGACTGGGCGGTTCCTGCGGCGGACCTCGCTCGACGAGTTGCCCCAGTTGCTGAACGTACTCAAGGGGGACATGAGCCTCGTCGGCCCGCGCCCGCTCGTCCCTGATGAGGACGCCCTGATCGAGGGCTGGCGCCGCCGTCGACTCGCCGTCAAGCCGGGGATGACCGGCCTCTGGCAGATCTTCGGGTCCTCCCGCATCCCGATGAACGAGATGGTCAAGATCGACTATCTCTACGGCGCCAACTGGTCGCTCTGGCTCGACCTCAAGATCCTGCTGCGGACGGTTCCATACGTGCTCAGCCGGCGCGGTATGTGAGCGAGTCGGGGCTGCTCCACCTTCTGGACGAATTCAGGCTGTCGGCGCAAATGGGCAGAGAGCCGCTATTGTTCGTCAAAGGCCAGTGGCGCTCATTTTGTACGTCTGGATAATGACCTTGGATCCGGCGGTAGGTAGTGTGACGCCCGGCTTCAAGGTCGGCGTGGTTGACGGGTCGGGAGTGTCCTTGCTGTCGGCTTAGTTCGTCGCGGGGTGACAAGCACCTCAACGTTGTCGGCGGTCCGACAATTTCGAAAAAAGGACGATGATGCTTCCCCACCACTCACTGCGATGCACCGCGGCGCTTGTAGTGCGCAGCCTGGCTCAAGCGCAGCGGTCCGGCTACGAAGGGCGGGGCAGATGATCAAGGTCGGACTCGTGGGTCTCGGCAAGATGGGGCTCTCGCATTACGCGATCTTCAATGCTCATCCTGACGTGGAGGTCGTCGGCCTTTGCGACTCATCCGGCTTCCTGCTTGACATCTTGCACAAGTACACGGGCGTTGCGACTTTTTCGCGTGCTGACGAGTTGATCGACAGCGCAAAGCCCGAATCGCTCGTGATCTCAACTCCGACCGGATCGCATGCAGTGCTGGTCCGTGACGCTCTGAGCCGGAATATCGACGTTTTCTGCGAGAAGCCCCTGACGCTGACCGCCGAGGAGTCGGCCGAGCTTTCGGACCTGGCCAGTGAGCGCGGCCTCGTCACGCAGGTGGGCTACCACAACCGATTCCTGGCGACGTTCGGAGAGGTCAAGCGACTCCTGGACGCCGGTGCAATCGGAACCGTCACGCACGCGATGGCCGAGGCCTACGGGCCTGTCGTGCTGAAGCCGGCCGGGAGCACTTGGCGCAAGGATCGCAACCAGGGCGGTGGAGCGCTGTATGACTATGCCGCGCATGCGATCAATCTGCTCACGTGGTACATGGGTGAACCTGGTCGCGTGGCCGGCACCTCCCTCGGGCAGGTGTTCTCGCGGCAGACCGAGGACCAGGTCGCGAGCACGCTGTTCTTCGAATCCGGCGCGACGGCCCAACTGTCGGTGAACTGGTCAGACGAATCCGCGCGGAAGATGAGCACTCGCGTGACGATCTGGGGCACCAACGGAAGGCTCTACGTCGACCGGCAGGAGTGCCACGCCTATCTGCGCAATCCCGTCGCGGGCCTCGACGAGTATCAACCGGGGTGGAACGTCCGTTATACGACCGACCTGACACCCCCGGTCTGGTACTACCTGCGGGGAGAGGAGTACAGCAGTCAGGTGGACGGCTTCGTCAAAGCGGTTATGTCGCGCGACACGTCCGGTCCGAACTCGTTCGGAGCGGCGGTTTCGACCGACCGAGTGATCGCAATGATGTCCGCGGACGCGCGAGGTGAGCGCGTCGCTGCGGCGCCCGAGCGGGTGCGGCGTCGTCGGCGCTGGGTCTTGCGAGCGCGCTCCTTTCAGGGCAGAGCTCTCCGCCCGACGAGTCCCTCGCGTAGTCTCGGCCAGTGACCATGGAGCGATTCCTTAGCGAGTTGTGCCGATGAGCTCCTCGCCGTCGGACCAACTGGCGAGCGCCCCCACGATCGATCGCGTCCTGTTCGGCGACAATCAGTTCTTCGGCGTCAACCACATGTCAGAGGAGAAGGCCCGGGCGCAGGCGATGCGGTTCGGGGATCTCAGTGCGATCGTCGAGGTCATCGATGCCGCCTATGAAGAAGGGCTGCGAACTTTGATGTGCACGACCCACGACCGGATCGGCGAGTTGTGCGAGCACATTCGCGCCCAACCCTCGCGATACGAGGGCTTTCGGTTCTATCCCGGAATGCCGTACGCCCATAAATACGCCAATGCGGCGACTGAGGATGGGGTCGTCGGAGCCATCAGGCGTTTCCTGCCTTCTGACGGGCTGTTCGACGCCGCGATGCGCGGTGGCCGGTCGCTGGCAACGAAGGACATCGACGGAGTCACAACCCTGCTGATCGACGCTGAGATGAAGATGTTCGAAGGGTTACCTACGCCGGTGGTCTTCCTCCAGAACGTCGTTGTCGACCTGTTGCTCGGCCTTGGCTTCACGAGTGCTTTCCGGACCTTCTCCGACCACGTGCGGGCCCGCTACGGAGCTGAGCCCGGCTTCATCACAATGAACCTGCCGGCACTGCTCGTCGAACTGGAGAAGGCCGGCATCGAGAACCCCATCGTCTGCGCGAATGTCAACAAGATCGGGTTCCGGATGTGCGGCGGCGCCGGCGAGTACGACCGCGTCCTGCGCAGTCACGAATGCCGCGCGATCGCGATGTCGGTGTATGCCTCCGGAGCGATCCCGGCCGCAGAAGCGATCGAGTGGGTGTGTGGCATGCCGAACGTCGAGTCGATCCTGTTCGGCGCCTCCAGCCGTTCCAATATCCGGAGCACGATGGAGCTGGTCGGGAGATATTGGGATGTGAATGGGGCGACGTCTGCGGCCTGAGCGCTCCTCGGTCCGCGCGCGGTCAGCGTCGTGACAACCCTTCTGGTGGCCTCCAGCGGCGGTCACCTCCAGCAACTGCACCACATCCATCGGCGGCTTCCCGGCGTCGACGGGCCGTTTCACTGGGTGACGTTCGACACCAGCCAGAGTCGATCGCTGCTCGCGGATGTGCCGCGACTGTTCGTACCCTTCGTCGGCGGGCGAGATCCGATCCAGGTAGCCCGGAACCTGCCGTACGCGCGACGGATCCTGCGTGAGTTCAGGCCCGACACGATGGTCAGCACAGGTTCGGCGGTGGCCCTGCCCTATTTTGCGCTGGGGGCGGCCAAGGGGGTTCGCTGCATCTACATCGAGAGCGCCGCGCGGGCGGAGGGACCGTCGATGACAGGCGGCCTGATCGCACGGCTGCCGGGTGTCGAGCTGTACACTCAGCATCCGCAGTGGCAAAGCGACAAGTGGGCGTTCGGCGGCTCGGTGTTTGACGTCTTCGAGTCCGAGCCCGATCGTGAAATCGAGTTTCCGCAGATCAAGCGCGTCGTCGTCACGCTCGGTACGTACAGAGGCTTTGGTTTCCGTCGTCTGCTCGAGCGAATGATCAAGCTGCTGCCGCCTACGGCCGAGGTCCTCTGGCAGACAGGAGACACCGATCCGAGCGGCCTAGGGATCAATGCTCATGAGGCGATTCCATCGCGAGAGCTCGCCGTGGCGATGAGGGAGGCGGACGTTGTCGTCGCGCACGCCGGCGTCGGATCGGCGCTGGCGGCCTTTGAGGCTGGGAAGTGCCCGGTGCTTGTCCCGCGGCGCCTTGAGCAGAATGAGCACATCGACGACCACCAGGTACAGATCGCGACGGCGCTGTCTGAGAGTGGCCTCGCCGTCTCCCCGTCGGTAGAGCATCTCGACGAGGCTTCGCTGGTTGCCGCCGCGTCCCGTCGCATCGTCGTTCGGGAAAACGGCGGGGAGTTCAGGTTGAGAGCACCAGCTTCAGCCGCCGCGCGCGCCAGCCGGGCGGCGGCGCGTCAATAGTCGGCGCGCATCCGGTTGCGCGCCGTCCGTAGTCATCTCGATTCTATGATTCCGCAGACCTTGGCCGAGACGGTGCCTGAACCGACGGTGTTGGTCGCACCGCGCGAGGTGCGTATGCCCCCGCGGCAGTTCACCGGGGTCGTTCTGCACCTGGTCAAGCGCGAGCTCGACTCGACTCACCGCCTGACCGTGCTCGGGTGGGCGTGGCCGGTGCTCCGGCAGGTATCGCAGCTGGTGATCCTGGTTTTCATCTTCGGGGATGTGCTCAACCTCGGAATCCCGCACTTCCCGGTCTACGTCTTCTCCGGGCTGCTCTCGTGGACGTGGTTCTCGAGTGGGATCAGCGCTGCTACGACATCACTGCTCGACCAGCGCTACCTGCTGTTCCAGCCGCGCTTCCCCGCGACGGTGATCCCGATCGTCGCGATCGCGTTCCCACTCGTCGACCTCGTCGTGGCGTTGCCACTGCTGCTGGTGATGGCGGTGCTGGAGGAGGGCGTGCACTGGACGGTGCTGCTGCTGCCGCTGCTGATTGTGCTCCAGTTCGTCCTGATGGCGGGCCTGGCGTGGTTCCTGTCGACAGCGACCGTGTTCCTCCGGGACGTGCCGAACATCGTGACGGTCTCGCTGATCGGGCTGTTTTACATGACCCCGGTCTTCTACCGGCTGAGCCACCTGAAGAACACGACCTACACCCACATCCTGGACCTCAACCCGCTGACCACGATCGTCGAGGACTACCGCGCCCTGCTGCTCGGCAGCCACACCGAGCACATGCCGGATCCATGGCGGTTCATGTACGTGATTGTCTTCAGCGTCGTGATGGTCGCGATCGGCCGCTGGTTCTTCAAGCGCAATGCCGCGCTGCTGATCGACAGCCTGTGAACGTCCTCGAGGTCGATTCGGTCTGGAAGGCCTACCCACGGTGGCGCGCCGGAACGCGGAGCACGCGCAGCATGCTCTCCCCAACCCTGCGCGGAGCGCGCCGCTCACAGGAGATCCGCTGGGCGCTGTCGGATATCTCCTTCACCCTCCAACGGGGCGGTTCGATCGGGGTGATCGGCCACAACGGTGCCGGCAAGTCCACGCTTCTGCGGCTTGCCTCGGGGCTGACGAGGCCGACGCGGGGGAGCCTCCTGGTGACGCCCTCGACCGCTTCAGTGCTGTCGCTGGGTGCGACCTTCAACGCGGACTTATCCGGCTCGGCCAACGCGATCACCGCCGCGGTTATCGGTGGGTTGACCCCGGCGCAAGCCCGAGCCGCGCTTCCGCGGGCGCTCGAGTTCGCCGAGCTGGACGGATTTGAGGAGGCACCGGTGCGCTCCTACAGCGACGGCATGAAGTTGCGCCTGGCGTTCGGCGTGATCACGCTGATGACACCTGAACTGCTGATCCTTGACGAGGTGCTCGCTGTTGGCGACGTCGGCTTTCAGCAGAAGTGCATGGAGCACCTGGAGATGCTCAAGCAGCGGGGCACCTCGATCGTACTCGCCTCCCACGACCTTCAAACGATCGTCGAGCAGTGCGATCGTGCCCTGCTGATCGAGCGCGGGGCGATGCGCGCGCTCGGAGACCCCGCCAGCGTGACCGAGCAGTACCGGCTGGCGATGCAGACCGAGACCATCCGGCTGACGCCTGAGGAGCTTGCGGCTCAGACCGACCGGCTCGTGCTTCAGAAGAGTCGTTTCGGCTCTCAGGAGATGCAGATCGCACGGGTTGCCATCGGCCCGCCAGCTGCGCTCGCTGAGGTCCCGTTCGGCGGGCGGCTGGAGGTGACGGTGACCGTCGGGCCCAACCCGCGCCGCGAGCAGATCGCGGTCTCGGTCGCGATCGTCCGCGCCACGGACGACGTCAAGTGCATCGATCTGAACACCGAGATGGACGGCGCCCTGAGCGCGGCCCCGAGCGGCGATCCAGTCACGATCGCGCTCCGACTCGACGAGCTGGAGCTCCGCCCCGGGAAGTACTGGGTCGACGTCGGACTGTTCCCGGTGAGCTGGGCCCACGCCTACGACTACCACTGGCAGGTCTACGAGCTGACCGTGACCGGCGTCAGAGACGACGAGGGGACGCCGGTCTACCGGCCGCAGCAACGGCGCTGGACGATCGACGGTCCGGGCGAGCCGGCGTAGGCTGATGCGCGCCAGGCCTTATCCACCGATCAGTGTCGGGACGTTCGAGGCTTCAGAGCCGCCGCGGCCACTGGCGCTGGGTGACGAGCCGCTCGCACGCCGGTTCGTCCTGCTGGAAGGGACACCCGTCGTCCAGGTCGACTTTGCCTCCCCAGGGCGGCTCGCCTCGGCAGCGCTGGCCGAGGCCGTCCTCTCCCACCGGACTCTGTACACGCATGCGCGCGCCCGGCTCGTCGCCGACCTGACCGACCGGCTCGGCCTCGCTGGAGCGGAGCGGCCCACGCCCAAGGTTCCCGCGATCTCGGTCGTGCTCTGCACCCACGGCCGCCCGGCGCTGCTGGGCCGCGTGCTGGAAGCACTGGCGGCGCTCGATCCGGCGCCGACCGAGGTGATCGTCGTCGACAACGACCCGGGCGAGGTCGACTGCCGCGCCGTGGTACAGGCCGCCGGCTTTCGCTACGTTGTCGAGCCCCACCGGGGCCTCGACAACGCCCGCAACACGGGGGTCCGGGCTGCGCGGGGCGAGATCCTTGCGTTTACCGACGACGACTGTGTCCCCTCGCCGGGATGGCTCGCTGCGCTCCCCGCGCTGTTTGCCGATCCGAGCGTCGCCGGCGTCACGGGCCCGATGTTCCCCTACCGATTGGATAACCGGTCTCAGCAACTGATGGAGCGCGCAGGGGGCATGACCCGCGGGTTCGTTCGGCTGCGCTTCGACTGGCGAACGATCTCCGCGGTCCACGGCGGCGCGATCGGGATCGGAGCGAACATGTCGTTTCGTCGCACGGCGCTCGATGCGCTCGGGCCGCTGCCATTCCCAGGGGAGCTGGACGCCGGCACGCCGTCCCAATCAGGAGGCGACACCTTCGTGATCGCACGGCTGATCGGGCTCGGCCACCGGATCATTTACACCCCAAACGCGTTCGGTTTCCACGACCACCGTGGCGACGATGCGGGCCTGACGAAGGCGATCTGGGGGTACGGGGTCGGCATCTCCGCGTGCATGTCGAAACTACTGGTGGAGGAACACGAGCTGGAGTCGCTGCGGGGCTGGGCTTGGCTCGTCAAGCAGCACATCCGCGTACAGGGGCGCTGGCTGCTCGGCAAGGCGACGTTCGACGAAGTGCGCCTCTCGGCCCGATACATCTCTGGCGGCGCGAGCGGGCCGGCGCTGTGGCGCACTGCGCTCGCCGAGCAGCAGACTCTCGGTGCACGCGACACCGCGTACGGCCGGCCGCTCGCGGCGACGGCGGAACGCCAAGCGGACGACGGCCCTGCGGGGCAGTCGTCGAACGGGCAACCGCCCGATGCGGAGCTTCGCCTGAGCGTCGTGATCCCGACCAACCGCTTCGCCGGAACCCTTCAGCGCTGCCTCGGCGCGCTCGCCGAGCAGGAGCTTCAGCTGGGCCGCTTTGAGGTCCTGGTCATCGACGACCGCCGGGAGGAGGCACCGAGCGATGAGAACGCGCTGCCAGACGGGCTTGAGCTCCGCGTCCTGCGTACCGGCGGCCGCGGCGCCTCGGCCGCCCGCAACCTCGGCGCCCGTGAGGCGCGCGCTGACACAGTCCTATTCCTTGACGACGACCTGGTTGCCGAGACAGGCCTGCTGGAGCGCCACCTGGCCCACCACCAGAGTCCCAACGCCGTCGCGGTCGTCGGTCGCTACTGGCCGGACCCGCGCTCGCGGGGGCTGATCACGCAGTCGGTTCGACTGTGGTGGTGGGATTACTTCGACTCGCTTCAGGTCAGCGGCGCGCCGACGTTCCAGTCGATGCTGAGCGCAAATATGTCGGTTCGCCGGTCCGAGATCCTCGGGATCGGAGGATTCAACGAGGAGATCCCTCGCCGCGAGGACTATGAGCTTGGGCTCCGCTGGTTGGCCGCCGGCCGCCGGATCGCCTTCGACCCTGAGGCGTCCGCCAGGCACGAGTTCACGCTGTGCAGCGCCGATCGGCTGCGGGCTGCGCGGTTAGAGGGATACGGTGACGCGATCATCGCTCGCGACCATCCCGAAGCGATCCCATCGTTGCCGCTGTCCGCGATCGATCCGGCCTCGACGAGCGTGAGCCAGGCGCTGACCGCGGCCGCGGTCGCCCGGCCGCGGGCGCGACGGCTGACGCTGGCTTTGCTCGGCGCGCTGGAGGGCGTCCATCTGCGGACCGCTTGGCAGCGGTTGTTCGGGCCGCTCCAGCACGCCGCGTACCGGATCGGCGTGAGCGATGCCGCCACATCCGTGCCGGCTGTCACGCCCCCGAGCCTCGATTGCGAACTGCTCCAATCCGGTATCTGCCGGTCTGCCAAAGTCGTGGCGCCGAGAGTCCGGGTGCTGCTCCGAGGTACCGAGCTCGCGTCGGTGCAGCCATCGGAGGGCCTGTGGGAGCCGAAGGTCGCCGATCAGATTGTTGACATGATTCCCGCCGTCGAACTCGAACGCCTCGCGGTGGCGCGCGGCTGGATCCGCGCTGAGGACTCGCTGACTCCTGCCGCGGCCGGGCTCGGCACGACCGTCCTCACCGCGTCTGCCGACCGCGGCTCCTGGCAGAAGGTCGCGTCGGTGGCGGAGTCCAACGAGCTGATCGCGGTGGTGCTCTCCGGCTCGATGGCCGACGAGCGCTGGTTGCGAGAGGCGGTCGTCGGCTTCGATGGCGAGCGCGTCGGTGCGATGTTCGGGCGCGCGGTTGCCGACGATCGGGCCGTGCAGCCCCTATTTCTCCACGACCACTCACTTCCACCAGAGATCCGGGCCGGTAGCGCGCCCCACTACCTGATCGTCCGACGGGACGCGCTGAGCGCGGTCGGAGGAGTGCCCGTAGAACTGGCGGCGCTTGGCCGGCTCGCGCCGGCGCTGGCGATCCTCAGCCGGCTGAAGGCGGGCGGCTGGGTGATCGGGCGCCGTGACGTCCACGGGCTCGTGCCAGGACCGGCCACGACGCCGGACTCGGCGCGTGAGTTCGGGCGGGCGCTGGCGATCGCCGAGATCTTGGCTCAGGATGCCTCTGCGGTCGCCGTCTGGCGCCACATTACGACCGTGCTCGCACGCGCATCCTGGGAGGAATGGAAGGCCCTCACGGGACGGGCTGTCGATACCGACACGCGCCGGTGGCCGGAGGCCGCCGGCGCGATCGCCGGGACCACTCAGGCGCTGTTACGCCGCAGCCCGTAGCGATCGTCGCCACCTGGCGGTCGTGAGCACGAGGACCACATCCGCGAACCGGATCAGCCACGCATAACCCTCGTCCACCCACGTTTTCAAGCTCTTGTCGTATCGTCGGGTTCGGTGGAAGACGGCCTCACACGATGCCTGCTGGCGCAGACAAATGGCAGCCTCGGACCGGTCAAGCGTGGCATGGTCCCGGCGGTTCGGGCCGCCCGCGCCGCGCAGGCGGCGTTCCGCGCGGAGGCGAGCATCGAGCCCGGCAGCGAGCCGCCACTCTTGTGCTGGCCGCTGGATCATTTCTACAGTCCAATTCCCGACAACCGCGTTCTCGCCCAAGAGCCGACGCGGTCGCGTCTATATCAAGCGGTTCCGCAGGAGACTCCTGGGATCGACTGGCGTGAGGGAGGCCAGGTTGAGTTCATGCCGGAACTCGGCGAGCAAGGAGCCGCTGCGCTTGCCGGCGCATTCAGCGACGGCGGGGGATCCCTCTGGATCAGGCGAAGCTAAATTAGCGCGGCGGATCGGCAAGCACCTCGCGTAGCTGCTTCAGCTGCGTGAGCCAGCGGGCCCGCTGGCGCTCGCGGGCAGCGGCGGCGGCGACAACGAGCGCGGGATGGCGATCGAGAGCCTCTCGGATCCCGGCGGCGATCCCGGCCTGAGTGTTCGCGACGAATACCGCATCGCGGAACAGCGGGTGCAAGGACGGGAAATCACTGAGCACGAGGGGGCGCAGCCCCTCAACCGCCTCAAATGCGGCCCGCGGGACCGAGGCCGCCTCGGTCGTGAGCACGAGGACCACATCCGCGGACCGGATCAGCCGCGAATAACCCTCGTCCACCCAGTAGCCAGTGAACGTCACGTTGCCTGGCGCCGACGCACGCAGCTCTGGCGGGCAGAGCTCGACGTCACCGGTGATCAGGAACCGGACGTCCGGAAGCTCTCGGGCGGCGGCCAGCACGTCAGCCACTGGCTCATCGGCCGCAAAGATCGAAGTCCACAGAACTGTGGGAGGGCCTTCTCCATCCGGCGGGGCGTTGATCGACCACATCGGCGGCGCTTCGTGGACGACGATCGCACGACCGCCCCAGTCGGTCACCGTCTGGGCGAGCTCTGGTCCGGCTACGAGCGTGGCGCGAGCGTGGCGGACCAGCAGCCGATGCGCCGGAGCCATGATCTGTCCGACTCGGCTGCCCTTGAGGCCGAAGCCACGCGGGTGGCTGTCGAGTACGAGCGCAGTGTCGGTCAACCGCCCGAATAGGTGGACCATTAGGGCCGGGAAGATGGGAGGATTGGTCGCAACGACGACCGACGGGCGTGCGGCGATCACAAACCGGGCGGTGGAGAACGCGCTCAACACGTATCGCAGCGGCGCCAGCCAGGATCGTCCAAGCTTATGGATGAACACCACGTGGCAGTCGGCCCCGGTTGCCGTGGCCATCTCCCGCGCGCGGGCGCTTCGGCTCCAGGCGATGAACGCCGGCCGGCGCGACCGCCCACGGGCCTGCGCGGACGGGCGCATCGTCAGAAACCGCTCGGCGAGCAGCTCGGCAGACATGGCGACGTCGAACTCCTGCTCGACGCGGGCCCGGCCTGCAGCGACCATCCGGCGCGCGGCCTCGGGGTTCGCGAGCACTTTCAGGATCGCCCGGCGCAAGCTCTCGACGTTCCCCTGCTCCGCGAGGGTGCCGGTGACTCCGTCCTCAACCAGTTCTGGGATGCCGCTGAGGCGCGTTGCCACAGCGGGGACCCCGCACGCAAGCGACTCCATCAAGACGACCGGGATCCCCTCCATGCGGCCGCTGCGGGCGACCAGGCTGGGGAGGATGAACAGGTCGGCCTTGTCCAGGAGGTCGGCCACGTCGCCCTCGGGGAGGCTCCCGAGCAGCCGCACCCGCCCCTCCAGGTCGAGGCTGGTGATCGATTCCTCAAGGTGCGGGCGCTCTTCGCCGTCGCCGACGATCGACAGCTGTATGCGGTTGAGCGCCGGGTCCGTGCCCGCGAGAGCGTGCAGCAGGACGCGATGCCCCTTGTGACCGATCAGGCTGCCGACGGCCAGCGCGCGGACCGGCCCCTCGGGCGGAATCGTCCGCTCACGGTAGCGGAAGTGCTCAAGGTCGACCCCGGCGCGGACGACGGAGATCGGCGGCGTGATACCCCGGCAATGGCGGAACAGGAAGTCGGAGTTGAACCGGGAGATCGTGATCACGAAGCAGGCATCGCGCACGCGTCGGCGCAGGAACTCGCTGTCCTGAAACAGCTCGTACGCGTGCGCCGTGGCGCTGTAGTCGATCCCGGTCAGCCGCCGGATCACCCATGCAGCGGTCGCCGGATGGCCGATGAAGTGGGCGTGGATGTGATCGACCCGGTCCTCCTCCATCCGTTCCGCCAGAGCGCAGGCGACGAGCATCGCCCCGAGTGCGGCGATCAGCTTCCGCGGCCGGTGTCCGAAGCCGATGCACAGCAGAACCAGCGTCCGCAGCACGGTGAACGGCTTGCGCACGGTCCAGCGACCGAGCGCCCTCACCGACTCCACGACCCCCGGTCGCCTCACCTGATCCAGCCATGGCTCGGCGCTCCGATGGATCGTCATCGTCGCGCGCTCAGGAGCGAAAAGCGAGTAGAGCTGGGCGTCGATCTCCGGGTTGGCCGCGACTCGGTTCAGCTCGCGAACGACAAACGTCTCAGTCGTCTTCGGAAATCGGGAGACGATGTAGGCAAGCCGCAGGGGCTCTATGGGCTCGTTGATTGTCCCGGGCTCCTGCGCAGCGGCGTGAGGAGGATTCGATGTGTACGCTTTCACCGACGTCCTGATTATCGCTCGGTTTCAGTTTAGACTCCGAATCCAGCGCCGTGAAGAGACTGCGTTCGCCATTCTCGCCGTACCGTTAGCCGGCGTCTCAGCCTGTCTGAATAGGAAAATCTCGTGGGTCCCGGGTGGGGTTGAAGGTTAGGCGGTGTTATGCGGCAGCTAAGCCGCAACTAAGACCAAAGCAACTAAGGGACTGTAGATAATTAAAGTTTCGGTTTGATCGAGTAGTTCCACTCCGGGTGGAACGCGTCACCGTGGAGGTTGACGGCCTTCAGCTCAGCATCGCGGACCTTGGTGCTCTCGGGGTAGGTC
>Ga0302325_10019801_pt1 | contig 14134 bp, 12 predicted proteins | sample Palsa_T0_2_FD_201948 | JGI IMG/M metagenome (GOLD analysis project Ga0302325, IMG submission 201948) | Peat permafrost microbial communities from Stordalen Mire near Abisko, Sweden - Palsa_T0_2 | ecosystem: Environmental > Terrestrial > Soil > Palsa > Peat permafrost | place: Sweden: Abisko... | reverse complement strand
TGGTGCTGATTGCCGCGGCCATTGCCTTTCCCGTGGCCTGGTATAGCTTAAACAATTTCCTGCAAGGTTACGCTTACCGTACCAACCTAAGCTGGTGGGTGTTTGGGGCCGCGGGGGCAATAACGCTGTTCGTTGCCCTGGCAACCGTCCTCTTCAAGTGCGTACAGGCGGCGCTGGCGAATCCGGTGAAGAGCCTGCGAACGGAATGACAACTTTAACCTCATCACCCTCCCGTCCGCCCCGACGACTTCCACTACCAACCGCTTAGACCGACCCACCTGGAAGGGCCAAAATCCTGCCGCAAACTTTGTCTCTTTACCGCCGCCCACCGCAGGGGGCGCAGCACTATACACCGGCTCCAGATCTATGTCCTGCATTGCCCGCCGCCTGACCTCCTTCCGGTCTTGCAAGAAAAAGCGAACCTTTGCGACGGCGAAGGGCATCGGGGATGCGTTCGACAACGCCAGAGACAACCATTCCAAACTGTCCCGAAAATAAACTCCCGTCAGCCGCAGCCTCCATCCCTCCGATCGCGCCGTGACATGCAGGCGGGCTGGGCGCCCGGCCAACAACAACGCATCCGCCCGCAACCGCTGCAGGTCTACCGGCAACCCGCTCAACATCACCGGCTCGTACTCCGAAGCGGACGCCGGCGTCTCGCGATTACCTCCCGCAACGACCGCCCCGGCCGCCACCACTCTAAAATTCAACACCGCCGTATCCTCCACATATCGCAGTACAAACGAAAACAATCGCCCGTCCTTCCCGTACACCGTCAAATTCGTCGGCGTAAAATTCCGCCGCAGCGCCCGCAGCTCGATCACATTTTCAACGCCCCGCACTTTCTGTGCCGACACCTCCCGGCTTACCTTCACCCCTGTCTGCACCGCCTCCGGGAAGACCAGGTTGGTCATCTTCGCCATCGTCACCGGCACCGTCGCCGAACCAATTCCTTCCAGCTTAAACCCCGGACTCTGCGCCGACGCATGCCCAAACAAACCCGCTATTGCGAGCAATACCGTTATCCTCCGCATACAAATCATTTTTAACGCTTGATATTTCTCAACAATACCCGATATCCTGCCGGCACGCCTACTCTTATCAGCCGCACCTTTTTGCCCGCCAGGCTGCGGGCAAACTGCAAACCCGCACTCGCCGCCTGCTCGCCGAGAGACGGGTCCACCGCCGCTAACGACAACCCATTCAACGCCTCATCCGCCGATTCCTTCGACACATCCCGTCCCATTGCCCCCGGCACCCGGATTCCTGCCAGGCCATCCAGATCGTATACCTGCAATGCCACCGGCCAGATCGCCATCCCTACCCGGATAGAATTAATCACCACCATCAACCTCTCCCCGCTCAGACTTGCCACTCCGTACAGGAGCTGATCCTTCGGTACCCGATGCCCGTCCACTGTCACGGCATGCGTCAACCGAAATTCCACCGTCGAACCCGCCGTCAGGGTCTGGTCGACGTTCACCACCGCGCTGATCCCCGAACCCCGCACCGAATCGGCCGCCGCGTCCGTGATCTCCATAAACCCTCCATCTTCGTCCTCTTCGTCCGCGGCGACAGCTACCGCCAGCGCGGGCTCCACGCGCCATCCGCTGTCCTTTTTCACGAGCTCCGGGTGCTGCACCCGCAGCAGCTTGTCCAGCAGGCCGTCGAGCCGCTCCATCTCCGGATCACGGTGGGTACTTCCAATGACATCCAATGCTTCCAATGTTTGTGGCCGCGCCTGTAGAAATCGCTGCCCCTCCTGCTTAAATCCTGCACCCGGAGTCACCAGCTCCTTTTTCATTTCCCCGATTCGGCGAAGCAACTCTTCCGCCCGCCCATCCGTCCGCGGCCCCGACAGGCCCGATACCCCCGGCACGGCCGGTACGGCCCACCGGCGGGCACTATCCCCTAAGGAGTTTGTCCCATACGGATCCTGCTTTCTCTTTTCCGCCAGCTTCGCCGAATCCGACGCCGCCTGCTCATAAGCCGTCATCTTATCGGCCGGCTTCCCCTTTGTCGCCTCCTGCGATGGCGGCAGCTGCATATTGATTCCCCTTACATCCGATCCTGTCGCCTCTTTGACACCCTTGCCACCGCCCATCCAGTAAAAGACCAATACCAGCAATGGCAACGCCAACATCGGTAGCCGCAGATGCATCTTCCGCTTCCGCGCCAACAATTCTTCTTTTGTTTTCGTCTTTTGCATACTCTTTATTTATAGATTTCCTCCAATCGTCGAAGTGTATCCGCGAACCCGGGCCGCGCCCGCCTCAAGCTGTCCAGGCGGGCGCTTACTGTCAGCTCCTGCAGGGCGCTATCCATAAAATGATGGAATGAGAACCCCGGCTCAACCCATTTCGGTGTCGTATGCGCAAAAGCCGGGAGGGTTACCCGCTGTATATCCGCGGGCTTAGAAAGGTGATCTCCATTCCAAATCACCGCCGTAAATATTATCGCGCTAAGCAGCAGGTATACCATCAAAACGGTTCGTATCACCCGCACCGGGGTCGCCACCGCTTTTAATTGCAGCCACTCCGCCACTCGCCGATCTGCTCTTCGCTTTCGATCCATGAGGTCAATCAGCCACTCCGGAACCTCGCTGCCCGCGCGCACTCTCTTCTTCCACATACTGCTTTTTTTGATTTGTAACTTTTGTTCGATCCCTCAAAAATGAGCATCGCGCGGGCGGCTTCCTTTAGACCAGCTGTTTTACTATAGGTATTTAGAACCGTTGCTCGCTTTTTAGTATATTATTGGTATTTTGTAATCAGCTAATTGCACGGAATAAGAAATCATCCTAGTAAACAAAATATTTATGAAGGTATTTGTATCATCGACTTTTCAAGATTTACAAGAATATAGACGAGAAGTCGCGAACGCTATCCTTGACGCAGGAATGGAGCCAATATTATTTGAAGATTTTCCTACTGGCAGGGACGACATGTTGCATTCTATTCGCACTGCCATCGATATTGCTGATATATTTCTGATTATATTGGGGTTTCGTTTAGGCGCGTTTTCAACCAGCGGAAAAACGTGGCTGGAATATGAGTACGAAATAGCTATCGAAAGACAAAAGCCCGTTCTCACATTTATGCTTTCAGATGAAGCTCCAATTAAGGCCTCTGAAATAAAAGGAAATATAAATTTGGTATTGGACTTTAGAAATAAGGTCAAATCTAATTTCTTGGTTCAATATTTCTCATCACCCAAGGAAATTTATCGAGAGACTTTGATTACCTTATTGAAGCTCCAAGACAGAGTACAGGTCAAGCAACTTACAACAAGCACAGACAAGTCCGACGCGATTGAGAAGGAAGGCTATATTGATTATAAATCCGTTCGGATTTTGAAGTTACTACTTAGTTCACCGGGAGATGTAAGTAACGAAAGAGAATCAGTTTCAAGGGCTGTATTTCGTTTCAATCAAAATTACTTAGTTGAAAAGGGGGTTTTTATTAAATTAATTCGCTGGGAGGATATGGCCCCCCAAATTGCCAATGGTCCACAAAAAGTAGTTAATGCGCAGCTTGAAAGGTTCGATATTTTCTTAGGAATTATGTGGAACAGGTTCGGAACTCCAACCGACTTAGCCGCATCAGGAACTGAAGAAGAATTTAATGATGCATTAAGCTCATGGCAGAAACATACCAGACCTTGGATTGCATTCTATTTTTGCAATCGACCGACAAACTTTACCACGACAGAGCAACTAGAACAAAAAAATAAAGTTTTATTATTTAGACAAAAGCTAATGGCCCTTGGGATAATAAAATCATATGAGTATTTAGAAGAATTTGAAAATTTAGTATTTTTTGATCTAATTAAGATTACCGATCGATATTTAAGTCGGTGAAATATTTAGCAGCCAATCGGTCTGAGCAAGACTGCATCACTTAATCGTGCCATATAATATTGGTCTTGATCAAGTTTTCAGTGCTCGTATCAGGCAGCGATTGAATTGTCATGTGGAAATAATAATCAGCATTCAAAAGAGTCTCCTTCAGTTCTTCCACAACCGGCTTCAGGCGATCTAATTGTTCGCTGTCCAATGACACACGCCAGTCTTTTTCGTCATTTCTGAAGCAATGTTCGCCATTGTACAACTGAAGGCTTCCCAAATAAACATGTACGTCGTTTTCCCGGTCAACATTCTGAACTATGATTGCAATGCTTTTGCCGCTTAGCTCCTCAAATTTCATAGAGGTTAACTTTTAGGTTTTTATCATTCGACACAAGTTATTTAAAAATCTAACAAAAACGGAAATTACCGCTGCTCCACCCGCACATCCCGATTATCCAAAATCGACCACCGCTCGATCAGGAGGCCATGCGGATTGTTCTCCGACCGGTTGACCTCCCGCAACCAGCCCTCCGTCACGAGGTCCCGGGTCACCCGGCTCGTCGTGCGAGTGATCGTCTCGGTGCCATAGAACCGAAAGCGGAACGGATAGCCGCTCAGATCCACCGCAATGCTGTCCACCACCAGCCGTTCACTTATATTCCCGCTGACCACCCCAGAATAATAGCCCGACTCTTTCAGGTTATCATAGACCTGCTTTGCTGAACCGTCCGCCAGGTATAGTGCGCGCTTGAGATTATCAGTTATGAACTTCTCATCCGGGTCCAGGGTAAAAAAGCGTTCATGAAAGTTCTCCACATGGGCCCTTGCCTCCACCGCCAGGTTCGCCGACCGATCGCTTGCAAATGCCTCCAACGCCTTCCCCGCCGACAGGATATATACTTTGGACTGCGCCCGGCTGATCGCCGCGGCCGCCCACACAAAAAAGAAGATGCCCGACAGCACACTCCCCAGGATCGCTGCCAGGCTGACGAGGCGGATATACCGGAACGACGACTCGATATTTCTTGTTTTTGGAAACATACCATCTTTATTTGCCACTTGCCGCATTCGTCATCTTCATCAGGTGGGAACCGCCTGCGGTCGAGACCGTTATAATATGTGAGGTGATTGACGGCACCGTGAAATAGCCCACGATCCCCATCAGCAGAAAGACCAGGTACGCCGCATCTGTTTGCCCAAAATAGGTCGTACCCGATGCCGCCAGCTGCCCGATATCGACCTTGATCATCTCCTGTTGGATCTGCCCGATCAGCGAGCCAAAGATGTTGCACACCGGCAGCCAGAGGAAAATATGGATATAGCGCGCCAGCCAGGCGCCCAGGAGATGCCTGAAACCATCAAATACCGATAACCCAAAAATCAAAGGCCCGACAATCGCCAAAACGATCAAATAGAAGATCCGCGCCGTATTTACGCACAATGCTGCTGCCTCAAACAGCACCTGCAGGATCTCCGACAGCCAGACCTTGATCGAATTCTTCAGGTTATATGAAGCCTTCGCCATTTCAAACTTCACCCGGTTCGACAGCCCCGAAAATACCCCCGAATCCGCCGCCCCCGACAACTGTTCCCATTTGTCCAGGCTGCCCCCGCCATCGGCCCCTACATACATCTGCCACTCCGCTCCCTGCTCCACCAACGCCTGCTTCTGCTGCAACAGCGTCGCAATGGCCTGGTTGCTGTCCGTCACCAGCGCATTCGTCCCGTCCACCGTCGGCTGTAACACCCCGTTGACCAAACCGATCACCGCCGGGTAAAACATCAGCGCGATGCCGATTCCAAAAGGTCTGAGCAACGGATAGAAGTCAATAGGCTCCGCCCTTGCCAGATGCCCCCACACCCGATAAACGATGTATAGCAAGGCCCCGAAACCCGCCAGCCCCTGCCCTACCCCGATCAACTCCCCGCACTTCCCCAGCATTGTTTGAAACACCGTGTTCAGCGTCGCCTGCAAGCCTGCCATTGTCGTTTCCATCTTGATTACCTGTTGTTACTGATTAATTCCATATAATGACAGCATTGCTGCGGCATCGTTCTGTTCGATTCCCCGCTGACCTGCCTGGATCGCCGCGTCGTTGTTAAAGGCTCGCAGGAGGCCGAGGCGGGTAGTCATATCCCCATCGATGCGGTCAATCGTCCCCAACCGCTCTGCATCGCTCATCCGCAGCGTCCCAGTCGTCATTACCGCCTCCAGCTCGTCCAGGTTCTGCAGGCTGCCGTTCAGCAGATTCCCGTACAGCGTACTGAAATAACTCAGCTCCGCCGCGGTAAAATGACCACCAGACTGAAAATAATGCTGTGCCGATTGATACTCCTTCACCAGTTCCGCCTCGTTGTTTATGATGCTGATGACTTTGTAATAGTTCCGGACGGCCGGGCTAACTGCCAGCAGGGCATTGAGGAAGCCCTGGTGTAGGGTGAAATTGCCCCGGGCGATACTTTTGATCTGATCGTAACCTTGCGAAACGATTTTGTAGCCGGTATACATGTCGGTCAGGATTTTCTTCTCCTGGGCAAGCTTTTGGTAGTCCATTACGAGCTGCTGGATGTCGTCCGACAATGACTGAGCTCCGGCAAATTCGGGAGGCAAAGCTATGAGCCAGGTGAGTATTAATAAACTTACTGCCTCTTTCACGGTTTTTGCGTTCACAGCACAAAAATGAGCCATCCGGCAAATGATTCCATTGGACCCTAATCACGACTATACCAATATTCCAATATTAATTTATAAATTTCCGGCGTAGAAGATGCAAGGGGTCATTTTGGGCTTGCCTCATCGCAAAACAGTTTTCCTTCAACCATATTGATCTCTAAACCGGGTTTTTTGCCAATGTCCATGGCGCTCAATGCACTCGACAACAAAAGAATCAGTGTTTATCTAAAGCACGAATAAATTATCCACCCGCCGCAGCTATAATGCAGCGAACTCATTCTAATAATCGTTTCCAATTAGTACTTTGCCAGGTGAATTTGTAGGCCGCCCGGATGACCCGGGCCGTTGCTCTTTGTGGCCTCATTTTGCTATAATTTACCCAGCAAAAACAAATATATGTTAACGTTACCAGTACCAGCGCAAGCCGCAGAAATGATGTTTACTTATTTGGATAAGGTGTATCCGGTCCCACCGGCGCTGATTGACGAGTTGATGGATGGCGGTGTGCAGTTTATAAAGCTCAGACATCGGCAATTTTTATTGGAGGCAGGTGACGTTTGTAAGAACCTGTACTTTATTCACAAGGGACTGCTTCGGTGCTACTATATTAAGGAGAATGAGGAAACGGGGGAGGAAACCGAGGTTAATACCTGGTTTATGCGGGAGCGGGATATCTGTGTGTCGGTGCATAGTTATTATAAACAGGCGCCGAGTTATGAATATATCCAGGCGCTGGAGGATTGTGAATTGATTTGTATTGCGCATGACAAATTGGAGGAAGTCTATCGGAAGTATATTGATTTTAATTTTATCGGCCGGGTATTGACAGTAGAATACCTGCTGGATTGGGCGGAGCAGCTAAAGGATATCCGGATGCTGAAGGCGCAGCAGCGCTATGAGGCGTTTCGAAAAAGAGCACCGGAACTGGAACAGCGGGTTCCGCAAAAGTACCTCGCTTCCTTCCTGGATATGCAACCCGAAACGCTTAGCCGCGCGCGGGGAAATTAATTGACTTTTATCATTTGTTTGAAACACCCAGCTTCTTAATTTTACACTGGTTCTTAGGATAAGGTTTACACAGCAAACGGAATTCGTGGCGGTGCGTAACCGGACGGTGGATCAGGTGTGAGTGAAGTCAGGGACGCCTTACGGGTAGGTGAGGGGGCAGGGGCCACGAATTTCCGCCAGCTGTGTCTTTCAGTTGGTAACCAAAGTGATCGAGATATGTGTGCAAGCAGGTTGACGCCGGTAAGAATACTGGTGGCGGACAATCACCGCGTGATTAGGGCCGGGATACGGGTATTACTGGCAGAAAAAGGACCAGGCAGACCATTTGAAGTAGAGGAAGCGGCGACGACGGAGGAGGCGATCGATAAGGTCTTTAGCAGCAAGTTTGATATTGTCCTGATCGAATATGGACTGCCGGGCCGCGGCGGCCCGAAGGCGACGGAAATCATCCTGAAGCGCCGCCCTGATATCCGGATCCTGGGCTGGTCTTATACCGACGAGCGAGTACCGGTGGAGCAGATGTTGAACGCGGGCGCGAAGGGCTATCTGTTGAAGAATATTGAGTTGGAGACTTTGTTATCAGCCATCTGGACCGTGTTGGGTGGCAAGCGCTTCTTCAGCAACGAGATAGCCCTTCAATTGATGGCCCATGCTCCGGTTTCTCCGCCTGACCGCCTCGATTTACTGACGGACCGCGAAAAGCTTGTGTTCCGCCTCATCCTCGAAGGCCTGCCGGATCGCGAAGTAGCGGTCCGCCTCTCTATCTCCAAACGCACCGTCGACAAACACCGCCAGCGCCTGATGGCAAAACTGGGAGTCCGGAATGCAGTTGGTTTAGTGCAGGCGGGCGTTAAGATGGGGTTGGTAGTGTAGCAAACGAATTACTTGCCCTTTTTGGACTTCAAAGTCTTCGCCGATCTCTTCCAGGTTGTCGCCGATAGCCATTTGATATAGCCGGGTCCTGGCAGGGGTACTTCCTTCTGTGAAGATCTCGGCTTGGGGGAACTTTTTATTGAGCTGTTCGTTCCAATCACCGAAGGCCAGGTTGAAAAGGGTTTCTTCAATTTGTGAATAAATAACCTTCTTTTTGATGCTTCCCTTCGGCCCTTCACTAAAAAATTCATATAGGAATTTTTCATCGTCAGCTTTAATCGGGTATTTTGGAAGATTCATAACGGTAGAATAGTATTACAAAGTTAATTAGTTAAAGAAAGTTCCTTTTGATAAGATATGCACATTCGTCTGTGCATGCTGTTTATTATTGCTGTAGGTGCATTTCGATCACCGCAGTTCGCATTTTTGCGTACATGTTGGCAGTTAAAACCCGCATTTGTCGGTGGGATTGTGACGGTTTATTGGACCTTTAATAGCAAATGCTAATCGACGGTCCCAACCCGGCTGTTGCTGGATTAATTTGCATGAAAATGTAATTGTATGGTGAAGAGTGAATTTGAAAATGCCGTTTATGCTAAGTTGTATACGGAAATGGAATTGGCGCTTGAAGAATCGGAGTTGGGCCGGCGCCCGGGCGAAGGATATGCCGGATTGATGAGGATTGTCGCCCAAAGCATCAGGGAATTGAGGAGGGTAACGGAATTGCCTTTCCCGGACGAAACGAAGGAGTCGGCCTTCTTCCACGAAGTATGGCCGCAGTTCTATTCGAAACTGTTTTACTACCAGCTGGTGAATGGATTTGAACTCGATCGGCTGGGTGTGTCCGCGGATACATTGCCTGACCTTATCGGGCGGGAGGAGCGGAAGGTTCAGCAGTTCTTTCGGAAGAACTGGGATTTCTGGCAGCATTACCGGAGTGGTTCGCAGGCCATCACGGCACAGTTCACCCGGATGTATAGCGCGTCCTGTTTGTTGGACCCGCTGAGCCAGGTGCTGGACAGCGAGTGGGCTACGATTGCCAGCTACCGGGCGGCCTGGGGGCTGGCGTATGAGTCGTATTTTGCCTATTTGCAGCGGGCTGCCAATTCGATGGAGAGCGGCGGGAAGCGGCGGTATGAATGGCGGGAAGGAAAGACGGCGGCGGTGGAGTGGATCAAGGCGCAGGCGGAAGCAGGCTCGATCTATATCGACGGGAAGCCGGCGACGGCGGTGCAGCTGCGGACTGACTTTGAAGCCCGGTTTGGCGAGGATCTGAAGGATTTTGACAAGCTGCTTTATGCGACGGATACGCGGAAGAAGGATGCTACGCCTTATCTGACGAAGCTGATGAACGCATTTGTGGGGAGGAAGGAGCGATTGGGGAAGTAGGGCGCTATCTTATCAGGACGGCTACACCTTTCCGATCAATAGTTATACCTTGGTAGTCGATACCTTCGGTGACCCAAACATATGCCCCCGCATTTTGAAGCGCGCCGTTAAACTTGCCATCCCAGCCGGACACAGCATTCGTAGTATAGAATACCAACTGTCCCCAGCGATTGTACACCGCAAAGAATTTAAATTCTTTAATGCCTATAGGGATGGCTCTTAAAATATCATTGTGTCCATCGCCATTAGGTGTGAATCCGCTGGGCACGAAAATATCTGAGAGTGCGAAGGATTTTATGGAAATGGTATCTATCCCACGGCAGCCGGCGGGTGTGCTGGCCACAACAGTATAGGTTATGTTCTGCGTAATGGTCGCAATCGGGTTTTGAATGGAAGGGTCGTTCAGCCCACTTGACGGCGACCATTCATACTGTGTAAAACCGCTATTATTCACGTCAACTGCGTCCAATGGGAGAGTCTGATTGACAAGTATCGCCGTGTCATTGCCGGCATTGACTTTTGCTGGCGGTGTTACTATGATATGTACCGAGGCAGGTGTGATGGAACTGCATCCAATCGTATCTGTGACGACCAGCGAGTAAGTCGTCGATGAGGTCATTTCGCTGGCAGTCGGACTGGCCAGACTGCTGTCGTTCAAAAAGCGCGGAGGGCTCCAGACAAATTTCACACCGCCGCTTCCGGATAATTGCGCGCTGCTGCCATAACAAATGGTGGTATCATTACCGACATAGGCATTGGGGGCAGTATTGACAACCACGATGACGGATCCTGTTTGCAAACAGGGACCTGTTCTGACAGTCACAAAATAGGTCGTAGTAGATAGGGGGCTTGCAACGGGATCTTGTTGAGTGGTATCGCTAAGGCCGGTCAACGGCGTCCAGGAAAATGTGCTTGCATTCGTAGTGGCAACGAGCGTTATAGTACTTCCTTCACAAATGGTATCCTGACTTTGAAGCTGCAGCGTCAGGTTATTCGAGAGCGGCACAGCTGTAGGTTGCGAGGCGACACATCCGATCGAATCCTGAACGTATACCATATAAGTATTCGTAGGAAGATCGGAGAATAAATCACTGCTCTGGAAATGGATGCTGTCAAGGCTGTATTCCAACGAACCTGTCCCCCCTGATCCTATCGCCGTAATGCTGCCATCGTTATTCAGGCAGCTGGCGCTTGTGGCGCTGGCAGTAACGAAAGGACCCGGTATATTATTGATGGTGAGACTGGTTGTACTAAGCGACTTCAAAGAATCCCTTACCGTTACTATATAGTAGCCCGGCGCAAGACTTGAGAAAAGGTTACTGATTTGAAAATTTACGCCATCGAGGCTGTATTGGTAAGGAAGTCTTCCATTGCTGCCTGTTGCCATGATCTTGCCGTTATCCAAACCGCAGGAGGCGTTATTCCCGACCGCGGTTACCGACGGGCACGAATTGTACACCGTGTCGCTGACGGTGGCTGTAAAACCCTTGACGTCTTGCACCGTTACAACATAGATGCCCGGAGCCAGGCCGGTGAAGGTATTGGAAAGCTGAAAGCTACCCCCGTTCAAGGCGTATAGGTACGGCTCTGTGCCATTGATACCCATGGCCGTGATACTCCCATTCTGATTTCCACAGGACGCGCTTACCACCGTTGCGCTCAATGACGGACAGCCCTCCCCTACCAGTACCGTGGTTGTTGCAATAGTTCCATTCGCATCCTTGGCGGTAACAGTATAAAGGCCCGGCTGAAGATAGGTAAATGTATTGCTGGCTGAGAAATTTATGCCGTCGAGTGAATAGAGGAACGGAGCAGTACCATTCACAACAGTCGCTGTCAGACTGCCGTCGTATGCTCCGCATTCCGCATTTGTTGATAGAGCACTTACACTAAAAATGCAAATTTCCTGGATCGTCTCCGGGACGCTTGCAGTACAACCGTTCGCATCGTTCACGACAAGATTGTAGTTGCCTGCGACAAGCCCTGGAAAGATCGGACTGGTCTGGGAAGGTTGCGCATTGACCGAATACTGGTATGGAGCTGCCCCGCCGGTTACTTGCGCCAGGATAGTACCTTGCTGGACACCACAGATGGCATCCGTAACAGAACCGAACAGGGACGGACTCGAAGCCGCATAGACGATCTGTTCCGGTTGGCTGTTGGTACAGCCGGCGGCATCCCTGGCCGTGAGGACATAACTGCCGCCTCCCAGTCCGCTGAAGGTTCCGCTGTTCTGAAAATGAATGCCATCGATACTGAATTGAATCAGTCCGTTCCCCCCTGTAGCTGTAGCGCTGAGCGTACCGGCGCCATTCCCGCAGGTAGCATCTGTCTTGCTGATATTCAGTATAGGTCCGTCTTGATTAACAATGGCTACCCGGACGCCGCCGGTGCAACCATTCGCATCTTTTGCATAAATGCTGTATGTCCCTCCGGCCAATCCATTGAAAATTCCGCTGGCCTGAAAGTGAACACCATCTATGCTGTAACTATAGGGAGAGAGACCGGCCGAAGCCAGAGCGGTAATGCTGCCATTCGTGTTTCCGCAAGTTGCAGCGGATGTGGTGGAGGAAAGGCTGATTTGGGGCATGGAAAATGGAGTCGATACCTCGATTCCGCTGCAACCTTCGTTGATGATCGCTCTGATGGTATAAATGGAGTCGGGTTTTAGTCCCGTGAATTGTCCCGTGGTATTGGTGCTGATTTGGGTAGTTCCCTCCAAAAGAATATAGCTAACGATTGATCCGGCCGGTGGTGAAGGACTAAGCGTCGCCACCGCCAAATTGCTGGAACAAATGCCGTTGACCTGGACTTTGTAAACTTGTGTCGGGCAATAAGCCGATATGTCAAAGGCAGCTACGAATCCGTCCCCGCTGGCATATAGGAGCTGCCTGGCGTTATCATAAGCCAGGCTGTACACCGAGCTGGCAGGGAATCCGGGTATGGCAATATCCGGTGCCGCTGCATCGTCAAAAGTCGATCCATTGAAAAGGTATACTTTGATTGTTCCATTAGGGAAGCCGACAAATACGTTATTACATTCATCAGCATAAATGCCGCCTTCCATAAGAGGCTGGTTAGCCGTGATCGAAAGCGGAGTCCCGACTCCGGAGCCGGTGGCTTTGTTATAAGCCTGTAAATTTACCCCATCCCAATAGAACAGGTAGGTAGAATTGACTGCCAGTATATTGGCCGAATTATCCGTGGGAGTCGGATACGTCCCCCCCATATAAGGGCGGTTATAAGGTTCGGCCAAAACCAGGTAGCCCGAAGGAACATTCCACAGAATGGTGGAAGAAGTATAGGGAGGGGCAAATTTATAAATATGATTGTCAACTGCAGCCGTGCCTCCGTTACTGTTGTGAAAGGAAGTAAAATAAGTATATATCTCGTTAGTTTTGGGATCCAGGGTGATATCACTGATGTCCTGGCAACATCCTCCGGTAGTATTGTTATCCGGAAGTCCGGTGACATTCTGAGGTGTAAGTATGATACTGGGCGCCTGGAAAATTCCGAAATTGTCGTTCGAGGAAGTGCTGCCGCCGCAGGTAAGGATCTCGGGTTGACCGCCATTGCAGATCCAGAACAATTTCCACATTTCCAAAAGATTAAGATTTCCATTGGTGATGAAATTGTCATACTGCCCGTTGGAATCCAGGCGGACGATTTGTGCTCCAAGATCGTTTATCCCCTGCCCCAGGTAAGTATAACCGGTGTTTTTTTCCACGGTCCATCCTCCATATAGTTGCCCGAAGGCCCAACCGGGATAGGATGTACCGGGCACCGTTCCACTGAAAGTCCACAACAGGGCCCCCGAAGGATCATATTTGGCGAGTTCATATTGCGCTTCACTCCCGCCGCCTACTACATATACATTGCCGGCATAATCAAAATTCACGTCTTTGGCTTTTCCGGCAAAGTTGCCAGTCAGGTTGCCCGTACCTGATATAAAGGGATCGATGACAAGGGTCCTTTCAGGTCTATAATCCTTGGGTAGAACGAATTTCAATATGTTGTTGGCAACGCTGACGTGCACTTCCGGATTTTTCGATTGAGCACTTCTTATCTGATCCGTAGATGCGCGGTCTTGATAATAGCAAACAGGACTGGATTGAGTAAGACTATTGATATCGGAAGAAATCAACAAATTACCGGTTCTTCCCCGCCTGACACTTTTCGTGTCTCCCCCAAAGCGCAGGCTTACCTTACCGATATCTGCTCCGGGTTTTAAAATGATCCTATATTCGACCCCCGCCTGCTGGTTGTCAGTAAACGAATAGACGATGTCTATGCCCGGATAGACTTCCTTATATACAAGGGTTTTGTATGCCCTTGCCTTTCCG
>Ga0302325_10019798_pt1 | contig 14136 bp, 11 predicted proteins | sample Palsa_T0_2_FD_201948 | JGI IMG/M metagenome (GOLD analysis project Ga0302325, IMG submission 201948) | Peat permafrost microbial communities from Stordalen Mire near Abisko, Sweden - Palsa_T0_2 | ecosystem: Environmental > Terrestrial > Soil > Palsa > Peat permafrost | place: Sweden: Abisko... | reverse complement strand
CGCCGCGCGAGCGCCGCAAGCCGCGCCTGATCGCCCGTCGCACGAAACTCGGCCGCGTACTTTACGACGACGATCCCGGCGATCGACGAGACGACCATCCCGATCATGTAACAGCCGTTGAGGGCCGCCAAGACGCCGTACTGTTCGACCCCGACCTTGCGGCTGATCGCGAAATGAAACGCGTAGCCGAGCGCGTTGATCGTCGTCATCGAGACGAAGATCAGCGCCCCGTGACGGACGAAGTCTCCAGCCGCCAGCCGCTTCAGCGCCGCGATCATGCGATCGGCGCTTCGCGGTTTTCGGGCGGGCTCGGCACGCGGCCCTCGAACTTCTGCAGGATCAGCCGGACCGCGATCGCGAGTTCCTCGACGCCGAGCAGCCACGCCGAGCCGACGAAGACGAGCGAACCAATCGCGAGTTGACCCGCCAGATACCAGGCCCGTGCCGCGAACGAGGGTTCGACGTGCGCGCCGAGGCTCGCGATCCAATGCAACGCCCACATCATCGCGAGCGAGCAGATGCCGATGCGCACCGCGGAGCCTAGGATCGTTTTCCAGTCGAGCCCGTGAACCAAACGCCACACGAGCGCAAACAGCAAGACCGCCTGCAAGGCGCCGCTGACCGAATTTGCGAGCAACAAACCGCGCGCGCCGAGGGTGCCGAGCCACGCGACCGAAAGCGCCACGTTGAGCAAGACGGTGAACACCGAGATCCCGACGGTCCAACGCGTTTCCTTGCACGCGAAGCAGCAGCGCGTCAACACGATGCTCGCGGCGATGCCGACGAGGCCAATCGCCGCGTACGGCAAGAGTCCCGAGCACAGGTCCGTCGCGGTCGACCGGAATTCGCCGCGTTCGAAAAGCGCGGAGACGATCGGGCGCGCGAGCACCACGAGCCCGCAAACCGAGGGGATCGTCACCAGGTTCACGAGGCGCAAGCCGGTCACCACGCTGCGCCGCACGCCGGCGCGGTTCGCGCTCGCGAACTGCGACGCCAGCAGCGGAAAGATCACCGTCGCGATCGCGGCGGCGAAAATCTGTTGCGGAAAGCCGACCAGCTTCGTCGCGTAGTTCATCCCGGCGATGTAGCCGGGCGTCAGCGTCGAGGCGAAGTGGCGATCGAAGAAGATCGCCAGTTGCCCGGCCGCGGAGCCGACGACGATCGGTCCGAGCATCACCCAGATCTTGGCGAGACCGGGATGATGCACGTCGATCACGGGGCGGTAGAGGCGGTAGCGCAGCGCCGCCGGCATCTGCACGATCAACTGCGCGCCGAGGCCCAACACCGTGCCGAGCACGAGCGCCCAAATGCCCAGCCGCTGTGCGAATGCCAGCACGCAGACGATCGTGACGAGGTTGATCGCGATGCCCGCGAGCGCCGAGGCCGAGAAGCGGTTTCGCGCGTTGAGCACGGCGCTGACGACGCCGGCGAGGCTGGTCGCCACGACGCTCGGCATGAACCAGCGCGTCATCTCGATCGTCATCGCCAGTTCCTGGGGCGCGAAACCTTGCGCCACGATCGGCACGAAGTAAGGCGCGAGGAACCAGCCCGCCACGGCCAACACGCTCAGCGCGATGAGGAGCACGTTGAAGACCGTGCTCGCGAGCCGGCGCGCCGATTCGTCCTCGCCGCGCGCAACGAAATCTGAAAAGACCGGCACCAGCGCGCTCACGAGCGCGCCGTTGAAGACGCCGAACAGGATCGTCGGAATCGTCGCCGCCGCGAGGAACGAGTCCATCTCCCAGTGCGTCCCGTAGTAGCGCGCGCTCACGACCTCGCGCGCGAACCCGAGCACGCTCGAAGCGAGCGTCGCCGCCATCACGAGGATGGTCGCGCGGGCGAGCGAGTAATGGCTCGGCGCCGCAGGCGGAACGGCGCGAAGCTGAGGTTTTAAGGAAATGGCGTGCTCCGTTTGAAATGGGGGGGACACCCCCCCAAACCCCCGCGCGCGACTCCGCGCGCTGTACACGGGCCAACCGCCTCGCGCGTAAGGGCGCTTGACCCCGCGCCCACGCGCGTGCGCCGCTGTGCGGCGCGTTGGTAGAGATGGGGGCGAAGCTGCGAAAGCTCGCGCGTGCGCCGCTTTGCGGCGCGATCGTGGTGGGGGGTGGGGCTAATGGGCGCCCTCACCTCGGATGACCGCGGGGACGGTCTTGGCGACGATGGCGAGATCGGAAAGCGGCGACCACGTGTCGATGTATTCGTTGTCGAGGCGCATCCACTCTTCGAACGAGAGGTTCGAGCGGCCCGAGATTTGCCAGAGGCAGGTGACGCCCGGTTTGACGCTGAGGCGGCGGCGCGCGAAATCGTCATAATTCGATACTTCGGCCGGCAACGGCGGGCGCGGGCCGACGATCGACATCTCTCCTCGCAGCACATTGATCAGATTAGGCAATTCGTCGACGCTCGAGCGCCGGAGCAACTTGCCGAGCGGGTGCAGCCGTGGATCGTTGCGGATCTTCAGGACGGGCCCGTCGACGTCGCTCAGGGCGCGCATCTCATCGTGGTACAGGTGAGCGCCGTCGACCATGGTCCGCAGCTTGAACAGTTTGAAACGGCGCCCGTCCTTTCCAACCCGCTCCTGCGCGAAAAACGGCGAGCCGGGGGAAACGCAGGCGATTCCCAGCGCCGCGAGCGTAATGAGCGGTGAGAGGAGGATCAGCGTGGCGCTCGCGACCGTCACGTCTATCCCCCGCTTGAGCGGATGCCAAGCCGCCGGCACGGCCCGCGCCAACGGCTGGACTTTCGCCCGGGAACGAACGGCTTGCCGCGACGCGAAAGCGTTTTCCATTTGTGGAATCACGAATCCACGACCATCGCCGAGCCCAGGACTTCGGCGACGCGAGCGCCCACGTGTTCGAAACCGACGAGCGTCCCGCCCAAGCCTCGCCGCGGGCCCAGCTCGATGAAGGGGGCGAATTCGCGCGTGTGATCGGTGCCGGGCGCGGTCGGATCGCACCCGTGATCGGCGGTGAAAATCGTCAGATCCCCGGGCCGCATCAGAGCCTCGAGCTCCGGCAGGTGGCGGTCGAGCCGCTCGAGCGCGCCCGCGTACCCGCGAACGTCACGACGATGGCCGAACTTCGTATCGAAATCGTTTAAATTCACGAAAAGAAATCCTGAATCGACGGTGCGCAGCAGCTCGAACGTTCTCGCCATCGCGTCGTCGTTATCGACGACTCTTACGGACGACGCAACGCCGCGGCCGCTGAAGATATCGCATATCTTCCCGACGCCATATACCCCAATTCCGGAGTTCGCAAGACGGTCCAGCAAATTCTCGGGGGGTTCGACCGCGTAGTCCCGCCGGTTGGGTGTCCGGGCAAAGGCACCGGGAACGCCGGCGAACGGTCGCGCGATCACCCGGTTGACGTTGTGCGGCGGGACGAGCATGGCCCGCGCCCGCTCGCACCAATCGTAGAGCACCGGCAGTGGGACGATCTCTTCGTGCGCGGCAACTTGGAAGACGCTATCGGCCGACGTATAGAGGATAGGCCGCCCGGTCTGAAGATGCTCGGCGCCCAGCCGTTCGATGATTTCCGTGCCGGATGCGGCAACGTTTCCTAGCGGCGCCTTGCCGCAAATCTCCGCGAATGCCGCGATGACGTCGGGGGGAAAGCCGTGGGGATAGGTCGGAAACGGGACCTCGGTGTGCACCCCCGCCATCTCCCAGTGACCCGTAATCGTATCTTTCCCTTTCGACGTCTCGCCGAGCCGCGCGACGTATGCCTCCGGTTCGTCGACGGCCTCAACGCCGCGGATGTTCGTCAGATGACCGAGGCCGAGCCGCTGGAAATTCGGTAGCGTGAGACCGCCGACTCGAGCCGCGACGTTGCCAATCGTATTTGCTCCCGCAGCGTCTCCGTATTCGGCCGCGTCGGGGAGAGCGCCGACACCACCAGAATCGAGAACGATGACGATGCATCGTGCCATGAAGCCAAGCGCTTCGTAGTTTAAGCAACGATGCCTCCCGCACGAACGCGCGCGAAATCTGTGAACGCGATCGGGAATTCGACCGTTCGTTTCTGCGCGTTCTCACTCGCGCTCGGGCTCATATGCGGAGGTAGCGCGAGCATCGCGCAAACCGCACCGCCGGTCGGAGCCACCGTGCCGGTATCGTCGCCGAAGCTGTCGACCGGACGCCGGCTCGCGGCATTTCGCGTCGTCGCCGACCGGATCGCGTTTTACAGCAACCGCTACGTGATGGAGGCCGACGGCCGCGTTTCGGTCACCCTCGGTGACGGCACGCGGGTCACGGGGAAAACGTTCTTCTACGATTTACGCCTGAATCGGTTCGTCGTCGCGGGCGACGTCGTCGTGTTTGCTGCGGCGAGTCAAATTCGCGGCGCCGCCTTCTCGGAATACTTCGACTTCGACCGCGCGTACTTCGTCCCGATCCTCTCGGAACCGGATCGCTGGACGTTCGCCGCGGGGGATTACGCGCATCCGCTGTTCGGACGGGAGATGCCGGGCGACACGTTCTTCTTGCCCGATCTCTCCGGCGAGCGCGTCTTCCTGTATGCGAAAGACGCCGTCGTCGACCCGCACCAAAGCGTTCGCTTCACGCCCGCCAAGATCAACTTCGGTTTGGTCTTCGTTCCGTTTCCATCGTATTTCCTGAACTACTCTCCGAACGAATATTTCGCGCAGAACGCGCTCACCGGAGCGTTCGCCGACGGACCGCTCGACTTTGCGGGTGGCGAGCACGGCCTCGGCACCGCGCACATCCGCTACGACTCGGTCGACAAAGTTTTCCCCGCGCTCGAAGCGCACCAAGTCAGCGACGACCACTACCTCGTGGCCTCGATCAACCCGCTCACGCGACCGTTCAAAGTATACAACCTGCTTGCCTACGACCGGATCACGCCCGGCGTGCAGTTCCAGGCGATGTTCCAGGAATCGGCGTTCCAGCACGGCTTCAGCATGCCGCTCTCCGCGGTGGGCTTTGCCAACATGCAGCTGACGGGAGCGCTCCCCCACTCGTTCCTGCAACTGCAGGACGTGCAGTACTACGAAAGCCTGCTCGCGCGGCCGTCGACGTTCTTCGTCGGTTCCGGGGGCGTCAAGATGTATTACTACGGTGATCCTTCGCACAACTTCGTTCCCGACCACCCGAACAACGTGACCCTGTCGTGGATCGGGGCGCGGCATTCGGTCGGTTCGCTGCCGCTCGATTTCCAACTTCGCTCGTCGGTCGGGGTCGTCGACAACTCGATCACGCCGCTGCAGACGCTCGGCGGCGTCGCGTACGACAAGGAATTCGACAAGGCGATCGGGTTCAATCTCACGAGCAAGTCGCTGACGATCATCCCCGACGGCTCGGGCCGCCACCACGACCTCTACCTCACGGCCTCGCTCGACAAACAGCGCCAGTGGTTTTCGCTGCCGCATCATATCGATACCACGATCGCGGGCGCCTCGCTCACGAAGATCTTCAACCCGCAACTAACGATACTCGCGAGCTACACGAACGCAAACACCGGCGACTTCTTCGGCGCCCAGCAGGCGCTGGCGTATCCGCCCGGCGCGACGTATTTCAACCCGATCACGGGCCAAGACATCCTGCTCTCACCCAGCTTTCGCGGTTTCGGAACGACCCGCTCGTTTGTCGAGCAGATCGTGTTCACGCCGTCCCAGGCGTTCACGGCGGTGGTCGCGATGCGCGAGAACCGCGATTTTCCGCGGCCCGTGCCGGAATCGATTCAGCTCGTCGGCGACACGCTCGGATTCGTGAACTTCGGCTCGACGCCGTACGAGCTCGACTTGGACGTGCGCTACCGTTTGAGCCGCGTGCTCGTGCTCGATATCTCGCGCTCGAACTTTTTCAATTTCGGCGGCTTCGAGCGCTGGTCGCCGCAGTTCTCATTCCAGATCGAGAAATGATGCGCACGTTACGGCATAGATGCTACCTCCTGATCGCACTGCTCGCCATCGCGCTCGCGAACGCGGGGGCGCTCGGTTCCGCGCCCGCTGCCGCCGCGATTCCGACACCGCTCGAGTCTGCGATCATGCAAACGCCCCCGCCGCTCGACGCGACCGCGACCCCGTCGCCGTCGGGACAGGTGATCAAATACTCGGGACAGCTTCTCGACTATCGCGACGGATTTGCATTCTTTACGACGGGCGACGCGTTCCGCGTCGACCCGAACGTCAAGCTCGACGACGCGGCCACCGGCGGCCCGACCACGCTCGTGCCGGAAACGCGCCTATACGCGCGGGCCACCTTCGATGCCGGCAGCGGCGGAATCGTGGAACTCGCGCTCTCGCGCACGAAGTTGCCCGACGAGGCAAGCTACCGCGACGTCAAGCGCTTTGCGGTTGCGCTTTCGACCCCGTACGCGAACCCGGATCTCGTGCCGGCCGAGGGCTTCAACGGCAAGGGCGTCCCGGTCACGTTCCTCGTCGAGGTGCCGCCGAAAACGCCGTTTGCCGACCAGATTTTCCTTGCGACCGATATCAGCGGCTGGAGCTCGACCGCCATCCGGATGGACCGCGTCGACGCCCTGCACTACCGCGTGACCCGCGTCTTCGCCTCGGGGACACGCCTCCTGTACCGCTATACCCGCGGCTCGTGGCAGTCTGCCGACGTCGACCAAAGCGGGCTAGCGATGAAGCCGCGCCTGCTGCTCGTGAAGAATGCCGATTATCGCGTGGTTCGGGACATCGTTTACAATTGGCAGGACGAAAACCAATTCGCACCGGACAACGGAAGCACTTTGCCGACACCGTTTAACCCGGTGCCTTTCAATATCCCACCCCACCACTAAGTGAGAAGGCTCCATGCGGGTCGCCCGGACGCTCGTCGCAGCAACCATCGCATTCGTTGCGACGGCCGGCCTCGCGTGCGCGGAACTGCTCCCGACGAAGGTGGACGTCCGGGCGGATAGCGTCAACTTCTTTCCCTATGCGAACCAAACGTTGCTGGCGGCGGAGGGTCACGTCGTCGTGCGGTTTGGAAAGCGCACCATCTCGGGCGACGCGCTGCGTTGGGACCTTCAGAAGAACCGGCTCACGATGACGGGCGCGGTGCGCGTGATCGGCGGACCGGCCGAAATCGACGGCGTCGCCTACGAGCGCGACCTCACCAGCGGCAACGCATACGTGATGCGCATCGATCCGATACCGGCGACGTATGCGGTGACCGGCGACGACATGCGAACGGCGGCCGAGCAACCGGCGCCGCCGGGCACCTTCGACGCGGCCGATCTCGACGGGCAGCGGCCCTACATGCGGTCGCACCACGCCGTCGTAACGCCGAACGCGGCCGTACGCATGGCGCCCGTCGAGTTTCCGACTGGTGCGGGGCCGTCGCTGCGCCTGCCGACCTATCTCTACACGCTCGTGCAGAATCAGTACATCAACCAGAGTGCGGCGCCCGCGACCTCTTTCGATCAGCCGTTCTCGCTGTTCGGATCGCCCGCCGCGCTGACGGCCGCGCACCTGCGCTACGACGGAATCAACGGCGTTACCGAAGCGATCGACCAGCGGCTCGTCGATCGCGACAAGGCGTACCTCGTGGCGTCGGTGCTTCCGTTCCGCGACAAACAGTTCGACCTGCTGTCGTTTCAAGTCATCCGGCCCGGGCTGCAGCAGACGCTGAGCGAAACCCATACCTTCGGAGCCGACGGGATCAACATCTCGAGCTACAAGCTTCAAGAGAGCGGCAAGCTGCTCACCCAAACGCTCAACGTCAATCAATTCGGCGCCTCGAACAGTGCCGAGTTCGACCTCTCGACCTACGAGCACGACATCCGGCACCTCTTCGGGTATCAGCTGCGCGCGTCGTACGGCTACGATCACAACTTCGACGGCTTTCCCTATACGAACGATTACCGGATCGGCGGATACGGCCTGCTGACGTCGCCCTCGTTTACGATCGCCGGCATGTCGCTGCAGGCGAAGTACGAGTACAGCCTGACCGCCTACGATTATCCGCACGAGGTGACGACCGGAACGACGACGTTCACCGCAGGCAAGCAGATCAACCGCAGCGTCAACCTCTTCGCTCAAGTGCAGTTCGAGCAGAACGACAACCGCTACCGCGATTTTGCGGTCGGCCGGATCGCGCTCGGCCTGCCGCCGCCCGGCATCTACCGCGCGAGCGACGGAACGCCGTTCCCAGGCTACTTCGCGTACGTCGGTCTCAACACGTACCGCAGCTACGAGCTGCAGTCGACGATCAACGGCCGCGGCGACAACCGCGTGCAGCTCTCGGTTTACTACAACAACGACTTTCCGCAATTCCACGGCACGGGGATCGAGCCGCTGTTCTTCAACGTCGACATCGTCGAGCGGATCACGCCGTCGCTGCGCATCGAACTCGGACGCGGCTACTCGTTCGGCTGGAACCACGAGTACCTCTCGCCGCAATACACCTTCGCGATTTCGCCCTGACCGCCGTGCCGTTGCACGTCATATTGGCGGCCATCCTGGTCGCGCTGGGTACACCGGCCCCCTCGCCCTCGCCGTCGCCATCACCCGCAACGTCACCGGCACCAACTGCCGCAGCGACGGCGACGGCTTCGGTTGATTTGGGACCGCTGCTCGTCAAGGGCCAGGTGCTCTCGATCGCCGCGGGGTTCTTCATCTTCACGAGCGGCGATGCGCTGCGCCTTACGCCCGAACTTTTGGTCCCCAAAGGCGTGACGACCGGGAGCTACGTGCGGATCACGGTCGATCGGCTTACGCACGCGGTCACGTCGATCGAGCTGGAACCTCGGATCGCGCTGGCGGGCGAAATCGAAGCCGCGAAAATCCCGCGCGACTTCGTCATCGTCAGCGCGAAAAGCGCGCCGCTCCCGGCGCCGAGCGGACAAACGGGCGGCACCGCGGGCGGAGGTCCGGTCACCGTTACGATCGTCGTGCACGTGCCCGGCAATACACCGGCCTCCGACCAGGTCTACCTTTCGACCGATCGCAGCAGCTACAGCCCATCCGAAATCGCGATGCAGCGGATCGACGGAATGACGTTTTCCGTTACCGTGAGCCTCGCGGGGAACTCGACCCTCAAATACCAATTCACGCGCGGCACGTATGCGACCGTCGAGCGCGACCGCACGGGCGGCATCGTCCCGCCGCGCATCTTGAACGCCGCGCCGAACGCAAAGTCCGACGACTCGGTCGCACGCTGGGCCGACCTCTCGTAGGCACCGCGAGGCGCTGTCGTGAAGCGCCGGGGAGCAACCGTCCGGGAGCGTGGCGATGGACCAGGATCGGTACGAGCGTTTAGAGGCTCGGCTTTCGGCGCTTGAGGCGGCGGTGCGCCGCATGACGGGCGAAACCGTCCGGCCGGAGCCCCCGGCCGCCGTCGCAGCCACGGCCGTCGCAGCCACAACCGTCGCGGCCCCGCCGGCCGCCATACCGCCCGCGCCGCCTCCACCGGCCGCGCGCGAACCGGGTTCGCTCGAGCGGGCCGTGGCCGGCCGCGGCCTTCAGTTCGCGGGGCTCGCGCTCGTGCTGCTCGGCGCGGCCTTTTTCCTCGACATGGCGTTCACGCGCGGCTGGATCGGTCCGGCCGAGCGCATTCTGCTCGGCCTCGCCACCGGCGCCGGCTCGATCGCATTCGCCGCCCGGCGCGTCTCCGATACGTATCGTTTGCTCGCCGAATCGTTGATCGCACTCGGCGCGGGAATTCTCTACCTCAGCCTTTGGGCTTCGATCGCGCGCTTTCCGGAGCTGGGCGTGTCGCACGCGGCGGCGTTCGCCGCGATGATCGCCGTGACGGCGGCACTCGGCGCGCTCGCGGCCACCCGGCGTTCGGAGCGCATCGCGTTGCTCGGCGCGATCGGCGGGTTCATCACGCCCGTGCTGCTCGCGGGCGGACCGCCCGATCACATCGTCTTGGCCGCCTACGTTCTGGTCCTGAGCGCGGGGATGCTCGCGCTCTGTGCTCGCTACGCGTTCGTCGCGCTCGACGTCGTGACGTTCGTCGGCGTGCTCGCGTACGCCGCAACCTTCGCGCCCGATCCGGAAAGCGGCTGGACCGTCGTTTCGGCGCAAATCGTCGCGACGTGCTTTTTCCTTACCTTCGCGATCGCGGTCTCCATCGGAGCATCCGCCAAAAGCGCGGGCCGGCGCCTCGTTCTCCTGGTACTCGATGCCGGCTGCTACGCCGCCATACTCGAGTTGTTGTTCAACGACAACCGCAACGTGCTGGGAATCGACTTGCTCGTATTCGCGGCGCTGTTGCTGCTCGCGGCGCAGGTTCCGAAACTCGAGCGGCCGATCGCGCGCGCTTACGGTTATCTGGGTCTGGGCGTCGTGACGCTTGCCGTCGCGGCACTCCTCCACGGATCGACCCTCACGGACGCGCTCACGATCGAAGGCGCACTCCTGTTCGTGCTCGGCACGCGCAGCGCCGACACGCGGATCGCGATCGGTGGCGGCGTCCTCCTGTTCCTGACCGGCTTTACGCTCTGCGGACGAGCCGTGCTCGAACCGCCCGCGAACGCGCTGCAGCTCGCGGCCGGCTTCGCGCTCTGGCTCGCCGGCGCGGGTTACGCGCTGTACTTGCATCGCGCTAGCACCGACGCGAACGGGCGCGCGCTCCATGCGCTCGCGCGCTTCGGCTTCGACGTGGTGGCCGTCGTCGCGCTCTCGCGGGCCGCACTCGATCTGCTGGGCGGCCCCGCGTGGGATAGTGCGATCCCGAGCCGCGCGCAATTCGGGGTCTCGATCGTATGGACCGCGTTCGCGACGGGCCTCTTCGGATACGGACTGCGCAAGCGGCTGCCCGCCATGCGATGGGAAGCGCTCGCGCTGTTCGGTCTCACGATCCTCAAGGTCTTCAGCGTCGACCTTTCGAGCGTCGATCTGGAATACCGCGTCGGCTCGTTCGTGGTGCTCGGAGGCGTTCTGTTCGCCGTCTCCGCGTGGTACACGCGCGCGATGGCGAAAGACGCGAAGGCGAGCGAATGATTCTCGCCGATGCGGTCTGGTCGGCCTACGCCGCCGCCACTCGCGTGATCGTCGCGCCGGCGCGGCCGGAGCTCGTTCGCGTCCGCATCCCGCCGGCATGGATCGGACCCGATTCGGAAGGCGCCTATCCGGACGTGCGCATCGTCGACGAAGGCGGCCGTGAAATCCCCTACGCCATCGACCCGCAACAAAAGACGAGCCCGATGCGCGACGTTGACCTGATCGACTTCGGCTTCATCCCGCACGTTGCGACCCAAGCCGTAGCCGATCTCGGTCCGGGGTCGACGCTTGTCGACGCGATTACGCTCCGGACCGACGATGCGCGCGCGCCGACATACTTCGAACGGGTCGCCATCGACGCGAGCGACGATCGCGCAAGCTGGCGCGGCGTCCCGACCAACAGCCTGATCTATCGCGTGGCGCAAGACAACGGCAACGGAAATCAAACCGTTTCGTTTCCGCCGACGCGTTCGCGCTGGTTACGGATTCGCGTTCTGGATCCGCACGCCGTGTTTCCGTTGACCGGAGCGGCCGTCGGGAACGCCCCCGCCCCGCAACAGCTCGTTAGTCTTCTGGTCGGCCCGTCGCCCGACGCGAGCGCAACGCCCGGGACCCAAGCCTGGATCTTCAGCACGCCCGCCGTGCTGCGCCCAGCCGCCGTGAGCTTCAGCGCTCCGGCTGCGACGTTTTCGCGCGACGTCCTTATCCAAACGAGCGACGACGCGAAGAACTGGATAGCGCTCGCTTCGGGCAGGATCGCGCGCTACGCCGACCACACGACCCATCTGACGTTTCCGTTCGCGGAACGGACCGCGGCCCACATCCGCGTGGTGCTTCAAAACGGCAACGACGCGGCGCTCGAGACGCGCCCCGAGCTGCTGGTCGTGCCGCACGATATCGTCTTCGAAGCCGCGCCTAACCACGCATACAGGATCCTCTCGTCAAATGCGTCAGCGACGGCGCCCGTGTACGACCTCGGCGTCCGCTTAGCCCACGAGCAATGGTCGGCCGAGAGCGTAACGACCGGACCGACGCAACCCAATCCCGACTTCCGCGACGCGCGTTCGATAACGGAACGCTATCCCTGGATCCTCACCGTCGCAATTGCCACGATCGCCCTCGTCTTGGGGATCTACGCCTTCCGCACGATCCGCAAGGCGGAGGCGAGCCCCTAAGCGACGATCTTGTGCGCGACGCAAGCTGCGCCGAAGCCGTTGTCGATGTTGACGACAGAGACGCCGGGCGCGCACGAGTTGAGCATCGCGAGCAGCGCCGCGAGCCCGTTGAACGACGCACCGTAGCCGATTGACGTCGGCACCGCGACGACGGGCGGCCGGATGAGCCCCGCGATCACGGAAGGCAGCGCTCCCTCCATCCCGGCGACCACGATGACGACGCGGCACGCATCGAGTTCGTCCCGGACCGCGAGCGTACGGTGAACGCCGGCGATTCCGACGTCGTAGAACTCGGCCACCTCGTGTCCGAACGCCGCGAGGGTCCGCGCCGCTTCCTCGGCCACGCCGATATCCGAAGTTCCCGCGCAGGCGACGCCGATCCGGTGTCCGGTCGCGGGCAACGCACCCCATTGCAGCACGCGTGCGCGCTCGAAATACTGCGCCTGCGGAAGGGCCGCCGCGAGCGCCGCGCCGTCGGCCGGATCGACCCGCGTCGCGAGCGCGAAGCCCGAGGCCGCGTAGAGCTGGCGAGCGATGCTCTCGATCTGTTCGCGCGTCTTGCCGGCTCCGTAGATGACCTCGGGTACGGCCGTGCGGGCGCCGCGCCCGAGATCGACGCGGTCCTCGCGCGCTCCGGGTTCGCTCACTCGAAGGTCAGCGAGATCGAACGATGCGCGATCTCCCCGGTGTTCGAATGTGCGCTGACGTCGAGATCGTAGATCCCGTGGAAGAACCACGGCACGCCGTTCGGAATCGCGAAACTCAATCCGAAGTGGCCCGGCGCCTGCTTGACCAACTTCAGACCATAGACTGAGACCTTCGCGTCGACGCTCACGACGTCGGGCGTCGTACGCACGTCCCACACGACGCTTTGGCCGCTGTGAACGACGGCCGGCGTCGCGCGCAGAGAGAGAATCCGCGGACCCGCGGGCGTCTCGATTGCCACCGGCGCGCGGGTCGCCTGGGAAGCGAGCGCGGGCGCCGGCGTGGGCGTGCGCGCGAGCGGCGCGGTCGCGCGCGGCACGACCGCCGGCACCGCGCGCGTCGGCGCGACGAGCGGTGCGGTTGAGGTCCGGTGTTCGGGTTCGCTCGGGCGCGCGCAGCCGGCGAGCGACGCGGCGAGCAACGCCGCCGCGACAAGGGCTCGGTTCCGGCTGGTTGAACGGGCAAGCTGTGGGATACAGCCCAATCGACCTGCGGCGTCTGCGCGTGATCTCGCTCGACGATCGTCCTTCGAAGGTTCGCAGTGCCGATAGCGGTCGAACGGTTGCCGCAGACGCTTCATTTCGCGACTGGTTCGACGCGCTGCCGAACATCCTGGCCGGGGAAGGCCTGCGCGAGCTCGTATCGCGGACCGCGACCGCCATCGGGCGCGGACGCCCCGTACTGCTCGGCATGGGCGGCCATGTGATCAAAGTCGGTCTGGGCGGGATGGTTTGCGACTTGCTTCGCGATGGTTTGGTAAGCGCGGTGGTTTCGAACGGCTCGGTGACCATTCACGACACCGAACTCGCGCTCGTCGGCAAGACGTCCGAAGACGTCGACGAATCCCTGCAAGACGGATCGTTCGGCATGTCGGCGGAAACGGCACAATTCATTCTGGGTGCGATCGCTCGCGAACGCGAACGCGGAATCGGTCGCGCGCTCGGAGCGGCACTGGTCGAAGCGCGGGCACCCAACGCGGCGTCGTCGGTCCTTGCCACCTGCGCGATCCTGGATCTGCCGCTCTCGGTTTGCATCGCGATCGGCACCGACATCGTGCACGCCCATCCTGAAGCCGACGGCGCGGCCCTCGGCGAAGCGGCGATGATCGACTTTCGAACGCTGTGCTCGGTCGTAGCCGATCTGCTCGACGGCGGCGTCTACCTGAACTTCGGCTCGGCCGTGCTCTTGCCCGAAGTCTTCCTCAAAGCGATCAGCGTCGCACGGAACCTCGGCCACGGCGGCGATTTCACGACGGCCGACTTCGACTTCGTCCGCCAATACCGGCCGGCCACGAACGTCGTGCGGCGCCCGCACCTGGGCACGCACGGCAAAGGCTTTT
>Ga0302325_10019797_pt1 | contig 14136 bp, 9 predicted proteins | sample Palsa_T0_2_FD_201948 | JGI IMG/M metagenome (GOLD analysis project Ga0302325, IMG submission 201948) | Peat permafrost microbial communities from Stordalen Mire near Abisko, Sweden - Palsa_T0_2 | ecosystem: Environmental > Terrestrial > Soil > Palsa > Peat permafrost | place: Sweden: Abisko... | reverse complement strand
GGAGTCCATGCGGAAGTACCTCGAAGCGCACGGTGTTGCCGTGCCGTCATCCGTTACGAAGGGAAGCGACGGCAGCGAATACTTTGAAGTGAAGGATCCTGAAGGAAACCGCGTCCAGTTTGTGCAGCCGCCTGCTCATCCGGTGGCGGTGCCGGTGAATCCCCTCAGCAGTCACATCATTCACGTCGGTTACATCGTGCATGACGCGGCGCTGGAGGATGGCTTCTATCATGACGTGCTCGGCTTCCGGCCCTATTGGCATGGCGGCAGGACGGAAGACTCGCATGATTGGATCTCATCTCAGGTTCCAGATGGAACTGATTGGATTGAGTACATGACAGTGACGGGACCGGAGAAGACCGGTATTCCACCAGCGATGACGCAAGAGACAGCTGGTGTACTCGACCACTTCGCACTCGGAGTCAATAACATTGAGCAGTCTTATAACCTGCTGTACGCGGGAGACCGGCTCAATGATAGACATAGTGGCGCGCAGCTTGGGCGTGACGGCAAATGGCAATTGAACATCTACGACCCCGATGGCACCCGCGCTGAGTTGATGGAGTTCCAGCCGGCGGTCAAACCTTGCTGCTCGCCATTTCTATTGCCCAGCCCTACCCACTAAGGCGCCTGTTGCTTTTTCGCGGCACAATATTTTCTGGAAACGATGACTTTCCAGTCTGTGGAGTCAATCGATAGCCATGAAGCCAGCTTCACGATCCACAGGCGGAGACCGCGGAATCAAACGCATCGATCTTGCCTATGTCGAACTCGCATCCAGCGAAGATGCGCGCGATATCAACCGCGATATCGTGCTCGAAATCATCCGATCGCAACAACCTGTTGCGCGCGCCGATCTGGCTCGATCCTCCGGGCTGCAGCCGAGCACTATATCTGCCATCGTTGAGCAACTGATCAAGGAGAAATGGGTATCTGAGGGGGCGGTCTTACGGCCTCCTCGCGGCCGTCCCTCAACCCTGCTCTCTCTCAACGATGCGATGGTTATTCTGGTTGCCGATGTGCGTCCGAATCAAGCCATTGTCGCGCTCGTCGACCTCAATGGCCGCTTTCTTGCACGCGAAGCTGTCCCTCTGGTCTCGGACCCGGCACGCTCAGTCGGCAAGATTGCGCATTGCATGCAATCCATGCAAGCGGCTCATCACGGCCGCTCTTTCGAGGGCATAGGCATCAGCGTGCCTGGCCGTGTCGATCCCGATTCGCAACGGCTCATTTTGGCTCCGAATCTGAAGTGGGGAAACTATGACATCAAGGGAGCTATCGAACAAAAGATGCAGCTACAGGTTGAACTGGCCAATGCTGCGAATGCTTGCTTGCTGGCGGAGCTTTGGTCCGGTCGCCTCGATGGCATTCGCGACGCTGTTCTTGTTACTGTTTCAGAGGGCGTGGGTGCAGCCATTCTAGCCAATGGGCAAATCATCACAAGCCGTAGTGGACTGGCAGGCGAATTCGGCCACAGCCCTATCGACCCAACCGGCCCGGTGTGTGGCTGCGGACAACGTGGCTGCTGGGAGGTATTCGCATCTTCCAACGCGGCCCTGCGCTACTACGCTGAACTCTGCCCGGAGGGCCGCGCTGTCACTATCCAGGACCTTCTCCGTATGGCCGAAGAGGGCGATAAGACCGCGATTGAGGCCGTTTCGCGTCAGGCAATTCATCTTGGCCGTGGACTCAGGCTTATTACCGCCGCGCTCTCGCCAGAAATCATTCTGATCGCAGGCGACATTACTACTTCCTGGACTCGCTTCGGGCCTATGATTCAAGGGGAGCTGGAGAAGTCTATGCTTGCGGGTCCGGCACCTGTCCTTGGCATTACAAAAGATGGAGAGCTTTCTCGTTTGCGCGGTGCAGCTGCAGTTGTTTTGCAGCGGCACTCCGGGTATCAGAAGTCAACTCACCTCGCTGGAAGCAATAGTCGCGTGCGACGTAATGTCGTTGCGGCCCGGTGAAACTCTCTGAGCCAACTCGCCCGCTGAATCAGAGATATCCGGAGATCCATCATGCGTCGCAGCACTAGATTCGTCCTTGTTGCTTCATTCCTCTTCGCACTCCTTCCTGCGCTCCGTGGCGAAACCGGCGCTGAGGGATGGCTGCGCTACGCTCCGTTGCCGCCTGGACCTCAGCACCGGTACGATGGCCTGCCTCGCTCGGTCATGCAGCTCACCACGTCGCCGATTGCACACAGCGCCGCGGCTGAGCTGCAACGTGGCTTGGACTCCATGCTTGGCAGGGCGGATGCGCAGCGAGATAACCCTTCAGCCGCTGAGCGCCACTGGATACTCGGCACTCCCTCTGAGGTAGAGGCGCAGTTGGCTGGCTTGCAGGGAGCCTCTACTTACAAGCTGGCAAGCGAATGTTTTGTAGTCCAGCGAGCCGGCCGCAAGGGGTGGATTATCGCGGGCGGTTCTGATCGCGGCGAACTGTACGGCGTCTTCTACCTGCTCGAACAGATCGCACAGCAGAAGACCATATCGGACACCGACCAGTGTCCGTCGTCGCCGATCCGCTGGGTCAATCAGTGGGACAACCTTGACGGCTCCATCGAGCGTGGATATGCAGGGCGCAGCATCTTCTTCGACGACGGCCACGTGCGAACAGACCTGTCGCGGGTCGGGGACTATGGGCGACTGCTCGCTTCTGTTGGAATCAATGGAGCCACAGTCAACAACGTAAACTCCGACCTGCGTACCTTACAGCCAGAGATGATCCACGAGCTTGCGCGCATTGCCGATGCGTTTCGTCCCTGGGGCGTGCGCATGTCTCTGTCGATTGATCTCTCCAGCCCACAGGTTGTCGGTCATCTTTCCACCTTCGATCCCGTAGACCCGGAAGTGGCTGCGTGGTGGAAGTCCAAGGTGGACGAAATCTTCAAAGAGATTCCCGACTTCGGCGGCTTCGTGATCAAGGCAGACTCTGAGGGGCGTGTGGGCCCATCGAAGTATGGGCGCACTCCCGCGCAGGCTGCTAATACCGTCGCCCGTGCGCTTAAGCCTTATGGTGGAGTGGTGCTCTATCGCGGCTTCGTATATAACAACCATCTTGATTGGAACGACCTCAAAGCGGACCGAGCCCGCGCCGGCTACGACAATTTTCATGCTCTCGATGGCGCCTTTGAACCCAATGTTGTTATCCAGATCAAGCATGGCCCCATCGACTTCCAGATCCGTGAGCCTGTCTCTCCGCTCTTCGCCGCGCTCCAGCACACCAGTCAGGCAATCGAATTGCAAGTCACGCAGGAGTATACCGGCCAACAGCGCCACATGGTCTTCCTCGTACCTATGTGGAAGACCGCACTCGATACCGATCTGCGCGCGCAAGATCGCTACACGCCGGTCAAAGAGATTATTGAAGGCAAAAGCTTTCATCAACCCCTCGGCGGCTTTGTCGGCGTAGCTAACGTCGGTCTCGATACCAATTGGCTGCATCATCCCATGGCGATGGCCAACCTGTACGGCTTCGGCAAGCTCGCCTGGAATCCCGACCTCACCACTGACAAGATCATCGATAGTTGGACCCGTCTCACCTTCGGCGACAACTCCAAAGTGGTATCAACGATCGACGATCTTCAGCGCAACTCCTGGAATGTCTATGAGCAATACACTGGCCCGCTCGGCATTGGAACGCTCACCAACATCCTCGGAATTCATTATGGTCCCGGCATTGACTCCGCGGAACGCAACGGCTGGGGTCAGTGGTTTCGCGGCGACAGCAAGGGAATCGGCATGGATCGCACCGTCGCCACAGGCACAGGCTACATCGGCCAATATCCACCAGAGCTCGCCAGAGTCTACGAGTCGCTCGCTACTTGCCCGGATGATCTTCTACTATTCATGCATCACGTTCCATATACTCACGTTCTGCACAATGGCAAAACGCTGATCCAGTACGTCTATGATTCGCACTATGCTGGAGCCGCTACAGCCGGAACGTATCCTGCGCGCTGGCAACAACTTCAAGGTCTCGTAGATGAAGAGCGCTATAACCAGATTCTGAACCTTTTCACTTACCAGGCGGGCCATGCAATTGTCTGGCGCGATGCCGTCACGCGATGGTTCCAGCGTATCTCTGGGATTCCCGACCAGTTGGGTCGTGTTGGAAACTATCCTGACCGAATCGTAGCCACAGGCATGACTGCCGATGGTTATGCTGCAGTCGAAGTCACACCGTGGGAAGTGGCCTCGAATGGCCAGGCCATGGTATGCGACCGTGCTGCAGCGTGTACGCTTACTGCAAAGCTCGACCGTCCTGCGGATTCTTACAACGTCGCAGTGCAATACTTCGATCTTCACACCGGCGCATCTCGGTTTGAATTACTGCTTAACGACAAACACATTGCCAGCTGGACCGCTGAAGCGATTCTTCCGCCCGCTGTGGTCGATAAGCATTTTGACGGCAGTACCAGTACCCGTTTCACGGTTCACGACATAAGGCTCAAGCCGGGTGACACGCTTACACTCCGCGGGACTTCAGATGGAGAGGAACCCGCACCCGTCGACTACATTGAGATCACAAGGTAAGAAGGATGAATTATTCTTTAGGCGTTTTGTCTGTTCGCCAACTGACCACGTGGTACTGTGCGGGGGTGTCGCCAACGTTCCGCAGTCCATGGAGTACATTGGAAGCGTTGAAGATCACCGATCCTGGCCCAACCTTCTTCCACTCGCCATTGACTAGCGCCTCGACAGTTCCTTTGTCCAGAATGACCAGTTCTTCATTGGGGTGCTTGTGCGGCGGATGAGGTTCCATTCCGGGATTTAACGTGGTTACATGCATCTCAAGTTCATCCAAAGTTGCCGTAGGCCCTTTGACGATCGATCGTGATTCGCCAACCGCAGTTTTTTGAACCTTGAAAGTATTCCAGTCAAACGCGGATGCGCCAATGATCGGCTTTGCAGCATTGACCGCAGCTAACGCACACAGGGTTCCACTCACTGAAATCAAGCAGACCGCTAAGTCTCGTTTTGAAAGCATCTTGTCCCTCTCTTAAGCCCAACTACTCTGCGCAAATGTGTAAGGAGATCGCTGCGACCGCGAGAGCATCGCGTTGGCCTCGTCATCCTGTTTGAAAAGCTCTCTCTCGGGATCCCAATGCAGCCTTCTTTTCGTCTTCATGGCGATATGATGCAGCAGACAGGTGGAGCATGCTCTGTGTCCAATCTCCACCGGCGCTGTCGGCTGTTTTCGAGTACGAATACACTCCAACCAGTTCGCATGTTGCTCGACGCTTGTGTAGAGATGAATCTCATTCGGTCCGATCACTGAATCCAATATCTTTGGATCACTTGCCACCAGCGGCTCAACCTTTGCCTTGTCACCAGGCGCGGCTGTTGGCGATGCCTGTTCATCGCGTGTCACAAACAAAGATCCTTCCGTTCCATACCACTTGATTCCATTCGGAAAGTCTCCCGAGATATCCATTGTCACTCCGTTGGCATAAACAGCGTGTGTCAGAAACTTCCCATGCACATCCCAAAGGCCATGTGTTGGAAACTCTGCCTCGCCCCATATCTCAACCGGACCGGTGTACTCGGTATTCATACCCCAATGTGCGGTATCAACATGATGCGCGCCCCAGCCCGTAATCATACCCGCGCCAAACTGTTCCATGCGCAGCCAGCCCGGACGATCAAAGCCCTTCAGCGGCATCACGCGATCCAATGTATAAGGCACCTCCGGCGTCGATCCTAGCCACGCGTCGTAGTTGAATCCGGCGGGTACAGGCATCGGAGTTGGATCTCCACCTGCCGGATCGCCAGGCAGACCGATCTCAACACGTTTGATCTCTCCGATGCGCCCATTGCGCACAAGTTCGCACGCGCGATGAAACTGCTTCCATGAGCGCTGCTGGCTTCCGATCTGGAGAATCCGCCCTGAAGCCTGGACGGCATCGCTCAGATAGCGACCTTCCGAGATGGTTAGTGACGCGGGCTTCTGAAGATAGACATCTTTTCCTGCGCGAACCGCAGCCACGGCAATGATCGCGTGCTGATGGTCAGGGGTAGAAATCACCACAGCATCAATGTCTTTAGTCGCCAGTAGTTCGTGGTAGTTCGTATAGCCCGTTACACCGTCGTAAGGCTTGCCTGCCTTGGTCGCGTAATAGTCATTGACGAATTTCTTGCCGACCGCAACCCGACCCTCGTACAGATCGCATGCCGCTATAACGCGGGCGCCATCCACTTTCAGAATTGAGGGCAGATCGTGCACTCGGGAGATTCTACCCATCCCGATCGCGCCAATGTTGATCTGCTTGCTCGGAGCCATCTGCCCGAAGACAGATGCAGGCACAATTGTGGGAAAACCCGCCACAGCGGTTGCCTGCAATGACCGCTTCACGAATTGCCGTCTGGAAAGGCCGCCGCTCGGTTTGATCTTCATCGCATACGCTCCTTTACTATTAGGTCTTCAAATACACCGTCTGTGCGTTCTTCTGTGCCTTGATTACCAGCTCTGCCGCCAGCAGGCACTGTGCCTGATCCTGCGCGACATGCGTGCGATTCACGATGTCGGCGACAAACTGCGGTCCAAACGGCAGGGTCAAGTTGTTGCAGTCTATGTAGCGCGCTTCTTTTTGATCCACGATGAATAGGTTGTTACCGGATTTCTTTACCGCGACATCGGTGTACTTGCGCACCTCGATATACCCTTCAGTACCAAGCACAAAGAGACGACCATCTCCCCACGTTCCCAATCCGTCGGGAGTAAACCAGTCCAACCGAACATAGCCAAGTCCGCGGTCTCCGCGCAGCATCATATCGCCGAAGTCCTGAAAGCGGGGATGATCGGGATGATTAACATTAGCGATCTGCGATGCGACTACCTCAGCCTCAGTCGAACCGGTGTAATAGAGAAACTGATCTACCTGATGCGAACCGATATCGCAAAGAATTCCGCCATACAAATCTGGATTCCAGAACCATTCTGGACGTCCTGTACCACCTCCGGCGTCTCCGTGCCCTTGTACGATCTGATGTGGAGCGATGTTGATCGTCTGAATCACTCGCCCGATCGCTCCGGCTTGAATCAGCTCGCCCGCCTTCACCGCTGCCTTGACCTCCAAACGCTCGCTATACATGATCCCGTAAATGCGGTGCGTCTCAGCAATCGTTTTGCGCACTGCTGCAAGTTGTTCGAGAGTGGTTATACCAGGCTTATCGCTGAGATAGTCCTTGCCATGCTCCATCACGCGTACGCCGAGTGGAGCTCTCTGATTCGGGATGGTTGAGCTAAGCACCAGTTGAATGGACTTGTCATTCAAGATAGCTTCTTCAGACGTCACCATCCTGACATCCGGATACCGCTTGGTGAAGGCGCTGAGCTTTTCGGGCTCTTGCCCGTAGGCTGCGACGAGCGTGCCGCCGCCGCGCTGTATCGCGCCGATCATGCCGTAAATGTGGTCGTGGCTCATTCCACAGACGGCGAAGTTGATCGAATACTGCGGCTTAGCCTCGACATCTGGAGCAGACTGTGCTGTTTCATGGGCAATGCTTCCACGCTCGGGACGCGCTCCAAAGGCTGCGTCCGGCAGAGCGACAAGCAGGCCCGTGGCTCCTATAGTCTGGAGGAAAGAACGGCGATTCAAATCTTGGTTTTCCATGAACTCTCATCTTCCGTTGAAGAGCAATAACATGCCCGCAGTACTCATTGAGCTCCATGCCTGCGTCGGGGCATCGATGAATGGTTATCGAACGAGAAACGCCGCTTGTACAACCTCATCTCTTGGCAAAACGGAATGCCATCAACCATTTAGTTGTCGTACCAAAATTAACACAAATCAACATCCGCACTGTATGACAGTAGAAGCCTGTTTGGCAAATCCTGCATCAGCGTGCCCCAGTGCGATAGGGCCAACGTGCATGATAGAACTGATGTTGACAGAATTCCTATGGCCTCTTCCGGCCACACTGCAACTGGAGCGAATCTATGACACACGCAATACGATTGGGCTTTGTAGGAGCGCGCTTTGCCGCGAATTTTCATTGGGAAGGAATTCGCCGCGTCTATGGAGTTCCCGTTGAAATTGTCGGAGTGACTTCAAAGACGGCAGAGGCTCGCGATGCCTTTGCACGCGAGAAGGGAATTAGCTCTTTTGAAAGCCTTGAAGACCTGTGTGCCGAGGTGGACGTTGTGGATATCTGCACACCGCCTTCTACGCACGAGCAGCTTTCGATTCAAGCTCTGCAATGGGGAAAACATGTAATCGTTGAGAAGCCTCTCACTGGTTATTACGGCGCCCACCTAGATAGTTTTGACGGCAGATCCTTCTCAAAAGAGACGATGCTCCGAGAAGCCACATCAAGTTGCGGACGTATCCTGGCAGCTGCAAAGGCGAGCGGAAAGCACGTCTGCTACGCTGAAAATTGGGTCTACGCTCCGGCAATTCAAAAGGAGCGTGAGATCATCGCCAAGAGTGGAGGCCAGATTCTCTGGATGCTCGGAGAACAGTCGCACGGCGGCTCCCACTCTCCGTACTATGGCTCGTGGAAGTTTTCCGGCGGTGGATCCATGGTGGGCAAAGGATGCCATCCTTTAAGCACGGCGCTTTATTTCAAACGCGTCGAAGGCGAGACTAGAGAAGGAAAGCCGATACGACCCGCTACAGTAAGCGCCAGGACCCACGAGATAACGCGCTTGCCGAGTTATCGCGATGAGGGATTTTTGCGCACCACCTATGAAGATATCGAAGATTACGCGCAGATTCATATCAAGTTTTCCGACGGCACAATAGCGGATATTTTCGCATCCGAGTTGGTGATGGGCGGAGTCCATAATTGGCTCGAAGTGGTCTGCAACAACCACCGCACGCGCTGCAATATGAACCCCGTCAACGCCCTCGAAACCTTCAATCCAAGAGAAGAGATTCTGCGTGATGTCTACGTGACTGAAAAGCTCGGAACGAAACAAGGTTGGAGCAATCCTGCGCCCGATGAAGGCTGGCAGCATGGCTATCCGCAAGAGTTTCAGGACTTCATGGAGAGCATTTACTACGACCGCGAGCCGCTCTCAGGAATTGAACTTGCAAACGACACCATTGCGACGATCTACGCGGGTTATCTTTCCGCCGAGCGAGGCGGCATCGAAGTCGAAATACCGTCTTAGATCTTGAATGCGACTGTCAGGCCGTTGCGCCAACCGTGCGTTAACTTTACTGAGCGGCCATCTGCGTTGAAGAGACAAAGCTCTTCACATGCGCAAACTCGGGTCGAGCGGATTGCGCGCCGTTATTAGTCGATTTGAGCAGCGCGGCATAATAGTGTTGCGCCTTTGTTTTGTCTCCCGCCGCCTCAGCTGCCAATCCGGCATGGTATAGGCCATTAAATCTGTTGGGACTCAGCTTCAGCGCCATCTCATACTCTGCGAGTGCTTGCTGAGGCTGATGCAATTCGAGCAGCATATCGCCCAGCATCTCGCGCGCTGGAATGTCCACTTCGCCCTGGCCAACCTTGTCCTGGAGGTCGGCGGCGGCGCGCATGTGTTCAAGTGCGCCTTCTGGCTTGTCCAAAGCAAAGTCAACCCAGCCGACGATCTCCTCCTGCTCGATCTTAGTCCCGGTGCCGTCTGCCAGGTAGGCATCCTTGCCTTTTCTGATTTCGTCGATCAGGGTGTGATAGCGGTCCAGATCAGCTCTCGCCTCTGTAGTCTGCCTCAAATGTCCGTGTGCGATCGCGCGTGCCCATATCGCCAGCGTTGCCACGTCAGGAGAAGATCCGGCCACAGGTTCAAGTGCAGCCGCGGCCTTCCAATCTCGCATCTCCAGCGCATAGAAGACCTCAAATTTGCTTCGATAGTATGGAACCATCCCCTGCCTCCGATGGCCCGACATCGCCGGCATGGACTCCATTTGAGTGAGCAGCGGTGCAGTCTGATCCAGCACCCATTTCGCGCGATCGTCCTGACCGCTTTGCAGGTAGGCGTAGAGCAAGAAATCGTAGGAATGGGGCTCGTCCATGATCCCGCTGCCGAACTGTGCCTGCGCGGCTTTCGCGGCGGCCACTGAGCCAAGATTCGCCTGGATGTCTTGCGGCCACAAACCCAAACGGGCATATATGTGTCCTGGCATGTGGAAAGCGTGTGCACCGGATTGTGCAATCTCGCCGTAGTGGTCGGCTGCCGCCAGCCCCTCGGCCGCCATTGCCGGATTGTCACAGGCGTGCGTGATGTAGTGGTCCACGCCAGGATTATCAGGATACCTGGCAAACAGCGGAGCCAGGACCGCCATCGCTTTGTGTTCCGCGGTCAGGCTGGTGTCATTGGGAGGAGCCGCCGCCAGCAGAGACAGCGCATAAAACGCGCCCGCGTCGATATCGTCTGGATACTGGACGTAAAGCTTTCCCATCGCATCAGAGTAGGCTTGAACGCGTTCAAGATATTCCTGCTTGCCGGGGCGGTAGAAGTCGCTCAACGCCGCAATGTAGGCGCGCTCCCGGGCGGTCTTCGCTGCTGGCGACTGCGCCTTCTGCATCGCTGTCCACCCGTGAGCGACGGCGTCCTCACCCGGCCTACCCCATATCTGGTGGAAGTAGCTCATGGCCACGCCCCAGTGCGCCATGGCGCAGCTCGGGTCGGTCTTGGTAATTTCCTCGAACTGGCGCTGCGCCTCTTCGTACCAGAAGTCATGCAGCAGCGCAACGCCGCGATTGAATGGCGCTTGCACGCCTACTGCACAGGAAACAGAAAACGATACAGTGCCCAGCCGCTCTGGCCCCGCAACATTGGCAGACCGGGTCGAGTGGTCCATCGAGTCCATTTGGCTTATTTGGCCCATTGCCATTGGGCCGGCCAAGGCCGATAGCGAAGTTAGAGCGAACAGGGATAGCGCAAGTATCTTCATCGCGAATGATTATAGGACGATGGAGTACCCTCTGATCCAGTTTCCTTTTATTCCTGCCCAGAATTGCCGTCCTTTGTATTGGGTACTGCAAAATGCAGTTCGGTAAGAACCTCTCGCATCAGAAGTCGTGGTGGTCATCCACCAGGGCGGCAATCGAACGTGACTCATCGTTGACAGGCTTCGGTTTATCGATAATCGGATTAGCTGCCTCCGTTCGGGCTCGCAGTTTGGCCACAGCCAGCCAGTTGTCTTTATGAGGCTGGTCGGCAATCCACGGGGGGAGCGGCATGCAGAGGTAATCGCTAAGCACCGCCGCATAGCCCTCATAAAGCTCACGCATGTTGCGCAGCCTCTCGAAGGACTGACCGTCGCGGCAAACATTCACACCGCTTTGGCAAAGCAGGTTGTAAAGCCGTTCGTAGCTCTCAGGCGTAAGCCGGTCTGGAGCATGGCTGACAGGGTCGAGTGAAAAAATTTGCGCCAGGTCAACCAACGCGTGGCGCGCCATGGCAAAAGTCAATTGAGCCTGACGCGCCTCGTGCCCTCGCACCCCTGCGATCATCAGAGCTGAAGTATCCAGGACGGCGGTCAAGGCGCTGATCCAACTCTGGTTGTTATGCTGCGAGCGGAAATAGCAGAGCAGGGGATAAGATATGTGGCTTTCCAACAGTTCTGCCGACCAGCGTTCCCACTCCACCAACAGCAGCGAAAGAGCGTTGTTCCCGCCTTCGTAGGCATGGCGGCGCAACAGTTCCGCGGCGGTTGGGGGGGATCCGGCCCGAGCATCCAGAAGAGAGATGCTTACTTCGCGACGCGAGAACGCGCCGTAGAGGACTGGGAAATATCCCATTACAACAGCGAGAAAACCTAATCCGGTTCCGGATTCGAGAATTACAAGCTCGCGAGCCCCTGCGTTCCTCGGAGTCACGTCTCCCAGTCCCAGTGTGAAGATCGTGGTTCCACTCACGTAGAGATCAGATCGAAACCCCGGCCTTTGCGTCTGGTCATTGAACGGGCTGCCAAGCGCATAGAAAATGAGCGCAAAACCCGCCACCATTCCCGCAGCCCACACCACCAGAAGAAATATCAGCGACATCGGCCCGTAGTAGCTCAAGGCCGACTCCCGACTTCGAGGATTGTCAAGGCGTTTCACGAAGAAGGCCCACGGAGGCCACGTGAGTCGGTAAAAAATCTGGGTTAGTCGGAAGCGCCCTGACGCGCGTCGTGGCAAAATGATCGTCTGAAATGCATCGAGCAGCACGATCAATAAGCAAACAATGCCGGCGATGAATATCAAAATTTGCATAGACCGACCTACTTTCGAATGCCAGATCCGATTTCCATACTGCTCTGATTCAATGTATCGCAGGGGAACGAATAGGATGTCCGATAAATAAAGTCTGGTCAAACATATACATCCGGCAGAGGGCATCCAGGGTTGGCATCCCTAGGCCGTCCCCTGAGTTGCCGACCGCCTCAACTTCTAATCTGATTCATGAATCCGAAGTCGATTCAACTTCATCCAAGGTGGACACGCTGGCGAGATGTTCTTGCTGTGTCCGCAAATCTGATCCAAAACCATTGCACACCGAAACGGAGAGTCAACATGAACGTGCAGCACAGACGAGGGGCAATGGCCTTTTGCCTCAACGCGGCATTGTTTACTGCGGTGACCATTGCAGTCGGAGTGGTCGTAGGCTGTGGCAAGAAAGAGGCCTCTGCGAGTGCGGGTCCGCCCCCGCCGATGCCGGTCAGTGTGGTCCAGATAGTCCCCGCCGATGTGCCGATCACCAATGAATGGGTCGGCACCATGGATGGCTACGTCAATGCGCAGATTCAGCCCCAGGCCGCGGGTTACCTGATTCGCCAGAACTATCGAGAGGGCTCACAAGTAGCCAAAGATCAGATTCTTTTCGAGATAGATCCGCGTCCGTTTCAAGCTGTGCTCGATCAAGCCGAAGGACAACTCGGGCAGGCCGAGGCGCAGCTGCAGCTGGCGCAGATTAACGTCAATCGCGATACGCCGCTGGCTGAGGCGCATGCCATTGCCAAGAGCCAGTTGGACACTGAGGTCCAGCAGAAGGCGCAAGCCGAGGCCAGCGTGAAATCCGCTGAAGCCAACGTGGCTACTGCCAAGCTCAACCTCAGTTTCTGCGAAGTGCGTTCGCTCATTTCTGGTGTCGCTGGCCAGGCCACGACCCAAGTAGGCAATCTGGTGAACACACAGTCCGTTCTCACCTCAGTCTCGCAGCTTGACCCGATCAAAGTTTACTTTTCCGTCAGCGACAGCGAATATCTGGCTCTTACCCACCAGGCCTTGACTGGCAGCGGAGATCTCCTCAAAGGCGCAGCGAGGGTTCCTCTGACACTCACTCTTTCCAATGGCGACGAATACCCGCGCAAGGGGCATATCGTCTTTGTTGATCGCCAATTGAACGCGCAGACGGGCGCGATCCGCGTCGCTGCGGCGTTTCCAAATCCGGGCAATATCCTGCGCCCCGGAGAGTTCGGCCGCATCAAAGCCAACACTCAAGTGCGCCGCCACGCTATCCTCGTTCCTCAGGCCGCAGTCTCAGAGTTCCAGGGTCAGCAGCAGGTATACACCGTCACCGCTGACCACAAAGCTCATGTGAACAGCGTAACTCTCGGCCCGCAGTATAGGGAAAGCTGGGTCATCGACAGCGGTCTGCCAGACAACGCCACGGTCATTGTCGATAACATCCAAAAGCTTCGTGAAGGCGCGCCTGTAAGCCCCCAATTGACGAAGCCCGAGGCCGCCTCTGCCTCGCTTGCAACCAAACCGGCGGGGAGGTAAGCAATGTCGAAATTCTTTATCCGCCGGCCCATCGTAGCCATTGTAATCGCGATTCTCACTGTGATCGTCGGCACTGTGTCGATGCTTACGCTGCCGACATCGCAGTATCCGGATATTGTTCCACCAGAGATTCTGGTCACCGCGACCTATCCGGGAGCCGACGCCAAGACCGTATCACAGGCCGTCTCGACCCCGATCGAGCAGCAAATGAACGGCGTCGACAACATGATCTATATGGACTCAGTCAGCGCCAACAACGGAGTGGTCCAGCTCTTCGTAGATTTTGACGTCACCACTAATCCCAACATCGATCAGGTTCTCGCTCAGCTCCGTGTAGATCAGGCCCAATCCCAGTTGCCTGCGCAGGTGACGACCGCGGGTCTCACTGTCCAGAAGGCGCTCACATCCCCGCTCATGCTCGTAGCTATCAATTCGCCTGGCGGCAAGCTAAGTCAGGACTTCCTGACCAATT
>Ga0302325_10019796_pt1 | contig 14136 bp, 4 predicted proteins | sample Palsa_T0_2_FD_201948 | JGI IMG/M metagenome (GOLD analysis project Ga0302325, IMG submission 201948) | Peat permafrost microbial communities from Stordalen Mire near Abisko, Sweden - Palsa_T0_2 | ecosystem: Environmental > Terrestrial > Soil > Palsa > Peat permafrost | place: Sweden: Abisko... | reverse complement strand
CCTGACCCGGGAGGTCCGCGTACCACCCGATATTCGCGGCCAGCAAGACCCTGTCGGCCAGCGCCCGCGCACGCACAGCCGGAGCGATGTCGAGGTGGTGCGCGTTGGCCTCGTTGAGGACCGCGTCGAGCCACGCAACCCCCTCGGCGGGCCGCGGTTGCCACAGCGGCGACAGCGACGACGCCAACGCCAACGCCAAGTCAGCGTCACCGCTTTCGCGACTCCAGGCGAATGCGGCGCGTAGGTTGTCGATTTCGGTTTCGGTCTGCTCGACGCGGTGTCCGTAATCGCTGCCTCCCGGCCCGTCGAGCAGCGCCGCCATCGATGTGTAGTGATCGCGGTGACGCGTGCGCACATCACCGGCTTCCTCAGACTCGCCGAGCTTTTCCGCCGCGTACTGGCGCACCGTCTCCAGCAGCCGGTAGCGGGTGCGCCCCCGCGTCTCGTCGGCGACCACCAACGATTTGTCCACGAGCAGGGTGAGCAGGTCCACGACCTGGTATTGCGGCATGTCGCTGCTGCCGGCGATCGCTTGTGCGGCGCCGAGGTTGAATCCGCCGAAAAACACCGCCAACCGGCGAAACAGCATCCGTTCGGGTTCGCTCAGCAAGGCGTGCGACCAATCCACCGAGGCGCGCAGGGTCTGCTGGCGGCGTACTGCGGTGCGCGCCCCGCCGGTCAATAACCGGAAGCGGTCGTGCAATGTGTCCAGGATCTCGGTCAGTGACAAGGCGCGGACCCACGCCGCTGCCAACTCGATCGCCAGCGGCAAACCGTCGAGTCGCGTACAGATTTCGGCCACCGCCGCGACGTTGTCGTCGGTGACGGCGAAATCGTGCCGGGCGTGGCGGGCCCGATCACTGAACAATTCGAGGGCTTCGTCGGTCAACGACAGTGACGGCACCCGCCAACTCACCTCACCGGCCACCCCGATGGGCTCCCGGCTCGTCGGCAAGAAGGCCAATCCCGGACATGCTGCCAGCAGCGCCGCCGTTAAAGCCGCGCTGGCATCGAGCAGATGCTCACAGTTATCCAGGACCACCAGCATCTGGTGGTCGCCGATAAATCGCGTCAGGGTGTCCATCGTTGAACGCCCGGGCTGGTCGGGCAGACCGAATGCGCGGGCTGCGGTGGTCGGCACCAACTCGGCGTCGGTAATCGGCGCCAGATCCACATACCAAACCCCGCCACCGAACTCGTCTGCGAGCTGACCCGCGATCTGTATGGCCAGCCGGGTCTTACCGACGCCGCCCGCGCCCGTCAACGTCACCAGCCGGTTCTCACTCAGAAGCTCCCGCACCTGACTCAGCTCCGCCTGTCGCCCAACAAAATTCGTGAGTTGCGTCGGAAGATGCTGGGAGACTGGAGGTTTAGAGACGCGCAGTGGCGCAAACTCGTTAACCAAGTCCGGATGGCACAACTGAACAACCCGCTCCGGGCGCGGCAGATCACGTAGTCGGTGGGTGCCCTGATCTGTCAACCACGCGGCGGACGGAAGCCCGTCGAGCACCAGCGCCTCCGTGGTGCCCGACATCAGCGTCTGTCCGCCGTGGCCGAGATCGCGCAACCGTGCGGTGCGGTTAATCGTCGGGCCGGCGTAGTTGCCTTCGTCGCGAAGCTGGATCTCCCCGGTGTGCACCCCGATCCGCAACCGGATCGGGGCCAGCGGAGCGCGTTGTATTTCCAACGCCGCCGCTACCGCGTCCGATGCGCGGGCGAACGCCGCGACGAAGCTGTCGCCCTCGCCCTGCTCGACCGGCCGAACGCCGTCGTGGGCCGCGATGACCGCCGACACCGTTTGATTTAGCCGTGCGATCGCCGTGGTCATCTGGTCGGGTTGGGTTTCCCACAGCTTTGTGGAGCCCTCCACGTCCGCCAACAGCAACGTCACGGTGCCCGTCGGCAACAGCCCGCTCACGTCAAGCTCGCTCCAGTCCATCAGGGGCATGTCGGCACGTGGATCGATCTTGCTCATGCTAGCCAGCATGCGGCCACCGCGGCCCGCAAAACATCAGCGCAAACGCGCAGATTTGCGGCCGACGGAATATACGACCCCGCTGCCGCAGATCTACGCGCCTTGGCCGACGTTCTGAGACTCGTGGCGCCGGATAGTCGAGTCAACCGTCGGACCCAGCGGATTTAAGTAGTGCACTACTCATGTCGTCGGGGCTGGGCGTTGACACATTGAGTTTTCCAGAAAGGTTGACGGCCATGCTTATAACGTCTGCACCGCCGCCTGATGTTGCCGAACTGCACTTGGCGCCGAAGAATCCGCTGCGCTATCGGGACCAGCTCAGGGCCGTGCGGTCGCTGATCGACGGGCCGCAGGATTTGGTCGATGCCGGCGGCCCCGTCACCCGAATCATGCTCGGGCCCAAATGGTTATTCCCGACGGTGGTGGTGATCGCATCGCCGCAGGGCGCGCGGGACGTTCTGGGCCGTACCGACGAGATCGCCGATCGCGGCCGAACGACGACCGCGATTCAGCTGCGCCGGCTGATGGGCGGCAATCTGCTGGTCCTGCCGCACCACGAATGGTTGCCGCGGCGGCGAACCCTCCAGCCGATGTTCACCAAGCAGCGCATCGCGCGCTACGCCGGGCACATGGCCGCGGCCGCGCAGTCCGTGGTCGATGGCTGGCGCGACGGTGCCTCAGTTGATCTGGACAGCGAATGCCGCACCCTTACTTTGCGGGCGCTCGGCCGGTCCGTTCTTGGCATGGACCTCGACGCCCGGGCCGATGCCATCGGGCAGGCATTGCGACCCACCCTCACATGGATCGCGGACCGCGGGACCCGGCCCGTGAATCTGCCGCAATGGGTGCCCACCCCCGGCCAGCGACGGGCACGTCGGGGCAATGCGACTTTGCATCAGCTCGCTGCCGAGATCCTCGCCGCGGTGCGAAAAGATCCCGACCGGGATGCGCCACTTGTGCGTGCCTTGATCACCGCAGCCGATCCGCAAACGGGCCAACCGCTTTCGGACGATGAGATCTGCCACGAGTTGGTGCTGTTCATCCTCGCCGGCCACGACACCACGTCGACCACCCTCGCGTACTCACTCTGGGCGCTGGGGCGCCACCCCGAAATTCAAGAGCGAGTGTTCGATGAGGTCAGCGCACTCGGTGACCGGCCGCTGACCCCAGACGACGTACCCCGCCTCGGTCACACCGTGCGGGTGCTGCACGAGGCCCTTCGACTGTGCCCGCCTGCTGCCGGAACGCCCCGCATGCTCACCAAGGATGTGGCCGTCGACGGCTACCGGCTGGAAGCCGGCACCATGGCGGTGGTCAGCTTCTACGCCATGCACCGGGATCCGGAACTGTGGGACCGCCCGCTGACATTTGACCCGGATCGGTTTCTGCCGGAGCGATCGCAGGGCCGAAGCCGTTGGCAGTACCTGCCTTTCGGCGGCGGACCTCGGTCATGCATCGGCGACCATTTCGCGATGCTGGAAGCCACCCTCGCCCTGGCCACCATCGTCCGCGGCGCCCGGATCGAATCGCTTAAGGGTGACTTCCCCCTGGCCACACCCTTCACCGTCGTCGCCGCCGAACCAGTCGATGCCCGCGTTCGTGTGCGGACGTCAAGCCAGCGGAGATCAGCTTCAGGTGTGCCGCGCCGCCTCCTGAACAAGTTGGACGCGTGAGCTTAGGCCCAGCTTGGCGTAGACGTGGGTGAGGTGGGACTGCACGGTACGGGGTGAGACGAAAAGCCTTGTCGCGATGTCGTTATTGGCCAGCCCTTCGCTGACCAGACGGACGACGTCGAGCTCGGTCGGCGTGAGTGACGCCCAGCCGCTGGTGGGTCGCTTGCGCTCGCCGCGGCCACGCTTGGCGTAGGCGATCGCTTCTTCGGTGGACAGGGCCGCACCCTCGGCCCATGCTGTGTCAAAGTCGCTTTCGTCCAACGCATTTCGCAGCGCCGTCACCGAAGCCTCATAGTCCGCGTCCCAGACCTTGAACCGCACGATGCCCATCCGCTGACGGCTGGCCGCGGCCGCGCCAAAAAGTCGCGCCGCTTCGCGGTGACTGCCAGCGTCGCCGGCCAACGTGGCCAGGCAGTCGAGGGTGTCGGCAGTACCCGCATACGGGAATCCTTCGGGAACGTTCGCCAGCGTGTCGTGGGCATCGCGTTCAGCCTGCTCTGGCTCACCCTGTGCGATCGCCACGCGGGCGCGCGTGCTCAGCGCCCTTGCGAGCAACGCCCAACCCGTCGCTGTCGCGACCGCGTCGTCGGCCCAGCGCCGGGCCGCGATCAGATCCCCGCCCGCCAGTGCAGCTTGTGCGTTGTAGGGGCGCAGGTGCGCCGCGAACCCCGGCGCGTAACTCCCGTGCTCCCAGGCTGCCGCGGTCGTGTCCAGGGCCATCTCGAGATCGCCGGCGGCCAGGGCAATATTTCCCAACGCAAAATAACCAACGCTTGCGGCGACCCCCCCGAATTCGGACGCGGACTCCAGGCTGGCGTCGGCTGCGGCCCTGGCCGCAGCCGTATCACCCTGCCAGGCCAGTGCGGTGCCCTGGTGCGCGAGGCTAATCGCCTCAGAGATCCCATCGTGGGCGGTCTTGGCCTCGGCGGCCACCGCGCGGAGTTGTGCGATGGCTCCGGCCAGATCGCCCTGCCACATCTGCGCCAAACCCAGGCATACGCGGCAGTGGCGCGAGTTGGAGCTATCCCCGATCGTGTCGGCGACGTCGCGTCCTTCTTCGGCGGCTACGCGCGCGGTGATCGGGTCACCGACGGCGATGGCTGCTTCCGCTTGCCAGTTCAGGATCTGGCTGAGCCGCCACCTATCGTCCAGCTCCCGGGCGAGTTCGATCGCCTCGGCAAAGTACGACTCTGCCAGATCGGCGTTGTAGGCGGCAGTAAAGCCGCAGGCGCTCAACGCCCTGGCCAGCACGGCCGGTTCATCGATGTCACGTGCGATCGCCAGGGCTTGCTGCGCCCGATCCACGCTGTCGGCAGCGCCCAACACTAAGTCAATCACCGCTTTGTCGGCCAGCGCCCGGGCACGTAATGCGGCCGGCACCTCGGCGTCCTGCGCGACGTCGGGGGTGAGGACAGTGTCGAACCAGGTCCGCGCTTCGCGGAGGCGTCCGCGCGCTTGCCACAGCGGTTGCAGCGACGACGCCAGCGCCAACGCCAGCTCGATATCGGAGTTTTCCCGGCTCCACGCGAAAGCGGCGCGCAGGTTGTCGATCTCAGTCTCGGCCTGGTCGATGCGGTGCTCATAATCGCTGCCCGTCGGCGCGTCGACCTCAGCCGCTAGTGAGGTGTAGTAATCGCGATGACGCGAGCGCACGCCCTCGGCCTCGCCGGATTCGCTGAGCTTTTCCAGCGCGTACTGGCGCACCGTCTCCACGAGCCGATAACGGCTTCGGCCCCCGCTATCGTCAGCGACGACCAGCGACTTGTCGACCAGCAGGCTGAGCTGATCGAGCACCTGATAGCGCTCCACGTCACCTGAGCAGGCGACTGCTTGGGCGGCGTCGAGGTCGAAGCCACCCATAAATGACGCAAGCCGGCGGAACAAGACCCGTTCTGGCTCGGTCAACAGCGCATGCGACCAGTCCACCGAGGCACGCAGCGTCTGCTGGCGGCGCACCGCGGTACGCGCCCCGCCGGTCAATAGCCGGAACCGGTCATGCAGGCTCTCGAGGATCTCTGCCAGCGATAAAGCGCGCACGCGCGCCGCGGCGAGCTCGATTGCCAGCGGCAAGCCATCCAGGCGCGCGCAAATCTCGGCCACCGTCGCGGCATTGTCATCCGCAACGGTGAAATCGGGGCGGGCATGACGGGCCCGATCGGCGAACAGCTCAATCGACTCGTCGGCCAGCGACAGCGACGGCACCCGCCACCCCGTCTCACCGGCTACCCCGATCGCCTCGCGGCTGGTCGTCAAGAGCGTCAATCCCCGAGCGGTGGCGAGGAGAGCCACGATCAGATCGGCGCAAGCGTCGAGCAGATGCTCGCAGTTGTCCAGCACCACCAGCATCTGACGGTCGGCGATAAACCGGGTGAGCGTGTCCATGGTGGAACGGCCCGGCTGGTCGGGCAGCCCGAAGGCGCGCGCCACGGTCAACGGCACCAAGTCCGGGTTGGTGATCGGCGCCAAATCGACATACCAAACCCCATCGCCGAACTCGCCGGTCAGCTGGCCGGCCAGCTGTATCGCCAGCCGGGTCTTACCTGCTCCACCGGCACCGGTCAGGGTCAACAACCGATTTTGAGTCAGCAACTCGCGCAGCTGAGCCAGCTCGGCGTGACGACCCACGAAACTCGTGAGCTGCATCGGAAGTTGCTGAGACAGAATAGTTTTCGAAGTCCGCAGCGGCGGGAACTCGTTGGCCAGGTCCGGATGGCACAGCTGCATCACTCGCTCGGGGCGGGGAAGATCACGTAGCGAGTGCGTGCCCAGGTCGAATAGCCACGCGTCGGAAGGCAGCGCGTCGAGCACCATCGCCTCGGTTGCGCCGGATAGCAGGGTCTGGCCGCCATGGCCGAGATCGCGCAGCCGCGCGGTGCGGTTGATGGTTGGGCCGGCGTAGTTGCCTTCATCACGCAACTGAATCTCGCCGGTGTGCACCCCGATCCGCAGCCGTATCGGGGCCAGGGGAGCGCGCTGCAGCCCGAGTGCACAAGCCACCGCATCCGAAGCGCGGGCAAACGCCGCGACAAAGCTGTCGCCCTCGCCTTGTTCGACGGGTCGCACGCCGTCGTGCGTGGCGATGGTGTCTGACACGACCTGATTCATCCGCGTCATCGCCGCGGTCATCTCGTCGGGCTGGGTTTCCCAGAGCCGCGTGGAGCCCTCGACGTCGGCTAAGAGTAACGTCACGGTGCCCGTGGGTAACAGTCCGCTCACGCTTAGTTCGCTCCAGTCCACCAGGGGCGTGTCCGCGCGTGGATCGATTTCGCTCATGCTAGCCAGCATGCGGCCACCGCAAACCGGAAACATCAGCGAAAACGCGTAGAGCTGGGGGCTACCGCCGCGGAGATTCCAGCCGCATTTCACGCGTGCCGCGCCGCCTCCTGAACAAGTTGGACGCGTGAGCTTAGGCCCAGCTTGGCGTAGACGTGCGTCAGGTGGGACTGCACGGTACGGGGTGAGACGAAAAGCCTTGTCGCGATGTCGTTATTGGCCAGCCCTTCGCTGACTAGACGGACGACGTCGAGCTCGGTCGGCGTGAGTGACGCCCAGCCGCTGGTGGGTCGCTTGCGCTCGCCGCGGCCACGCTTGGCGTAGGCGATCGCCTCTTCGGTGGACAGGGCCGCACCCTCGGCCCATGCCGTGTCAAAGTCGTGCTCGCCCATTGCATCTCGCAAAGCGGCCACTGATGCCTCGTAGCTGGCGTCGTAGATCTTGTACCGGACTGCGCCCATACGTTGCCGGATGGCCCCTGCCGCGCCGAGAAGTCGGGCGGCTTCGTGGTGGCTGCCTGCAAGAACGGCGAGGCATTCCAGGATGTCGGGGATGAACAGGTATGCCTCGACTTCGGCGGCACGCGCGAGCGCGTCGTGGGCGTCACGCTCAGCCTGGTTCGGCTCACCTTGTGCGATCGCCACGCGGACGCGCGTCGTCAGCGGGTCCAGGAAGACCGAGCTCGTCATCACAGACACGGCGTCGTCGGCCCAGCGGCGGGCCGCGACCAGATCTCCGCCCGCAAGCGCGGCCTCCGCACTGAGGGCTCGCTGAAGGCCCGTTGCCCGGGGCACGGCGCTCGCAAGTGACCGGCCCGCCTCGGTCGCGTCGCGTGCCAACGTAACGTCGCCGGCGGCTAGGGCCCCAATGGCCAACACGTGGTAGGCGGCGGCCGCTTTGAGTCCGCCCAGCTCTGCTGTGGCCTCGACGGCCGCGTCGCCGGCGGCCCGGGCCGCCGCGTAGTCACCCTGGTGCGCCAGCACGATGCCGAGGCCCACGAGACTATCCACCCTCCAGATCTCATCGTGAGCTGCCTCAGCCTCGTCGGCCACCGCGGCGAATTGTGCGAGCGCTCCGGCCAGGTCGCCCCGATCGAGCTGTGCGATTCCGAGGTACCAGCGGCACCGGCGCGCGTCGAACCGGTCGCCGATCGCGTTGGCGAGATCGCGGCCCTCCTCGGCGGCAGCTCGCGCCGCGATCGGGTCATGCACCGAGAGTGCCGCGACGACTTGCGCGACCAGGATCTGGCAGAGCCTCCAGCGATCGCCCGAATCGCGGGCCAGGCCCATCGCCTCGGCCAAGAACGGCCCGGCCGCCTCTAAGTCGAAGTAGGCGGCGACGTAGCCACACGCGGTGAGGGCCCGGATCAGCAATGCCGGGTCGTCGATCTCGCGGGCGATCGCCAGGGCTTGCTGTGCTTGATCCTGGCTCTCGGACGAGGCCACCCATAGGCCGAGGGTGGCCCTATCGGCCAGCGCCCGCGCCCGCACCGCGGGCGCCACCCCAGGATGCTCCACGTTTTCGTCGGCCAGGGCGGTGTCGAACCAGGTCAGCCCTTCCAGCAGGCGTCCCCGCGCTTGCCACAGCGGCTGTAGCGACGACGCCAGCGTCAACGCCAGATCTGCATCGGAGTTTTCCCGGCTCCACGCGAACGCGGCGCGCAGGTTGTCGATCTCGGTTTCGGCTTGTTCGAGGCCCCGCTCGTAATCACTGTCTGCCGGGAGGTCGAGCTTGGCCGCGAGCGCCGTGTAGTAATCGCGGTGACGCGCGCGCACGACGTCGGCTTCGCCGGACTCGCCCAATTTCTCAAGCGCGTATTGCCGCATCGTCTCCAAGAGTCGGTAGCGGGTTCGGCTCCCACTTTCGTCGGCCACTACGAGCGACTTGTCCACTAGCAAGGCGAGTTGATCGAGCACCTGATAACGCTCTACATCGCCACCGCCACAGACGCTTTGCGCCCCGACGAGGTCGAAGCCACCCATGAACGCCGCCAGCCGACGAAACAAGACCCGCTCGGGTTCGGTCAGCAGCGCATGTGACCAATCCACCGAGGCCCGCAAGGTCTGCTGGCGGCGTACTACGGTACGCGCACCGCCGGTCAACAGTCTGAATCGGTCGTGCAGGCTGCCCAGAATCTCTGCCAACGACAGCGCCCGCACCCGTGCGGCCGCCAATTCGATCGCAAGTGGTACCCCGTCGAGGCGACGGCAAATCTCCGTCACCGTCGCGGCATTGTCGTCAGTGACGACGAAGTCTGGTCGAGCGCGGCAGGCCCGATCGACGAACAGCTCGATGGCCTTGTCGGCCAGTGGCAGTGAGGGAACCCGCCAGCTCAGTTCACCGGCTACGCCGATCGGCTCTCGGCTAGTCGCCAGCAGGCTCAACTTCGGACTTGCTTTCAGGAGTGCCATCATCAGCGTGGCGCTCGCATCAAGCAGATGTTCACAGTTGTCCAGCACCACCAGCATCTGCCGGTCAGCGACGAACCGGCGCAATGTGTCCACGGTGGAGCGGCCCGGCTGCTCGGGCAGTCCCAGAGCCCGCGCCATGGTGATCGGCACCAGATCGGGGTCGGTGATCGGCGCGAGATCCACATACCAAACGCCATCGCTGAAGTCGCCGGAAAACTGACCCGCGACCTGGATCGCCATGCGGGTCTTGCCTACTCCGCCGGCGCCGGTCAACGTCACAAGCCGGTTCTTGATCACCAGATCCCGTACCTGGGCGATATCTGCTTCGCGTCCGACAAAGCTGGTGAACTGCACTGGAAGGCTTTGGGAGATAACAGCTTTAGCGACGCGCAGGGGTGCGAAGTCGTTGACCAGATCTGGGTGGCAGAGCTGCATCACCCGTTCAGGGCGGGTGACGCCACGCAACTCGTGCGCGCCCAGGTCGACCAACCAGGTATCAGCAGGCAGCCGGTCGGCCACCAGGTCCTCGGTGGTTCCTGACAGCAGGGTCTGGCCGCCGTGGCCGAGGTCGCGCAGTCGTGCGGTGCGGTTGATCGTCGGGCCGGCGTAGTTGCCCTCATCGCGCAACTGGATCTCGCCGGTATGCACGCCGATCCGCAGCCGGATCGGGGCCAACGGGGCGCGTTGCAATTCCAGGGCCGCGGCCACCGCATCGGAGCCGCGGGCGAACGCCGCGACGAAGCTGTCACCTTCGCCTTGCTCGACGGGTCGCACTCCGTCGTGGGCGGCGATGATGTCGTTCACTGTCTGATTCAGACGAGCCACTGCGGCGGTCATCTCGTTGGGCTGGGTTTCCCACAGCCGTGTGGAGCCCTCGACGTCGGCCAACAGCAACGTCACTGTTCCGGTCGGTAACAGCCCGCTCACGCCCAGCTCGCTCCAGTCCACCAGCGGCGCATCCGCATGTGGCTCAATGTCGCTCATGCTAGCCAGCATGCGGGTGGTGGGGACCGCAAACATCAGCACAAACGCGTATATCGCGGCCGGTGAGGGCGGACGTTGCACCGTCAGGTGTGCCGCGCCGCCTCCTGAACAAGTTGGACGCGGGAGCTTAGGCCGAGCTTGGCGTAGACGTGGGTGAGGTGGGTCTGCACGGTACGGGGTGAAACGAAAAGGCTTGTCGCGATGTCGTTATTGGCCAGGCCTTCGCTGACCAGTCGCACCACGTCGCGCTCGGTGGGGGTGAGCGATGCCCAGCCGCTGGTGGGGCGTTTACGTTGGCCGCGGCCGCGCTGCGCGTAGGCGATCGCCTCCTCGGTGGACAGGGCCGCGCCCTCCGCCCACGCGGCATCAAAGTCCTTCTCACCCATCGCATCTCGTAGCACCGCCACCGAGGCCTCGTTGGCGACGTCCCAGACCTTGAAGCGGACGGCGCCCATGTGCAGCCGGATGGCCCCTGCCGCACCGAAGAACCGGGCGGCTTCGCGGTGACTGCCGGCCTCGCCGGCCAGCACGGCGAGGCATTCGAGAATGTCGGGGATGTACAGGTACGCCCGAACGTCGGCGGCACACGCCAGCGCGTCATGGGCGTCACGCTCGGCCTGCTCGGGCTCACCTTGCGCGATCGCCACGCGGGCGCGCGTGGTCAGCGCCTGCGACAGGTGAAAGCCAGTCGCCGTAGTGACGTCGTAGTCGGCCGCGCGGCGGGCCGCGATCAGATCCCCGCCGGCCAGCGCAGCCTGCGTCTTCCAGAAGCGAAGTATCGCCGCCGTCTGGGGCAGGACACTCAGGTGCGGCGAGGCAGCGGTGGCATCCAGCGCCGCGGCAACGTCGCCAGCAGCCACAGCCGCGGCAGCCAACGCCACGTAGCCGATGCCTGCAAAAACCCCGCCGACCTCGGCTGCCGCCTGGATGGCCGCGTCCGCGGCTTCCCGGGCCGCGCCGGCCTCCCCCTGGTAGGCCAGCACGATGCCCTGGCTCGCGAGACTGTTGACCTCCCAGACCCCATCGTGAGCTGCCTCAGCCTCGGCGGCCACCTCGCCGAACTGTGCGGCGGCTTGGGCCAGATCACCCTGATATAGCTGTGCTATTGCCAGCCAGTAGCGGCACCGGCGCGAGTCGAACCGGTTACCGATCGCGTCGGCGAGGTCGCGTCCTTCCTCGGCGGGCCCGCGCGTCGCGATCGGGTCACCCGCGATGAACGCCGCTGCGACGGTCTGCGCGGTGAGGATTTGGCTGAGCCGCCAACGATCGTCCAACGCCCGGGCCAGGCCGATCGCCTCAGCGAAGTACCCCGGGGCCGCCTCTGCGTCGAAGTAGGCGGCGACATAGCCGCAGGCGGTGAGTGCCCGCGCCAGCAGGGCGGGGTCGTCAACTCCACGCGCGATCACCAGGGCTTGCTGAGCCTGATCCGGGCTCTCAGCGGCGTCCACCCAGATGGCGAGCACAGCCCTGTCGGCGAGCGCTCGCGCCCGCGCCGCGGGCGCCACCCCGGGGTGCTGCGGGTCGAGGTCGGTGAGGGCGGTGTCGAACCAGGTCAGCCCTTCCCGGAGGCGGCCCCGGGCCAGCCACAGCGGCTGTAGCGAGGACGCCAGCGCCAGGGCCAGTTCGACGTCGGAGTTTTCCCGGCTCCACGAAAACGCGGCGCGCAGGTTGTCGATCTCGGTGTCGGCCTGCTCGATGCGCTGCTCATAGTCACTGCCTGCCGGCGCGTCGAGCAGCGCGGCGATCGCCGTGTAGTGGTCACGATGTCGTGAGCGCACGCTGTCCGCCTCGCCGGACTCGCCGAGTTTTTCTAGGGCGTATTGGCGCACCGTCTCCAACAGCCGGTAACGCGTTGTGCCGCCGCGGTTATCGGCGACCACCAGTGACTTGTCGACGAGCAGGCTGAGCTGATCGATTACTTGATAACGCTCCACCGCGCCGGAGCCGGCGACTGTCTGGGCGGCGTCGAGGTCGAACCCGCCGAAGAACACCGCCAGCCGACGGAACAGGATGCGTTCGGTTTCGGTTAGGAGCGCGTGCGACCAGTCCACCGAGGCGCGCAAGGTCTGCTGGCGGCGCACCGCGGTGCGCGCTCCGCCGGTCAGCAAGCGGAACCGGTCATGCAGGCTGTCGAGGATCTCGGGCAGCGACAGGGCGCGCACCCGCGCGGCCGCCAGCTCAATCGCCAGCGGCATCCCGTCCAGGCGCGCGCAGATTTCCGCCAGCACGGCGGTGTTGTCCTCGGTCACGGTGAAGCTGGTCTGCGTGAGACGCGCGCGGTCGGCGAACAACTCGATTGCTTCGTCCGCCAGTGACAGCGACGGCACCCGCCACGTCGCTTCACCCGTCATTCCGATCGGCTCACGACTCGTCGCCAGCAGTGTCAGCCCCGGCGCCCGACCGAGCAGCGCGACAACTAACTCGGCGCACGCGTCCAGTAGATGCTCGCAGTTGTCCAGCACCACCAGCAGCTGGCGGTCGCGGACAAACCGCAGCACGGTATCCATGGTCGAGCCCCCCGGCTGGTCTGGTAGTCCCAGCGCGCGGGCGACCGTGATAGGCACCAGATCGGGGTCGGTGATCGGCGCCAGATCCACGTACCAGACCCCATCTGAATGTTCGTCGGCCAGCTGGTTGGCGACTTGCACCGCAAGGCGCGTCTTGCCTACCCCACCGGCTCCGGTGAAGGTAACCAGCCGGCATTCCGTCAGCAGCTTGCGCACCTCGGCCAGCTGTGGGCCGCGGCCGACAAAGCTGGTGAATTGCGACGGAAGATTATGCACAGCAACATTTTTCGCTGTGTTCAGCGGCGGAAAGTCGTTCCGCAAATCGGGATGGCATAGTTGCACGACCCGTTCCGGACGGACAACACCACGCAACTCATGAGTGCCCAGATCGGTCAGCCACACATCGGCGGGAAGCATGTCGACAACTAATGCCTCGGTCGTGCCCGACAGCACCGTCTGGCCGCCGTGGGCCAGGTTGCGCAACCGCGCCGTCCGGTTAATGGTCGGGCCGATGTAATTGTCGTCGTCGCGCAGTTGCACTTCGCCGGTGTGCACGCCGATCCGCAAGCTGATCGGCGCCAGCGGCGCCCGCTGCAATTCCAACGCACACTCCACCGCATCACTGGCCCGGGTGAACGCCACCACAAAGCTGTCACCCTCGCCCTGCTCCACCGGGCGCACCCCGCCATGGGCGACGACCAGACCCGCGAGTGCGTGATCCAACCGCGCGAACGCCGAAGTCATCTCGTCGTGCTGGGTCTCCCACAGCCGTGTGGAGCCCTCGACGTCGGCCAACAGCAACGTCACTGTTCCGGTCGGTAGCAGCCCGCTCACGCCCAGCTCGCTCCAGTCCACCAGCGGCGCATCCGCATGTGGCTCAATGTCGCTCATGCTAGCCAGCATGCGGGAAGCACGTATCGCAAAACATCAGCACAAACGCGCAAATCGGGCCGGATCGCAGGCGTATATACGACCCCTCGGTGTGCAGATCTACGCGTTTTGACCGATGGTCTTAGCGTCGCGCTCTCGGATAGTCGACTTGGTCGAATTCGAGGAGGCCACCATGACCGTCGACGCCATCGGCACCTACAGCCCCACCGTCATTGATGCCGGGCTGCCGCCCATCGCATATGAGCACGCGGCCAATCCCGAAGAAGCGCATCGGCTTATTCGGCAGGCCCGTCTGCAGGGGCCGATCGCGCTGGGGCCGCACGCGCCCGAAGTGTTGAGCTACGAGCTGGTCCGGACTGTTTTGCGCGATCCCCGGTTCTGCATGCCCAAGGGAGCTGCGCTTGCCATGCAAGGCATCACCA
>Ga0302325_10019795_pt1 | contig 14136 bp, 14 predicted proteins | sample Palsa_T0_2_FD_201948 | JGI IMG/M metagenome (GOLD analysis project Ga0302325, IMG submission 201948) | Peat permafrost microbial communities from Stordalen Mire near Abisko, Sweden - Palsa_T0_2 | ecosystem: Environmental > Terrestrial > Soil > Palsa > Peat permafrost | place: Sweden: Abisko... | reverse complement strand
GATCATCATCCGAGCCAAAGACGAGACTGACGCTCGCCGCATTGCCGATTCTGACCCCATGCACGCCTCTGGCGTGCGTAAGTACGAGCTTTATGCGTGGTCGCTCAACGAGGGGCGTATCGAGGCGACACTGAATTTTTCCGATCAGACGTTCGGCTTTGAGTGGCGGGATTCGAGGGAACGCCACGCAAGAGGCCGTCAGTAGTGACTGATAAATTTTCTCTGATTTTGGAGTCGGTCCGCACTCGATAGGAAATGGCACAAAACTATCCAGTTTCGCGACTGGCAAGGAAATACCAATTTTATAGCAAGATCGAACGGCCGTGCTTTTGCTTGCGCCGGAAAGTTATACGACAATCCCGCTTCGCATAATGAGAGGTTATGGAATGGGTGGTGATAGCTGTCGCTTTGACCTCGATCCCGAGGGGGTGCGCATTTGGCCTATGTATGAATGAACGACGAGCTGCGCAGTGAGCGCCAGACGCCGACGGCACTTCTCTCACGTCCAATTCTCATTGTCGGAGTCAGCTTGACTGACTCGCGGTAGCCGGCGCTTCTGCTTTTTCCTGTTGCCGCGCCAGCACGTACCTGATTGCGCCGGCAACTGATTGCGTTCTCGCGTTCCGGCGAGCCGTCCCGGAATGTCGGTAGCTCATTTGTTATCCGATTGAGGAGATTGTGAAGCTCGGTCCGCGCCAGGCGCCAGAGTTCGTTAATTGTCAGCACCGCTTTCATCGTTTCCTCTATCATTTTCCGGCCGCTCCAATCCCGGCCTTCTTGTGGAGGCCCCCTGCGACGGAGGAGGCGGGTGCATCGCTTGTGACGGAAACAGAGAGAACGAGCGCTTCAGCGCTTGCGCCCATCCCGTTTTCCCCGTTCGACCGGGTCATCGACAACAGATCGGAAAATCTGCAGCACTGACGTGGGGGCGCTTGCTCTGTTGTGCCGCGTTAGCCTTCTCGCTCTGATTTCCCGCGTGCGAGACCGATCGCGCTGGACGAGCAGACCGACCCTTCGAGCCGGCCGATCGCGGTCGACGCTTTTGCTGAGGTGTCGGCTTCAGGCCTTATAGGCCGCAGTACTGGCGTCGTAGTAGCCGAAGAATCCGGCGCGGCGAATTTTGGCTTCGGCGACGGCGCGGACCTATGGGGTCGGTACGACCCGATCGCAACAGCTGGCCGAGAGGAAGGCTTCGGCGGCGCGCTGCTTGCTCGACCTGCTCGGGCCGCCTGAGCGGTGCAGCGGCTGCTGGCCGCACGATGGTGAGGTCGCCGGCGGCGCCGGTTCCACTTTAGTGATTTCCGGTTCGGTGCGGCGCGACCTACGGGTTCGACGTGCACACCACCCCGATCTAATCCACACTGACATTATAAGCGGTCATCATGTTCTCCGAGCCAGTTTCGAATCGTAACAGGTTGAATTTACCAAACTATTTCGCCCCCAATGTGTGGGCTGCGGGCCGAAAAGGTAACTCAGAACATGTTGAGGACGACGCGCGCCTCTTCCGACATCCGGCTCGGGTCCCAGGGCGGGTCCCAGACCACGCTGACATCGACCTTTCCCACTCCCGGCACGGTCGAAACTGCGTCTTGCACCATCACCGGCAGTTCCTGCGCCGACGGGCAATTGGGCGAGGTCAGCGACATGTCGACTTTCACCGTGCGGTCGTCGGCGATGTCGATGCGGTAAATCAGGCCGATCTCGTAGATGTCGGCCGGAATTTCCGGATCGTAGACGGTCTTGAGCGCGGCCACAATCTCGTCGGTGAGCCGGGTGATCTCGGCCTCCGGCAGCGCGGAAGGCTTTCCGGCCGGCGCGGACTGCGCGCCCTCGGCGGGCTTTTCAACCGTGGGCGTGTGGTCACTCATGCGAAAAACTCCCGTACCTTGACCACGGACTTCCCCAGCGTATCGACCTCATCCTTCGTGTTGTAAAGAGCGAAGGACGCGCGGCAGGTATCGTAGCCGCTAAAATCTTCTCCGGAAGAAGGTGATGATTGCGCCCCACATCATCACGGGGGAAGTCACCAAGCCTGGCGCGCGACGGATACCCGCGGGCCGGCGAGATGGAGGCTGCTTCAATAGCCCGAGAGCTGATTGGGGACTGGAAAACGTCCGCATAACTGACTCCGTCGGCCATTTAAACTTCGGAGGAATTTCATCACCTCATTCGACCCGAAAAAGGTGGGCACCTATATACCAGTTGGCATCTGACTCAATTTTTCCGCCACCAACTTTTCGGCGTCAAAGACTTGGTCGGATCGATAGAACAATGCTTGAGCATCGTACGCCATGCTTTCAAGCGGGCTGTTGCGATAGCCAAAAGTCTGCAGTCCGGACGCGTAGGCGACAAGAAAGCGTTCAGGGCCGAGTAATCGCCATTGAACCAGATGGATCAGCTCGTGGAAGTACAGTGACTCATCCGCGACGCGCCCGCGCTTCAGAAACAATGTGTCGAAATAAGTGATGCCGTCGTAGTCGCCTCGCTCAAAGGAAGCAAACTGGTTCAGTCCTAAAGCGGAAAGGGGCGGCACTGGCGGTCGATCGACAGATACAAATTTTGCATGCCCGAGAAGCTCATTGCTGAAATACAAAGGCAAACGCACGAATCCTACTGAAGCTACCGACTTGGTATCCTTTTCGTGAGCCTCCAATATGCGGCGAATCCAGCCCGCGACTTGAGGATAGAAAGCTTGGAATTCTTCCGGCGTCACGCTTTTGCTCCTCTCACGCTATCGATTTTGGCCAGATTTGAGCCACTGTTCGCGTTTGGGCGAACACCGGTTTGCCTCTGGGGCCATCTTCAGCCACGACCCCGCTATACTAAGCCAAACGGCTTTGTTCCTCGGACTGAGCGCCCTCTCAGATTGCTGGCGACACTGCTCGGCCTTCTCGCGAAACTCGTCTGCGGTATTCAAAGGCAGTCCTGTACCCATTGCTTGGCCGCTTCAGTTTCCGGTGGCGTGTCACGCATTAATGCAGGACGCGGGGCCGATGCGCCAGTTCCGTCCATAGGCTGGCCATACGAAGGAAGCGCTCCCTTAGGTCGGGCTCAGGAACATCTGTTGCTAGGGCTCTGCACTCTGCTGCGAAGCGCAGGCACGGTAGTGGATATTTTTGGATGTTGGACTCGGACATAGCGCTCATCGCTAAAGGCGAGAGCACTTGCCTCTCTCAGCCACCGACGCCTGGGAAGAGCCGCTGCCGGTGATGAACTTCAAATGGGGACGATAGGGCTACTTAGCGAGTGTTATTTCCCGATCTTCGAGCACGCTCACGACATCAATAATCCCGCGCCACGTCGCGTCCGTCTTCGTGAGACGTCACATCCGTCTTACATTCCAAAGCAATGAGTCCATTATTCAGGCAAGTCTTGGAGTCATCGGGGGAATCTCGGTTTAATTGCCGCAGCGAATCCGATCGGCTATTCTGATGCTCGGAGTTGAAGCTACTCTGAGGAATATCCGGCGAACGGAGCTGCTCCCATGATCAGCAAACGGAAGCCTCCCTTTGATCCCAAAGTATTTCTGTCGAAAGTGAACGGCGGGCGAGCCATTTCCGATTATCGGAAGGATCAAATTGTATACAGGCAGAGCGATCCTGCGGATTCCGTTTTCTACATTCAGAGCGGCAAGGTCAAGACGACCGTCATCTCTGAGCAGGGCAAGGAAGCCGTGATCGCAGTTCTGGGAACCGACGATTTCTTTGGTGAAGGGTGCTTGGCCGGACAACCGCTGCGTCTGTCAACCACCTCCGCCATGACGCAATCCGTGATCGTGCGAATAGCAAAGGCAGACGTCATCCGCGTCATCCACGAAGAGCCGGCATTTGCCGAGCTATTTATCGCGCATCTCCTGTCTCGCAACATCCGTGTCGAGGAGGACCTGGTCGATCAACTGTTTAATTCAAGCGAGAAACGGCTGGCGCGGGTCCTTCTACTTCTGGCGAATTTTGGCAAGGAAAGTCAGCCGGAGCCAATTTTAGCGAAAATCAGCCAAGAGACATTGGCGGAGATGATCGGCACGACGCGCTCGCGCGTGAGCTTTTTCATGAACAAATTTCGGGAATTGGGTCTTATTGATTACAACGGCCACATTGAAGTCCACAGTTCCTTGTTGAATGTGGTTCTCCACGAGAAACCGCAGATTAAGAGCTGAGGCGTTTGTCCGCTTATGGCCGATTCTGTTGCGGATTTTCATTCCGAATTTGGTAATGCGCTCGTTGCATCCTTCCGCCCAGTGATATTCGATCGCAACTCTGCTATCGACGTGCGGTCAGCCCTTGCGCCGTTTTTTCGCCCGCTAATTGGCAGGGCTGGACATGGCATTGCGGGTATTCAGCCCTTACGTTCTCGACCTGCTATTGTGCTTTACCTACGGCACCCCACGTAGTGCACAAAGGACAAGCTAATGGCTTGTCCGAGAGCTGCTCGTAAATCGGGGACCTACCGAAGTCTCCGTTCCCTCCTCATCGGCAGCACTGACGCCATCGGTAGGCATCATATCACGTCAAGTTGAGCTGCACCCGTGTCCGTAGGTCCAGACACTGCTTGCGGCGCGCGTTCCCTCTCGTCGAAAGGCGGAAGCCATAGTTACTCGTCTTCTACGAGAGATAAGAACCAAACTGTATTCATAATGCGGAGCGGACAATAACGGTCCGCGCCTCTTGAAAACACCTCTCACCAGACAAAACATTGGAGCAAACTTATGAAATTCCGCCCACTACACGATCGCGTAGTTGTCGAGCGTATTGATCCCGAAGCGAAGTCCGCCGGTGGTATCATCATCCCCGACACCGCCCAGGAGAAACCCTCGCAGGGCGAGATATTCGCCGTCGGTCCAGGTGGCCGCGACGAAGCCGGGAAGCTCATCCCGATCGATCTCAAGATCGGCGACCGCGTGTTGTTCGGCAAATGGTCGGGCAACGAGGTGAAGCTCGATAGCGTCGATTACTTGATTATGAAGGAGAGCGACATCATGGGCGTACTCCAGGAAACGGTGGCCAAGAAGAAGGCCGCCTAAGCATTTTCATCATCGAATCATAAATTCAGGGAGTAGCAAAATGTCTGCCAAGGAAGTTAGATTCTCAGTTGATGCGCGCGACAGAATGTTGCGCGGGATAGACATCCTCAACAATGCGGTAAAGGTGACCCTCGGCCCCAAGGGTCGCAACGTCGTGCTCGACAAGTCTTACGGGGCACCCCGCATTACCAAGGACGGTGTTACCGTCGCGAAAGAGATCGAGCTTGAGGACAAGTTCGAAAATATGGGCGCGCAAATGGTGCGCGAAGTCGCCTCGAAGTCATCCGACTACGCCGGTGACGGCACGACGACCGCCACGGTTCTTGCGCATGCGATTGTACGGGAAGGCGCCAAGTCCGTAGCCGCCGGCATGAACCCGATGGATCTGAAGCGGGGCATCGATCTTGCGGTGGAAGCAGTGGTCGAGGACCTAAAGAAGAATTCAAAGAAAGTCACCTCGAATGACGAAATTGCCCAGGTCGGCACGATTTCGGCCAACGGCGATTCCGAAATTGGCCGATTCCTTGCCGATGCGATGAAGAAAGTTGGCAACGAGGGCGTGATTACGGTCGAAGAAGCAAAATCTTTGGAGACTGAACTCGAAGTTGTCGAAGGCATGCAATTCGATCGCGGTTACATCTCTCCCTACTTCATCACTAACGCCGAAAAGATGCGCGTAGAGATGGATGACCCCTATCTTCTGATCTACGATAAGAAGCTCTCGGGCCTGCAGGAATTGTTGCCGCTGCTTGAGGCGGTAGTGCAGACCTCGAAGCCGCTCGTCATCATCGCCGAGGATATTGAGGGCGAGGCTTTGGCTACGCTCGTCGTCAACAAGCTGCGCGGTGGCCTCAAGGTTGCGGCGGTGAAAGCACCCGGCTTCGGCGATCGCCGCAAGGCCATGCTCGAAGACATCGCGATTCTCACAGGCGCTCAGGCGATCAGCGAGGATCTTGGCATCAAACTCGACAAGGTTACTGTGAGCATGCTCGGCCGCGCCAAAAAGGTGACGATCGAGAAAGAGAACACCACGATTGTCAATGGCGCCGGCAAGAAGTCCGAGATCGAAGCTCGCATTGGCCAGATCAAGACGCAGATCGAGGAGACCACCTCGGACTACGACAGTGAGAAGCTGCAGGAGCGTCTCGCCAAGCTCGCGGGCGGCGTTGCGGTGATCCGCGTCGGCGGCGCGACCGAGGTTGAGGTAAAGGAGCGCAAGGACCGCGTGGATGATGCCATGCACGCCACCCGTGCAGCAGTCGAGGAAGGCATTCTTCCCGGCGGCGGCGTTGCTCTCCTGCGTGCCAGCGAGGTGCTCAAGAAGTTGCGTACGCAGAATGACGACCAGAAGACCGGTGTCGAGATCGTCCGCAAGGCGCTCTCCGCCCCAGCGCGCCAGATCGCGTCCAATGCAGGCGAGGACGGCTCTGTCATCGTCGGCAAGATCCTGGAGAAAGATCAATACGGCTTCGGCTTCGATGCCCAGAGCGGCGAATACGGCAACCTCGTCACCAAAGGCATTATTGACCCGACCAAGGTTGTTCGAGCGGCCCTGCAGAATGCAGCGTCGATCGCTGGTCTTCTGATCACCACAGAAGCCATGGTCGCCGAAAGGCCGAAAAAGGACAGTGGGGTCCCGGCTATGCCTGGCGGTGGCATGGGCGGCATGGACTATTAAGCTCGCCCCTCAATCGAAACGGCGAAGGCCCGGGACCTATCCCGGGCCTTTTTTCTTGTCCCATCGAACAATTTCTTTGGGCTGCTTCGACATCGGTTAAGTCTAAAAAATGAAAAGCCCCGCGCACGTTCGCAACAACTCGCCGGTATCGTTGGCAGCGGGGCGCTATTTCTATTGTGGCTCAGCAAAGGGTCCGGGCGGGCTGCAAGCGCGGATCGCGCGCCACATGCGCCACGGCAAAGCGATACGCTGGCACATCGACAATCTGACCGAAGCCGGCCACGTGCTTGGAGCTTGGACGTCGGTCGGCGGTCACGAATGCGAGTTCGTTGCAGCTCTCGCACATTTGCCGACGCCGGTCCGCGGTTTTGGGATAGCAAGACAAAAATTGCACTCATTGCCGCGATCGCGGGGGTCGGCGTCGCTTCGTCTGCATTTGCTCAGGATGCGGCCCCCCTTGTTCAATATCAGCTTCCCAGCGAGATGCCGGGCTTTGGTGCGCAGACAGTTCCGAAGAACGACCGAGTCACGGTTCGTGGCGGTCGTCTTTATAATTCGGTCGTGCCGTCGAACGAGGCGGCCGTGGTTCCGAGTCACGACTGGGAATACTATTCCGAAAACTCGGCTGCTACCCGAGGCGGCATGCGCTAACGAAAGCAGGGCGGACGTTGGCCCGCCCTGTTTTTCTTTCAGAGCGGCAAGCCGCGTCGACGTGCGAGATCTCTTTCAGGTGAGCGTGGATGTGCTCGGCAAGAACGCTGATGCCGTCCCTTATGAACTCATCGTCAATGTCCGCAGAGAACGAAGAATTTGCGCTAGACAAAAAGCGAGGGGGCGGACCTTGCGATCCACCCCCTTGTGCGATCTGCCAGCGGGGGCGACGGAAGCCAGCAAATCACTAACCGTGGTGTGCGCCCCACGCGAGCGTCGGCCTAGTTAAATCGGGTTCATATTGTAACTGAATGTTTATGATCCGCCCTGATCAGGGCTCAGAACTAGTCCTTTCGGATAACAAATACTGAAGATACGCGCACGTTACGTAGATACGCTCCGAATATTCAAAACGTTTCCTAGCGCTGCTGGACCAACACTACTAGCTAGCTGTCGTCACCAAGCTTCCGAAAACTGGAGTAAGAAAATGAAAAAGATAGCAACTGGAACTGTCACTGCGCTTTTGATCGCGGCAACCACGTCACTGGCGATGGCGCAAGACCAACACAGCAAGCGTTATTACAACTACGACAATAGCACCTCTGGCGGTCAGACGCAGGATTACAACACCAGCCCTGGCTCCACGAACGCTGGCATCGCGCAAGAGCGCTAATAAATCAGACTACTATCTGATAAGAGGTCCGCTGGAAAACAATACGGCGGGCCTCTCTCATTTTTTCAGGTCGCACAAAGCCGAGCGAGCGCGGGCCGGCCGGCCGGGAGAAGCACTTAAAGACAATGCTCGGGGGAATGATGGCTCGGGCGTCGGATTGAATCATTTCCGCCGAATGCCGCGAAACTCTTTCGGTCCCTTGATCAGTCTACGCTTCCGCGTCGCCCGTTCTTTACTAGGTGTGGCCTTGTCGATCACCTGATCGATCTCTCGGGGAAGCTAATTCGGCTGCTTTGGGGGCCGCATCTTTCTTGACCTTGCGCACCGTGGCCGGCTTACGAAGTCGCGCGCCCGGCCCACCACCGTTCTCCGGAATGAACTCGATCCCACCTTCCTCTAATGCCCGCCGGATATCTGCGAGCGTTCGAGCGTAGGGTACGGCCACCATCATCCCGATTACCAGGTCGCCGCGAGCGAAGCCGTGGGCAAAAGTCCGCGACAGAAACGCGACAGATATGCAGTAACAAAACGCGAACATCGCTGAGCCGGTCACCTGCAAAACGACGATTAATGCGGGCAATTAGACCGGCCTCAGTCGTTCGGGACGAGGGGGTCGCGGCCGCTTTTGTTCAAATTCGTATTTTGGATGGAAGGTAATAATCAATCTAGCTTAGTGAGCACCTCTTTGCTCACGTCGTCCAAGCCAGAATCGGTGAATCTCAATGACGGCTGTCGGTAGACGCTCGGCTGCGTTTCTCATAAGGGCCGATTCCGCCGTCGGGCTAAGGTCGGAAGCACCCTCCTGCTTGCCGCACAGGATCATGATCGGATTCATGAGGCTTGAGCTCTCACTCTGGATTAGGATCTTCCAGGCTTTTGGCCGCAGGTTTATCGCGTCGTAAAATCCCTCAGCCCAATCGGCGGCAATCACCAATCCGTCTTTTGTCTCCCAGAAGACTGGATCGAAGTCGGCCGGATTGTCTCGAAACGTTCGGACGATTTCGTTATATCGCTCCATGATGGCAGCGACGATCGATTGAGCTTCCTGGGCGTTCTTGAATTTTGGGCTGTCACCGCCCCAGATGACGGGAAGCCATTCGCCAGGAAGGATCAGTTCTGGGCCAACCACAATGCCAGTGAGAAAACCATCGAGATCGGACAGCCCCATAGAGTTCTCAGGCGCTCTATCGGACAGGAGATATCGATCAATTACCTCGAGACAATCCTCGCGATGGTTTGAGGCCATGTCGATCCGTCCGCCATTGTCTGTCCGCGACCGCTAATGAGTCTTTGGTTGCTCGCTTTCCGCGATATCTTGGGCGAAACGTGGGCGCGTTATCAGGCGATCAAGTCTAAGTTATTGATGTCTATGGTGGGCGCTATAGGGATTGAACCTATGACCTCTCCCGTGTGAAGGGATCGACAGAAAGTAAAATCAATAACTTAAATTGAATATTGGCGGCATTAGCGACATCAGTTAGCGGCAGATAACAGCGCCAAGTATCTGCCGAATGAGCTTTGAGGTCGGACCGTCATCCAGGAACGACGAGGGGCTGTCGGCAGCTATCAAGCTGATGCCAAGGTTGCGGAGCATCGCGAAGCCGACCTCTTGCACCATAAGGTCGCGCGCGAAACGGTTATACGAGACAGGCCAATTTCCCCGGCTTCGCCTTGGCAAAATGGCCATATGGAACGTTTGGTTGGCACCTTGCGTCGCGAGTGTCTCGACCGAATGCTGTTCCTTGGCGAAGCGCACTTACGGCGAATTCTTACCCCATACGCCTCGTACTATAATGTATCGCGTACACGCCCGAGTCCGCCGACGATGCCAGGCGGATCAGAGCGCTCGCGGCGGTTACTTCTTATCCTGCGCGTGATCTAGTCCGGCTTCTTCGATAACATCGCCAGTTTATCGGCGGAACTTGTCGCGCGGCCGCAGGTTTGTTTTCCGAGTGCGCCGTCAGGCGCGCGTCGATAAGTTGCCCACATATTGTTGTGATAGCATCTGTTGGCGCTCCAGGAGCCAACACATGCAAGCCCTCTCAACCGAAGCGTGGTCTGCAATCCACGCCCTTACGCCCCATGACCGGAACGTGATGGACGAGATGCGCGCTGTCATCGAGCCCAACAAAGGCAAGCTGCGCGGAGTGGCCGCTCGGGCGCCTTACGAGGCCATCATGGGGCGGGTCGTCGCGCCCGTTGGTGTGAACTTCCGGCCCGATACGATCGGCGGCGTTGCCGGATGGTGGTGCGAGCCGGCGGACGCCGAGCCTGGCACCGTGATCCTGCATGCGCATGGCGGGTGGTTCAACTGGGGCTCAGCTGAGTCGTTTCGGCATTTTGTCGGGCACATTGCGCGGAGCGCGCGGGCCAAGGCGTTCGTCCCGGATTATCGGCTCGCGCCCGAAAATCCTTTCCCCGCCGCCCTGGATGACATCCATGCCTGCTACCTGGGCCTCGTGGAAAGCGGCGCGCGGTCGATTGCGCTGACCGGCGATTCTGCGGGCGGCAATCTCGCCCTGGTCTTGTTGGCGCTTGTCTCGGCGCGGTCGTTCATAAGCCGTCCGGCCGTCGGAGCAGTCGTCCTTTCCCCGGTCACCGACCTTGCGATGAAGGGAGCAAGTTGGGAGAGCCGAAAGACCGCTGACCCCTTGTTTGTGCGCGAGCAGGCCGAGGAGCTCGTCCGCGCCTATCTCAACGGCCGCGACCCCGCGGACCCCGCGGCGTCACCGCTTTATGGAGACCTCGCCGGCCTGCCGCCGGTTCGCGTCCACGTCGGCGATGACGAAGTCCTGCTGGACGACTCCATCCGCTACGTCGAGCGCGCCGTCGCCGCTGGCGTCGATGCGAAGGTCGATGTGTGGGAAGGGATGGTGCACGGTTTCCTTGGCAGCATCGGTCAACTAGATGCAGCCGCCCAAGCTTTAGACGCGATCGGCGCCTTCCTCTCCAAGCAGCTCGCTTCTCCCCGCCGCGCCTGATCTGGTCCAACCGATGGCTTCATGATCCACTTCCAAAACATGGCGGAGAAGATCGCCGCCGGCGCAATCCGTTTCCGAATCGCCCGCTGCTTTTGAATGACGAAGATCGTCGAAGCCCATAGATGGATGTAAGAGAAACCGTGCGGGCGAAAAGATCGTCGTCCTGACCTGTGAGCTTACCCGATCCAACAGAGCAGGTTGGATTACCCAAGGCTTTCAGCCCTCACAGCCATAACTATGAGGAACTCAACCTTCTTCGGGACAAAGCGCCATATGGAGAAACTATATGAGCGATAAACATGCCGCCCTGTCGCGCATCGTGGGGGTTGAAGAGCACGTCACCTATCCCGAGCTCATGAGCCGTCTGCCAGAAGCTGCAGTGATCGAGAAAGGTTATCTAAGCCGCGATGAGCCCTTCGGCCGACTAAGCTTGCTCGACAAGATGAGCGACACTGAGAACCGTATTAGGGATCTTGATGCCGTCGGGCTCACAGTTCAGGTGTTGTCGTATCCGCTCGCGGGTGGCGACGTGCTGCCGCAGCAGGACGCGCCTCAGTGGGCGCGGGATGCGAATGACAGCCTCGCCCGCCGCATCGCGGCGTATCCCGATCGCTATGCAGGCCTTGCGCACCTCCCTTTGACCAATCCGGATGCGGCGGCGGATGAGTTGGAGCGGGCGATCACCCAGCTCGGCTTTAAGGGCGCGCTCGTCAGCGGAGCGACCAAGGGTCGATATCTTGACCACCCGTCATTTGATCCGCTTCTTGCCCGAGCTGAGCAACTGGATGTACCAATCTATGTACATCCTGCTCCTTCCCCCAAACCCGCCCGAGACGCCCTTTACGGCGGGTTGCCTGGGGATTTCGGTTTCTGGATGTCAGTTTCGGGGTGGGGTTGGCATGCCGATACTGCAGTTCACGTTTTACGGCTGCTACTGTCTGGCGCTTTCCAGCGCCACCCGGGCATGAAGATCATGATTGGTCACCTAGGCGAGGGACTCCAGGTGATGATGCCTCGCCTCGACCAACAGTTTCACCAATTTGCCGGGTTCGACGGCTTGCCAAGTGAAATTCTGCGTCGACATGTGTGGGTCAGCACGGGCGGTTTATTTTTCTTACCGTCATTTATGGCCGCCCTAGATGCCTTTGGACCGGACCGAATGCTTTATTCGGTCGACTATCCGTTTGGATCTCTTGAAAGCGGCCGCGCCTTCCTTGAGCAGTTGCCCTTAGATGCTGAAACCCTCGCCAAAATGACTCACAAAAATGCGGATGCGTTATTAAAACTTTCTAGCTGAAATTTTCCTCTACTCTTCGGCGTCTTTTGTTTGAGGCTGCCCGCAAAGAAAGTCTCTTCGAGCGCGTAGAGCTGCTTGGCCACGTTGTTATGCCGATGGAAGTCGCTGTTATCGAAAACCTATGAAAATATTTCCTCCGTCAAGATGTGCTGGATCAACATTTCTCGCACATCGGCGGCAACGACGTTAGGGTTGATCGTCTCCTGCGCGTGTTTTAGGAACTTTATTGCCGCCTGATGGAACGCGCGATTGTCGCGCTCGGCGGCGTTGATCATTTCGCGCAACGCGGCAAGCACTGCAGGCAAATCGGCCCGGAACTGCTCCACGGCCTTCCGGAAATCGGCGATCTCATGACGCTCGTAGCCAAAGTAAAGTTCGAGCAGCTTTTGCAGTTTGGCTGGGTCTTCAACCCCGCACCGCATCGCGTCTCGTTTGTTCTGTATCAGGACGGCGTCATGCGAATCGTCGAAGATGATGTTGTCCTGCGGATATCCCTTGCGAAACTTTTTTTCGATTTCTGCGTCGAGGTCGTCGTCGGTGTCTTTGGCTTCCCAATATCCGAATGGAACACGCAGGGCATACATGAATGTGCCGTCCGGATAGACGCGGCTCTTTGTTAGTGTCTCGTATTCGTGCTCGGGCAGAAAAATCAGGTCTTGCGATTTGCCCCAGTCTTTGAGGAGCGTTTTGAACGCCTCACGCACGACCGATTCGCGCGACGTGCCCGACACGCGGCGCAGCGTTTGCAATTCATTCAAGTAATGCTGGACGAGAAGCTGGCTCAATGGGTCAGCCCGTGGTCGAATCGATCACATGGACCGTAGCGCCATCGAGAACTCTGAGGAAGCCGCCAAGGGTCAGAACGGCCGGTGAACAAAGTCCACGGATTTTGCACGGATCGAGGCGTCGTTTTCGCGTTGTGTTCTGTTTCGAGTTGCCGGACGAGAACTGTATAGTGCGTTGCAGATGAACGAATGACGCGGGGCGGCGGTGTCAACCGCCGCCCCGGATCATTCTGAACTGGCCGCGACGCGACCGTTTCTGGCGGAATAATTGCTCGCCAGTAAACCCAAACGCCTTTTGGCACTAAGCGGCCACTCAGCAAGTCGCGATTGCAGTCATCATCGGGGGGAAGAGCGGAAATCAGACCAGCGCGACCGAATGACAGATGTCTTAGAGCCAGTTGACCGGGCCGAGGAAGTCTCGCTTTCCGATCGGCACGCCGCGATGACGCAGGATGTTGTACGCCGTCGTTACAAAGAAGAAGAAATTCGGCAGGGCAAACTGTTGCAGATAGTCGTTACCCTTCAGTTTCCGGTCGTTGCTGCCAGCGGTCCAGGCGATGACTTTATCCTCCGCGCCGTCGACCTGGGCGCGAGTCAGCGACTTCACGAAGCTTAGGGCAGTTTCGACGCGGCTCTTGGCGGCGGCAAAGCTGCTGTCGTCCACGGCCGGCATGGCGGGGGGCGTAACACCGGCAAGGCGGCCGGCGGTGTTCATAGCGAAATCCGCTGACTGACGGATCTGGCGAGCGAGGCAAAACATGTCAGGATACAACCGATCCTGCAGCAAGGCTGATTCCTCAATCTTGTTGGCGACGCAATGCGCGGCGGCCTTGTCGATAATGCCAGCTAGTGCGCCAAGCTGCTGGGCGCAGGGAGTTACAGCCGCGTCATACAAGGAATATGTCATTTCGGTTTCTCCGTCGGGTGGGATTTTATGGGCGAGACCATAGGAGAATCCTGGTTCGCGTGCCAACAAGTTACTGAGACTCGAGTTTGGGAGGACGTAATGGAAATCAGTCTTTCGCGGCGGGCTGCTGTCGTTACTGGTGGC
>Ga0302325_10019794_pt1 | contig 14137 bp, 13 predicted proteins | sample Palsa_T0_2_FD_201948 | JGI IMG/M metagenome (GOLD analysis project Ga0302325, IMG submission 201948) | Peat permafrost microbial communities from Stordalen Mire near Abisko, Sweden - Palsa_T0_2 | ecosystem: Environmental > Terrestrial > Soil > Palsa > Peat permafrost | place: Sweden: Abisko... | reverse complement strand
CGGTTTGATTTTGAGGGGACGAAGGTGGTCATCCAATGAACCCGAAATCCGAAATCCGAATCCCCGAATCAAATCCCAATGGTCAAATGTCCAAATGAAAAGCGGTGCCTCCCGCGCGTCTTACTTCGGTCATTCGGATTTGGGATTTGATTCGGGGATTCGGATTTCGGGATTCGGATTTAGTTCGCCATGCCAAACGATCTGTCAAAAATCCCCGTCGCTCTTCTCGCTGGCGGGCGCGCCACGCGCCTGCGCTCGGTGACCGACGACACGCTGCCCAAGGCGCTGGTTCCCGTCGCCGGCCGGCCGTTCATCGATCATCAGCTCGACCTGCTTCACCGTCGCGGCATCCGCAAGGTGGTGCTCTGCCTCGGGCACCTGGGCCGGCAGATCGAGTCCCACGTCGGCGACGGAAACGCCTTCGATTTGAGCGTCTCCTATTCCCACGACACGCCCGGCCTGCTCGGCACCGGCGGCGCGCTGCGCCGGGCGATGCCGATGCTCGGCGATTTCTTCTGGGTCATTTACGGCGACTCCTTTGTCGATATTGATTTCGCGGCAGTGCTCGACGCATTTCTGGCAACCGACAAGCTGGCGATGATGACGGTCTTGCGCAACGACAACCGCTGGGACCGCAGCAACGTCGACTTCCGCAACGGCCGACTGATGCGGTACGACAAACAAAACCCCACGCCCCAGATGCACCACGTGGACTATGGCGTCGCACTGCTTCGCCGCGAGGCGCTGGAGCGAATCCCGCCGGCCAGGCAATATGACCTGGCCGATCTGTATTCCCAGCTCGTCAGCGACGGTGCGATGGGCGGATACGAAGTGACCAATCGATTTTACGAGATCGGCACCCCGGCCGCCCTCGAGGAAACCCGGCAATATCTCGAGGCCCAGACCGGCTGCTCGCAGCCCTGAAATCCACCATGTCATTCACTACCGACTATCTCGCGCAGTCCCGCCAGGTTCTGGATCGTCTGGACGTCGCGGCCATCGACCGCATCGTGGCCCGGCTCGTGGACGTTCGTCGATCGGGCGGACGGATTTTTTTTCTCGGCGTCGGCGGAAGTGCGGCCAACGCCGCTCATGCGGTCAACGATTTCCGGAAGCTGTGCAATTTTGAAGCCTACGCCCCGACCGACAACGTCGCCGAGCTGACCGCCCGCACCAACGACGAGGGATGGGAAACCGTCTTCGTCAATTGGCTGCGCACCAGCCGGCTGCGCCCGGCCGATCTGATCTTCGTGCTTTCGGTGGGAGGCGGCGATCTGGCCCGCAACATCAGCCCCACTCTGGTGCGGGCGGTGCAATATGCCAAGGAGATCGGTGCGAAGGTGGTCGGCATCGTCGGGCGCGACGGCGGATACACTGCGCGGATGGCCGATGCGTGCGTGATCGTTCCAACCGTCGATGCCGAGACGATCACGCCGCATGCCGAGAGTTTTCAGGGCCTCGTCTGGCATCTGCTGGTTTCCCATCCCGCGCTCAAGGCCGCCGCGACGAAATGGGAATCCGCCGCGGCTTGAGCATGAACCGCCGATCAGCCGTCTATCTGGATCGCGATGGGGTGCTGATCGCATCCACGGTGCGCGACGGCGTGCCGCATCCGCCGCGAAATGTGGGGGAGATGCAAATCCTTCCCGGTGTTGTCGATTCGCTTCGTAATTTGTCCGCAGCCGGCCATCTGCTCATCGTGGTGACCAATCAACCGGACGTGGCCCGCGGAACGCAAACTGTCGAAGCGGTCGAGGAAATCAACGCGGCGCTGCGGAGCGCTCTGCCGATCGAAGCGGTTTATGTCTGTTATCACGATGATGCCGACGGGTGTGATTGCCGCAAGCCGGCACCGGGGATGCTGCTGACAGCGGCGCGCGAGCATCGGATCGATCTGTCGGCCAGTTACATGATCGGAGACCGCTGGAGCGACGTCGCGGCCGGCCAAAACGCGGGTTGTCGGACGTTGCTGATCGCACGGAGCTACAGCCACCCGGATCGATGCAAGCCGAACCATGTTGTAGCCGATTTACATGAGGCGGCGGAGCGGATTTGTCACGAGGTTTCATGCTCACGATAGACGATCTTCACGTGCGGATTTTCGCCGACGGCGCTGACCGCGGGGCGATGCTGGAACTCGCCGCCCAGCCACACATCGCGGGGCTGACAACCAATCCCACATTGATGCGCAAGGCGGGCATCACCGATTACCGCGCCTTCGCCCTGTCGGTGCTGAGCGAGATCAAGGACAAGCCGATCAGCTTCGAAGTCTTCTCCGACGATTTTCTGGAGATGGAGCGCCAGGCGCACGAGATCGCATCGTGGGGCGAGAACGTTTATGTGAAGATCCCGGTGACCAACACCCGGGCCGAGTCGTCGGCCAAGCTGATTCGGCGACTGGCCAAGGCGCGGGTGAAGCAAAACGTGACGGCTCTGATGACACTCGGGCAGGTCGCGGAAGTGACCGTCGCCCTCGGCTCTGAAGTGCCGGCGTTCGTCTCGGTGTTTGCCGGCCGCCTCGCCGACACCGGGCGCGATCCGGTGCCGATGATGGCCGCCGCGGTCGAGATGCTTCGGTCGGTTGAGAATCAGAGCCTGATCTGGGCCAGCCCGCGCGAGGTGCTCAACATCATGCAGGCCGACGCGATCGGCTGCCACGTCATCACCGTCACGCACGATCTGCTGAAAAAGCTCGGCACACTCGGCAAGGACCCGACGCAATACTCGCTGGAAACCGTTCAGATGTTTCACACCGACGCCCAAGCCGCCGGGTTCACGCTGCGGACGCGCTCCACCGCCGCGGCATAAGCTGCTCCCATCCGTTAGCCCCCCGCTTTGCGGGGGTCGAACCCCCGCAAAGCGGGGGGCTAACGGAGGCCGTCCTCGATCTTCCATCTTCTCCCCGATATTCTCGCCATCACATGGCGGACTCGTTGACGGTGTCGGTGGTCACTCCCAGTTTCAACGCAGCTCCGCATGTGGCGGCCACTGTCGAAAGCGTGCTGTCGCAGGATTATCCGCACGTCGAATATCTGGTCATGGACGGCGGATCGACCGATGGCACGGTCGAGGTGCTGCGGTCGTTTGGCCAGCGCCTGCGATGGCTCTCCCAGCCGGACGGCGGGCAGGCGGATGCGATCAACAAGGGATTTGCCCAAACACGGGGCGAGATTCTGGCGTGGCTGAATGCCGACGACACCTATGCGCCGGGGGCGATTCACACGGCCGCGACGTTTCTGGCGCACCATCCTGATGTGGATGTCGTCTACGGCAACGCGAACTTCATCGACGCCCAAGGGGAGTTGATCGGGCCGTGCGCTCACATCGAGCCGTACGACAGGCACCGATTGTTTCACTACTCCGACTTCATCGTTCAACCCGCGGCTTTTTTTCGACGATCGGCTTTCGAGGCGGTCGGTGGACTCGATCCGAGCCTGCACTGGGCGATGGACTACGACCTGTGGCTGAAGCTGGCTGGTCGCGGTGCGATGCAGCACATCTCGACGGTGCTGGCCAACTATCGCTGGCTCGGCGAAAGCAAGACCGCCAGCGGCGGATGGAAGCGGCTGGAGGAAATCCGCTTCGTGCTGCAACGACACGGCTGCGGCATGCCGGCGTATGTGCGGCTGGAGTGCGTCAATGCGCATTTGCAGGACGCGCTGGCGAAGATGCGCCGGAAGGAGATGGGAGGGGCTGCGGGGAATGCGGTGCGCGCGATGGTGACGTTGCTTTCGTCTCCGCGGGCGATGGCAAGCCTGTTGTCGCCGCGCACCTGGCGGATCATTTACACGGGGCAGGTGCTGAGGGGGAGAGGGGAAATCCGAAATCCGAAGTCCGAATCCCCGAATCAAATCCCAATGATCAAATGAAGAGTGGCGCGCTGAATTCCGCTTGCGGTTTCGCAGCACGGCCAGCGCAACGGCACGTGATCGGGTGATCCGCGCTGCGAAACCGCAAGCGGCATTCGGATTTGGGATTTCGGACTTGATTCGGGGATTCGGACTTCGGATTTGGGATTTCCCCTCTCACGCTCTCTTAAAGTCCGGCCGCTGGGAGATGGCCAGGACGGTGGACCACCAGCGCATCAGTTGCACGGAGAAATAGGCCACGGGCAGAAACAGCAGCATCAGCACCGCGGGGAGCCAGCCGACGTAGGCGAAGACGAAGCAGACGTCGTACACGATGAGCCAGAGCAGCCCGTAGAGCATGAGCTTCTGCCCGGCCTCGCGGCGTTTGGCGCGGTGGCGCCAAATCCACGAGCCGACGCAGGCGAAGGCGACGACCGCAGCGCCGGGGAGGGCCAGCCAGGGCGTGAGGCGCAAGGCCACGCCGATACCCTCGGCCCCGCGACGCTGCAGGACCATTGCGATGACCAGGGCATTGATGACGGCCAATCCGCCCAGCACCGACCACCAGTGAATGCGCGTCAGCCGCGGGCGCTTGCGCTCCCAGGCGTAGGCGACGGTCGAGAGGATCGTCACGTGATCGAGCAGCAGCAGCGGATGCCAGAGCACCGGAATCTGCGGGGCGGGAACCAGGGCGTGGAGGAAGCGGATCAGGCCCAACGCCAGCAGGCCGGGGGCGACCAGATACTTGCCGGCCAGGTCGTAGAAGACGATCAGGCCGGCGGCGGAGATCACCAGCATCAGGCTCATCCAATGACCAGAAAGCGAGGCGTAGATCACGCCGCCGGCCAGAGCGCCGGTGACGAGAACCGTGCAGATGGTGTGGGCGGTGGTGACGCCGACGCGGCCGCTGGGCAGCGGGCGATAGGCTGCGATCTGGCGGTCGCGGCGGCGATCGATGATGTCGTTGAGGCTCATGCCAAAGCCGTAGAGGCCGATGGAGACGGCGGTGATGGCGAGCATCCGCGCCGGGTCCAGCGCTTGATCGACAGGGATGGCCCAGAGCAGCAGCGCGGTGCAGTAGGCGTTGGAGATGGCGGTGAAGACCAGGGCCATGCGCGTCAGTTGCAGAACCGGGAGCACGCGCTGGGAGAGGGCGGAGAGCATCGGGCGGTGATTATAGGGGAACGGGCGCTTCATGTAGCCGGCGAGTTTGCTCGCTCGTGGCACGGGCGTCCCGCCCGTGTTGGCTGCATGGAGCGCAGGTGGCATCTGTTATCGAAGTGTTCTCTTAGACCCCACGCAGTCCACATGGGCGGGACGCCCATGCGACGGGCGAGCAAGCTCGCCGGCTACACGGGGAAGGCCGCACTTTCCCTTTTTCTGCCCGCGGCGTAACGTTTGAGGGCAATGAGCTCGAACCTGCCGCCGCCGGTTTCTGTTCGCATTCCCGCCGAGGCGCGCATCGCCATCGCGGCGGCGCGGTTCAATGGGGGGATCGTCTCGGAGTTGCTGGCGGGATGTCTTCGGCGGCTGGCGGACCTGGGGGTCGAGGAGGATCGCATCAGCGTGCATCACGTTCCCGGCGCATTCGAGCTGCCGCTGGCGGCCAAGCTGCTGGCGGGTTCGCGGGAGTTCGCCGCGGTGATCTGTCTGGGGTGCGTGATTCGCGGGCAGACGCCGCATTTTGAATTTGTTGCCGGGGAGTGTGCCCGCGGGATTCAGGACGTTGCCCTGGCCGAATCGCTGCCGGTGATTTTTGGCGTGCTCACCACCGAGACCGAGCAGCAGGCGAAGGACCGCCTCGGCGCCGGCGAGCGGGCCGCGGACGCCGCGGCCGAGATGATCGCGCTGCGGACGCGGTTGCGCGGCTGAGCCGCCATTTTTATCCATCTCTTCGCTGGATTTTTTGCATGCCCGGCCCAGTCAACCGTTTTCCCGGCGATCTTGCGTTGCGGCTGATGTTGCGCCGGCTGGAATTCTTCCAGGAGATGTCCCGCGAGTACGGCGACGTGGCGGCGTACGTGATGGCGGGGAAGCAGTTTTTTCTCTTCTCGCACCCGGAGGCGATCCGGGAGATTCTCGTCGTCAACGGCGATGCGTTTAACAAGGGGCCGGTGCTGCGGCGATCGCAGTCGGTGCTGGGGGAGGGATTGCTCACCAGCGAGGGGGATTTTCATCGGCGGCAGCGGCGGATCGCCCAGCCGGTGTTCCACCCGCAGCGCATGGCGGCGTATACGCCGATCATCGTCGATTATGCGAAGCGCACCGCCGACCGCTGGAGCGACGGCAGGCCGATCGATGTGCACAGTGAAATGATGCGATTGTCGCTGGAGATCGTGAGCAAAACGCTCTTCGGCGCGGAAGTCGACGGGGAAGTTGCCCAAATCGGCCGGGCGATGGAGATCATCGTCGGGCGGTTCACACGGCTTCTGACGCCGCTGGGGCCGATGCTCAATCGATTGCCGTTGCCGAGCAATTTCGTATTCAACCGCTCGCTGCGCCGGCTGCACCAAACGCTCGATCGATTCATAACAGAGCGGCAAAAGTCCGCGAATGCCGCACCGGCCGGCGGCCTGGACCTGGTGACGCTGTTGTCCCGCGCCCGGGATGTGGACGGAGACCAGGGGGCGATGAGCGAGCGGCAGCTGCGCGACGAGTGCATGACGATCTTTGCCGCGGGGCATGAGACGACGGCCAACGCGCTGACGTTCACGTTCCTGCTGCTGGCCCGCAATCCGGCGGCCGAGGCCAAGGTGCATGCCGAGCTGGACGCGGTGCTGAATGGCCGGGCTCCGACCGCGGATGATTTGGACCAGCTCGTCTACACCCGCGCGGCCGTGGCCGAGTCGATGCGGCTGTATCCCCCCGCATGGAGCATCGCGCGGCAGGCACTTCGCGACGTGGAGATTACCGGGCAGCGCGTGCCGGCGGACGGGATTGTGATCGTGAGCCAATGGGTGACCCACCGCGACGGGCGCTGGTGGCCCGAGCCCGAATCGTTCAACCTCGAGCGCTGGATCGCACCGGACCCAGCCCGTCCGCGATGGGCGTATTTTCCCTTCGGCGGTGGCGCGCGTGCGTGTATCGGCGAATCGTTCGCCTGGACCGAAGCGATTCTGGCATTGGCGACGTTGGCTCAGCGGTGGCGCGTCGAGATACCCGATCCGCGGCCCCCCAAGCTGCTGGTGTCGATCACGCTGCGCCCAAAGCACGGATTGCCGGGGATGGTGAAAAAGCGATGAATAAGGCACGGAGGCACAAAGGCACGCAGGCACGAAGGGAAAGGCAGACGGGGGGAAAGTGAATGCCCTTCTCTTCCACTCCGTGCCTATGTGCCTCCGTGCCTTCGTGCCTTATTTTCCCTATACTCACAATCGATGTTCAAGAAGCGGAAGATGCGCGAGCTGGCGATGCAGCTGCTGTTTCTCTGGGATGCCAACGGCGAGCCGGAGACGACCGCGTCTGAGCAGATCTTGCGCGACTCGGCCGCGGATGAGGAGATTCGCCGGGCGGCATTGGCGATGGCCAGCGGGGCGTGGGAGCAGCGCGGGCTGATCGAAGCGCGGATCGAGCGGCTGGCGCCGCAGTGGCCGCCGCGGCGTCAGCCGGGTGTCGATCGCAATATTCTGCGCCTGGCCGTCTGGGAACTGGGCGGCGGCGACACGCCGCCCAAGGTGGTCATTGACGAAGCCATCGAGCTGGCCAAGCATTTCTCCACCGAGCAGAGCCCCGCCTTCATCAACGGCGTGCTGGATTCGGTGCTGAAAGAGATCGAGGAAACAAAAGGATGAATAAGGCACGAAGGCACGAAGGCACGAAGGCACGAAGTGTGGGGAAAGTGGCGTAGCTCCTATTTCTTCACTTCGTGCCTTTGTGCCTCTGTGCCTGCGTGCCTTATTGCTTTTCCCCCATGCAGTTCTTCTCCAAGTCTCTCGACAAGCTCAAAGGCGCACTGCGGCGAACGGCGCGGGTGCTCAACACCGATGTGCGCACGCTCTTTATCCCCGGGCGACAGATCGATGAGGGGTTTCTCGATGAGCTGGAGCAGAAGCTCATCCAGGCGGATGTGGGGGTGCGAAACGTCGAAGCGATCGTGACGGAGGTGCGCGAGCGCTGGCGGCTGGGGCGGATTCGCAACGCGGACGAGGCCGAGGCGATCGTGCGGGCGAAATTTCTGGAGATGGTGGCGGGGGCGACGCCGCAGGATCGGGAATTGCACTTTGCCGAGTCGGGGCCGACCGTCGTGCTGGTGGCGGGGATCAACGGGGCGGGGAAGACGACCAGCATCGCCAAGCTGGCGTGGCTGGCGAAGAACGAGATGAAGAAAACGGTGATGGTCTGCGCCAGCGACACGTTCCGGGCCGCGGCGGTGGACCAGTTGTCGATCTGGGCCCAGCGGCTGGGCGTGGAGATCGTGAAGCACAAAATGGGGGCCGATCCCGCGGCCGTCGCCTACGACGCCTGCGAGGCGGCCAAGTCGCGCGGGATCGATCTGCTGATCGTGGACACCGCCGGGCGACTGCACACGCAGGACCACCTCATGCGCGAGCTGACCAAAATCCGCGACGTGGTGGCCAAGCGCATTGCCGGCGCGCCCCACGAGGTGTTGCTGGTGCTGGATGCGACCAGCGGACAAAACGCGATTGCCCAGGCGAAGAATTTCTCCGCCGCCATCGGCGTCAGCGGCATCCTCCTTGCCAAGCTCGACGGCACCGCCAAGGGCGGCGTCGTCATCGCCATCCGCCAGCAACTCAACATCCCCGTCAAATTCGTCGGCCTCGGCGAAACGCCGCAGGATATCGAATCCTTCGACCCAACCCGCTTCGTCGATGCGCTGTTTGGGGGAAATGCGTAAGAGCCGCGAAGACGCGAAGAGCATGATGCTGAGGACAAGAGCCGCCGGATTGCGGCTTGCCGTTTCGCCTCGTGGTGCTCGCCGGTGCGTGTGGAGAGTCTCCGTCTTGAGAACTTTGTCACGAAAACAAGAAGTTGCGCGATATCAAAGAGAAGTCGGATTCCTGGCCGGATTGAATCAGCGGTTCGCTGGATGATCGACCGACAACATTTCACGGGTGCTGGCAAGCACCACACTGCGAAACGGCAAGCCGCAACACCGCAATTGTTCCCTTCAACAATAAGTTTTTACCTTCGCGTCTGTCTTCGCCACTTCGCGTCTTCGCGGCTCTTTCTTTATTCCGCGCTGCGGACGAACTCTTGATAAAGATGGGCGTATTTGCCGCCGTTGGCTAGCAGCTCGCGGTGGGTGCCGCGCTCGATGATCTGGCCCTGATCGATTACCAGAATGCAGTCGGCGCGAAGGATCGTGCTGAGGCGATGGGCGACGATGAAGGTGGTTCGGCCGGCGCGCAATTTTTCGAGGGACTGCTGAACCAATAGCTCGGTGGCGGTGTCCACGGCGCTGGTGGCTTCGTCGAGCATGAAGATTCTCGGGTCGGCCAGGAAGGCTCTTGCGAAGCAGATGAGCTGGCGCTGGCCGAGGGACATGTTCGCGCCGCGCTCGCCGACTTCCGTTTTGTAGCCGTTGCTGAGCGACAGGATCGAATCGTGGGCGCCGACGGCCTGGGCGGCGTGGACGATGTCGGCATCGGTGGCGTGGGGACGGGCGTAGCGGATGTTTTCCAGCACGGTGCCGGTGAAGAGATAATTCACCTGCAGCACGAGTCCCATCTGTCGATGCAGCGAATCGCCGGTGACGAAGCGGATGTCATGTCCATCGACCAGCACGCGGCCTTTTTGCGGCTGATAGAAACGGGCGATCAGCGAGACGGTGCTGCTCTTGCCGCTGCCGGTGGCGCCGACCAGGGCGATGGTCTGGCCGGGCGTGGCGTCGAAGCTCACGTCGTGCAGCACGGGGCGCTCGGGGTTGTAGCCGAAGGTGACGTGCTCGAATTGCACGCGGCCGACGATCCGCGGCAGAGGCTTGGCATCGGGGACATCCTGCACGTCGGGCTTGAGGTCCAGCAGGGAGAAGACGCGCTCGGCGCTGGCCATCGCCTGCATGAGCATGTTGTAGAAGTTGCCGAAGTTCTGGATCGGGTTCATGAACGAATCCCAATACAGGAAGGCCGCGACGACCGCGCCGACGCCTTTGTTCATCCGGCCAGTGGCGATGAGATAGCCCCCGAAGGCGAGGATGATCACCTTTCCGATGAAGGCGATGAGCTGGAGCAGCGGCAGATAGATGCCGTTGAGATGGGCCATCTCGACGTTGTTGTTGGTGTTGGCCTCCTGGAGATTGTTGAAGACGCCGAGGTTGGGGTCCTGGCGGTTGAACGCCATGACCACGCGCATGCCGGTGATATTCTCCGCGAGATTGGTGCTGACGCGGGTCCATCCCTCGCGGACGGTTTGCCATTGCAAGGCGGCGTGGCGGAGATAGATGCGGTTGGCAAACCAGAGCACCGGCCCCAGCCAGGCGACGGCGAGAAACAGCCGCCAGTCGGTGGTGACCAGCATGATGGCGGCAATGAGCATCGAGATGAGATTCACCGCGATGGTGTGCATCCCCCAGACGTTCACCTCGCGCATGGCGTTCACGTCGCTGGTGCATCGGCTGATGATTCGGCCGAGCTTGGTGCGGTCGTAATAGCTCATCGAGAGGCTTTGCAGATGGTCGAATAGCCGGCGGCGAATGCCGAACTGCACGTTCTCGCCCGCCCCGGTCATCACCAGAATGGTGAAGCGTTGCAGCACGATCGCCCCGGCCAGGACCAGGCCCCACAATCCGACGAGCTGGACGATGTGCCAGGCCGCGGCTGAGGGGGCGATCATCAGATGGCCGGCGGTTTTACTGCGAACAAATCGATCGCCGTAATCGATGATCCACTGCGTGAATTTCGGCGAGAGCATGTCGAGCACCGTTTGCGCGGTGCCGAGCGACAGGCCCAGGGCGTAGAGCTTTTTGTACGGTGCGAGCAGTTGGAGCGTGCGTCCCAGCAGCACGCGGTCGATGGGGCGATAACGGATTTCCTCGTCGTCATCGCCCAACGGGCGCACGGGGGCGGCGGGGCGAGCCGGCTTCTTGCGCAAGATGAACGGCAGCACGCTCATGGCCGCGCTCCAGGAGTTTGCGTCATGGCCAGGTCCGCGCCGGCGGGGAGGACGATGGCTTCGGTGTTGTCGCCGAAGAGTTGCACGCGGGCGATCTCGCGGTAATGGCCCTCCTCGCGCATGAGCTGCTGGTGCGTGCCGGCCTGCGTGACCCGGCCCTGCTCGATGACCAGGACCAGGTCGGCCTGCTTCACGGTGCTGATGCGATGGGCGATGACGAAGCTGGTGCGCCCCTTCATGACGAAGCGCATGCCCTTGCGGATCAACTCCTCGGTTTCCGGATCGACGCTGGCGGTGGCATCGTCGAGCACGAGAATGCGCGGGTTGGTGAGAATCGCCCGGGCGATGGCAAGACGCTGTTTCTGCCCGCCGGAGAGGGACGAGCCACGCTCGCCGAGGAGGGTTTCGTAGCCCAGGGGCAGGCCTTCGATGAATTCGTGAGCCTGGGCGAGGCGCGAGGCGGCTTCGATGTCGCCCATGCTGATGTTGGGCCGGCCGTAGGCGATGTTGGCGGCGACGGTTTCGCTGAACAGATATGTCTCCTGAAACACAAATGCCACCTGCGTGCGCAGGCTCGCCAGCGACAGGTCGCGCAGATCGTGGCCGTCGATAAAAATGCGCCCCTCGATCGGGTCGTAGAAGCGGGCGAGCAGATTAACCAGCGTGGTTTTGCCCGCGCCGGTCGGCCCGACGATGGCGATCTGACTGCCGCCTTTGGCCTCGAAGCTGATGTTGCGCAGAATCGGTTTACTGGGGTCGTATCCGAAGCTGACATTCTCGAAGCGCACGGCCCCGTCGCCCGGCGGAAGCGGAATCGCGCCGGGTTTCTCGGGCACCGTTGGCGGCGCGAAGAGCACCTCGCACAGCCGGCGGGCGGAGACGATCGCGTTCTGATATTGCTCGTTGATGACCGAGACGGCCTGCAGGCGGCTGAGGATTTGCCCCATCGCCGAGCCGAGAATCAGAAAGTCGCCGGCGCGCAGTTTCCCCTCGAGCATCAAGAGGCCGCCGGCCAAAAAGAGGACCAGATAAGACGCCGAGGCGATCCCGCGGATCACCGGCGTGAAATCGGCGAAGAGCCGGATGCGCGTCCGCACGCGCTGCAAGAATGTCTGGCAGTGGCCTTCGTAGCGCTGGATTTCCTGGTCTTCGATGGCGAACGCCTTGATGACGTGAACGCCGGAAATATTCTCGGCGATGATCGAGACGTTGCGGTCGTCGGCTTCCATGACCGACTTGGCTGCCGGCTGCACGCGGCGGCTGAAGCGCAGGATGTACCACGTCCAGAACGGCAGCGGCAGCAGCGACAGCATTGCCAGCCACGGCGAGAGCGTGAAGACCAGCACCATGTATCCGCCGACGATCAATGCGATCTCGAGCGTGGTGAGCACCGCGGTCTGAATGAATGAGCGGACGTTTTGCAGATCAGAGAGGGCGCGGTTGATGAGTTGGCCGGAGCTTGTGGCGTCGTGGAAGCCAAAGCCGACGCGCTGCAGCTTGTCGTACACCGCTTCGCGGATGTAGTAGACCATCATCATGCTCAGGCGGGCTTCGGAGACGAATCGCCGATAGCGCAGGAACAGGAAGATGGCGGTGATGACGACCAGCCCCATGAGCAGGGCGGGAAGATTTTCCGGGCCGCCGTGGAAACTGGCCACGATCTGTCCCAGCGTCGGCAGCCGGCCGCTGGGACCGAGCAGCCAGTGGAAAAAGCCGTGCGCCGGTCCATGGACCGGAGCGATTTGCTGAATCGCGTCGGTGGCCCGCCCGGTTTGCTTGACCGCCAGCACTTCGGCGCCGACGGCGAACGTGAGATAAGCGCAGGCGAAGAAGACCTGCGTGCGCACCGGCCGCAGGAAGCGGAACATCCACTTCAACAGCGCAGCATTGGACCATGCCGACAGATCGGGCACGACGCCCGGCGTCTGCGGTGGAGGGATCGGTCCCGATCCCTTGGCAGCGGAAACAGCATCAGTTGGAGGTGCCACGCGCGATTACTTGATCTGCCGATAGTCTTCGAGTGTGAGATTCGCCGCCGCCAGGATCGCCGAATGAACGCTGAGTTGCGTGAGCGGATCGGGCGAAACGCTCTGCATCGCCGCCATGGCCCGCAGCGTCCGCTTGGCGCCGAACTGATCGCCACGGGTGGCCGCGTTAAATTTGAATCGGCCCAGTTTCAAAATCGCCTCCACGCGCCACATGCGCTCGGGGCTCTCCCTGGCGATCTGGAAAATATCGCCGGCGTAGGTCGCCTTGTCCTCGTCGCCGATGCCGCCGATGATTTCCCACAGACGTTCAACCTTGTCCTTGCGGAAGTCGTTGATGGCCAGGGCGAAATCCCTGCAATTCTGAGCATCGGTCGGATCGCTCCGCGTCTTTTGCAAGATCAGGGCGGCGTCGCTCATCAAATTCAGGCCGTCCATCCACTCGGCGAAGACGATCCGCTCCTGATAAAGGTGCCGGCCAAGGTTGAACGCGGCGTCAGCGTACAGATTCGCCTTGACCGGGTCCTTGTATTGGTCCGTGGTGTAAAGCAGGGCCAGGGAATTGCTCAGCGACCCGGCGGCGAAGAGGCCGTCGAGCATGGGGTGCTCGGATTCATAGTTGATCACCTCGTCGGGGTTGGGGGCAAAAAGCGTCATCGTGCCGTCGTCGCTGGCGGCAACGACCTGCTTGACCGCGTCGGGCACCTGCTTGGCGACATCGGTGATCTTGTCGCTCAGGGCGACATAGGCGGCCTTGTTGGCGTTCCAGTCGGCCGCGGCCTTGCGGTAGGCGGTGGCCGCGTCATCGTCGCCGTTGGGCGGGGGCAGAACGCCGCCGGGATCGATCGCCAAGTCTGCCGGCTGCATCGCCAGCGTCAGCGTTCCCGTCGGCGCCGTCGGCATCGGCGGCACCATCGACCAGGCCAGCAGCCCGCCCATCAGCGCCGCGAGAATCGCCGACAGAATCCAACCGCGTTGATTGCCCCACATGGACGCTCCGGGTGAAACCGAAAAGGATAAGGGATGGGGGCGAAATCGGGAAGTGACCGAGGAAAATCAACACCCGGCGGGGGGAAATCCGAAGCCCGAAACCCGAATCCCCGAATCAAATCCCAATGACCGAATGACCAAAGGAAGATGTGCAAGGCGCGCCGATTTTCATTTGGACATTTGGTCATCGGGATTTGATTCGGGGATTCGGACTTCGGATTTCAGATTTATTTCCGTCCCGCA
>Ga0302325_10019793_pt1 | contig 14137 bp, 13 predicted proteins | sample Palsa_T0_2_FD_201948 | JGI IMG/M metagenome (GOLD analysis project Ga0302325, IMG submission 201948) | Peat permafrost microbial communities from Stordalen Mire near Abisko, Sweden - Palsa_T0_2 | ecosystem: Environmental > Terrestrial > Soil > Palsa > Peat permafrost | place: Sweden: Abisko... | reverse complement strand
GCATACGGTTTACACCGTCAACTACCGGTACGCGTCGAGCGCAAACCTGTGCGGACAATCGAACACGACCAATATCCTGATGGGCACCTTCACAACGCTGTAACCAAAGGGGGGTACGGGCGAGAAACGCCCGGGCGAGCTGGTTGCGCTTGCCCGGGCGTCGTCCGTTCGGTGCATCAGACCTCACGAACCGTCCTTCACGACGACGGTGCCCTTCATGTACGTGTGGTAGGTGCAGAGGTACGGATACGTGCCTGCCTTGGTGAACGCATGGCGCCAGACCGCGTGCTCGTCCATGTTGCCCGAGTCGAACCCGGCCGCATCGGCGGCGGTGACCGTGTGGGCGACGGGATCGTCGTTGACGAATTGGACGACGTCGCCGGTCTTGATCGTGACCGTACCGGGCGTATAGGCGAAGTTCTTGATGTGGACGATGGCGGCGGGCGAGGGCGCCGCGCCGGGCGCCGGGCTCTGGGCGGTTGCGCCGCGCGCGCCGGCGGCGAATGCAACCGCGAGGGTTGCGAAGAGGAGCATGCGCTTCATATGTCCGAGTCTCCAGCAGAGAGGTGGGGAGCGCTTGTTGTGCTTCCCCCGCCGTTCCCTGCGCGCGTACGCCGTTTCTGAAGGGGGTTTCATGATTCGTATCGCCGCAATCTTGAGCGTCGCATCGCTCGCGATCTTGACGGTGCCTGCCTCTGCCGCCGGGCACCGGGTCTACGCGATCGTCGCGCAAAATGGTTCGATGGAGAGTGGGACGGTCACGCTGACGCCGCTCGGCGATCGGACGCGCGTCGAGATCGCGCTCACGAGCGCGCCCGACGGCGTCGCGCAGCCCGCGCACATCCACGAGGGACCGTGCGCCACCCTCAACCCGAAGCCGAAATTCGCGCTGGCCTCCGTCGTCGACGGCGTGTCCACGACGGTCGTGAACGCTCCCATGGACTCGCTGGTCAACGGCGGACTCGCCGTGAACGTCCACGAGTCGGTGGCGAATCTCGGCCACTACGTCGCGTGCGGGGACCTCGGAGGAAAGTAGGAGACGCGACTAGGGGGGTAGGCCGCCACCTCCGCAGCCCGTACAATGGTCCTAGCGATGAGGATGTGGCCTAGGTCTGATCGTGGTTGAGGCGACCGTCAAAGTAACGCTCCCGGAGATGGGCGAGTCCGTCACCGAGGGCTCGATCGTCGAGTGGCGCGTCAAGGCCGGGGACTGGGTCGACGCCGGCGCGACGCTGGTCGACGTCACGACGGACAAGGTCGATGTCGAAGTGCCGGCGCCGGTTTCCGGCCTCGTTACGGTCGTCTATGCCGCCGAGGGCGCTACCGTGGCCGTTGGCGCCGACCTCGCCGAGATCGACCCCGGCGCGGCCAGGCCGGCCGTGTCGGCGGCGCCGCACGCCGGCGCCGAGCCGCAAGCGGCCGTGGCGGGCGGCGAGGAGCCGACCCGCCGAGAGCCGCCGAGCGCTGCGCCGAGCCCGGGGCCACCGCCGGCATCGGGAGCCGTGACCCATCAGGCGCGGCGCCTTGCGGAGCGCGCGCACGTCAGCCTGACCGGTCTGCACGGGTCGGGCCCCGGCGGCCTCATCGTGCGAAGCGACGTGGCCCGCGTGGCTGCGCGCGGGCCTGCCACGAACGGCGCCCCGCCTGCGACGCCCGCGCTGCAGCTGCCGCCACCGGCGCCCGATGCGAAGGTCACCACGCTGCGTGGGCCGGCCGGCGCGCTCGTCGGCTACATGGAACAGAGCCTCTCGATCCCGACCGCGACCAGCATCCGGACGCTCGGCGTCGCGACGCTCGAGGCGCGGCGCGCGGAGCTCAACGCCGCCCTGAAGGCCGCGGGACGCAGCGAGAAGGTCTCCTTCACTCACCTGATCGCAGACGCGCTGGTCCGGGCAGCGCGCGAGTTTCCTGCCATCGTTGCCTCGTTCCGCCGCGAGGGCGCGACGCTCGAGCGGGTGGAGAGCGGCGTCCACCTCGGCATTGCGGTCGATGCACATCGCAAGGACGGGTCGCGAACGCTCGTGGTGCCGGTCATCAAGAATGCGGATACGCTCGATTTCGCGGCGTTCCGCGCGCGCTACGAGGATCTCGTCGCGAAGGCGCGCGACGGCCGCTTGACGGCTGACGATCTGACCGGCGCGTCGTTTACGCTGACGAATCCGGGCGGCATCGGCACCGTCGCATCCGTCCCGCGGCTGATGGCCGGCCAGGGCGCGATCATCGCGGCCGGCGCGATCGGATATCCGCCCGGGTTCGCGCATGCGAGCGAGCCGGCGCTGCGCCAGCTCGGCCTCGAGAAGATCATGACGCTGACCAGCACGTACGATCATCGCGTCATCCAGGGCGCACAGTCGGGCGAGTTCCTGCGTCGCGTCGAGGAGTTGCTGGGCGGCGCCGATCACTTCTACGAGGACATCTTCGCCAGCTATGCGCTGACGATGCGCGCCCCCGACGCCGCCCGAACGCTGCAGAAAACGGCCCCGATCGTCGAGGCAGCTCCCGCGGTCGCCCGCGAGCCGGCGATGTACAGCGACGAGATGCTGCGCGCGGTCGCGGCCGGGATGGCCATCGTGTCGTCGTATCGACGGCACGGGCATCTGGCGGCGACGCTGGACCCGCTCGGGACGCGCCCGGCCGGCGACCCTGCGCTCGAAGCGCAAACGTACGGCCTCACGCCGTCGCTCATGGCGGCCGTTCCCGCGGCGGTGCTGCGCACGAAGCTGCGCGGGGACACGCTCGCCGATATTCTGCCACGCCTGCGCGAGACGTACAGCTCGACGATCGCATACGAGGTCGAACACATCGCCAACATCGCGCAGCGCGAATGGCTGCGCGAGTACATCGAGACCGGCGCGCACCGCGTTCCGCTGGATGGCGCGCACGCGCGTCGCGTGCTCGATCAGCTGACGCGCGTCGAGGCAATGGAGCGCTTCCTGCGCAAGTCGTACATTGGCCAGAAGACCTTCTCCATCGAGGGTCTCGACGTGACGGTGCCGATGCTGGAGGAGATGATCACTGCGCTGGCCGGCGAGGGCGTGGAAACGGCCGTGATCGGCATGGCCCACCGCGGCCGCCTGAGCACGATCGCGCACGTCGTCAACCGGCCGTACGAGGAGATCCTCTCGGAATTCGAGGCAGCGGACCTGCGCGGCGAAGGCGACGAAGACGACGACGTGACCGGCGACGTGAAGTACCATCACGGCTCCGAAGGCACGTACGATACGCCCGACGGCGCGACGATTCGGGTCTCGCTCGCGAACAATCCGAGCCATCTCGAAGCGGTCGACGGGGTGGTCGAGGGTCGCACGCGCGCGCTCCAAACGGTCCACGAGACTCCCGTCGCGACCTTGATCGTCAAGCGTGCCGCGCCAATCCTGATCCACGGGGATGCCGCGTTCTCGGCGCAGGGCGTCGTCGCAGAAGTGCTCAATCTGCAGGGCCTCGCGGGCTATGCGACCGGCGGCACGCTGCACATCATCGCGAACAACCAAGTCGGCTTCACGACCGATCCGTCCGACGCGCGCTCGACGCGCTATGCGAGCGACCTGGCGAAGGGCTTCGACGTCCCGATCGTCCACGTCAACGCCGACGACGTCGACGCGTGCATGGCCGCCGTGCGCCTGGCGATCGACTTTCGCCGGCAATTCGCGCACGACATCATCATCGACGTCATCGGGTACCGGCGTTTCGGCCACAACGAGACGGACGAGCCGGCGTACACGCAGCCGCAGATGTACGAGCGGATCAAGACGCATCCGACGGTGCGCGAGCTGTACGCGCAGAAGCTGATCGCCCAGGGTATCGTCACGAAGGATGAGGCGAACGCGCTCGTCGCCGCCGCCACGGAACGGATGGCTGCGGCGCAACTTGCCGTCAAGCGCGAGAAGCCGGCAGTCGGTCCGTCGCGCAGCACGCAGGCGGGCGTGCCGGACTCCTTCGACGTCGAGACGCGCGTGCCGCGCAGCAAGCTCCTGGCCTGGAACGACGAGTTGGCGAGCGTGCCCGACGGCTTCACGATCCACCCGAAGCTGGCGCGTCAGCTCGAGCGCCGCAGCGCCGCGTTTTCGTCGGACGGCGAGGCCGACTGGGGCTTGGCCGAAGCGCTGGCGTTCGCGTCTCTGATCGACCAGGGGACGCCGGTGCGCTTCACGGGCCAGGACACGCAGCGCGGCACCTTCAGCCATCGCCACCTGGTCCTGCACGACCCGCTGACCGGTGCGACGTGCATCCCGCTGCAGCAGATCGAGGGCGCGAAGGCGTCGTTCGAGGTGTACAACAGCCCGCTCAGCGAGTACGCCTGCGTCGGCTTCGAGTACGGCTACAGCGTCCAGTTGCCGCGCGGGCTCGTCCTGTGGGAAGCGCAGTTCGGCGACTTCATGAACGGCGCGCAGATCATCATCGATCAGTTCATCGCCGCCGGCAACGCGAAGTGGGGCGAAACCTCGCGGCTCGTGCTGCTGCTGCCGCACGGCTACGAGGGCGCTGGGCCCGAGCATTCGAGCGCGCGGATCGAGCGGTTTCTGCAGCTCTCTGCCGAGGGCAACGTGCATATCGCGAACTGCTCGACCGCCGCGCAGTACTTCCATCTCCTGCGGATGCAGGCGATCAGCCCGCGACCGATGCCGCTCGTGATCTTCACGCCCAAGAGCCTGCTGCGGCTGCGCGCCGCCTACGCCAACGTCGCGGATCTCTCGGGAGGCGCGTTTCATCCGGTCCTCGACGACCCGTCGGCGGCCGACCGGCGCCCCGCCATCGAACGCGTGCTGCTCTGCTCGGGCAAGATCTATTTCGACCTCGTCATGCATCCCGACTACGCGAAGGCGAAGAAGACGGCGATCGTCCGCGTGGAGCTGCTCTCGCCGCTCCCGGTCGACGAGATCGTCTCGACGCTCGCCGCGTACCCGAACCTGCGCAGCGTCGTGTGGGTGCAAGAGGAGCCGCAGAACATGGGTGCCCGCGCACACGTGCGCCGGCGCATCGTGAAACGGCTCCCGCACGGGATCCCCGACGTGGACTACGTCGGCCGGCCGTACCGCGCGAGTCCGAGCGAAGGGTATGGCGGCGCACACGCCGTCGAACAAGAACGCATCATTACTGCGGCGCTGCGCGAACCGTAGCCGCCGGATCGGGAGCAGCTATGGAACGCGGCATCACGTTCGACGATGGTGCGTCGACGGTACTGGAATCGTGGGGCGGCGACGGGCCGAACCTCCTGTGCGTGCACGGCATCACGAGCTCGCGCAAGTCGTGGGCGAACTTCGCGACCCGTTTCTCGCTCGCTTACCGGGTGTGGGCGTACGACCAGCGCGGCCACGGTGATGCCGCGGCCGTGCACGGGCCGATGACGCACGATCGCGGCGTTCGCGATCTCGCTGCGGTCGTGGACGCCATCGGCGAACCGGTCGATGCCCTGATCGGCCACTCGTGGGGTGGCGCGATCGTGCTGCTCGGCGGCTTGCGGCACCTTGCGTCGCGGGTGGTTGCAATCGATCCGATGGTGCACCAGACGGTCCCGTGGCGTGAAGACTTCGTGGACGACGTAGCGGCCGACCTCGCGCTCGATCCGGCCGCGCGCGAGCGCGAGTACATGCAGCGCTACGCGGCCTGGGGCGAACTCGAGGTCGCCGGCAAGATCCACGCCGTTCGCGGGATGGCGCTGCAATCGATCGAGCGCCTCGGCAGCGAGAACCGTGCGGACGAGGGCGGATGGGATCTACGCGAACGGATCGCGGGCTATCCGATCCCCCTGCTCGTGTTCCTCGCCGGGCACGATTCGGTGGTCACTCCAGCAGATCAGCGCTGGCTGGAGAAGAACCTCGGAGCGCGGGCACGCGTTGCGGTATTCCCCGAGTCCGGCCACAATCTCCATCGCACGGATTTCGACGCGTTCGTTACCGACGTCGAGGCATTCTTCGCCACGTCGTAGCCGTCGCTACGCCGCGGCCGTGCGTCGCGGCGTCTAGTGCCGTCCGTTCGTAGCGGCTCCCACCGCGGCGGGAGCGATCGTGGGGATCGCGACCGTCGAGGCGGGAGCGCCGGTCGCGTGATCGCGCGGAGGGAGCATGCGGATGAGCGCGAGGACGACGTTCGCGATCGCCGGCATCAGCGTCGGACGCACGAGCCGGCGGTCGAACTTGCTCATCGTCTCACGATACGCGCCGAGTGCGCTCTCGAGAAAGACGGCCGGCGAGACGTCGGTGAAGGCTTCTGCGAAGGCTCCCTCCAGCTTCGGCATCGGCGTGCTCGGTGCGTTGCCGACGGTGCCCATCGCCGCCTTGACGTGATAGCGCAGCGCCTGCAGGTTTCGCCGCGCGAAGCCGCCCCGACCGGCGCGAGCCTCCTCGTAGCGCCACCAATTGATGAAGAACACCACGTGGCGCGCCTCTTCGAACAGCAGGAGGGCGAAGATGTCGAAGAACGAGTCCGGGAGGAGCTGCTTTCGCCTCGCGATGGTGAATGCGCCGAGCCCAACGAAGACGTCGGTGCACTCGCCGAAACCGAACACGAGGAAGTCTTCGCGGGTGGCCCGGGTGTCGAACACCGGAAGGCGCGGTGCGTCGATGCCGTACCGGGTGAGCACCTGCGCCATCAGGCGTTCGTGGCGAAATTCTTCGATCGCCTGGACGCCCACCGCTTCGCGGATCAGCGGATCGTCGAGCGACTCCGCGAAGCGCTCGACCATCTGGCCCGATCGCTCCTCGATGGAGCGTGCGTAGCTCCAAAACGGAAACGCGCGCAACATCGCGAGCAGGTCGCCCTCGACGACCGGCCAGGGGAGCGTTTCCGGCTCGAAGGCCATGTGCGACTCGATAAACGAGCGGCAGAACAGGTCGCGGTGGGCCGGGGAGCCGGGCGTCATGCGTCGCCTTGTGCCGCCGCGGGGTGCCGATTCCTGCCTGCCGCCATTGCATGAGCGGCGCGAACGCAAGGCGTACTGCGTAGGCACGCACACGTCGACGAGGCGGCACGAGTGAGTCCTGCGACCCAGACCGAGTTGCTCACGCTGTTCTTCATCGTCTTCGTCGTCGCGCGCTTCCTCGTTCGCGAGTTGCGCGCCCGGAGCGTCCGCATCGCGCGTCTGTGGATCCGGCCTGCCGTGCTGCTCGCGGCCGCGGCATTCTTGATCGGGTTGACCTTTGCGGTGCCACCCGGGCCGGGGATGCTGCTCGCCCCGTCGCTCGCGGCCGGCGTGGCCGTTGGCGCGCTCGTCGGCTACCTCGTGGCCCGGTCCACGAGCATCGAGCGCACCGACCAAGCCGGCACGGTGCGGCTGCGCGGGTCGTGGGTCACCGTCGTGGTGTGGCTCGCCGCGCTCGCGCTGCGGACGACGGCGCGGTTCTTCATTGCCGGTTCGCTTATCGCGCAGTCGCCCGCCGTCAACGCGGGGACGGTGCTTCTCGTGGCGGTCGCCTTCTCGACGTTCGCGCTGCTGATCGCGCGCCGCGTTCGCGCACTGGGCCTGGCCTAGCCACGCCCGCGCGGGGCACCGCGAGCGACCTTGCACATCGCTACGATGCGGGATCCGTCTCTACGTCGTGTGCGACGCCGAGCACGTTGCTGCCGGGGTCTTCGAGAAACGCCAACTCGCATACGGTCGGGATCGTCACCGGCTCCATCAGGACGCGCCCGCCGAGTACTGTGGCAGGGCCGCGACGCGACCGGAGCGTTTCCGGAGCGTCGCGGCCCCCGTCGGATGCGCCTCAGCCGGACTGTTGGAAGCCCGTCCTGAGCACCTTGTTGATGATGTAGATGTAGCCATTGGTCGCGACGATGTTCGGGCGCTCGACGAGCGCCTTGTTGATGAACATGCCGGGCCCCGCTCTCTTGACGCGGAGCTTCGGTCCGAGCAGCGTTGGGTACGAGCCGTCCGGCAGGTCTTTAAACAGATACGCGCCGTTGATCGCGTGGTATTCGAGCACGGCGAGCGCGATCGCCGGATCGCTCAGGTCATGTTGCTCGGCAGGCGGCAGCTTCGCAAACGCCTCGTTGCTGGGCGCGAAGAACGTGAACGGGCCGCCGCTTTCGAGCGTCGAGTAGATCGACGAGCCCGCGATCAACGCCGATAGGGTCGAGAGATCCGCGATGCGCGCGATCTTTTCCGGAATCGGACGGGTCTGCCCCGCCGGAAGGGCGTGCCGGTTCAGCGGCGAGAGGATGGGAGCGGCCATTCCGCCGAGCGCGGGAATGCCGAGCAACGAGATCCCGGCCGCCTTCAAGAAGGCGGCGCGGTTCGGGTCGTTGGTGGTCATCGCACGAGTCCTTTTCCACAGAAATGCGCGGGGATTCCCCGAATGAGCCAAACCGCCGCGCCGGGTGTACACGCGGCAGCGCTGTGGCGTTCGAAAATGGGAACTGGTGACGCGTTTTTCTAGGTGCGACTGGGATCGAGGAATGGCTGAAGAGAGCCTCCAGATGACGGCCCGGGTCGCCTGGCGCGGATGAATCGAAAGACGACGAAACGTCCGCCATCGCCGGATGCCGAACGCACGCCCCCTCGGGTTCTGGAGCGCCCGCGTCGTTCGCGCGGACCGATGCCCAACCCTGGTCGCCGGCCAGCACGGCGCCAGGGATGGCCTACATCGTTGTTACTGAGCCTTCGTCTTCCAGAGGCCGAGCGTTCCGCCGGTCGGATCGCTGATGATGCTGAACCAACCCATGTTCGGCACTTCCGTGACGCCCTTGATGACGGTGGCGCCGAGCGCCTGTGCCTGCTGCGTGCTTGCCTCGAGGTCGTCCACGAGCACGTACGGGATCCAGATCGACGGCTCTCCCGGCATCGGATGCTTGAGGATGCCGCCGCCCGTTCCCTCACCCACGTCGATGAACGTGTAGGTGTCGGGCCCCATCTGCATATCTTCGAGCTTCCAGCCGAACAGGCTCGAATAGAAGCTCTTCGCGGCGCCGACGTCAGTCGTGTTTAGCTCAATATGGACAAACGGATTTGCCATGATCGTTGTGCCTCACGCTTTCATGCAGTTTGTTCTCTTGGATGATCGTGGGTCGTGCCTCGCGCCCTATTCGAGCGGCGAGCAGAAGAGGACCACGCGGCTTTCGGCGAGCTGCTGCACGCCGCTTTTGGCATGTGCGAGGAAGTGGGGCGACGCGCGATGCGCCTCGAGTGCCGCCTGGTCGTCGTACTGCTCGTAGATGAAGAAGGTGCGCGGATCGTCCGTCACCCGATGCACGATGTACATGCGACAGCCCCGCTCCGCGCGCGAGGCAGGGACGAGGTGGCGGAAATGCTCCGCGGCCTCCTCCTCGTGCCCCGCTTGCACGACGTATGTGACGGCGATGCAGATCATCCGAGCCGGACCCCGTCAGGCGACGACATACGACTTGCCGCCGGCGCGCGCCATGGCTTCTGCGATCATCTCCTCGGCGAGTACGGGGTCTTCCCAGCGGCGCTGCGCGTCGGGCGAGAGTTGGTCGATTGGATCGAAGTACACGAAGAACGCTCCGGGCTTCACGCTCGGCGCGCTGTACACGGCGATTCCGTTGCGGCGGTCGTAGTACTCATACGAGTGGACGTCGCGCTTCCCGCCGCCACCCGGCGCGTCGCAGATGAACAGCGGCGTGTTGTAGCCGGCCGTCGAACCGCGCACGAACTTCTCTACGTCGCACGCCTGCTGGACCGTCGTCCGCAAATCTTCGACGCCGCGCACCATGTCGTGCATGTAGACGTAGTACGGGTGCACGTTGATGTACGAGAGCCGGCGGACGAGCATCTGCATCGTCTCCGGCCGCTCGTTGACGCCGCGGATCAGGACCGATTGGTTGCGTACGACGATACCCCGCTCGAAGAGCACCTGGACGGCTTTTTCCGTAATCCACGAGATCTCGTTCGGCGAGTTGAAGTGCGTGTGCAGGACCACGTCCTTGCCGAGCTTGCGGCCGCGCTCGACGACGTGCGTGAGGGCGTCGACCCAGTCGTGATCGGTCAGGATCTTCATCGGCATTACGGCCGGCCCTTTGGTCGCGAAGCGCATGCGGCGGATGTGGGGGATGTCCAGCAGCGCATCGCCGATCAGGCGCAGATTCTTCGCCGGCAGTTGGTACGTGTCGCCGCCGGAGATCACCACGTCCTCGAGCTCGGGCCTCGATGCGATGTATTCGAAGGCGGCCTGCCATTCGCGCGGCGTCTTTGCGAGCGGGACCTTGTCGACGGTGTCCGTGTCCAGGCCGATCGCGTACGAGCGCGTGCAGAAGCGGCAGTAGACCGGGCAGGTCGAGAGCGGTAGAAACAGCGCTTTGTCGACGTAGCGGTGGGTCAGGCCGGGCACGGGCGAATCGTCGAGCTCGTGCAGCGAGTCGAGCGTGAGTCGCGGATGGTCGCGCAGCAGCTTCGATGCAACCGGGATGAACTGTGCGCGGATCGGGTCGGCGTACGGCTTGCTCCAATCGATCGACGCGATCGCGTACGGCGATACGCGCACCGACATCGGAGCGAGGTGGAAGCCTTGGCGTGCGTCGGCGATGAACGACGGATCGGCGAGGCCCTTCACGGCCTCGAACAGCTCGTCGGCCGTTTTCACCGAGTGACGCGCCTGCCAGAGGTGATCGAGGAACGTCGCCTCGTCGACGTCGCGGTAGGCGGGAATCTCGCGCCAGAACTCGCCCTGCCGGAGGTTGCGATGTTCGAACTCCGCCGGATCGACCGGGGGCTTGACCCGGCGCGACGGGCTCCCGGCGGAGATCACGTGACTTTCGGTGGGGGCGTCGATCATGCTCTAGGTTCCTACCTGACTCGTGGTTCCGAAGCGTTCGGTGAAATAGCGCATCAGCGCCGGATGATCGCGCAGCGTCTGGAGGGCGACCGCGGCATGCCCCTTGGCATAGCCGTTGCCGACGATCATCGTGACGTCCTTGCCGACGCCCTCCGCACCGAGTGCGGCCGCCGTGAACGACGTGCACATGGAGAAGAAATAGATCGTGCCCTCGTCGCGCGCGCAGAGGATCGACGCCAACTCGGTTCCGCAGACGTTGACGCAATTGACGACGAGATCGGCACCGCCCGGCGTCGCGTCACGCATGGCCGCGACGACGTCGAGCGCATGGCGCGCATCGACCTCGACGAGCCCATCGACATAACCCTCACGCTCGAGAAGAACCGAGCCGGGCGACGTGCGGTCGGGGACGATTCCCACCACACGGCCGTTGGGTCCGACGCGCCCGCGCGCTTGCGCGCACGCGAGCAGTCCAGACTTGCCGTCTGCGCCGATCACGGTGACGGTCGCCCCGGGCTGCGCGAGGCGGCGCACCTGCGCCGGCGCGCCCGCGACGTCCAGGACGGCAAGCGCGACGTCCGTCGGGATATCCTCGGGAAGCTTGCCGTAGACACCGCTGGCGAAGAGGATGGCCGCGCCCGACATCCACACGCGTCCCGTCGCGACGTCGACGCGGTGCACCGCGTCGATCCGCAGCGGGGTGAGCGTGAGCGACACCAGCGAGGCGATGCGATCGCCGACGCGCAGATCCGTGCGCCCGCTTAGGGCCGGTCCGATCTCGGCCACGCGACCGATGAACATGCCGCCGCTTCCCGTGACCGGGTTGTGCTGCTTCCCGCGCTCGCGGACGGTCTCGACGATGTGCGTACCGATGCGCCCCGCATCGAACGCGCAGGCTTCGGCGATCTGGCGGAACGACGCCGAATCGACGTTGAGTGCCTCGACGTCGCAGCGGATCTCGTTCTCCTGGGCGACGGGCGTGGCGTCGAGCCGCCACGCCGTTTGGGGCAATGCGCCAGACGGCTCGAGGACGCGATGGCTCCCGAATTCGCAGGGTCGGCGAGCGACGCTCACGGCACGGCGCGCAGCCGTGCGGGCGGCGCGACCTCTTCGACCAGCTCGCGCAGTGCCAGCCCGGCCGGGTCGTAGACCGTGGACAGGACGATCGTGGTTTTCGTGCGCGCCATTCCTGGAATCGCCTTGAGCCGGCTCAGAAAGTCGTCGAGGTGGCGAGTGGAGCGAGTGAAGACTTTGAGGACGAACGACTCCTCGCCGGCGACGCTGAAGATCTCCCCGACCTCGGGGAGCGCCGCGACGGCCGTCGTGAAGGCCTCGTACTGCACGTCGGGCGATGTGTACGCGCTGACGAACGCCACCAATTCGATGCCGAGGCGTTGCGTGTCGATGCGGGCCGAGTATCCTTGAAGGAAGCCGCGCTGCTCGAGCCGCTTCACGCGGTCGTGCACGGCGGGGGCCTTCAGACCGACGAGCGCGCCTAAATCGGCAAACGTCGAGCGAGCGTTGCGCTGCAACGCCTCGAGCAATTGGAGGTCTAGCTCGTCGAGTTCGCCTTCCATCGTGTCACCTGCGTCTCTGTTCGGGGATACCAGCTTATCATAGGCGTTTCATTCGGCGCAAGCCATGAGATGCCGATGAAACATTCGACGCTATCACGGTTCGTGGGATCGGCGGCCAGATGCACGCAGGGCGGTCCGGAGGCCCGGCCGCAGGGCCGCCGGAAAGCGGACCCTCGATGCGGATGCCCGTGCTGGCCGCGCTCCTTTCGATCGCGCCGCTCGGGGCGTGCACCGCCCCGTCTCACCCGCAGCCCGACGCGGTGGTGAGGTTCGACCTGTCGGCCGACCCGACCACGCTCAACCCCCTCTTCGCCCATGCCGACGCAGCCGTGGTCGAGCAGCAGCTTGCGCACCTGGCCTTCGAACCGTTCTTCGACCTCGACGCTCGCGGGAAGCCGGTCCCGGAACTCGTGGAGCGCATCCCGACCGCCGCGAACGGCGGCGTCTCCAGCGACGGGCGGACCCTGACCTACCACCTGCGACGTGGGGTACGCTGGAGCGACGGCGTGCCGCTGACGGCGCGCGACGTGCTCTTCACCTTGCGGGCGATCATGGATCCCGCGAACCCCGTCGGCTCGCGCGAGGGCTACGAGCTCATCGACCGGGCAGAGGCGGTCGGCCCGCTGACGGTGCGCTTCCACTTGCGGCGCGCTTGGGCGCCGGCCGTGGCCACCCTGTTTGCATACGGTACGGCCCCGCAATACGTGCTACCCGAGCACGTGCTGGCACGGCAGCGCCCGCTCGCTCGCGCGCCCTTCAACGCGGCCCCGAGCGTCGGAGACGGCCCGTTCACGTTCGTGTCGTGGGCGCGCGGCGACCGCTTGGTCTACGCGGCGAATCCGCGGTACTGGCGCGGGCCGCCGCGCGTCCGGGGGCTCGACGTGCGGATCGTTCCCGACCCCGGCACCAACCTGACGCTGCTGCGCGCCGGAGCCCTCGACTTCAACCTGATCGCCCCAGCGCAGGCCGCTACGCTGGCAGGTATCCCCGGTATCGCGTCGGTCGACGTCCCAACCGCGCTGATCGCCGGGATCGCGGTCAACGTGGCGAGCCCCGCGCTGGCCGACCCTCGCGTCCGGCGCGCGATTGCCGAGTCCATCGACCGCCGCGCGATCAGTACGAAGATCACGCTTGGGAAGTATCCGGTCGCAGACTCCGACCGGCCGCGGTTCTCCTGGGCGTACGACGCCGCGGTGCGCGAACCGCCGTACGACCCGGCGGCTGCCGATGCCGACTTCGACGCCGCAGGCTGGCGCTACGGACCCGATAGCGTGCGCATGAAGGAGGGGCGCCGGCTGTCGCTCACCTACGTGCAGTTTCCTGAGACGACGACTGGCGTCCGCGTGGCGACGTTCGTGCAGGCGCAACTGGCGCAGCGGGGCGTTGACGTCGCCGTGAAGTCCATCTCGAACGCCCAGCTGTTTCTCCCTGCTGCCGAAGGTGGGATGCTCGCGACCGGCCGCTTCGACCTGGCGTACGTCCCGTGGCAGATGGGGGCGGATCCCGACGATCGCTTCCTGCTCGGGTGCTCCGGCGCGACGCAGAACTACATGCGCTACTGCAATGCGGCGGTGCAGCGCGCGGAGGATCGAGCGGCGGCAGAACCCGGCCAGGCCGAGCGCCGAGCGTTGTACGGCGCGATCGATCGAACCGTCGCGCGGGACGTACCGATCGTCTATCTGTTCAACCCGCAGTACGTGTACGTCTACCGCACGCGGCTGCGCGGGTTCGCGCCGAACGCCTTTACGCCGACCTGGAACGCCTATGCGTGGTCGATCGCTGCCGCGCCGGGCCGCCAGGACTTGCGCGGCCGCCTGGGGCAACGTTCCCGCTAAA
>Ga0302325_10019787_pt1 | contig 14140 bp, 13 predicted proteins | sample Palsa_T0_2_FD_201948 | JGI IMG/M metagenome (GOLD analysis project Ga0302325, IMG submission 201948) | Peat permafrost microbial communities from Stordalen Mire near Abisko, Sweden - Palsa_T0_2 | ecosystem: Environmental > Terrestrial > Soil > Palsa > Peat permafrost | place: Sweden: Abisko... | reverse complement strand
GTGAAGACCTCTCGGTGGGCGCTGAGGGACTCGAACCCCCGACCTGCTGGTTGTAAGCCAGCTGCTCTAACCAACTGAGCTAAGCGCCCGGGTCCACGAAACAACGTGGGGGCGACCAGCGTAGGTGAACCAACCCGGTCAACTTGTCGGGGTGGCTCAACCCGAGGTGGGCCTCAGCGGAAGAGTACTTCGGAGAACACCTTGCTCCAGGGACGGGCCAGTGTCCGCAGTTCGCCGCAGGCTGCCTCACCGAGCACTTCGTAAGGGCCGGCGGCCAACGTATCGGTCTGTTCTTCGATTTCCTGACGTTGGGCCGCGCCCCATTCGGTGAACGTGAGCTGATCCCCTTCGCCGGTCGTCAGCCAGCCCCGCTGCCGCATTGATTCCACGGCGTCATTCCAATCTGAGCCCGACCACCCTCGTGATGAGCGCAGCAGATGGGCCGGCACGTCACCCGAGGCCGCGTGAGAGATCAACGCGTCAATACCGGAGAGGCCATGGGTCACCAGGAGCGCTATGTGACCATCACCGCGGTATTCGCGCAGGATCGACTGCGCGTGCCACAGGACCAGATGGGGGGCGTCGGGCCACTCCAGCGCAGCGTGGGCCGCCGCCAATGGTCGGCCCTCTGTACCTGCACTGGCCGCTCCCGCCGCCACCCGGGCCAACTCGGCCGCCCGGATCATGGCGGGCGAGTCCACTACGTCGTCACCGAGCAAGCGGCGCATAGCCCCGTCGACCGCCGCCAAACGGGCCGCCACCAGCTCGGCCGGGGAACTGACGACCCAGGCCCCGGGAATAGCGGCGTACACCAGTTCAGGATTGAAGTTGAAGAAGGTCGACACAACAACTTCAGCCGCCACGGCACCCATGGGAGCTGACCGGGACGCGAAGTATCCGTCCCGACCGACAATGCCCAAGCGCTCGTACGATTCCGCCGCCTCGGGGACGAAGTAGATCATCCCGTGGAGCGGCTCCACGGTCCGCCATGTCTTGCGGGCCAACAGTGCCCATTCGTGTGTGCTCACAAGGCATCCTCCTTCAACAGTTGCGCCGCCAGACCATCGGTTGCGGCCACAATCGGTCGTCTCGGACTGTCGTCCCTCACCACTACATCGGCCCCGTCACGTTCCATCGTCACCGCGCCAGCCTCGGCGCAGACCAACATCCCGGCCAGGTAATCCCACCCGAAGAGCGTGCTCCGTCCGACCACCATGTAGGCGTCCACCATGCCCTCGGCCACGGCGCAGAATTCAAGTGAGGCGGCACCAAGTGCCCGGTATTGCGCCCAACCCGGATGGTGTCCCGGGAAGCCCGAAATTGAGACGATGGCCGTCGAGAGTTCGGCGCATCCCGATGGGGTGATCGCATCGCCATCACGGCGCGCCCCACCACCGCGCACGGCGTCGAACCGGGTGCCGGTGGCCTGATTCACCACGACGCCGACCAGGGGCCCCTGTGTATCCAGCACGCAGATGCTGGTGGCATAGAACGGAATGCCCCTATGGGCGTTGGTTGACCCGTCAATCGGATCGATCACCGCCAACAGCGCCGCATCGGCATCCCCGGTGACCCCGGACTCCTCGGACAGGACGGCCAGGCCGGCCTCGTGCAGGAGAGGGAGCGCCGCCGCGTCCGCCGCCAGGTCCAGGTGGTACTGACCGACCCGGGTGCCGGCCAACCCCCACTCATCCAACCCGTCCAGGGCCCCGCGTATGGCGAAGACGGCATTGTCGAGCACTTGGAGCAGCCGGTCCTCATCCACGAGTGAGAAACCCTATCGGCCATTAGGCTCGCCCTCCTGTGGCAGCCATTGACGTCGCCGGATACGTAGCGGACCTGAAGGACCACTCGGTCGATCACGGGTTTCACGTGCACGATGAGCGACATTTCGTCGAGACCTATTCACTTCGCCAGGTTTGGGAGGTTGATCTCCACCCCGAGGAGGGGTGTGGTGGGCCCCTGGACCTCCACCTGGCTCTGGACGTCGATCCCCGTGTGTTGCTCTCCTTCGAGGACGCCGTAGTACTCCTGTCCGAGGAGGAGGAACCCCCAGATGAGTTCCATTTCCCCCTGACGTTCACCTGGGCCCTCCCGCCGCTGCCCAGCGGCCCCGACCTGCTCCGCCTGGCCATCGATCTGGCCGGCGTGGGGGGGATTGAACTTCCCTTGGAGGTGTCGGCCATCGACTCTTTCGCCAACGCCACCGATGGTTCGGAGCGCCGACTGAGCATTGTGGCGCGCCATCCCGTCTCGTTGGCTCGGGTCCTCAGCGGTGAAGAATTGCTGTGCGATGTCTTCGACCGGGCGCTGGCCGTGAGCCGCTACCTCCTCGAGTCAGCCGAGAGCTGGCTGGGCTGACATGCGCCGGCCGCTCCAGCCGGGTCGTGCAATCCTGGCTGTCAGTGCCGGAGCGTTGGTGCTGACCCTGAGTGCATGTGGCGGGAATAGCGGTCAAGAGCTGGCCCAACAGGCATGCGTGCACATCAAGCGGTCCCTTCAGGACTATGCCCAATCATCCCTGCCGGGAGTGGCTCCGGCGACCGTCACCTCGCTGCGCAACCAGGCGGACCGTGAACTACGGGCGGCTCTCCCGTTGGCCGCGGCAGCCACCTCCGCCGACGGGAGTTGGAACTCGTTGATGACGACGATCTCTGAGAGCGCCACCGTCGACGAGACGCACCTGGCACCGGCCCTGAAGGGGCAATGCGCCGTGGCCGACACCGATATCAACGTCAATCCGCAGGGATCACCCGGTTGATGCGGTGGCGGGATTGGGCTCCCCTTCCGCCTGGGCCCGCCCTGAGGCCACAATCGCCGGCATGAGGTAGGGAGCCAGCACCGTCCCCGCCACCGGGGTGAAGTGCACTCCGTCGCTGGCCGTGCGGATGGTGACGCCGTCCTTTTTCAAGGAGAAATGCCCTCCGGGGCAGGCCGCGGCATTCAGGTCGACGACCGAGTCGGTCTGGGGGTGCTCGGCCGCCACCTGGCGAACCAGCTTGTTGTACTCGGCCAGTCGCTTTGGATTGTCTTCGGGCCAGGGTGCCCCGTCGGGTTGTTCGCCCTCATCCGTACAAGGCGCGGTCAGGAAGACCATGTGGGCATGGGTGGCGTTGACCAGTGACGACGTCAGCTCCAGCTGGTGTTTCACGTAGGCCGCGAAGGTGGGATTCAAAATGTTGGTCCACTTGCCCAGGTACTCGCGGTTGACGACCTCCCATCGGCCGGCCAGGAGCACGACCACGTTGGGATGGGTCACCGACATGGCATTGAGCCACCGGTATGGCCACGGTTGTTGGTTGAGCGGCGTGCCCTTCGGTGTCGGCACACCGTTGCAGGATGCCGGCGTGGTGTCGCGCTCGCCCATCAACTCCACTTCGGGTCCGAACACCACCCCGCAGCCCAGAATTCCCTGATCTGAGAGGCTGTAGTTGTAGCGGGACTGCATGGTGGCGTTAGCCAGTCCTTCTCCCAACGTCAGGGCGATGGAGTCACCCTCAAGGAGCACGCGCACCGCTGGACCCGTTGGTGGGGTGACCGTGGTTGTCGAGGTGGTCGTGCTTCCCGGCGGCACGGTGGTGGGCGGCAGGGCGATGGCAGTTCCCGCCGAGGTGGAAGTGGCGATGACGAGCGCAGCCAGCACGGCGCCGACACCGGCCGGCACCGCCACCCACGCCCTCCACTGGCGCAGGAAGGATCCTTGACGGATGGGTTGCTCAACCAGGTGGTACGAAGCGATGGACACGGCGAACGTCACCACAAGACGCACTGAGAAGAGCTGGTATCCCGCCAGTCCGGTGCGCTGCGCGTCCACCCAAATGAAGAGGGGCCAGTGCCAGATGTAGAGGCCGTAGGAGATCCGCCCGATGTAGCGGAGAGGGGCTAGTGACAGCAGGCGCGGTATCGGGCTCCGTGGTGCGCCGAGCACGGAAACAATCACCCCGGCAGTCCCCAGGCCGATCACGAAGAACCCGCCCTTGTACGGGAATGACGCCGTGTCCTTCGTCGTCACCCACATCACCACCGCAACGGCCGCGCCGACGACACCCGCCAATCCACAAAGGATCCGCCCGTTGTTGCCGGCCGGCTTCCACAGCTCCCCGTCGGCCAGGTGGCCGGCGGCCTGGGATCGTCGGGTGATGAGAACCAGACCGACAGCCAGAGCTGCGCCAATGAACAGGCACTGGGCGCGGGTATCCGTACCGAGATACATCCGGTTGGTTGACGCAGCATGGCGGAAAAGGAGATACATCTCCACCGCTGATCCGACCGCTGCCACACAACAGACCCCGAGGAGCAGGCGCAGGTTGCGGGTGAAATGGAGGATGCCCAGCACCACCAGTGGCCAGATCAGATAAAACTGCTCTTCCACCGCCAACGACCACGTATGGAGCAAGGGTGATGCCGTCGAGGCCTGGTTGAAGTAATTCGAACCGACCAATATGAAGTGCCAATTGCTGACATACAGCAGGGTGGCCAACGCGTCGAGCCGCAACGCCGGGTACGTCCCACGAGGCACGATCACCGCGGCGAAGAAGGCCACGAAGAGCAACATGAGGAGGAGGGCCGGGAGGAGGCGGCGGGCCCGTCGGGCCCAGAAGGCTCCTAGTCGGATCGTCAACGATGTGCGCCACTCCCCCACCAACAGCGAGGTGATGAGGAATCCCGAAAGGACGAAGAAGGTGTCGACGCCCATGAAGCCGCCCGGCGCGAAGAATGGACCGCCGTGATAGATCATCACGGCGACAACCGCAAAGGCCCGCACTCCGTCAAGCGCGGGGAGATAGGCCAAGCGCCGGTGCGGTGCTTCGCTCACCTCATCTTCCATTGTGGACATTCCTTCCCCCGTACCCAGCGTCGGCTCCCGCCCGCAGAAGCGGGCGCGTCATTCTCGCAGAATCTTGGTGCCATCTAATTGCGGCCGGGCCTGGCTACCCTGAACCGACTTGAGCCCCTCCCGACCCCTGGCCGAACCCCTGACCCGCCGAGGGGCCCGGGTCCACCGACGCCGCCGCACAGTGGTATTTCTCCTGCTCATTGCCCTGGTGGCCGGCGCCGTCCTGGTCACCCGAACCCGAACCTCGGGACCCATGCTCAGCCCCTTGCGGACGCGGATCCTCAGCGTGGCCCGGGGCCAGGTGGGTTACCGCACCGATCCTTCCGACACCTATTGCAACCGCTTCAGCGCCTACTGGAATGCCGGCACGGACGATTGCGGGAACGACAATCTGGACGAGGAGTGGTGCGCCGATTTCGCCGCTTGGGTCTGGAAGCAGGCCGGAGCCGAAGTCAGTTACGCCCTTGCTCCCGGGTACCTCAACTCACAGTCGGCCAGCTTCTACGTGTGGGGCATCGACCACCACACCTGGCATCCGGTCAACTCTCATTACCGCCCCCAGCCGGGCGACGTTGCCGTCTACGGTCTGAATTACTCGTCGGTCACCGCTGACCACGTGGCCGTTGTCACGGCCGCCACCTCACACAATGACGCACCGGATGTCATCAACGGTGACGGGGACCGCACCGGCTACAGCGTGGTCGAAGTGGGCCATGACCAGATGTTCGCCGACGTCCATGGCAAGGGTGGTCGGATCTCGGGTTACGTCTCTCCTTCGCCGTCGCTCCCGTGAGCCGCCTCGGCCGCATACCGGGCTTCCTCCTGCTGTTGGGCGGCCATGGCCGTGACGACCGCCTCGAACACTTTGGCGGCATCGCTTTCAATGTGCTTGCGGGCCAGCATGAGGAACGCGGCACCCAGAAATGCGATGGGTAAAATTATCAGGAACGCCGTGCGGTAGTTATCCCCGAACTGCTCGGCAATGGCCGAAGTGATCAGCGGCGCCGCAGCGGCGCCGAAGACCACTGAGGCGAGGTTGAAAGCCCCGAAGCCCGCCCCCCGCAACTGGGCCGGTGCCGCGTCGGAGAGGCCGGCTCGCAGTGCGGGCACACTGGCCGTCGCGGCCATGAATCCCCCCAGCTGCACCACGAAGACCAGCGCGAAGGCCATGGGGATGAAGGAGATCATGAACAGTGCCGCGCTGACCACTATGCACACAGCCGGAATCACCACTCGGGCGCCCATGAAACGACTCACCCAGCGGTCGGCGATCCACCCCCCCAGAAGGGTCCCGGGAATTCCCCCCAAAATGGCGAGCGCGCCGAAGGTCCCGTTCGCCGCCTGTTGCGTCTGGTGGAGTTGATTCTGGTAGAAGCTCGGCATCCACGTAGCTACGGCGGTCACCACGAATCCGACCGTGGAGACGCCGACGAGGGCGTAGCGCATGGTCGGTATGGCCAAAATGGTGCGCACGTCCATCCGCAACCCGTTCATCATGTCGACGAAGAAACGACGGAACCCATGGGGGAACAGGGGCGGGCTGACCTTGTCGGCCAATTCCAACTGGTCGCCGGTACCGTGCGTCACATGGGCCCGGTCGGCGGTGCCCCGACTCGGTTCGGGGAGTCTCCAGCACATGTAGGCGACAATGAGGCCAGGAACGATGGAGACGAAGAAGGCCAGTCTCCATCCATGGCCACCGAACAGTGGGCCGATGGCCCCCCCAATGGCCAGTCCCATGCCCAGACCGACATAACTCAGGCATTGCTGAATGGAAAAGGCCTTGCCACGCCGCTCTGTACCGTAATAATCAGCGATCACGCTGCTCCCCGACGGGTCCGTCACCGCCTGGCCCGCCCCGAGCGAGGCCCGGATCACCACCAGTAACCCGAAGGCTGAGGTCGGCACCAACCCGCCCACGGCGCTCATGATCGACCAGGCCACAATGACGACCGCCATCATGCGGGTCCGGTTCCAGCGATCGCCGAGGTAACCGGCGGGCAGCGTGATTATGCCGTTGACCAGAATGAATGCGGAGAACAGCACGCTGATGCCGGTGTCACCCACGTGGAAGGCGGACTTGATCTGGTCGCTGCTCCCCCGGACGATGTACTGGTCCAACCCGTCAATGAGCAGGGTGAACCCGACGACCCACATGGGCCAGTTGGAAACCGTGAAGAGACGGGGCGACTCCGACTCAGTCGCTCCCGCTGCCCCGGCCGGTTCCGCCGAGCTCACTGACTACCGACCCTGCTCACGTTCGACCGCCGCCACGCTCCCGGTCTGCGGTCAGGTGGCCGGCGTGTAGCCGGCCGGCAGGGCAATGGACTTCTTTTCCAGGAAGGTGTCGAGTCCCTCGGGTCCGAACTCACGACCCAGACCGGATTCCTTGAAGCCGCCGAACGGGGTGCAGAAGTCGATGGGCACCGGCGCGTTCAGCATGTAGGTCCCGGTCCTCACCTGACGGGCCACGCCGAGACCCCGGTCATTGTCCCCAGTCCACACCGAACCGCACAACCCGTAGTTGGAGTCGTTGGCAATCTCAATGGCCTGCTCGTCCCCGTCGTAGGGGATGACGACGAGCACCGGCCCGAAAATCTCTTCCTGGGCGATCCGCATCTTGTTGTCGACATTGGCAAAGACGGTTGGCTCCACGTACCAACCCTTGGGGAACCCGTCGGGCCGGCCGCCACCGATGGCCACCGTGGCGCCTTCTTCCCGGCCGCTGTCGAGGTAGCCCAAAATGCGTTCCCGTTGGCGCTCCGCCACCACCGGTCCCACCACGGTGGAAGGGTCCATCGGGTCACCGACGGTCATTTCGGCCACCCCGGCGACCACGGCGTCCAGTACCTCGTCGTAGCGCGAGCGGGGGGCCAGAATCCGGGTCTGGGCCACACAGGCCTGCCCGTTGTTCATGATGGCGTTGGGCAACAACGTGGGGATGGTCGTGGCCAGGTCGGCATCGTCCAAGATGATGGCGGCGCTCTTGCCTCCCAACTCGAGCGTGCAGCGCTTGAGGCGCTCGCCGCACAGCCCGCCGATCCGCTTCCCGCCGACGCCCGAACCGGTGAAGGTGATTTTGTCGACGCCCGGGTGTTTCACCAGGTGCTCGCTCACCTCGCGCCCGGCCGGGATCACCGAGAGCACGCCCTTGGGCAACCCACATTGGGTGAAGATCTCCGCCAGCCGGAAGGAATCGAAGGGCGTTTCCGGGGCCGGCTTGTACACGACCGCACAGCCGGCCAGCAGCGACGGCGCCAACTTGGCGGCGGCAATGAAGAGGGGCACGTTCCACGGGGCGATGGCACCGACCACGCCGACCGGTTCCTTGGTCACCAGCACCTGAGGGTTCAAAATGCCGGTCCGCACCTCGTCGAAGGCAAAACTCTTGGCCAGCTCGGCGTAGTAGCTGAAGATCATGGTGGGAGCCAGGACCTGACCCAATGTCGAGAAGGTGATGGGCGATCCCATTTCCAGCGTGATGATCTCGGCCATGTCGGTCATCTCGGCCGTGATCTGCGCCGCCACCTTGGCCAGTATTTCGCCGCGTTCGGTCGGCGTCATGCGGGGCCACGGCCCTCGGTCAAATGCCGTTCGGGCCGCCGCCACCGCCTTGTCGATATCGGCCTCGGTGCCGTCGGGCACCCGGGCAATGATCTCCTCGGTGGAAGGTGAGATCACGCTGATGGTGTCGGTCCCTTCCGGGGCCACCCAATCACCGCCGATGAACAAACGGTCATAGTCGCGAATTGCCATGCACCCTCCCCGGATATGTGGGGAGCGCAGACCCCCCGATCGCCGCGCCCGTGCGGGCCGTCCACAGGGTAGCGGGAGGTGCCCTCCACCGACAGTCCGAATGTGGCGCACCGTCGCACAGGCTCAGTCCTCACTGTTCCAGACAATGTGCGCCAGGATCCCCCCGTCGGGCTCCATCCAGCCTTTTTCGGCGGCGTACGCACACATGGCACCGAACCCTTCGTCCCATGCGGCCACATCCCTGGTCACTCCGGCCGCCATGGCCCGCAACTCCATCGGATCGACCACCACCTGCTCGCCGACGGCATGGAGACGGCCCAGGCCTGAGGCGTCCAGCACCGTGGACAGGGTGTCGGCACCGCCGCGGCCCACCACCTCGACCGAGAACCGCCCGAACTCCTCCGGTTCGGCCAGGACGAGGGTTCCTTTCTTCAGATCCACCACAATGCGCACGCCTGCGGACGCTACCGGCCGGGACGCCGTGATCCCCCGCTCGGTACACTCCCGCCCCATGCCGGACATCGACCAGCGAGACCCCGATGAAGTGGCCGCCATCCTGACCAGGTGGCTGACCACCAAGCTGGGTGATGACGCCCCGGAGGTGTTCGATGTCCAAGCCCCGGCATCGAATGGCTTTTCCAATGAGACGATCCTGTGCCGGACCCGCACGACGGCCCCGGGTGGGTCCACTGAGAAGCGCCTGGTGGTGCGCGTGGCGCCGACCAAACACCTGCTCTTCCTCAACGCCGAATTTTCGACCCAGTACCGGGTCATGCGCACCCTGGCCGACGGGAAGTCCGGCATCCTCCTGCCGACCCTCGGGTGGTACGAGGAGGATCCGCAGTATCTCGGTGTCCCCTTCTTCACCATGGACCATGTGGAGGGACAGGTGCCGGCCGACAACCTGCCCTACACCATGGAAGGTTGGGTCCTCGAAAGCACTCCCGAGCAGCAGCAGACCATGTGGTGGAGCGGGATTGACGCTCTGGCGTCGGTCCATCGCACGGACTGGCGCACCCTGGGCTTGGACTGGCTCACCGGCAGCGCCCGGGGGAAGCCCGGAGTGGCGCAGCAGATGTCGTACTACCGGGAATTCATGAACTGGGCCGCCAAGGGCGCCCACGTTCCCATTCTGGAGTCGACCTGGGACTGGCTGGTGGCGCACCAGCCGGCCGAGGAAGGCGAGGTGGTTCTCAGCTGGGGTGACAGCCGGATCGGCAACATCATCTGGGACGACTTTCAATGCGCCTGTGTCGTCGACTGGGAGATGGCGTCGCTGGGTCAACCGGAGATGGACCTGGGCTGGTGGCTCTACTTTGACCGCCAGTTCTCCGAAGGTCTGGGCGTTCCCCGTCCGATCGGCTTCGGATCGTATGAGGACACCGTCGCCCGGTACTCCGAGCTGATGGGAAGGCCCATGGTCGAACTCTTCTTCTACGAGATCTTCTCGGGGTTCCGTTTCGCCGTCATCATGCTGCGACTGTCCGACCTGCTCGTGGGCAGTGACATTCTGCCCGGCGACTCGGACATGGGCACGAACAACCTGGCCACCCAACTGCTGGCCACCATGTTGGAGCTGCCGCCGCCAGTGTGATGGCCCGCCAGACCCCTCTTCGCCTCAGGGGTCGATGTCGGGGGCGGCATCCTCAATGGGATCACCCGCCACGCTGGCCACCCCCGCACCGCGAAGCTTCTCACCCAGCCACTCCGCTCCGCCGTCGCGTGTCATGGCGTCCTGCCAGCCCTCAAGAATCTGGTGCAGGCGGTCCAGAGTCTCAATCTGCGCCACCACGTGAACCGTCATTTTGTGCTCTTGCGCGTCACGCATCGAATAGTGGAGACCTCCGAAAGGGTCCTCAATGCTGTGTGGCGCCGGCTCACGCATGACATAGAGCTCGCCCGTGTCCTCGATCCAGTTCAACTCGTAGCGGGTCCCGTGCGCGTCATGCCAGTCGGAGCCCAATTCCATCTCTGCCGAAGGCCGCCGCCGAGGGTCGCCATCGTAGAACTGTTCGATATCCACGGCGGCAGGTTAACCCCTACCAGGGAGATCGCGGTCGGCGGGGCGAAGGCCGTTCCGGGTGTCCGCCAGGGGAGGTATGGGGGGAGTGGCAGCCGCCAGGGTGCTCGCCATGTCCCCCTCCCCCCGTAATCGGATCGTTGCTCTCGAACAGCTGAACATCGAGTGGCAGGCCCTCGGGCGCTCGAAAGACGCCATGCGGGCGCTGCACCGATTGGCCGATTGCGATCCGGAATTGAGCCGCCTGGTGCGAGGAACCGGGGTCGACTCGCCACCGTGTCAGACACCGCTGGCACTGATCGACTTCATGCAGCACGCCACCGGCCGGCGAGGGCGGGAGGGCGCTGCCGCGCTGGTAAGGGTGATGCTGCGCGAAGCGCAGGTGGACCCGCTCATCACCCGTTTTCTGGTGCAAGCTCTTCTCCCGGGACTGCTCTCCGTCGCTTCCCGGTTGCAGTGGGGCCATGGGGGCGACTGGGAGGATCGCGACCAATTCTTCAATGAACTGCTCTCGACCACATGGATCGTGGTGCATGAGTGGGCGGGCCAGGATCGCCCCTACGCCGTGCTCGACCTGCTTTCCGCTATCCGTTGCCGCCTTCGGCGCCAGCTGTTCCGGGCCAAGGAGCTCCATCAGAGTGAGGGGCACCTGGCTCCCGACACGGTGGAGACGGTCACCGTCCCTTCCGAGACGGACTTGGAGCTCCTGGCCCGAACACTGATTGAGCTGCGCCGGAGCGGCATGCGAGCCGAGGAGGTCGAGGTGCTCTACGCCCACCACGTCCTGGGGTACTCCATCGCCGAGCTGGCGGTCGTGACCGGTCGGAATCGCCGCTTGCTCTACGCCCGGCGGGACCGTGGTCAGCGCAGGCTCTGCGCCTGAGGGCCGGTCCCCTACCCTTCCGCCACCCCATGCACAATGAAGGCATTGATGTGCTGACCGCCCATCGATCCATAGAACTGGGAGTCTCCGTAGTTGAAGATGCCTCCGTCGAATCCGGTCAGGAAGTAGCCACCCCCGTCGGCCGTGGGGGACATGCTCACAATCGGTGCGTTCAATTTGAGGTTGCCGGTGCTGCCGTAAAACGGTGCGTCGCCGTAGGCGAAGATGCCACCATCGGTGGCGACGAGCCAGTAGCCCCCGCCGCTACTTGTCGCCGCCATGCCCTGAATCGGCTTGTTCAATTTAATGTCGCCCGCACTGCCGTAGAAGGGCGCGTTGTACGAGAAGATGCCGCCATCTTCGGCGACGAGCCAGTACCCTCCGGTCGCCGGATCGGCAGCAATGCCGATGATGATCTTGTTGAGCCTGGTGGTGACGTCGCCGTAGAATTTGGCATCACCGAAGGGGTACACCGCTCCGTATTCGGAAACCAACCAGTAGCCCTTCCCGTCCGCCGTGGGTGCGATGCCGGCGATCGGAGCATTGATCTGCTTGCCGGACATGGAACCGTAGAATCCTGCGTCGCCGAAGCAGAACACCCCGCCGTCCCCGGCCACCAGCCAGTAGCCACCGCCATCGGGGGTTGAGGCCATGCCGATCACCGGGTAGTTCAGTCTGATGTTTCCGGCCGATCCGTAGAAGGCGGCCGAACCGAAGGTGAAGATGCCCCCGTCGTAGCCGACCAGCCAGTAGCCCTGGTCCGGGACGACGACCGAGGACAGGTAAGGAATGGCAACGGCGCCGGATGTACCGCCGGCGTAGGGCGCTTCCTGCGATCCCCCGACGGCCAGGCAACCAGTCGCACTGGCACAGGAGATACCGCCCAGGATGTCGGTGGTGGTGCCGGTGGCCACCGGGGACGGCGTCGCACTCCACTGACCGCCCAGGTACCGCTCTAATATCGGGTCGCCACTCGCATTGGTGGCTGCGGCGAAACACGAACCGTCGGCCGGACACGAGACGCCGCTGGCGTACTGCACACTTCCGGCACTGTTCGAGAGCGTCTGCGCACTCCACGTCGTTCCACTCAGAGCCTCGACACCACCCAGTTCGCTCGAACTCGTACTGCTGGTGCCGCCGTAGCCGCCGACGGCCAGGCACGAACCCACCGCGGTACACGACACCCCACTCAGCGTGGTGCCTGAGGACGCCTGTCCGGGACTGCTCAACGTCTGCGAGCTCCACGTTTGATTGGACTTGGTGCTGACCAAGTACTCATTGGATCCCCCCGACACCACGGAACCCACGGCCACGCACGCACTGACCGAGGCCACACACGAGACGCCCAGAAGTGAGGCCTGATTGGCCGACAGGGGAGACATGGTCCATTTCCCGTTGGACAAGGTCTCCATGTAGGCCAGGGACGGCCCACCGACTGTGCCGACAGCACCGACGGCCACGCATGAATTGATAGCCGGACAGGAAATCCCCGACAACTCTCCCGTGGTGAAACCGAAGGGAAGGGAGGGATTGTCGGCGGTCCACTGGCCGCTGGCCATCACGTAGGCGATCGGTGACGAGTCGGACTGCCCAACGGCCACGCACGACCCCGCCACCGGGCACGACACCGCAGCGAGATCCGCCGGACTGGTGCCGGCCAGATACGTGACAGTCCACGTGCTGCCCGACTCCACGGCGACGGCGGGCAACGAGTCATCCGTCTTGTTGTCGTTGAAGTTCTCGCCTGCGGCCACACAGGCCGACGGTGCCGGGCAGTCGTCGCTGAGGAACGTGGCCCCCGGTGCCGAGAAGTCGCCTTGGCTCGTGACATAGATATTCGGCGTCGTGGGGGCAGCAGTGGCGCTGGCCCCGAGAACGACGCCGGTGGCTCCCAGCGCCACGCCGGCCAGCATGGCGACCGCTCCGCGATGCCAAGGGGAGAGACGCGGTGGGGAAATAGGCATTCGATGGTTGATCCTCACGTGACCCCCTTGGCGGTGGTGAAGCAGTCGACCGCTCCACCGTAGTCAGTCACGCCGCCGAGTTGGCGTAGCCGCCTTCAGGCCAGCTTGGCCGCAATGGAGGAGGCTCCGCGCAGGACAAGGCCATCGGCGCCAGCGGCGTTGTAGTGGGCGGTGGGCCGGGCAGTCGCCTCGGCGATCATGTCGGTCAGCAGCGTGGCGAACGGCACTTCGGGCTCTATCCACAGGTAGCGGGCCAATGATCCGGGGATGGTATTGATCTCATTCACCACCAGCTCTTGGCCGTCAGTGAGGAAATCAAGCCGGGCCACGCCGCGCACAAGCACCAGGTCGGCAATGCGGCGGGCCAGCTGGCGCACCCGTTCGGCCACGTCCTCGGGGAGGGACGCCGGAAGCTCTCGAGGGGCACTGGCCATACCCTCACCGCCCACGTATTTGTCGGTGTAGCCGAGAATCTCCCCCTCCTTCCTCCCGGGGCGCCCGGACGCACGGAGGGGTCGCTCAATGGCCGACGTTTGGGTGTCGGGCCAGCGACGCACGGCGATCTGGACGTCAAAGAGATCCGGGCGGTACGGCTCGACCACCGCACCGTCGCGCAGATGGACGCTGGAATTGAGGAGCGCCCTGGCCGTAGCCAGGTCTTCGACCACCTCAATGCCGAT
>Ga0302325_10019785_pt1 | contig 14140 bp, 13 predicted proteins | sample Palsa_T0_2_FD_201948 | JGI IMG/M metagenome (GOLD analysis project Ga0302325, IMG submission 201948) | Peat permafrost microbial communities from Stordalen Mire near Abisko, Sweden - Palsa_T0_2 | ecosystem: Environmental > Terrestrial > Soil > Palsa > Peat permafrost | place: Sweden: Abisko... | reverse complement strand
GCGTTCGCTCCCGTGAGCCCAGGCACGCCAGCGCCGGTCCGGATCGACGCGGGCTCGCCACTGGCCGGCGTCAGCTGCCCGAGCGCTCGTCAGTGCACCGCGATGGGGCCCTACGCCGAGAACACGGTCAATCCGCTGAGCAGGACGGCGGTCAAGCATGGGACGATCGTGACCGACCACTTCTTCCAGGCCAGCGACGTGGCGTGCGCGACGAACACCCGCTGCCTGGCGATCATCACCGGGCACCAGGCGACGTTCGATCCCCGGAAGTTCACGCGACCCAAGCTGCATCAGCTCGCGTCCTCCACCGATGCCGCGATCGTCGGGATGGCCTGCCCGACCGCCACCGAATGCGTCGCCGCCGACGGCGATGGGGAGGGCATCAGCTATGACCCGCAGACCGCGAGGTTCATCAAGCGGCGGATCACCGTCGAGGAGGGAGAGGCGCTGACCGGCGTCGCCTGCTCATCGAAGTCGCAGTGCACCGCGATCGACAACGACGGCAACGAGATCACCTTCCAGCCGCTGACGGGCAAGCGGATCACCGCCACCGCGATCGACGCGTCGGTCGGTCTCGACGCGCCTTCAGGGGGCTCGGATGACGAGCTTGATGACGTCTCCTGCCCGAGCGCGACGCTCTGCGTTGCGGTCGATACCCGCGGCGCCGCGGTCGCGTTCAACCCCAGGTCCAAGCACGCGGTCAAGCCGACGTTGATCGACGTCGGCCACGAGTTGACGAGCGTCTCGTGCCCGGACACGCGCCGGTGCGTCGCGGTCGACGGCAGCGGACGGGCGCTCGCCGGCGCGACCAAGCCGTCGACCTGGTCGGCGATGACCGTCAACGGCGCCTCGGCGCTCGAGGCGATCGACTGCCCGAGCGCCACCGAGTGCGTCGCGGTGGACGCCACCGGCGAAGCGTTCACCGGGCGCGGCTGACCGGGACAGCTGACCGGGCGCACGGCCTCGTCGCTGCCGGCACGTACGATGCGGCGCGTGAGCGAGCGGCCGCAGAGCGACGACGGCGCGCGCTCCCGGGTGTTTCGTGACGGGCTGCTCGACGATCAGGTGGCGATCGTGTCCGGCGGCGGCTCGGGCCTGGGCCGCGCGACCGCATTGGAGCTCGCGGCGCTCGGCGCCAGGGTCGTCGTCTGCGGACGGCGCCCCGCTCCGCTGCGCGAGACGGCGGCGCTCGGCCCCGGCGGACAGATCGAGCCGGTCGTCTGCGACATCCGTGAGGAGGACCAGGTCGCGGGTCTCGTCGACGGGGTGCTCGACCGCCATCGGCGGATCGACCTGCTGGTCAACAATGCCGGCGGTCAGTTCCTGTCACCGGCCGAGGACATCACGCCCAAGGGGTTTCGGACCGTGATTCGGCTCAACCTCGAGGGCACATGGCTGATGACCCATGCGGTCGCGACGCGGGCGATGATCCCGGCCGAGCGCGGCAAGGTGATCAGCGTCACGATCTCGCCGCACAACGGCCTGCCGGGGATGGCTCACAGCTCGGCGGCCCGCGCCGCCGTCGAGAACCTGATGCGGGTCCTGGCGATCGAGTGGTCACGGTTCGGAATCCGCTGCAACTCGATCGCCGCCGGCCAGTTCGCCACCGACACGCTGCTGACCAAGTACCCACAGCCGATCGTCGACGCGGTCGCCGGCACGATCCCGCTCGGTCGGCTGGGGGAGCCCGACGAGCTGGCGTGGCTCGTCGCCTATCTGGCGTCGCCGGCCGGGGACTTCGTGTCCGGGGCGGCGTTGACCGTCGACGGGGCGCGCGACGACTGGTTCGGCGCCTGGCCGCCCGCGGCGGCGGCCGATGACGTGGGCCGTCCGTTGGGTGAACGGCGGCGGACGGACCGTGACCAGCCCGTTTAGTGCGATCGCGCGTGGGTAACCGAGAAGCGTGAGCGTCTACGCGTTCAGCGACGCACAGGCGGGCCTGGTCACCGGCGACAAGCTCCGCGCGATCCTCGGGGACGAGGTTGCCGACCGGCTGCGCGACCGCTTCACGCACCAGCCTCACGACGAGGCCGGATACCGGCTGGTCGACCTGGGTGATGACGAGCTCGCCGTGATCGCGGCGCTGCGAGAGCTCTCTCCCGACGCTGCCGACAGCGACGAACGGCAGGCCACCGAGACGCTGCTCAAGGGTCTCGCCGGCGAGGGCGACGGACCCACCTAACCGACGCCGGGCCGGGCCGGGCCGGCGTCAGCGTTGGGGATCGGACTTGGCCGGCCCGCGGCTGGTCAGAAACCACCGCGCGTGCGCCAGCAGCCGCTCGGGCGGGTAGCCGTCGGGATTGGTCAAGACGAGCCCGGCGTACTCGTCGGCCATCGCCGACAGCAGGCGGGCGGTCAGCTCAGGATCGGGATCGCGGCCGCCGGAGCCCGAGCCGGGGCGGACGGCGTCGATCAGGCCGTCGAGTATCGCGCGACGCCCCTGGAGGATGCTGGTGCGCAGCAGCTCGGGGGCGCCTTCGGGCGGAAGCAGCACCAGGCGCCAGGTCGTCGGGTGGGCCCTGACCGTCTCCAGGTACGCGCGCAGGCTCTCGAGCTCGAGCTCCACCGGATCGCCGCTGGAGAGGTCACGCAACTGGGTCGCGCGCACCTGCTGCAGCGCCCGCCCGGTCTCACGCTCGATCAGCGCCTTAAGCAGCCCGGTCAGGCCGCCGAAGTGCTCGTAGACGATCGGCCTGCTGATCCCGGCGCGGCGAGCGACCGCCTGGATCGAGACCGCCTGGAAGCCGTTGTGGACCGCCAGCTCGGCGGTCACGTCAAGCAGCTGCTCACGCCGCTGCACCGCGGCCATCCGCGGTGACGGCGGTGCGGTCGATCTGGTCACTCGCACCAGGTTAGGCCGCGACGGATGTGGCCACGGACCGCCCGGGCACCGGCTGCGTCAGCGCCAGAGCAACGGCTCGTGGCGCGGCGGGTCGCCGCGCTGGGCGCGCGCGATCCGTCCGCCGGCCGCGGCGAGCAGGGTCCCAAAGATCGTCGTCACCACCACCAGCAGCGGCGGAAAGCTCCCGAGCGAGACCTTCGCGTGCGTACCGGTGAGCGCGTGGATGACGAGCAGTACGACGCCGTAGATGATGCCGCCGGAGAACCCGCGGTCAGCCCCGCCCCACCCGTCGCGGTGCTCGAAGCCGCTCAGGAACGCGCCGGCGGCGGCGATCACGGCGATCGCCCAGTAGCCCGCGGCGGATACTCCGACGAGGATGCCGGCCCCGGCACCGAGTGCGGCGGGCGCGACGACGGCTGAGATCACCTGCACGTGACGTGGACGGTCACGCAGCAGCACCGGCGAGTACCTCGGCATCGCTCTCCTCAGAGCCGGATGGTCCGCACGTAGGTTACATGAACGTAACCGCAGCTCGACGGTCCGTTTGCGGGCATGCTCAGAGCTCGGCGATGGCGCTTCTGGGGTCGATGATCACCTTGGCGTGACGCTCGGGATCCGTCAGCGCCTCAAACGCCCGCTCGACGCCTGACAGGCCGATCCGGCCCGTCACCAGCGGCGTCGCGTCGACCTTGCCGTCGGCGAGCATGTGCAGCGTGTCGCGGAACTCCAGCGGCGTGTAGCCAAGCACGAAGCGCAGGTCGATCTCCTTGTTGATCGCCATCGCCGGGCGGATCCGGTCGGGCTCCATGCAGACGCCGACGACGACCACCCGGGAGAGCAGCGGCACCGCGGCGATCACCCCGTCGATCATCCCCGGCACGCCCACGCATTCGAACACGACCGGGCGCTCGGGCCCCGAGCCCAACGTCTCCACCGCTCGCCACACATACTCCCACGGCACGGGCAGGCGCGTGAGCTTGTCCATCGCGTTGACGATCGTCCGCGCGCCGTCGGGCACCGTCTTGAGGTAGCCGTGCTCTCCGACCGCCTCATACGGCGAGACCTCGCCGGGATCGACGACGAGGTCGGCGCCGCATGCATGCGCCAGTCGGCGCCTGCCGGGCGACGGATCACTGGCCAGGACCTGGTGCACGCCGTGGGCCTTGAGCATGCAGATCAGCGCGAGGCCGACCGGCCCCGCGCCGATCACGATCGCCACGTCACGCTTCTTGATCTCCGAGCGGTGGACCGCGTGATGGGCGATCGCCATCGGTTCGGTGAGCACGGCCACCTCGGGCGCCAGACCGTTGGGCAGCGCGAACATCAGCGACTCCTGGACCAGCACCTGCTCGGCGTAGCCGCCGGGCGCCGACGCCGACAGCCCGATCGCGTGCAGCTCCGGTCCGCGGCGGATCAGCGGCACCGCCACGACCTGGGTGCCGGCGGGAAGCGGGCGGCGGCTCCCCGGTCCGTAGTCCTCGATCTCGCCGCAGAACTCGTGGCCGAGCACGACACGCTGATGCGAGCGCATGAAGCCGTCATAGCCGGCCTCGGCGAGGATGTCGGCCTGCGCGTCGGCGTGGCGGCGGGCGTGCAGGTCAGAGCCGCAGATCCCGCATCCGGTGACGGTGACGATCGCCTGTCCGCTCTCCGGTGCGGGCGCCGGCACGTCGACGACATCCAGTCGACCGTGCTCGCATGTGACCGCTCTCATGATCTCGCTCCGGTCATACCGGCAGCATCGATTCATCGAACGGCGGCAGCGCCGTGATCAGTGGATCGAGCAGCTCCGCGGCGCGCTCGGTGGTCAGCACCTGGCCGGGGTCCAGCTTGATCAGGTCGTGCTCGGTCGGGTCGTATTCCCACACGTTCTCACCGATCAGCCGGGCTCGCTCGTCGTACGGCCAGATCATCGCGACGCGTCCCCTCAGCAGGTACATCGCATCCGCGTCGGCCGGCACGCCAGCCGTCGCGAGCGCGGCGCCTGACGTCTGCTGATAGCCGACCATCGTGCTGGTCACCATCCAATCGCCGACGGCGACCGTCTCGTCCTGGTTGTAGAAGATCGACTGATTGGTCTGCGCCCACCACTGGTACATCGGCTCGACCTGCTCGCGTCCCTCCAGCGTGATCGCCGGCTGACCGAGCATGTTGAAGCGATAGATGGGGCGCTCAACCGTCATCTCGGGGACGAAGATCTCCTCGTAGCGCCCCGCGTGCTCCAGGTTCCGGTGGCGATCGTAGGCCTGCAGCAGGTACCGGTGCCGCGGGTTGCTGGTCCGTTCGATCAGCTCGCGCACCGCGATGTTGGTGCGGGTGATGTCCAGCGCCGCGATGTCCACCTGCGCCATGGCGAAGCTCCTCCCGTGTTCGGCCCCGCGCGTCCGCGGGGTAGGGTTACATGAGCGTAAGTTACAGGAGCGTAACGGTACGGCGCAGTCGTCGGTCATTCACCCACGCGTCGCCGCGTGCCGCTGCCAGCGGTGTCAACTACTCGTCGTCGGCCGCCTGGTCCTCGGCACGCTCACGGTCCGCGAGCTTCTGTCGCAGGTACTCGGCCTTCTCGGCCCTTCGCCGGTGAGCGGCCGCCTCCGCCTCGGTCATGGCCTCGGCCACGCCTTCGCGCTCGGTGCGCTCCTTGTCTGCCTGACGGCGCTTGAGCTCCTCCGTCGACGGGTCATCGACCATCGTTGGTCACGATAACGCCCGGCGCCGTCTGGGTCGAGACCACCGCCCGGCCCCGCCGCACGACGCGCCGTTCAGCGGTGTGCTTCCGCGCACGCCAGCACCTCGCGGGCGAGCGGCTCGTCGCACACCAGGGCGTTGACGAGCCGACCGCGCAGGGCGCCGAGGACGGCCTTGCACTTCGCCTTGCCGACGGCGGCCCCGATCGAGATCGGGATCTGTCGCAGCGCGGGGATGTCGATCGCCAGCACGCGGTCGCTGATGCCGGGGATCTGGAGCGGGTTGCCGTCGGCGTCGTAGTAACGCCCGCAGACGTCTCCCGCCGGACCCGCGCTCCAGAACCTCGCCAGGTGGTCGTCGGTCCGAGCAAGCTGTCGCAGCAGGGCGTGCGATGAGCCGGCCTCGGGATTGCCGATCCCGACCAGGGCGACGTCCGCCTGCCGAGCGAGCTCCAGCGTGGAACGCACCGACTGCTCGGCGCACAGCGAGCGCAGCGCCTGCGCGGAGTCGAATACCCCGGGGGCGTTGAGATACAGATAGCCGGCGTTCAGGCGCCGGCCCAGCTCCCGCACGAGATCGTGCGCGCTCGCCTGCGCGTCGAACGAGGTCAGCCCGCCCACGAGCTGGACGACCCGGAGGTCGGAGCGCTCCGGGGCGGCGAGCGCCTCGACGACGGCGCGCACGGTCGTCCCCCAGGAGACCGCGACGACGCTTGCGCCGTCGAGCGAGTCGGCCAACAGCCCGGCCGCGAGTCCAGCGGCGGGCGACAACGCCACCTCCGTCGCGGCCGAGCGGGCGACGCGCGTCCGTCGCAGCCCGAACGCGTCGGCCAGCTCACGCTCGAGCGCGAGCTCGCGATCGGCGTCGTCGTTGATGCGGAACTCGACGATGCCCGCCTCCCGGGCCGCCCGCAGCACCCGGGAGAAATTGGAGCGCGTCATTCCGAGCTCGGCGGCGGCCGACTCCTGGCTGAGCCCATCGACGTAGTAGAGCCGCGCCGCGGCGACCAGCGTGCTGCGGGAGCGGGCGAGAGACACGAGGCGACCAAACTATCACAATTGTGACTTGACCCCACCTCAAAGAAGGCTATAGGTTGCAGCAGTCGGCCAAGACCCAACGGGCTGAGCTTCACATACGTGAGCCACGGAGGGAGTGGCGAGCGTGCAGCGGAGTTCTTCCTTGACAGGAGGAGAGAGATGAGCATTCGACGACCAGAGGACTTCCAGCACTTCGAACAGCAGGTCCCGGGTGTGAAGCTGCACTACGTGCGCGAAGGGTCGGGTCCGCCGCTGGTGCTGCTGCACGGCTGGCCGGGGTTCTGGTGGGAGTGGTACAAGGTGATCGGCCCGCTCGCCGAGGGCTACGACGTGATCGTGCCTGACCTGCGCGGGTATGGGGACTCGGGCAAGCCGGACCCAAGCGACTCGTCGCTGTATTCGCTGGAGCACGGGATCGATGACGTCGATGCGTTGCTTCAGGCGCTCGGCATCGACACCGCGTACGTGGTCGGCCACGACTGGTCGGCGCTGCTAATGCACAAGTTCGTGCGCAAGTACCGACACCGCGTGATCCGCGGGATGACCTTCGATCCGATCACCCCGGACTTCGGCCCCTTCTACCTCGGCTTCCCGCACATGTCGGAGTCGTGGTACTCCCAGTTCCAGCAGCTGGACATGGCGGTCGAGCTGGTCTCCTCCAGCCGGGAGGCGTGCGCGATCTACTTCCGCCATTTCCTGGACCACTGGGCCCACGAGGCGCCGCTGCTGTCGTCCGAGGAGATGGAGATCTACGTCGACACGTTCATGAAGGAGGGCAACGTCCTCGGCGGCTTCAACTGGTACCGCGCCAACCTGTCGGTCACCAGCGCCCCGTTCAACCAACTGGATCAGACCGTCTCAGACGTTCCGATCACGTTCCTGTGGGGGATGGGCGACCCGGTGGTGCCCTCGACCACGTCGACGGACATCCCGAAGTACTACAACAACTACACGCTGGAGTACGTCCCGGACGGCGGGCACTACATGATGGTCGAGAAGCCGGAGATCGTGATCGACCGGATCCGACGCGACTTCCGGTGAGCCTGTTCGATCTCCACGGGCGCAGCGCACTGATCACCGGCGCGGCCAGCGGGATCGGGCAGCGGCTCGCTGCCGGGCTGGCCGAGTACGGCGCCGACATCAGCATCGTCGACCTCCCCGCGCAGGCGGAGGGGAGCGCCCGCACCGCGGGGGCGATCGAGGAGCTCGGACGCCAGGCGGTCGTGATCGAGGCCGACGTCACCGACCCGGGCTCCGTCGACGCCGCGGTTCAGCGCCACGCGGAGCGGTTCGGTGCCCTGGACATCGCCGTCAACTGTGCCGGCGTGAACCACTCCTCGCCCGCCGAGGAGCTCGAGCCCGCCGAGTGGCGCCGGGTGCTGGACGTGAACCTCAACGGCGTCTTCTACTGCTGTCAGTCCGAGGCGCGGAAGATGTTTGAGGCGGGGCAGGGCGTGATCGTCAACATCGCGTCGATGTCGGCGTCGATCGTCAACCGCGGCCTGCTCCAGGCGCACTACAACTCCTCGAAGGCAGGCGTCAAGCACCTGACCGCGACGCTTGCGCTGGAGTGGGTGAGCCGCGGCGTCCGCGTCAACTCGATCAGCCCGGGCTACATCATGACCCCGATGATCAGCGGCCCAGAGTGGGCCGACAAGGTGCAGGGGTTCGCCGAGCAGACCCCGATGGCCCGCCTGGGCACCCCGGACGACCTCGTCGGGCCACTGGTGTTCCTGGCCAGCGACGCATCGGCGTACGTGACCGGGTTCGACCTGCTCGTCGAAGGCGGGTTCACCAGTTGGTGAGCCTCCCATCTCACGACCCGGACGCCCGGCGATGAGCGCCGCCGTGCTGCTGGGACTCGATTTCGGCACCGGCGGCGCGAAGATCTGCGCGCTCTCCGCCGGTGGCGACATCCTCCACCAGGACTACGAGGAGTATCCCCAGTACCACGACCGTCCCGGCTACTCCGAGCACGATCCCGCCCGTTACTGGGAGGCGTCCGAGCGGCTGATCGCGGGCGCGGTCGGCGCGGTTGGCGGCGACGTGGCGGCGATCGCCGTCTCCTGCGCGCTGCCCAGCCTGGTGATGGTCGGCGCCGACGGCGAGCCGATCGGACGCGCGATCAACCTGCTGGACCGACGCGCCTCGCGCGAAGTGCAGGAGGTGACCGACCGGATCGGCGCCGAGCGGCTACAGGAGCTGACCGGCAACCGGATCGAGGACTACCCCGCGCTGGTCAGCATGCTGTGGCTGGCCCGGCACGAGTCCGACGCGTTCGCGACGGCGGCCAAGGGGCTGACGATCGATGGGTTCGTCGCGATGCGGCTGACCGGCCGCCCGACGCTCAACCGCAGCGGCGCGGCCTTTTTCGGCGTCGCCTACGACATCCGGCGCTGCCGCTTCGACGAGACGGTGCTGGGCGAGCTCGAGATCCCGGCCGACAAGCTCCCGGAGCTGGTCGACTGCGACGAGGTGATCGGGACGGTCGCCGCCGACGTCGCCGCACGGCTCGGCGTGCCCCCGGAATGCGCCGTGGTCGGGGGCCAGGTCGACTGCAACGCCGCCTGGATCGGGGGCGGAGCGGTGGCGCCCGGCGACTTCCAGCTCAACCTCGGCACCTGCGGAGTGATCGGGATCGTCCACGACCGCCCGGAGTTCCTGAGCACGCCGGCGGGCCGGCAGGTCGTCAACATCCCCTACACGACTGACGTCCGGCGCGTGTACTCGGCGGTCGCGGTGACGATGACCGGCGGGCAGGTCCTGCGCTACCTGCGTGACGTGATCGGAGCCCAGGAGCGCGCCGACGCGGAGTCACTCGGGGTCGACGCCTACGATCTGCTGACCCGTCAGGCGGGCGATGTGCCGCCGGGCTCAGACGGCCTGCTCGCCCTGCCCTACTTCATGGGCGAGCGGGTGCCGCTGTGGGACTCGACGGCGCGGGCCGCGTACGTGGGGTTGTCGCTGCACCACGGGCGCGGGCACCTGATCCGCGCGATGATGGAGGGGGTCGCGTACGCGCTGCGGTGGGCGCTTGACGTGCTCCGGGAGGGGCAGCTCCGAGTCCGTGAGCCGCTCGTGCTCAACGAGGGGGGCGCCCGCAGCGCCGTCTGGCGCCGGATCCTGACCGACGTGCTGGAGGTGCGGACGACGACGTTGAGCCGGGGCGGCGGGGCGGCGCTCGGCGACGCGGTCCTCGCCGGCGTGGCCGTCGGGGCGCTCCCCGGCTTCGAGGCGGCGCGCGAGCTCTGCGAGACCGGCGACGTGCTCGAGCCCGAGCCCGACGCCGTTGCCGCCTACCGGCAGGGCCTGGGGGTCTTCCAGGAGACCTACCGGGCACTGCGCGGACCGGTGGCGAGCCTGTCCGGGGCGCCCGAGGCCGCGGAGGCCGACGGTGGCGGCTGAGCGCCTCTCGGCGACGGCGTGGTCGCAGGCGGGGGTCGACCTCGTCGTCATCGGCGCGGGTATCAACGGCGCCGCCGTCGCGCGTGAGGGCACGCTGCGGGGCCTGCGAGTGCTGCTCGTCGACCAGCTGGACATCGCGTCGGGCACCAGCGCGGCGTCGAGCCGGATGATCCACGGCGGGCCGCGCTATCTGGAGCACGGCGAGCTGCGCCTCGTCCGCGAGTCGCTGCGCGAGCGCGAGCGCCTGCTGCGCTCGGCGCCGCATCTGGTGACTCCGTATCCGCTGCTGATCCCCTTCTACGAGCACAACCGACGGCGGCCGGCGACGCTGCGGACGGGCATGCTCGCCTACGACGCCCTGTCCTGGGACAAGCACACGCCCCGGCACCGGATCCTGTCTGCGACCGAGGTGCGCAGGCGCTATCCGGGCCTGGAGCGATGCGGGCTGTCCGGGGCGGCGCTGTACGTCGACGCGCACGCGTTCCTGGCCGAGCGGCTGGCCGTCGAGCAGGCGCTCGACGTCGACGCGGCCGGCGGCCGGGTGCTGACCCACGTCGGCGTCACCGCGATCGCCGCCGGGGCCTCGGCGCTCGAGCTCGAGCTGACCGACGGTCTGCACGGAATCGTCGAGACGGTCCGCGCGCGCGCCGTCGTCAACGCCACCGGACCGTGGGTCGACACCGTGCTCGATCGGGCCGGCGGTGCGCCCCACCCGCGGCTGATCGGTGCCGTCAAGGGCAGCCACCTCACGGTCGCTCCCTTCCCCGGTGCCCCGGACACCGGAATCCACTACGAGGCCCGCTCCGACGGCCGGCCGATCCTCGTGCTGCCGCAGGCCGACGGCCGGCTGCTGGTCGGCAGCACCGAGGTCGTGGAGGAGTGCGATCCGGGAGCGCTGCGCTGCTCGGACGCGGAGATCGCCTACCTGCTGTCCGAGCTGAACATGCTCGTCCCGGCCGCGGACGTGGGGACCGATGACGTGCTGCACTCCTCTGCCGGCGCGCGCCCGCTGCCCTACGATCCCAGCGCGCGCACCCCGGCGAGCGTCAGCCGCGACCACCATGTCGTCGCGCACGCCGAGGCGCCCGGCCTGTTCAGCCTCACCGGAGGCAAGCTGACGACCCACCGGGCGCTCGGTGAACGGGCGATCGACCGGGTGCTCGAGCATCTGCGCGGACGTGGCCCGCGCAACGGCGCGAGTCGTGCCGAGGTCACGTCGGGGCGGCGCCGCTTCGCCGCCGCCACCGGCCGCCGGCGCCGCGGCGGGTCGCTCAGCCCGACGCGCGTGCTGCCGTTGCCGGGCGGGCGGACGCACGACTGGGCGTCGTTCGCCGCGGGGCAGCTCGCCGGCGGCGAGGTCGCGCCGGAGGTCACGCGGCGGCTGCTGAGCGTGTACGGCGTCCGCGCGCCGGCGGTCCTCGCCCTGGCCGCGGACGATCCCGGACTCGGGCGCGTCATCCGCGGCACCGGCGACGTGATCGCCGCCGAGATCGCACTCGCGTTCGCCGACGAGTTCGCGCAGACGCTGGGCGACGTCCTCGCGCGGCGGCTGATGCTGGCGCGACGCGCCGACGCGGGGCTCGACACGGCCCCCGCGGTCGCCGAGGCGTGCGCCGCGGTCCAGGGGTGGGACTCAGACCGGACCCAGCGTGAGCTAGACGGATACCGTCAATGGGCGGCGCGCCTGCGACCCCGGGCCGCCGCGGCGAGCGAGATCGCCGACGCCGTTCGCGCGGAATCACCCACGCCAACCGGCGCCCCAGGATGACCGTCGTCGCGCTCCCCGAGCTGCTGCGCGAGGCCCGGCGGGACGGCTATGCCGTCGGGTACTTCGAGTCCTGGGACGTCTACAGCCTGGAGGCGGTGGTGGCCGCCGCCGAGGCCGAGCGGTCACCGGTGATCATCGGGATCGGCGGGCTGACCGCCGACCACGCGTGGCTGCGCGAGCGCGGGATCGAGCTCTATGGCGCCGTCGCGGCCACGCTGGGGCGGCGGGCGGCCGTGCCCGCGGCGGTGATCTACAACGAGGCCGACAGCCTGAACGAGGCCACCGTCGCGCTCGGCGCCGGCTACAACGCCGTGATGATGGTCAGCCAGGGACTGCCCTGGGACCAGCTCATCTCCGACACCGCTGCGCTGACGACCGCGGCGCACCGCGCCGGCGTCGCGGTCGAGGGCGAGTTCGACGAGCTGGCGGAGATGCGCGACGGCGAGCTGCACGACGCGGGCCGCCGGCTGACTGACGCTGGTCGCGCCGCGGACTTCGTACAGCGGACCGATGTGGACTGTCTGGCGGTGTCGGTCGGCAGCGTGCACTTCGTCACCGGCGGCCACGTCCCCACGATCGAGGTCGACCTGATCCGGGCGTTGGCGCGTGCCGTCGAGGTGCCGCTCGTGCTGCACGGCGGCTCCGGGGTGCCGCCGGACCAGCTGCGGGCCGCGGTCGCGGCGGGCATCGCCAAGGTCAACGTCGCCACCCGGCTCAAGCAGGCCTTCGGGGCCGGCCTGCGCGGGGCGCTGGACCAGGACGGCGAGGACCCGAACCTGGCCTACGGCTCGCGGCTGCACGGCGACGTCATGAGCGCCGGGGCGCAGGCGGTCTGCGCCGAGGCACGACGCTACATGCAGCTACTCGGCTCCTCCGGAAAGGCGGTGAGACGGTGACCGATTCGGGCACCCGACGCGACACGACGTCGGGCACCAACAACGGCAGCGCCGGCGGGCGGATCTCCAAGCACGAGGGGCTGAAGCTGCTCGAGCGGATCGTCCTGATCCGCGACTTCGAGCAGACCGCATACCTGCGATACCTGCAGGGCGAGATCCCGGGGACCCTGCACCAGTACCAGGGTCAGGAGGCGGTGGCGGTGGGGATCTGCTCGGCCCTGCGTGACGACGACTGGATCACCTCCACACACCGGCCGCACGGGCATGCGCTGGCCAAGGGCATGGATCCCAAACGGGCGCTCGCCGAGATCTACGGCAAGGCGAGCGGCTGCCTGGGCGCTCGCGGTGGGTCGATGCACCTCGGCGACCCGGACCTCGGAATGCTGACCTCGGTGGCGATCGTCGGCGGCGGGATCACGCTCGCGCCGGGGCTCGCGCTCGGGCTCGTGCGCGCCGGCCGCGACGCGGTCGTCGCCTGCTTCTTCGGGGACGGCGCGGTCAATGAGGGCGCGTTCCACGAGGGGGTCAACATCGCCGCGGCGATGGACCTCCCGGTCCTGTTCGTCTGCGAGAACAACCTCTACAGCGCCTCGATCCCGTTCGCCGAGACGACGCGCAACCCCGACATCGCCTCACGCGGGGCCGCGTACGGGATTGCCTCCGAGCGCGTCGACGGGATGGACGTGCTCGCCGTCGCCGCGGCGGCGCGGACGGCCACCGAGCGGGCCCGGCGGGGGTCCGGCCCCACCTTGATCGAGTGCCTGACCTACCGCTTCGTCGGCCACAGCCGCTCCGACGCCCGCGGCTACCGGCAGAAGGACGAGGAGGCGCAATGGCGCGAGCGCGACCCGGTGGACCGGTTCCCCGAGTGGCTGGTGAGCTCTCAGACCGCCTCCCAGGAGGAGGTCGACGCGGCGGTGCAGCGCGCCAAGGATCAGGTCGCCGAGGCGCTGCGGTTCGCCCAGGAGGCGCCGTTGCCCGAGGCGGCGGACGCCGCCGATCCGCGGGTTGTGTACGCCGCGCCGCCGCGGGCGGTCGAGATCGCCGGACCCCTGCCTGACGGCCCGGAGCAGCGCAGCCTGTCGATCGCCGAGGCGCTGCGGGAGGGGATCGGGGAGGAGATGGCCGCCGACGAGAGGCTGCTGCTGCTCGGCGAGGACATCGGCGTTCCCGGCGGCTGGGGCGGGGCGTTCGGGGTGTACGCGGGGCTCGCGGAGCAGTTCGGCCGCGAGCGCGTGATCGACACCCCGATCAGCGAGAAGGCGCTCGTCGGAACCGCGATCGGCGCCGCGATCGTCGGCTCCCCGACGCTGCCCGACCTGCAGTACGCCGACTTCGTGTTCGAAGCGATGGACGAGATCGCCAACGAGGCCGCGAAGTTGCGTGCGATGTCCAACGGCCGGATCTCCGTGCCGATGGTGTTGCGCTGCCCGGTCGGCGCCTCCCAGCGCGGCGCGCAGCACACGCAGAGCCCCGAGAGCCTGTTCATGCACATCCCGGGCCTCAA
>Ga0302325_10019784_pt1 | contig 14141 bp, 6 predicted proteins | sample Palsa_T0_2_FD_201948 | JGI IMG/M metagenome (GOLD analysis project Ga0302325, IMG submission 201948) | Peat permafrost microbial communities from Stordalen Mire near Abisko, Sweden - Palsa_T0_2 | ecosystem: Environmental > Terrestrial > Soil > Palsa > Peat permafrost | place: Sweden: Abisko... | reverse complement strand
TATACGTTTGCTTATTGACGATCATAAGAGGAAGAGGTCCAATTCCGTCCAGTTTTAGGTATCCGTTGCCGCTTCGTCGAGAATGCACTGCTACTGTGAGGCCGCTTGGATTGGTTGCAGACTGGGAGTGGCCTGCTTTTGGGTGAGACAATGCGTGAGATATGCAGAGCGAGAAGATCTGGTTGCGTATTTCTCCTGGAATCATCCTAAAGCATGAAAGGGCTCCCTTTGATGATGAGTCTTGGACTGTTGAGGGAGACATTATTTTGAGACTAGCGTGATTCATGACTGGCGCTGCCCGACTTGGGGGAATTGGTTCTGATTAAATGAATCAAGTGATGAACACCACTTGCGCAGAAGAAAAGAGCGAAGCGTTGTTTTAAAGAATGAAGAAAGCCATAGCTCTTGTTCTTAGGCAGCAGTGCAGATGAGGTTAGAAGCAGCCAATGAGGCTGAGCGGGGCGGAATGCAGCCTGGACCACGTGACAATGTCTCAGTGTCCATGACGATGAGGCTGATCCATTTGCTATGATGGCAATTCCCATACGCAATAGATATTTGAGTCCGAAAACTATGAACAATATAGTGGTAGCAGTGAGGAGATACGAGAAAGAGATGAATTTCAGGAGTATGCTCTAGCTACTTAGTGAAGCGAGCCCCTGAGCGGGACAGCCGAGCAACGAACCCATCCATTTCTTGTGAGAGTTCAGGGGTACAAAGTCAACATAGAGTTAAAAAACTTCAATTGTCTCTGTGAAGTTGAGAATAATGCCATTCGGTATAGGAAACGCCACCGGTATTTCTCTTATCGCCATCCCTGCTTCCAACCCAACCCAACCCCGACAGTCTGGACGAGCAGGCTCGAGGCAGGATAATGATGAAGATGTAGTCATCTGTACCCTGGACAGGTACCTCCAATAGCAACTTAGGTGCATATCTAGCCCCTGAAAACTTAGAACATTCAGCACTCCTCGCCTCCAAAGCTTGATCGAAAAACACCTCAAAGGTGGGGTGTGCGGGGTTGCACTTGCAGCATCTGAGTACCTCCCAACCACCATATTTTTTTCTCGAGCTTACTGTTCGATCTTAAGCCTCGTAAGCTCGAGGCCACGTTCTAAAGCAATTGGCCAAAACAAGCGCTGAAAGGCATCGCACAGCATTTTCCTCTGAAAAAAAATCCCACCTTCTACATATGGAACCATTGAACTGGGATATATCTGCACGAAATGATCACCAGCAGATCGGCACAAACGTACTGCATACCTCGTGTTGATAATATCAAGATCTATCTGATCATCTCAAGAAACATGTGCCAAGACATGCACCGTTATTGGCGAAAGGTACAGTCTTACAGATTCCTGAGCAGGCCGAAGCCTCGCTGCGGGGTAGCTCATAGCTGTCTCGTGGGTATATATGCAAGGTGCACTTTATCCCTCAAAAAATAGAACATTTTTATTCAGCTCTCTAGATCTCTCGATTATACTCTCGTTTAAAATGGTGTCCAAATCTCTTACGTTTTCTTTTGCGGCAATTTTCTTCTACCTCTTCAGAGCACAGGCGGAACAATTGAAACAGAAACTTATCTCAGAGTATATCTCATACAGCAGCGTGCCAGGCCACTTCCTCCAAGATCTAAGCACCACAAACATCACTACATTTGACTTTGTGAGTTATCTTTATCCCATTCTGCACTTTTCAACGCTTAAAATAATCTCTACTAACAGCAATTGGGTGTGTTGTAGGTAGCAACCAACTTTGGCCTGATCAACCAAACCTACCCCGCGGATGCACAATTCAACGCGAAGGGACAGAAACCCCAATGGTAGAGATTCGCAAACTAAGTCTTCCGACTGAATCTCGAGAGTCCGAGTAACGTGTAATACAAGATTCTTTCTATTAGTCGGCAGAGTTGAAGCTATGATACTCGTATAAGGTGCCAGCGGGAGCAGAGGAGCTCAAAAGCTTCGTAGGCATAGTTGGTTGCGCACTAGGGCGTACAATGATCTTTGCTATTTCTGTGAGAAGTATACTCCAAAGGAAGGTCTTAGGAAGTACGACCCTGCAAAAGACTCATCCATTACTACATAGCGGTGGGGGTTTGGAGGACAAGTGTCTTGAGCAAGGCTGCATGGCAACGTCCTCCGAGATATTTGGCCCATTGCCACATAATAGATATCTACACATTTAGGACTGTTGAAAATTATACTGGGGAAATAAAAACATTTGGGAGAATTTTCAATGTCCATAATCCTTTGGTGCATTGGCGGCTTGAAGTCAATTTGGGACGAGAGTGCAGCGACGGCCACATCAACTAAGTGGGATTTCTATTGTAAATACGCCGACAATCTTTCTCACAGCCCCATACTAAATATCTGAATATCATTTGTGTACTCATGTCAGCATTTAGGTGTTCCAACGCTCTGGGAATATTGAAAAGCAGAGGGGTAAAAGAGGATATAATTAGATTCGTTATCCCAAGATCCGTACATGCAAGAATAAATGTTGAATAATGCCCAAGCTGCGATTTCGAAACTAGCTAGCGGGTTAGTCGCAAGTTGAATGTTCCGATAATTTTTCATATATTGATGCCTGAATTCAATTTCTCTTCGGTGATGTTGGAGACTTTTTAATGGGTGATGGGAGTATCCACCACCTTCTCCCTACTTACAATATACCTCCTTCCCGCAACTAAACTTCCGGCACCACTATGTACCGCTTGCTTCCCAGACTCCTTCCGATAAATCCTGACCTGTACAGTTCTGAAAAATTTGGAAGCGCAGGCGCTTCTGCGGGTGGAAGCTCTTCGCTGCGAGAGTTTTCCATTGAATCAACAGGTTCCAAGTTCGACTCGGTGGCAGTAGATTCAGGGTCCTCTTCAAACAAGTCTGGGGCATCATGATGATGAAGACACCCCAGATCAATAACGTTTGTCGCCCCAAGTTGTCTTACAAGGCTCGGCCTCTTTTCTGGATTCTCCTCCAACATGGCTAAGATGACCTTGTTACTAACTTTCATATCGTCCAGCGTGTAAATCCAGGGCCTTACACGATCAAGACTATTGTGGTAATAGTAACGCCGAACATCGGATTTGATATGCATTTTCAGCGATTCGACTGTTAGGCCGGAGAATACGGTTGCCATCTCTAGGAGCACGCACCCAAGGGAGAAGACATCAGAGGCCCGGCCATGAAACCCTTCTGCGGCCACCTCTGGCGAAGCGTACATCGGTGTGCTTCCGAAATAGGTCTCTGTCTGACTTTGCTCATTCGGATTGAGTGCCTGTGCAATGCCAAAGTCGCATAGGTATAATTTGTACCCTATGTTATTGGAATGGGCCTCCTCAGCCTTGTATTTCTTCAGGAGGATGTTTGCCGGCTTTATATCCATATGCTTGACCCCTCTTTCGTGGACATATCGAAGTGCAGAGACAAGGCAGAGTGACCCTTTCGAAAGGACATCTTGATGAACCCTCTCGTGGCCTGACGCCCAGGTATCACAAACCCAATCATCTTTCGCATCCGACATATATCTCGCTTCGTCTAGATACGTAGCAAGGTCCATGTCTGCCACCGGGTATAGAAGCGCCGCAAATTTTCGTCCCTGCCGGTATGTGCCTACCAGTTGGACAACATGGGCATGTCTGAGCTTTTGCAGTGCCTTTACTTCCTTTAGAAGCATCTTTTCGTTCATCCGAGGCGTCAAGTAGGTTAGCTTTCTCGCCAGCTTTATCCGCCGACATTTCACAATGTCAACTGAGGATGTCGATCCATGTCCAGCTGAATCGCACACTTCGAGAGGTATTTTCTCCCCCGGCAGAAAGTCGACATGCATGCCTCGCCCGCACCAGTCATATTCTTCCTGGTGTTTCTCTTCTTGCTCATCCAAATCATCCAACGGGGTCAAGCCATTCCGTTGAAGTAGCCTCCGGAAAGTTCTTCGTAGAATGGATCCTTCCTTTTCTCTTGTATCATCACCGATAATTGATGGCGCGGTATGCCATGACAAAATCGAGCTCTTAGCTGTGTAGTATGTATCGAGCGTTTGGAGAGATCCGAGAGAAGTGAGGGAGGCAGTTGAGAAACGGCTGTGGGCTTTCGCTTTAGCACTTGGCAACGGCGAAGAAACTCCTCCATCATATGTCCTCCTTCTTGCTACCGCACTATCAGATAATATCGAGTTTCTCCATCTGCTACCGTTGTGTTCCTTCTTCAGGGCTTCTTGCAATTGCAGGGATTGTCTCTGCAGTTTCTGCTCGGGGGTGGTATTAGACTCCGCCTCAATGTGCAGGGGAAGCGACAACCGGCCCGAGTCTCTATGCTCTTGTTCGGATGTGTTTGTTGTCAAGCCTGTTCTCGATGGTTCCAATTGTGTTTGGAAGGAACCGGCTCTCGCGATAGCTGTCCAAGTGGTATTAGCCATATTCGTAGCCTGATCCCGATCTTCCATTCTTCGAGTCCCGAGGTCGAGGTATACCACACAATCCGAAGTGGACGTGCTATCTCGCAATTTCTAAGTGATGTGCTAAGATCTTTTCTTCGTATTCCAGAGATAGAACTTGTCTGGAGCCAGTGAAGTTTCGATGGGGATCAGAATGGAAGGTGAGGAAATATGAATGGGTAGTTCAGCCTCAGCCTCAGCACTGCCTTGTTTGTCACACCTTCAAGCATACATTTGTCTCGCACGTGTTGAAACTTTCTAATAAGAAATAAATAAAGTACTTTCAAATCCTTTCTTTTTAATTAGCTTATTATTTTAAGATATAAAAAATTGTTTAAATAAATACTATTAATTTATTTACGGTTAATAAGAGTACAAATATATAAAGGTAAAGGGAGGAGAGAAGAGTAACGGGCGAGGTCCTTCGCTTAAAGTTGGCCTTCAATTTCTGCGTTTGTGGCACGTGCATATATTTGCACGCTATAATTATAGGCTCTTGCACGCTATCCCTTCGTCTGGCAAGACATGCTCTAAGTGGGAGAAATAAGGGGCCGATTTGAGGCACATGCGTATTGCCAAAAGCGTCAAGTTCAAAACAACAATAAACCTATCTACTTTTATACTTTCAAATGGCTTGAATTAAACCTAGGCAGTCTCGCGCAAAGCATTTCACACCTCCTCCTGGTCTTATACACACTAGCGATTAGAAAAAACCAAAAACCCCTTTGCGTAGTGGTGTTTATTGGGCTAAAGCTTTTGCGCAAGAGTTAGGCGTCTTAATCCTGCAATTTACTATTTACAAAGTTACTAGCGTCTTACTATGCTCTTAAACTCGAATCCTAGCCTTAAATCAAGTTAGAACACTTTATAATATAGACGACTTTAGCCTTAATCCACGCGGACGAAAGAGAGTTATTTTATAATAAGATATAGCTATAGTTGCTGATTATCTTAATAACAATTTAGTCCCTCTTGACAATAAAAGCTAGCTATGGCTAGATTTAGTTATAGACGCTAGCATTGATATACTTTAAACCTTCTATCTCAAGTTATAAGAATATTGCGTAGTCAAATTACAAATAGTTAAGCGAGCTTGTCGCGATGATGAGGATATAATTAATGCTATTTGCAAAGATGAGAAGGAACTTATATTAGCACAAGCAATAGCATAGGATGATTGGTTAAACAAGCAAAAGGCTATATGCCCTTGCTCTTATATATAGAAAGATGTTGCATTTTGCGACAAATTTTACTTTGGAATTTGTCTTCAAGTCATAAAGCATATAAAAAGAAAGCGAAGGAAAGAATACTGTTATAAGCTTACAAATATATACTAGAAGATGGTTATATTAAAGGATATAAAGGCAAAGGCATAAGAAGAGGAGCACTTGGAGCTGCTAAATGTCTTTGTTATTGTTGGCTTTAATTATAGAAGATATGTATAATATAAGGTTAATAACAAAGTAAGAAAGATAAATATAAAAGTTTATATTAGGCATATTATTCTTACAATTAAAGACAAGCTTTTAGAACAAGGTTTAACACTTTATTAAGATGCTAATTCCGTATATACGAGTAAAATAACTCTTAAGTGGTTTAAGGAGAATAATATACTAGTAATTATATTACTAGGTGTCTCTTTAGCCTTCTTAATTTGTGAGACAATGGCGCGTTTATTGAAAAAGGCTTTTTAGAGGAGGAGATTTGCGACAAAGGAAGCTGTAATAGCTAGGTTTATACAAGTTTAAGAGGAAACGGACCAAAAGACAATAAATAATTAGTACAGGTTTTATATAAAGCGATTATGGGACTATATTAGGGCTAGAGGACAAATGACGCGGTATTGAGTATAATAAATTTATGGTGTTTTGGGCAGTACACACGTGCCTCAAATCGGTCGCTTATTTCTCCCACTTAGAGGATATGCCTACGCTAGGCATCCACAGCTAAAATCGTCAGGCAGGCACGTACTACTTAGCTGTGGATGCCTGGCGTAGGCATGTCTTGCCAGACGAAGGGATAAAAACAGGCACTCGTGCCCTACTTGTATGGGAAGCGCTGTACCGCTGCAACCTAGCGGGCCCTAGCGGCTCACGTGCCACTATACCATTATTTCTGATAATAGTCGGGTTGGGACAAGATTCTTTTGTTCTGCCCGTGCCTTGCTAATAGCGTCCCTCGCACCGCTTAGAACTGTCTTCAATGACAACGAGTACTCCTCCTTCGCCTGCAGTCACCTGCGCTGAGAATATTGCCCTTCTCCATCTTTTGCATTCCGTTCCTGATCAGCCCTCTCACAATCCGATTGACCGTCTCCCGATTCGTCAGAATGGTTATACGCTGTCCATTCTGCAAGAGCGAAGCTTGGTTGGCACGCTTGCGTTTCTTTCGAATCTAAAAGATGGTCCTGAGCACATCCCTGCAGTGTGTGTTCGGGAGGGTCCCGAATCGGCGTTCTTGAGTGTCCTGCTCGCTGTGAATAAAGACACGCCAAGCGATGGCGAGGGAGTCCTACAAAACCTTAAGTTAGGCTTCGAGAGAATCTTCGCACTACTGTCCCGGGTCTCAGATGGTCAGTGGCCTATGCCTCATACTATTTCGCTGCTAATCAGTTCGAGGAGACGGCACTCCAGCAGTCGAGGATCAGGTCTTTAGTGCAATCATCTCTATATGCTCGGGGCGCATTCTGTGCCGTCTGCGATTTATTTCCAACAGCAGGAATACTCCTAGGCAACCTATCAAGGAACTGCTCCAAGAAGCTGTAAATTCTCTCCGGTGGCTGGAAACGGAGACAGTCCAAGACCCTAGGCTCCTTTTACTCTCTAGGTTGTTTGTGGAAAGGGCCAAAGAGGTGATTAAATTGGTGGATGCATGGGTCAAACACCACGCGTCAGCCCGACTGGTGGAGTTAGTGGAAGGAGTCTATCACTTGTGGCGAGTAGGAGAACTCCAAGACCTGCTTAGCACTATACCGAACCGAATGATAGACCCAACATCGAGGAAGAACCTTTTGAATATCATTAATAAGGTTTCAAGGTACCGGGAAGCTGCCAAATTCCTCTATCGCACAGCGAAGAAAATCCCCTTGGTCCGACGCATGAAGATTGTTCTCGTTGGCCTGCCTCAAAGCGTATTCCAGAAAATACCGGCCAACCAATGTACTCCGACCCTTCCTTCCACCGTCTCGCGAATCAGCGCACTGCATGGGCAGCAAGGGAATATCAGCCAAGTCTGCCAGCTATTGAACGTTAGTGAGGTTGAAGCAAATGACCGGTTTGCCCAGCAGACGCGAAAAACCTTAAAGGACGCCAAGATCCACGCCGAGATCCAGCTGCTCTTCTACTGTGAGCTCGAGGCTTCTAAACTGCCGCCTCGAGTTGTCTGTTCGACCAAGGACGCCTGCTTTCTTTGTAATGCTTTCATTCGCATGTTTGGGAAGATACACACGCCGCGATGCCACGGACGACTATACCCCGGTTGGCGATTACCATTTTCTCCGAGGCTTAAGGAAATGGAGCAAAGATTTAACAGGGAGTTGGCAAATTATATAAGGAATAGCCTCACGACACTTTTTTTTGAGACAGCAGAACACTGTTTATCCGGATCCGCCTGAGAGCACACTCCTTACGCTACCTGTGTCAGCTTCGACATTGCGTAGCTTGGCGCTGCCAGAAGCTGTCATTAAAGAGGAGGGGGAGGCCTTGCAGGCTGAAACACCAAATCGCTCAGAGACAGATAAACTCCCTTTCATTTTGTCGAATCCCAAGGCACTCTCTGAACCTTTGGAAAAAACTAGTCCTGCAGCGCGGATAGGCGGCGTATCAATTCAACCTTCGAATTATATTACTTCACAAACGCTTCCTTCGCCCCGGAAACTATCATCAGATAGCATATCTGTCGATGACTACACACTTCTTCAGGGCCAAATACTGTCAAAAGGCGTTGAAGCCAACCACGCATCAACACTATATGATGCAGGGCATCTCGAGGTTCAGATCGAATACTCGACAAGGCTAAGTCAGATCACACCTAATGGCCATCCAGGGAATCTTTCTTATAGCATAGAATGGCTCGCAGTTGACGAAGCCGAGAGAGTGCTGGAACAACACGCATCTTCAATCGTGAGTGCAGAATCGCTAGAGGGGGAAATCTCACATAATCTAGATGATCTGAACTGTTTTTATATTACTGCTCGGGGGTCGGTCCTAAAGATCTTTCTTCAGCCGAGTAATGCTGGGTTAGGTTCAGCTCTATGACACTCCCGTCAGTCACAACATGCAGTACATTGCATAGATGAGCCACCAATGCTAGGACTGGCTCCTCAATATAGCTGCTCTCCTTGCTTTTAATTAATGCAGATAGTGATACGAATCCATCAGATGTTGAATTTAAGTCCAAATTAGAGAGTATTATAGAGCAGATAAACGCCTAGTCTCGCGCGAATTTCGAGGGACAAGCGTACCAGTTAATGCTGTCCGGCGCCGAGCTCTTTTCGGACTTTGACGAGTTAGACTTCAAAATATCGGGTCTACTGTATATGAGCGTTATGTGGATGGAGACTTGAATAGGAAGTTGATATAAGGAAATTTGGCAATATTGCAAGGTCTCCTAAGCATGTCTATCCGCGCTTTACGAGGTTAGGGAAAGGGGGGCGTTATCATTAGTAGCATTGTCTAGCTTTGAGGATTTAGTGTCCTAATGTAGTTATCATGTCTAGATCTTTGTGACTTGGTGTAATATTGGTTTCCGAGTTTCGATATCATCATAGTTAATACTACCCATGTGTGGTAATTAAAGCAACAATCTCCTATTCGCTCAGGTTAGAGTCATGCAAATATTTCAAACGGTCCGTGATATGATGATAGTGATAGAAGCTACACAATAAGTTGATATGTGATCTCCCCTCAAAAAATAAACATGTTTTCGGAGACTTTGCCTGTTTCGATATATTCTGCTAACTTTGTTAATACTTTAACGTCACTCCCAAGGTGTTAGGAACGGCGAAGCAAGATAAGTTGTCATCACGCTTGCCCATAAGAACATGCCATTTGCTTGAGATACCAATGCGGATAGTACCTCGTCAACTGTTAGACTACTAGTAATCCCTCCACTCGGCCCACTCCAAGTATCATGTATGACAAGAGATACAATATCAATCACAGCTCTGTCATTGCGATAAGCATGAATTATCTAGGTTTAAAATGGCTTGAAATGCCGATATTAGTCTAGACATTTCGGGTTTTAGTTTCTGCTGCTGAAAATGGTAGAACGCGACAATCTGATTACAAGCGTCCCTTGGTGGCTGAGGGCGAAGACGCCTTCGTAGATCTTCAATGATCACTGTCGATAAAATGGTCTTTTATAACCAGGTTTGCCTGTAATCTCCATCAGAAATTCGAGCTTCAAGAGATATATAATCACCAAAAATGTGTAGCACCTGTGCTGTAGAATCTTGGGCGTCTATAAACTCCAGAACAGCTCAGGACAGGCATATTTTTTGCCACCTTAGAGGTAAATATACCTGTCCTATATTGTCACTCGCCTATCGTGATGTAGTGGTGTTTTCCTAGTAAATTTAATAGCGCACGCCTCGCACCCGCAAATATTATATAATTATATTTGCTAAAGATATAATTTCTATAGAAATTCTAACTATATATATATAATTTATAGTGTTTTATAATAAAATTAAGGGAAAAAGATTTCAATACCATAGTAGGGAGCAAAAAAGATTCCCATACCATTTAAAGATTCCTATACCATTAACCCCGCACTTGATTTTCGTGATCATGTTAACGTATTTATAGTACAATCAAGGCTATACTATAGTGTTATAAGAACCTCGCTATCACCTCCTAACCTCGCTGTTGCCCCCGTAAACCCTCAATTGTGTAGCCTCCTGCATATAACTGAAAAATGCCCCCTTCTACCACATATAGAATAATGATATAGAGACCAAATCTCATTATTACTATCGTCTGCTAGCTTTGCAAGAGCTTATTCTGCTACTTCCCCCCTAGGCCCTCTCGTTTTGCCCTTCCTAAATCGCTCTTTCTTTGGCCAACCACGTGGAATTCGAGTAAAGGGAGGGTAGCATATCGCAACTGTAGGGGTTTACAGCAGCTTAAGGCCTGAGCTCACGTAATCGGGGGCGCTCCGCGCCCTATATCATGGGAGCTCTCCCCCTATCTCTTCTAGTTTCTAGTTAGATAATTTATCGATCACTGATTCATTTCATCACCCTGTTTTACATGTGATATAGTATTCAAATAGCTTTACAAATTGTACCTACAACATTATAAGATACTTTTAATTACACTAGAAATACGGCAACATGATTATATACCGCTTAATTGCGATAATCAAGTGCAGGGTTAATAGTATAGGAATCTTTTTTGCTCCCTATTATGGTATTGAAATCTTTTCCCTAAAATTAAAGCTATTAATAGTTTCTAGCAATAAAAACACATAATTAAAGCTAAGAAATACCAATGCCACTAAGACATTAGCAATAAAGACTAAGTCTTCTCGCACATTTTAGTCTACTTTTTATCCTCTATTATCCTTTAGTCCCACAAGCAATATAAGTACTCAGTTGTCCTTTAAAGGGTTTTGCTCGGATTATCCTCGATTTTCTACCTAAACTGAAGAGCTACACGCAGAAATTAATCAAGAAATTGCTATAATTCTCGAACTATATTGTGTGACAGGCTCGTATAAGAAGGGTCAAGATACACTTCACTAGGTGGAAGTGGTTTACACTTAATCTCGTAGAAATGGGCCTTAATTCGAGGATCTAAAAGCTAGAGAAAGAAGAAGAGGGTGAAGGAGGGGGTGTCACGAGCGCCAGCTTCAGGGCCTGGAAAGGAAGGCAAAAGTAGAAGGGTCTCAATTACGACTATACAAAGCTAAGGAAGGAAGCAGGAAGCATGAAGCTATCGCATGCTTAAATATCCTAGGTTCGCCAACCTAGCCCTGATCGGTAATAGCGCTGCACGTGCCAGCGCAGAACCGTAACAGGGGGAAAGTGAGCTATATATATAGGGTTAATATTAGGTAACTTAGCCTTAGGGCCTGTAAGTGGCCATATAGTAGTGTGGTGGCTAGAGCTGTCATAACCGCAGTCTTTGTACAACATTGGGCAATGTGGATTATAAATTTATAAGGTGTAAAAAGTGTAGAGCGAATAAGTCATGTGATAATCATGTGATATATCAATTCGAGAAGCTTTAAGAGTACTTTAAGAGTGCTCTATAGGGTCTTTATATATATTTAGAGAGTGACTTTCTAGCTTTTTAAAGTGGGTTAATATAAATTTAAAAACAAGGAATACCTCTTATAAAGCATTATAAGAGGCCTTTTATACTTTATCTTTAAAATTATAATTGCTTTTTGACTCTTTAGTTAACTAGAATAAAAGTTCTAATTAAGTGTTATATTAACACTCCACTTTATATAACTTTAGGTCATGTGACCCCATTTCGTGTATATAGCTAGGCTTCCGCCCCCTTTTTCCTCTATTAATTATATTATATATATATAACTGCATTTCTTACAACACTTGCTATCTTTAAAGCTTGCGCTACTCTTTAAGTAATACCTTCTTATAATTCTCTTTAAAGGTTAATATATCTTAGTTGAAAATATAAAACTTAGTAATCAAATTTAAGATATAATTTATATAGTATAGCCACTTTTATATAAGCTTAAAACTTATAGTCTTCCTTAGCTTAGCAAGTATAATATTGTTATTTGGAGCATTATTAAGCACGAAATAGCTTAAATTCTTATTGCTAATGCCAAAATAATATAAAAGAGGTTAAATTACTATAGCTTAATCTAGGATAAGGTTAGCTACTATGCTTTAATTAGCTAGATTTACTATTTCTTTGAGCTAAAGTAAACAAATTGCCTAATTCGTCAAACAATATTACTAATAAAAAGAGTATAACTATATATTTGCTACTTATAAAAATTAACTACTTATTAATACTAGCCTTTTTATAATTCAAGAGCTTTAGCAAACTGATTAAGCGTGTTATTATATATTTTTTACTATTAATAAAGTGTATAATAACGCTAATAATACTCAACTTCTTATAATTGGATCTTTAGCTATTAAAAGAGATATATATCTTTGACTTTACTATTTTAATCTCCTCTTTAATTTCCGGTTTAAAGTATATATAAATATCTTATAAATCAATAATCTAATAGTATTATAATATTCGGGTAAAGCATTTATACTTTATATATTAGCGATTTTAAAGGCGTGTTTTAGTCGATAAGAGGTTACTTTTTTATACTTAATATTATCTATAATTACCTATTTTATATAAGCATTTATAAACTCATATTAATGGAAAAGGATAACATATTTGTAGCTTTTGTCTAATAGTCTTAAAGCTTGTGCAAGTATATTCTTAAGCTTAGCTATCTATATATCTCTACCTTTATTTAAGTAATACACCTCTTGTAAATGTTTTTAGCGTTTTTAAGGAGTTATTATTATAATACTATTCTTTGTTTGTAGAGAAGTCGGGATTATAGTAACTTAAAAATCTAAGTTAGTAGAAGTAATATTTAAATAAAAATAACTTATAATGCTTATATGCCCAAATTATAAGCTTTCCTTTCTTACTTTTATTACTTAAAGCATATTTAAGCTTCTATTAGTACATTACATTCACTAGGTTTTAGGTCACGTGACCTTATATCACGTGACAGAACTAGCTCAAAATAGGTAGCCGAGGAAGTATATTTAATATTATAGTGTTAATATACTTAATAAATTAACCATCTACTTATGCAATTAGCATTCCACGAATATTTAATACTATTATATATTCTAGGTGGACTAATAGCTTCTAAACCTATTATGTCCTTTGCCTCTTATTTAAACTAAAAACAATATAATTCTTTAAAAGTCTAGCAATAATAACCTCTTAGTTGTTGTATAAAAGCTCTCCAAATACATATAAAGAGTATTAAAGAGGTAAATCGTCTCGGGAAATCTCGACTAGATTATAATTAAAATTGTAAATTAGTTTTAGCTAGCAGCATCGATCATGCAAATCTTTCTTTTGCTTTATTAGCTTACTTTATATTATTTAACTAAACATATTAAGCAAGGCTAAAGATAATTTAAAAGGGCAAACAAAGGCTCCCCGGGACATTAAATCGATAGTAGTAAGTGTAAATGCTATATTATAAATAGTTAATAAGTTTAAGTTAGTTAGTAGATACAATTTAAAGTTTTTAGTGCTTATAAAGCCTAGAATATCAAGCAATTAAGGCATTAAAACTTACTAATCAAGCTTAATTTATATCTTTAAAGGACCCCTAAATAGCCAAAATTAAATATGCTAGCTAATTGGCCGCTTATAAGCTAGCAAATATTCGATTAATTGACTTATATAATATTAATCGATTAACTAATTAACTTACATCCTTAGCTAGCTTATCCTTTACTTTGTCCCTTCCCTTTATATTAAATTTGCTTATAAACTATTTTATAGTTTTTTATGTAATCAACATTAGGCTTACTAATTTAAATGATTTTTAAATAATAAAAATTGCAAAAGTTATAAGAGTTAAAGTGTGAATGTCTTTAATTTTGCGACCGATGAGGGTGGTGACTGTCATGAGTGCCAGCTTCTGGGCCTGGAATGGAAGGCAAAAGTAGAAGGGTCTCAATTACGACT
>Ga0302325_10019783_pt1 | contig 14141 bp, 12 predicted proteins | sample Palsa_T0_2_FD_201948 | JGI IMG/M metagenome (GOLD analysis project Ga0302325, IMG submission 201948) | Peat permafrost microbial communities from Stordalen Mire near Abisko, Sweden - Palsa_T0_2 | ecosystem: Environmental > Terrestrial > Soil > Palsa > Peat permafrost | place: Sweden: Abisko... | reverse complement strand
GCAACCGATTTCACATGAAAGTCCGATGCTCTAGCCCGCAGAAATCGCTTTACCGATTGGTGATCTCGTACGCACGAGGCCACAACACTAGAGTGACCTATGAACGGTTCTGATAAATAAACCGGGGGGCGAACCAGTCCAACGGCGGAATACACGCGTAAAATGACTTTGATCGCAAAACCCGGCCTCGACCGCTGCCTGCGCCAATGGCAGCCCTCGCGACAGCGCATTCTTGGCAAGACGCAAGCGTAGAAGTGTTCGATAGACTTGGGGCGTGCAACCGACCGAAAGACGAAATTCACGCAACAGCTTTAGAGGAGAGACCCCACCGACGGCAGCCAGCGCGATCAGATCGGCGTTGTCTGTCGGATCGGCATCCAACCGGTCGCGCACTTTGCGTATGGCTGCATCACATCGAGATGTACTCTCGAGCTTAAACGATCCGTGTCGCATCGACAGGTCGAAAATAAATTCCGCGAAAAGCGATTGGATTGCCAGGCTGGACGACTTCGATTCGGCAGCATTATGGAGCGCTACAAGCCGACGGAGGAGCCTCCGGTCGGATACGACCGGTTCACTGAAACGCAACGAAGGAGCACCAAGCGACGGCATTTCACCACCGAGGCACTGTTGGACGCACTCGGAAGCCGGATAGATCGCGACATAGGACCACGCCTTGTCTGCGGCGTGTCCCGTGTGCTCCTCATGGGGATTGAGCAGGATCAGGGATCCTTTTGGCGCGGTCATATCGCGAGCGCGGAAGCGAAAAGATTCAGCGCCCTCCAACACGCCGGCAATGACAAATTCTGCGTGCGCGTGGCTTGGAAACTCATGCCCGATATAGCGGGCGTGCACGACCTCGCAGTCGTTCAGAGCCGGCACGGTCGACCGATAGGTCCATTCCAGGGACAAATCTTGTGCGCCGTATCGAGGGTTCATTGCAGCTCATCGCTCGTGAAAGATCGTACAAGAGGCGTCCCAAATTTTCAGCCACGATGCGATCACAAATGCGAGAACCGCGCATATGAAAAACCGAAGTGCAAGACTGCCGTCTGTCGCGGACGCGATTGGTTGTACTCCACTTGTCGAACTCTCCCGCATTGCGGGCGCCGGCGGGACGCTATTGGCAAAATTGGAATATCTCAATCCCGGCGGATCGAAGAAAGATCGGGTTGCTCGGCATATTCTGGAGGGTGCGATTGCGGCTGGCCTCCTGGCGCCGAACCAAACAGTCGTGGAACTGACGAGCGGAAATACCGGCATCGGTGCTGCGATGATATGTGCCGTGCAGGGACGCCCCTTTGTTGCGGTCATGTCACGGGGAAATTCCCCGGAGCGCGCCTCCATGATGCGCGCATTTGGAGCAGAAGTCGTTATTGTTAACCAGGTGTCCGGCGAAACTCCGAACCGCGTTTCCGGAGCTGACCTAGTTCTCGCCGAGTGCAAGGCCGTGGAGATCGCCCGGAAGCGCCGCGCTTTTTATCTCAACCAGTTCGAGAGAGAGGAAAACATACGCGCGCACGAATTGGGCACCGCAGCCGAAATATGGGAGGCGTCGGGCGGCACGATCACAGCATTTTGCGACTTCGTCGGTTCGGGCGGGACCTTTGCAGGGCTTCACAGGGCCTTTAAACGCCGAAACGCGCAAATTCGAGGGTACATCGTCGAACCGGCGGGCGCCGCCGTTCTGGGTTGCGGATTTACGGATCGACCCATGCATCGAATTCAGGGCGGCGGCTATCTACGTCGGGAATTACCCCTGCTGAAGGGGATAGAGCCAAATGGTTATGTCGCCGTTACAGATGATGAGGCGATCGAAACGGCCAGGCGGCTCGCCAGGGAAGAAGGAATATTCGCCGGAATTTCCGCCGGCGCAACCGTCGCGGCCGCGTTGAAGCTATTGGCCCGGCAGGAACGTGGCGGAACGATCGCCATCCTGATCAACGATTCCGGGTTGAAATACATGACCACCGATTTGTGGCGGTCATTGTGATCGCGCGCTTTGCAACGGCGCTGCCGCTTGAAAGATCGTCCAATACAAGAGGAACATAATCGTCAACATTCGCGTCGCGAAATGAAAGCTCGTGAGATGGGCCGGTGGGTCGGGCCGGACTCCAACCGTCGTGGCACCTGTTCTCGTCGTGAAGTGGATCTGGCTGCCAAGTGGCACGCCATTGGATTGCTCGAACAATCGGAAGACAGTGGATGGCGGAATCAACTGCATATGACCGTATCGTCGAGCTGCTCGACCGGGAGCGAGCGCGTTACACGATCATCGACCACGAATCGGAGGGAAGAACCGAAATCGTCAGCGCAATGCGCGGCAACGTCCTTCGCGACGCCGCCAAGTGCATCATTCTTCTGGTCAAGATCGGAAAAAAGCTGACGCGGTTTGTCCTCGCCGTCGTTCCGGGCGATTCCAAGGTCGATTTGGAGGCCGTGAAGCGGCTCAAGAAAGGCACATTCATCCGGTTCGCCGATGCAGCGATAGCCGAGGAACTCGCCGGGTCGATATCCGGAACGATTCTTCCGTTCCCCTTCGATCAGCGGCTCGAGTTGATCGTGGATTCGCAACTGGTGGCGAATTCGCCGACCATCTATTTCAATGCTGCGCGGTTGGACCGTTCGTTCTCGCTGCGAACTGCGGACTATGTGCGCATAGCGCAGCCAAGGATCGAAACTATCTCAAGCCGATGAATGCATTTCTTTGGGTATGAACCGTGATCGACAACTTTCAGCCGCAAGATACCCACGCCAGACATGTGCTTTATTATTCGCCCGGCGCGTGCTCTTTGGCGCCTCATATTCTTTTAGAGGAGATCGGCGTTCCATTCGAGGCGCGCCAGGTCAATATTGCCGAATTTGAGCATCATCGCCCCGACTATAGGGCGATAAACCCGCGGATGCGCCTGCCGGCGCTTTCAATATCCGGGACAATCGTCACCGAGGTGCCGGCACTCCTTTACTATATCGCAAGCCTGCGGCCTGACGCGAACCTTCTTCCGGCGAGCGGCACTGTCGATCTGGCGAAGTGCGGGGAATTCGTTGCGTTTCTTTCAAGTACGGTCCACGTGACATACGCCCAATTTCGGCGACCCGAGCGGTTTCTTCCGCCGGATTTTGCGCTTGGCGATGCCATCATCGAGCAGGGGCGGAAGAATTCCATCGGGCTTTATCATGAAATCGAGAGTCAGTTGCCGGAGGAAGGGTGGGCACTTGGTTCCCAATACAGCATTGTCGACGCATATCTTCTCCCTTTCTATCTGTGGGCGCCGCGGCTGGGGCTCTCGATGCCTCGCGATTTTCCGCGTTGGACAAGACTCGTGTCTCGAATTCTGGAGCGGCCGCCGGTAATCCGGGCCGTCCAACGCGAAGAGATCGAACATCTTGTCGAGACGGCGTGCAGAGAAGACCGCGCCGACTAGACGGCTGCTTGCCATGGTGGGCGTCAAACCGGACGCTCTCTGAATCGTGGTTTTTCGTGAACCTGGTGGAGGACGAATGATGGATCCGGCCGAAACTTCTGAGCGCGATGTTCTGGACGTAGCGCATCGCCTCGCGATTGCGCACCTCGCAGGTTTGGCGGAGCGCCCGCCCGCGAGCCCGCCCGTCCGGCAATCCTTTGCCGATCTCCCGGTGACGGGGGCGGGAGCAGCACAGGCGCTTGCGGACTTCGATGCGCGCTGGGGCAAACATCTTTCGGGCAGCCCGGGCCCTCGCTATTGGGGGTTTATCAATGGCGGGGTCACGCCTGCGGCTTTGGCCGCCGACTGGCTCTGTTCGACATATGACCAAAACGGCCAAGTCAGCGAAGGGCCCGGTGCTCTCATCGAGGAGGAGACAATCGGTCTCCTGCGCGATCTCCTGGCCATACCCGAATGTTACAGCGGCAATTTCGTCAGCGGCGGTACGATGGCCAACATGAGCGGTCTCGCTATTGCCCTGCAGCGGCTCGGAGCAAAGACTCAGGTCGACGTCAGTGAACAGGGCGTGGCTGCACTGGGGCCTGTACGGGTGTTGTCGGGAGAATGTCACGGCACAATCGGCAAGGCGGCGGCGTTGCTCGGCCTCGGTAGGGCCGCAGTCGAGCGACTACCGCAAGAGGTCGATCGCGAGCGGGTCGACTTGGCGGCGTTGGAGCGGCGCCTGACCGAATTGCGCGGGACTCCCGTCATTGTCGTTGGCAATGCCGGCACGGTCACAACCGGAGACTTCGACGATCTCGATGTTGTCGGCAGTTTGGCCCACAAGTTTGGGGCCCACTTCCATGTGGATGCCGCGTTTGGATTATTTGCGGCGCTGTCGCGCCGCCACGCCCATCTGCTGCGGGGCATCGAGCACGCCGACACGATTGCGTCAGACGCGCACAAATGGCTCAACGTCCCATTCGACAGCGGTTTTCTGTTTACCCGCGATCAGGATGCCCAGTTGCAGATGTTCAAAACCGTTTCGAACTATCTCTCCCAGCCCACGCCGGGCGTTTTCAACCCGCAACATCTCTGCCCCGAAACGTCCAGGCGTCTGAGAGCTTTGCCGGCTTGGGTCACTTTGCACGCCTACGGCAAGACCGGTTACGCGGCACTGGTAGAAAGATGCACGGGCTACGCCGAGGAACTGGCGCGACGAATCGCGGACGAGCCGGGCTTCGAATGTGTGTCGCCGGTGCGTTTCAACGTTGTGTGCTTCCGGCTTCTCACGAGGAACGGTCGCGCAGATGACCAGGAGACGAAGGCGTTTGTGGATCGCGTGGCGAAAGATGGCCAGGTGTTCGTGACACGGTCCTCGTTCAAGGGGTCGCCTTGTGTCCGGCTCGCATTCCTGAACTGGCGAACCGATTTGCGCGACCTCGACGTTGCCATGCAAGCATTCCTGGCTTGTCGTTAGACGATGCGCGGCAGGGTTTCGCCGGTCGGCAACAAGCGGCGGCGGCGTCCACTTCAGAATAGATGCGTTCGGTTCTCGGGCTTGTGCCGGCGCAGCCGGCGCTCATTGGCGTTGCGGAATACCCAAACACCAGCGAAAGCGCAGTAGGTCCGGAATCCGGACTGCGCGAACCGCGGCAAGCATGCTGGAAGGCTGCTATGGCAGGCTATGGCCAGTTTTGTTCGGTCGCGCGCGCCCACGAAGTGCTGGGCGGTCGCTGGACCTTGCTTGTCGTGCGCGAACCACTGTGCGGAAGCAGTCGCTTTAGCGATATTCGCAGGGGCATCCCCCGAATTTCCGGCGCCGGATCTGTGTTTGGAACACGTGGGCTTTGACGGCCGGGGCGTTCGCCAGGATCGATTCGGCGTCAGCTCACGACGCGGCTTGCAAGACAATCAGCGCGACGTTGTCCCAAAAATAGCCATCCATCCCGCCCGCAAAAATCGCGCGGCCAGAAGTGGTGGGATCCGTAGCACGCATATTCTCATGGCGCCGTGTGATTGCACGGTGATTTTGTAGTATATCGTCGATACATTGTTGGCGTAAAAATAGATGCGGTGGTGCGCGTAGTCGAGCGTGAGCACAAAGCCGTTTCTCGATGCCGCCGCCATTGATGTCGAGGATTTCGGGGGACTGTCCGAACAAACGGAACCGCGCGGCGATCTGGTCGATGAACCGTATGAAGAACTCTTAGCCGATCATGGCCCGCTTGCCGGCGCCTTTGCTGCAATTGCACGCAAAGTCCGCCTTCTGAATTTTCCAGCACACCGCCATAGCTGGCAGTGCAGCACCGTGCTATTTGGTTGAAGGCGGCCTACGAATTGGAATGTTCCACGATTCTATTCTGCGGCCGTTATTATTCGGGGCTATGGCAAGTGAATTCCACTAGCCGCCCGTCAGGGTCGCGCAGATAACCTGCGTAGTAGTTTGGATGCACATGAGGCGCGAGTGCCGGCTCACGGTCCAGTGCGTTCAGATTTCCGCCCAGTTCGCAACAGATGCGCACTGTGGCGCGGTCGGGTGCACGAAACGCATAGTGCGGATTGTCCACCGGTTCGCCGCTCACCAAAAAGAAATCATGCCCCTTTGCGTCGCCGAAGCCTTTCGTTTTGCCGTTCACCGTCAGGCTATATCCGAGCGGGGCCAGCACGGTCCTGTAGAAGTGGACGCAGGCTTCGAGGCGGCCCGTGCGCAATTCAATATGGTCGATCATGACTAATTCCTTTTTGTATGAGATAAGCGGGAGACCCGATGCGCGCCTGATTATCGCTCGTGTCGCCTCATTTTTCTTGCAAGTGGGCTTGGATGGTTGGCTGCAGTATTTCGTCACTTGACACTATGTCCATGTAACGCGGGCGCGGCATCCTCATCCCTTGGTTTTGGCGAATAACGGTGGCATCCCCGGTGCGCAACGAAGCCTGATGTATCCAGCCTCCGCGAAAATCCTTGGCGCGCGAGTCGAGACAAACGGACCTGGCGGCGAGCCTTTGACGGCGACTTTTATGAGGCGCGCAAGTGAACTTCATGCTTTACGGAACCAGCAACTGAGCCGCATCGACCAGCCAATGTACGGCGATGTTTGCACAGAGATCGCGTCGCCATTGATAAAGAACCGTCAAGACGAGGCCGATCAGGGACACACCGACGAGCGGCACCCATCCCCAGTAGGCAAGATGCGCGAGCGCAAATGCAGCCAACGAAACCGCTCCGGCCAGGATGCGGCTGCCGCTTAGCTCTTCGATGCGCTCTATAAGGTAGCCGCGAAATACGACTTCTTCGGCGAGTGCGGCGCGCGTTACCAGGAGTGCTCGATACCAATATGGAGTGGCGTCGATCATCTGATTCGGTGTTGCGTTGCCGCTCAAATGCAACGCGGTCACAATGAATGAAATAAGGGGATCAACCGCGAATAAAATCAATGCTGTGGTACCGGCAACGAGCACCAGCGTAGCAAGCTCCGGTTTGCGTAAGCCGATCGTACTTAACGGCCTTTTCTCTATCAACAGCACATATAACAACGTCACGACGAGCAGTGGCCACCAGAACAGGTCTCGACTTTGTAGGGGCGACAAGCCAAAGAACCACTCACCGAACTGATTTGCGTGCAATAGCGGCAAGCCAAGCGTGAGCGCCAAGCCACCGAAGAGTACCAAGCGTTTCGACTGCGGCATAGCTTGCACCATTTTCGTGTTCTTTAGAGCCTCGAATAAAATGTGCGATGCATTAGGATAGAAAACGTCAATCGGAGCTTCGCGAACTAGCCCGTCGTTGCTGCAACGATCATATTTCGATTTAACGTCGACGAAACACGTGAGTAGATTGCCGCTCGCGCACTTTTCCGTGATCTTGCGTTCGGCAGCCGATACAGGCACGCATTCGGACCGCTCTAGAACTAAATTTAGAACCACTTTGTGTTTGCGGTGCGACTGGCGAGTAATAGTGCAATCACAAGAGCGCCAAAACGCCAGTTTGGTCGTCGCGAAATTCCAGCGTAGTTTGGCGCGCCGGGAGTACAGGGTTTAATGGATCCGGTATCGTGAACGTCGCGGCGTGCAAGGCGACAAACCAAGGCTCGCTCCCGGGAGAGGGGAAGACGAAATGCAAGCCTTCACATCCCTATTTCATAACGCCGCGGGGATAAATCGAGGTCGTTATCCGTTCTCGGAAATTCTCTCAGTCGAACGCGCACAGAAAGCCCGAGCAAGCATGACGCGGTTTTCGAACTACATACCAACTCCTCTCGTCGAACTTGCGGACCTTGGCGCGCGAACGGGTGTGGCGCGGCTCTGGTACAAGGATGAAGCCACGCGGTTCGGATTGGGGAGTTTCAAAGCATTGGGCGGAGCCTATGCCGTGGGCCTGTTGCTCGCGGAGAAAGCGTCGCGCCGGATCGGTCGAGCCGTCGATATCGCGGAGCTTGGATTGCATCGTAATATTGCGCAGGGTGTCACCATCTGCTGCGCCACGGACGGAAATCACGGCCTTTCCGTAGCGGCAGGCGCGAAGAAGTTCGGCGCCAAATGCGTCGTCTTTCTGCATGAAGGCGTGAGCCCAGGACGGGATGCGGCAATTGCAAATCTTGGCGCCGAGACCGTTCGCGTGGCGGGTTCATACGACGATTCAGTGCGCGCCGCATTGCAAAGGGCCGAAGATGAGGACTGGGATGTTGTGTCGGATACGTCTTGGCCAGGCTACGAGACGATTCCCGCCGACGTCATGCAGGGCTACACCGTTCTGGTCCTTGAAATCCTCGAAGCGTTGGCGGCGCAACTCGAAGCCCCACCGACGCATGTCTTTCTCCAAGGCGGCGTCGGCGGATTTGCGGCTGCGGTGGTAGCTCATCTTTGGGAGGTGCTGGATTCTGCTGCACCGACATTTATTGTCGTCGAACCCGAACGCGCCGATTGCCTATTCCAGTCCGCGCGCGCCGGCCGGCCCGTGTCGGCAAGCGGCAACCTCGATACGGTCATGGCGGGGCTGGCATGCGGCGAGGTTTCGCCTCTGGCCTGGCGTATCCTGCGGCCCAGCGTGGAATTCTTCATGACCATTTCCGACGCATCTGCGGTCGAGACGATGAAATTGCTTGCGCGAGGCAGCGACAAGACCCCGCCCATTGTTGCGGGCGAATCGGCCGTAGCCGGCCTCGCTGGTTTCCTTTCGCTCATCGGCCATTCGTCGACGCCGTTGCACGAATCCGTGAATGCGGATTCGAGGGTCCTTGTGGTTGGAACGGAAGGTGCGACCGATCCGGCGCTTTATCGCACGCTTGTGGGAGAAGATTTGGCGTGCAACGCGATGGCGGAGAGCTGCTCATGACGAATTTTCTCCCGTCGATCAATTTCGCCAGGTTAAATGAGCAACTGGAGTTGCTCGCGTCGATCAACAGGCAAGAGGACGGCTCCTGCTGCCGGCTTGCCTTGACCGATGCCGACCGGGATGGCCGCGATCTGGTCGTCTCCTGGATGCGCGACGCCGGCCTCGAAATCCAAATCGACCGCATCGGCAACATCTTCGGCGTTCGCGCGGGCCACGAAGCGGGTCCCCCCGTGATGACGGGTTCGCATATCGACACGGTCGCGACCGGGGGGCGCTATGACGGGGCATATGGCGTTTTGGCCGGTCTCGAAGTGCTCCGTTCGTTGAACGATTTCGGCGTGAAGACGAGAAGGCCTATTGCGATAGGCATTTTCACGAACGAGGAAGGGGCACGGTTTCAGCCCGACATGATGGGCTCTCTCGTTTTCGCGGGCGGAATGGCGCTTGACGAAGCATTGGCTGTCCGCGCCGAAGACGGCGCCATCCTTGGCGATGAGCTCGCGCGGATCGGCTATGCGGGCTCCATCGAGATCGGTTCTCTGCGACCGCACGCTTTTGTCGAACTGCACATCGAACAAGGTCCGATACTGGACCGCACCAACGCAAGGCTGGGCGCCGTCGAGAATCTGCAGGGCATATCCTGGAAACGGATCACCATCCGCGGAACATCCAACCATGCCGGTACGACGCCGATGAATCTGCGGCACGATGCCGGCTATTGTGCGGCTCGCATCACGACCTTTCTCCACGATCTCGCGAACAAAATGGGCGGCTCGCAGGTAGCGACGGTTGGATCGCTGACGCTCGCGCCCAATCTGGTCAATGTGATTGCGCGGAAGGCGGTCCTGACGGTCGATCTCCGCAATACTGCGGAAGAAAAGCTGCGGGAAGCGGAGAACCGGTTGGATGAAATGTTGAAAGAGCTCCAATGTAGCGAAGGTGTCGCGATCGATTGCGCCGTGCTGGCGCGATTTTCGCCGGTCGTCTTCGACGAACGCATCGTCGCGCTTATCGAAAATGTTGCGCGTGAATTGCAGCAGCCGATACGGCGCTTGACGTCCGGGGCCGGCCACGACGCTCAAATGATCGCCAGAATTTCTCCGGCCGCCATGATCTTTGTCCCAAGCGTAGCGGGTGTCAGCCATAACCCGAGCGAGTTTACACGTCCGGAAGATCTTGAGAATGGTGCCAATATCCTGCTTCACACGCTCGTAAAATTGTCGGACCCGACAAATTGAGCGCGAATCTCCCGCGTCCCTTGCGCCAAATCCAGTTTGGTTGTTTTGACCACAACCAAAAGGTCATGGACTGCGTCGGTCTGCGCCGACGAACGGAGTTTCGGCACACGAGATATTTACTTGCCCGCTTCTGATGCCGCCCCGAACACTGGTCGCTCGCGCGGGAGGACTTGGTGCCGACAACATTCACGGTCAACGGAAAACGGCAGACCTATGACAGCGATCCGAACATGCCGTTGCTTTGGTATCTGCGCGACTCATTGAATCTGAAGGGTACCAAGTTCGGTTGCGGCATCGGCCAATGCGGGGCCTGCACGGTCCATATCGGTGGCGCCGCGCAACGCTCCTGCATCACCAGGATGAGCGACGTCGCGAGTGCGGACATCGTGACCATCGAGGGCCTGGGGCTTGGCGGACTGCATCCCGTGCAGCGCGCGTGGATCGAGGAAGACGTCGCGCAATGCGGCTATTGCCAGACCGGGCAAATCATGGCCGCCGCGGCCTTATTGAAGACGGTACCCACTCCCACCGACGCGCAAATCGACGACGCCATCACCAATATCTGCCGCTGCGGAACCTATGTGCGCATTCGAAAGGCCATCCACCGCGCCGCGGGAAATTTGACCGAATGACGATGCTTTCCGTCTCCCGCCGCTATTTCATATCGACGTCCGCAAGCCTCGCCGGCGGCCTTCTCGTCGTGGCCCGTTTCGAAGCGGTTGCGGAGCCCGTCCGTCGCCCAAGTGTGGGCGCGCAACAGCTGGGGTACTACGTGCGTATCGAGGCTGACGACCGGATCGTCATCGGCGCGCCATCGACCGAGATGGGCCAGGGCATCAACACCTCCATACCCATGATAATAGCCGAGGAGCTCGACGCCGATTGGGCTCGCGTCGAAATCGAACAGCTGCCCCTGATGATCAAGAAGCAGGGCGATGATTTTGTCTGGACTTCGTTTCCGCAAGGTGCAGGCGGCAGCGACGGGATAATCGATGCATGGGCGATTCTGCGCGAAGCCGGCGCGCGGGCGCGCCGATTGCTTCAAATGGCTGCCGCTCTTCGCTGGAATGTTCCGGTGGAATTCTGCGGCACCGAGTTGGGCTACGTCGTCCATGCGTCGACGAACCGCAAAGCGAGCTATGCAGAACTTGCGGCCGCCGCAGGCCGGATTGCGGATCCCGCCGAAGCGCCGCAGCTCAAGACGCGGAAAGAATATCGACTGGTCGGCACCCCGGTGCGCAACGCCCAGGCCGAGGCCATCGTCACGGGCCGCGCCGAGTTCGGCATCGATGCGGGCTTGCCGGGCATGCTGTACGCGGTCGTCGCCCGCGCGCCTCAATTCGACGCGCAAGTGGATTCCATCGACGATGGCGCCGCGCGCGCCGTTGTGGGTGTCAAACAGATTGTTCGGCTCGATGGGCCTGCTGCAGGCGGCGCCTGGCATCCCATCGTCGCATCCGGCGTTGCCGTCGTTGCCACTTCGCTGTGGAGCGCGATGAAAGGCCGCGAGGCGCTTAAGGTCCGGTGGACCCCAAGTCCCGCGTCCGGCGAGTCGTCGGACACAATGCGTGCGCAGATGACAGCGCTCCTCAACGGCCGGGGACACTTCGTCAATGACGACGGCGATTCCGATGCTGGATTAAAATCCGCACACACGATTGTCGAACGAACTTATGATATGCCGTTCGTCGCGCACGCGACGATGGAGCCGCAGAATTGCGTCGTGCATGTTCAGGCCGATCGCGTGGATATCATCGCGCCGACGCAAGTGCCGGGAAGCGTCAGCCGCCTCGCTCACGAAATCACCGGGATCGACCGCGACCGCATCGCTGTGCGCATGACGCGACTCGGCGGCGGATTTGGGCGAAGACTGGAAGCGGACTTCATCGGCGAAGCCCTTATCATTTCGAAGGCGACGGGAACGCCTGTCAAGCTCGTGTGGACGCGGGAGGACGATTTACACCACGATTTCTATCGCCCGGCCTGCCGCCACCATATGCTGGCAGGTCTGGACGCGCACAATCGTCTGGTAACGTGGAAGCAGCGCGTGGCGAGCACGCCGAAAAACCACCGCCGCGCGGGTGTCGACGAAAATGCGCCGTGGGAAGCCGATCTCTACCTGATGGATTTTCCCGCGACTCTCGTTAGCAATTTCCGCCGCGAATATTTCGCGGTTCAGTCGGCCGCACCGCGCCGATCCTGGCGCGCGCCGGGGCACACTGCGAACGCCTTTGCGATCCACTCGTTTATCGACGAAATCGCGCATCAGGCAGGTGTCGATCCGCTCGATTTTCTTCTCGCGACTATAGGCAATGCGCCCGATGTCAAGTGGGACGAAGACGGCACAATCTACAGCCCGCAGCGGCACGCCGGCGTGCTCAGACTTGTGGCGGAAAAATCCGACTGGAAAACGCCCCCGGCCAACGGGCACGGACGGGGAATTGCGGCGCACTTCACTTTCTCCAGCTATTGCGCCCATGTCGTCGATGTTCGCGCCAATGGCGGCGAATTGGTGATCGAAAAGGTGACGAGCGCGATTGATTGCGGGTTTGTCGTTAATCCCCTCGGCGCGCGGGCCCAGGTCGAAGGCGGCATCAATGATGCGCTCAGCACGGCACTGGGACAGGCCATCACCATCCGGGACGGCGCGGCAGTCGAAGGAAATTTCGATACCTACCGCATGATGCGCATCGACAAATCTCCGCGCAGGATCGATGTGCATTTCGTGGAAAGCCCGCACGATCCAACCGGAATGGGAGAGCCGCCGGTGCCTCCGCTCGCGCCGGCGCTGTGCAACGCGATCTTCGCTGCAATAGGTAAGCGCATTCGCGAATTGCCTATCGGGAATCAACTCAAGCCTTAGCCAACGTTCGCTTCCGCCATTTTGGCCATAGTGCGCTCAGCAACACTGACAACAACGCCCCCAGGTACGAACAGGCTTTTTCATGCCGATTTTTTTGAAAGGCTTCGGTTCACGAATCGGCCCAGGTCGCGGGGCCAAGACGCCTCGCATAGTGATCGGCCTGACTCCAGCGACCGATTCTGCACGAAATCTTATCCGGCTCCTCAGTCCTGGTCTTCCCATGAATCTCGTCGCCAAAGGAAATGCGACATTCACCCGTTGACGATGGGAATCGTCGATAATAATTGGTTATCGATGGTCGGCCGCGCTTGCGTGAACCCATCGTTGACAACTCAGAACTATCGATGGTGCTAAGACCTACACACACGAATTATCGATAATTTTAAACTACGGATGCTTCCTGGACATCCATGTCGACTATTACAACGACGACCGCGCACATCTTTCGTTGGCCACGGATGTGCCGAATTCGCGGCGATCGAGCCCCATTGCACGATTGTTTCATTTCCACTTCTCCGCCGGTAGCTTGATTTATAGAGCGAAAGCCGGCCCGGAGTGGTTTTCGGTAAGCCCGGCGGAAGTGCGGCGCGCAGCGAGGCACGCGATCATGGCCGATCGCGATGTACCCGGATGGTTAGCGCAACTCTTGGCGGTGGCGCCGCCGATCGTTTCTCCGTTGGTTTTGGCAGAGATTCGGGAAGAATGGCGCAAACCGCATAACGTACCGACGACATATCTGTCGCGGTGCGAGCACAGCCTGATCCTTACGGACGAACTTCAAACCGGCATTTGGCGCCTCGTTTTCGGTGATGAAGTAGCAGATCCCGCCCGTGTTACGGGCGTTACGCGGGTGTCGACCGACGCCGGCCTCGAACAGGACTTCAACTCTCTGGACGCCCAGCGCGAGGCATCCGAGGCCTATATCGAAAGTCAGGCCCATGAGGGCTGGCGTCTGGTCCGCACCAGCTATGACGACGGCGGCTTCTCGGGCGGCTCGCTCGAACGCCCTGCCCTGCAGCGGTTGCTCGCTGACGTCAGGCTCGGCCATGTCGACGTCATCGTCGTTTACAAGGTCGACAGGCTCACCCGGTCACTCGCCGACTTCGCCAAGCTCGTCGAGCTGTTCGACACCCACAAAGTCTCATTCGTGTCGGTCACACAGTCATTCAACACGACTAGAGCAGACTCCCATTAATCCGATCCATATCCGGCGTGAGCGAAGAAGTTTGCGCATTCTTGGGGTTTGAAGGTTTTGAGAGCGCTGGCGACGGCGGCTTGGAGGGTGTCGACGGTGCGGGCGG
>Ga0302325_10019780_pt1 | contig 14144 bp, 15 predicted proteins | sample Palsa_T0_2_FD_201948 | JGI IMG/M metagenome (GOLD analysis project Ga0302325, IMG submission 201948) | Peat permafrost microbial communities from Stordalen Mire near Abisko, Sweden - Palsa_T0_2 | ecosystem: Environmental > Terrestrial > Soil > Palsa > Peat permafrost | place: Sweden: Abisko... | reverse complement strand
TCCTCATTTCAAGATTCTCCTCTTTATTTGCTTGTGACGCACCTGCCAGGTCTGACTTGGCCGCCCGGGGCGCTGGCGTCCGCCAATCCAGACTGATGGAAAGCAGCAGCAGCAGGCCCGTGAGAATGCCGGCCAGTTCTCCGCCCATGTGGCTGGTGAGCCAGACCGGGCGGTCGGCCATTCTCAGGCCGTTCTGCAGAATGACAATGGCGAAGAAGCCCATGACGGTCCCGGCGATGCTGCCGCGGCCACCGAAGATGGAGGTTCCGCCAAGCACGACCGCGGTGATGGCCCAGAGTTCGTAGCCGGAGCCGGTGTCAGCCTTGGCGGTGTTGACCCGGGCCACGGCGACGATCGCCGCCAATCCCGCGCAGAGCCCGGCCAGCACGTACGTGAGAGCGACCTGGCGCTCCACGGCGATGCCGGCGTAGCGTGCCCCTTCCGGCGAGAAGCCGATCGCCGAGAGCGCGCGGCCGATGGCTGCGCGATGCACCAGTACGCCGAAAACGATGATCCCCACGACCAGCGCGATTACCTGCACAGGCAGCGGCCCGATGTATCCATTTCCGAGAGACACCAAAGAGGCGGGGAAATTCGAGGGGTTGTCCCGGCCATGTGCGAGGCCCTCAGCCAGGCCGCTGAACAGGGAATACGTTCCGAGCGTGACGATCAGAGGCGGGATGCGCAGCCGGGTGATCAGCAGCGCGTTCAAGCCGCCGGCGAGCGTTGCCAAACCGAGGGTGAATGCGACGGCGAGCCAGATCGGCATGCCGGCGTCGTGCCACAACTTGCCGAGGAGCACGGCCGAGAGCGACATCAAGGAACCGACCGAAAGGTCGATTCCGCCGGTGATGATGATCGGCGTCATCGCCAGCGCCAGCAGTCCCAACTCGACGCTGTTGCGGGTGATCTCGAAGAGATTGTTCCATGAGAGAAAATTGCTGCCGAGACCGGTGAATGCCAGCACCTCAAACGTCAGGAGCGCCGCCAGGACCAGTTGCTGCGGCTTGGGCAGGCGCAGGCCCGGCGGGGGCTGGATCGCCGGCTGCGGCGTGGGCAGACTCGATGGCTGTGGGAGAGATGCCGCCATGGTATTAGAGCACTCCTGCTGAACGCAACTCGTTGGCCGGTCGAAGCCGCGGATGTACATCCGCGGCTCCGCGCATTTCGGCTGCCACACTCCAGGTTGAAGCGATCTCAGTCGCTTCTCCGGAAGATCCCATCCGATGCGACCGCGATCAGGATGATCAACCCGCGAACCGCCTTCTCCCACTGCGACGGCACGCCCAGGAACTCCAGCGCTGGGCCGATGGTGGCCAGAAGCGCCACGCCGATCAGCGTTCCCGCCAGCGTTCCGCGACCGCCGGAGATTGCTGTCCCGCCGACCACGACCGCGGCGATCACGGTCAACTCCCATCCAGTGCCGACACTCGGATCGACGTCCGGAGACCGCACTGCACTGAGCAGCGCGGCCAATCCCACAAGTGCTCCCATGAGCACGAACACGAAAAAGATTGTGCGGCGCGGCCGAATGCCCGCCAGACGAGCGGCTTCCAGATCAGACCCGACGGCGTACACCGTTCGCCCGGCGGCGGTCCAGCGCAGCGCGAGACTGAAGAGGCCGAACATGACGGCCGCCACGGCCAGCAGCACGAATTGCCCGGCCGACTGGGAAAGCCCGAACCATTGAAATCCATCGGGAAGATCGCTGACAAACTGCCCCTGGCGCAACCACCGCAGGGACTCGCGGAAGATCACCATGGTCGCCAGCGTCACCACGATGCTCGGCAGCCCCGACCCGGCAACCAGCGCGCCGTTGATCGCGCCCATCGCGGAGCCGGCCAACATCGTGGCCAGCGCCACCGCCGGCATGGGCCAGCCGGCTTTGGCGGTCAGCCCCGCCAGCACCGAGCAGACGGCCAACTGGGAGCCGATCGAAATGTCGATGTGGCGGGCGACCACGACGATCGTCATTCCGATTGCCGCGATGAGGATTGGCGCCATGTTGACGCAGATGGAGAAGAACTCGCTCTGGTTCTCACCACCTTTCGCATGGAAAAAGCCCGGTTGCGTGAACGCGAGCACCGCCAGCAGCAGCGCGTAGGCAAGCCCCACCGATATTTCACGCAAATAGCGGCTCAGCACAGATGGCGCCTTGTGCTCGGGCGCTCCCGGTATGGCGTGGGCGATGCTGCTCATGTTGCCGCTGAGCCTTCCGGCACGTGACCGAGGGCCAGTTCGAGCACTCTCTCCTGCGTGGCTTCATGGCGAGCCAACAGCCCCACGATTCTGCCATCGTGCATCACGGCAATGCGATCGCTCATGCCCAGCACCTCGGGGAGTTCGGAAGAGATCATGATGATCGCCAATCCCAGCTTCGCCAGTTCGCCCATGAGCCGGTGAATCTCCGATTTGGCCCCCACGTCCACGCCTTGCGTCGGCTCGTCGAGGATGATGACCACCGGCTCGGTCGCCAACCAGCGCGCCAGCGAGACTTTTTGCTGATTCCCCCCTGAGAGATTCCCAACCGGCGCATCGAGCGACGGGGTCTTGATCCCAAACCGCTCCACGTAGTCGGATGCCACTTTTCGTTCCGCGGCGCGGTCGATCAATCCACCGCGGGAAATCCGGCGGAGAATGGCGAGCGTCGTATTAGCATCGACCGGCATCTCCAGAATCACGCCGTGACGGCGGCGATCCTCCGGCACATATGCGATACCCAGTTCGACGGCCTCGGCAGGACTCTGGATTCTGACCGGCGCTCCTTTGAGGAGGATCTCACCCGACGTGGCGGGCGTAAGCCCGAAGAGCACCCTGGCCAATTCCGTGCGTCCCGCTCCGACGAGTCCGGCCAGCCCGAAAATCTCTCCCCGGCGGACGCTGAGGCTCACATTTCGCACGCCCGATTCGGGACACTCCAGACCGCGGGTTTCCAGAACGACCTCTCCCGGCACGACATCCATTTTGGGAAAGACCGCGTCGAGCGATCGACCCACCATGAGGCGGATCATCTCGGCCCGATCCACCTCCGCGACCCGCCGTGTATCAATATACGTCCCATCCCGGAGGACGGTGACGCGGTCGGCAATCTGCGGCAGCTCGTCCAGCCGATGGGAGATGTAAATCATCCCGACTCCCTCGGTCCGCAGCTCACGAATGACACGAAAGAGATTCTCCACCTCGCGGTCGCTCAGCGAAGCGGTCGGCTCGTCGAGGATGAGAATCTTCGCCTCCCCGCCCAGCGCGCTGGCAATCTCCACCAACTGCTGCTGTGGCATGGTCAGATGCCGAACCAGCGCATCGGCGGAAATCCCCGCGCCGACGCGTTGCAGCAATCGATTGGCAATGCGACGTCGTTCTCTCCATTTCAACACCCGCCACGGCCCGCCCTGCTCCAGACGCAACCCGATGTTCTCCGCCACGGTCAGATCGGGAAACAGCGCCGGCTGCTGATAGATGACGGCCACGCCCAGCGCCCGGGCGGCGCTGGGATCATTCGCCTCGATCTGCCGGCCGCGAATTTCGATCGTTCCCGAGTCACGCTGATGGGCGCCGGTGATAATTTTGATGAGCGTCGATTTTCCCGCCCCGTTTTCCCCGACGATGGCGTGCACTTCCCCGGCCAGCAGCTCAAACGAAACGCCCTTGAGCGCGCGAACGCCGCCGAAGCTTTTGGTAATGGCATTCAGACGTAACAGTGGGTCCAACACCGTTCCTCAACCGCCGGCTTCACCGCTTCCCAACACCGTTCACTCCAGGCCTGGATGGGCGTGAGAGATCAAGGCCCATTCGACGCCGCCGCGAAAATGCAAGTCAAAAGGCCGAGGTCGGATTCGAACCGACGAATAACGGATTTGCAATCCGTCCCGACCGTGCCCGGTGAAAGTAACGCAACCGCCGGGAGCGTCAAGGGTTTACAACCGGGGACACGCGACGGCGAAAACTCGCGCGCCGAAAATGCGCCGAAAATCGACGCCGACTTGAAGGCGTTGAACGACGCCTGGCCGACGTTGGCGAACCCGCTCAAAGCGGCGATCTTAGCGCTGATCCGGACGACGTGAATCGAACCCCCATACGTCGCGCGAAAAGCCGAAAAAGTAACCCCCCGCCTTCGCCGTTCGGGAAGCGGAGTGAACAAATGCGAAATGTCCCGCACGTCCATCCGATCGACGACCTGCCCGACCCTGGCGGGGCGCTGCGGGTGCTCCGCCTAATCCGCCGGCATGGGTGCTATCGGTTCGCGCCTGGCACGGCGGATGCGCACGCCGCGGTTTGGCTCCATCGCGCAGGCTGGTGCAGGATTATTCGCACCCCCGAAGGCGAGTGGCTGGCCGTGAGCTTCCAGCCGACCGGCGCAGAGACTTTGCTTCTCGATTATCTCGATTCGCGCGGCGACGGAATCGTCGGCTGCGGGGGCGACATCTTGCCGTTTATGGATTCGCGTGGAGCGCGCACGCCTGATTTGGTTTATGCGGTCCAGTTCCTGGAACGCGCGGGGTTGATCGGAGTCGAGCGTATCGGCGGCGGCTCCCTCAAGTTGCGGACGTTGACGCCAAAACTGGCCGACGCGCTCGAATGAGATAAGATGTGAATGAGCCTGGCGACGGCCCGGCTTTCCGATCCGGCGCGCGGGTGGCGTTCTCGTCCGCTGCCCCCCGCTGGATCATCCCGCCAAGAGACGAGTGAGCGATGAACCCCGAGATATTGAGCGCAACGGAACGGTCATTGCGCCGCACGGCTGATCTTCTGAGCAACCCGCTTTCGCTCGATTCTTTCGACACGGCCGCAAGAACCATACGCCAAGCGAGTATCGACGCCGCGAAGCTGGTGGCGCAAGCCGTCGGCAATGGTGGACTCCCGTTTCTCCGCGAAGACGGCAACATCCTTCCAATAGCTGATCTGCTGGCAGAGCCGCGCACGCCGTTCAATTCGGAAGTGCTCGACGAGAGATGGGTGATGGTTTGGGAAATGTTGCCAGCGTTCCTGTGCCGCGGCGCTCCGGCGGAAATAGTGCCGCAATCCATCGGGCTTGAAGGGTGGAAATTACTGTCGGCATTCCCCGGCGACGACAGGGTTGAAGTTGCCGTGCAGCTGAAGAGCCTGAGCGAACAGCGGCGGCGGGCCGCGGTGTATGCCGGGCTAATGCGCCACCTGGCGGATTTGATCGCCGCTGAATCTGCCGGGCGTGGCAAACCGCACAAGGCCAAGTTGACGGACGCGAGCAGGCCAAAACTGGGCAAGCAAGCTATTGCCATCGCTACTCTGGTGGATCATCCCGACTGGAGCAATGAACAAATAGCTGAAGCGGTGGGCTGTCACGTCAAGACCTTGAGCAGCAAGGGATGGAAGAAATTCAAAGGCGCGCGCTTGGCACTGGCGGACGGCCGAAACAACATGCCGATGGGGAGCAAAGACAAAGAAACTGGCGACATGGAAGCCTGGAATGGATGATGGGTAATCCAAAATCCCGACTACCTTTTTGACTACCTTGGAATTGCACTTTAGCCCGGTTTTGCCGGGCTTTTTGTTTGTGCGAACACTACCCGCACATTACCCCCGCCGATCAAATATGAGCGACCATCGAGATAGATCGGATGCGGCGCGGCGGGCGGAAGACTCGCCGACGGCGTGGTTCGTCGCGCTGGAGACCGCGCGACGCGCGAACGATTTTGAGGGGGCGGCGGCGGCGGTGCGCGAACTGGAGCGGCTGGGCGTGCGCGTGAGATATGCGCCCCGCCGCCGGAAGGTGGTGCGCGATGCCCGCTGAAAAGCTTCTCAAGATTCCCGAGGTTTCCGAGCGGCTGGCAATTTCAATCCGTCAAGTCTGGCGATTGATTGCAACGGGTTCTATTGCGTCCGTGCGCGTCGGCACCCGCTCAACCCGCGTGCCCGAAACCGCCCTGGCCGTATTCATATCAAAGCTTCCCGAGGCCCGGTGATGATTGGCACACTCGACACAACCGACGCCCGCGCCGGGCTGATCCAATTCAGCGCCGCGATCTATGAGCCGGGCGACACCATCGAAGTTCGGGGGATCAAAAAGGGTGAGGATCGGCCGCGGGTAAAGTGGACGACGGCCGCCGATCTTCCCGACCTGGCGGAAGCGCTCGCCAGTGACAATGCCGACGGCTGGAATGTCTACGGCGGAATCAACCCGAGGCCGTGCAAGTATCAGCGGGGCGATGAAGTCATTGACCTGGCCCGCGCGGTCTTTGCAGACTTCGATGATTCGACGCTGGCTGACGCCCGTGCAAAATGGGACACACTCGGATTGCCCGCGCCAACGCTCGTTATCGAGAGTGGGCACGGAGCGCATATCTACGCCCGGCTGACATATTCTTGCGATGACCTGGCGGCATGGTCCGCGCTGCAATGGGATCTGGCGATAGCGACCGGCGCGGACGTGAAGATAAAAAATCCCGAGCGGATCATGCGGCTGCCCGGCTTCACAAACTGGAAGCGTGAACCCGTGCCGTGCTGCATCGCGGAAGTGGACGCAACCCGCCGGGCCGATTTCGATGATCTTCGCGCGATCGTCCCACCGCGACACGAGCCGGAGCGGCCGCGCGTCACACTGGCCGCACTCCGGAGCGACCCGGAAAACATCGTCTATCGGTGCATGAAGTATCTGGCCCGTTGCCCGGATTCAATCGACGGGCAGGACGGAAGCGGGAAACTGTACCGGGCCGCGATGGAAACCATGCGTTTCGCCCTGATGGACGGCGACGCCTGGCAAGTGCTGCAATGGTTCAACGGCGCGAAGTGCTCGCCAGCATGGAGCGACCGGGAGTTGCGTCACAAGTTGGACGATGCCCGGAAGAATTGCAATGGCGAGTTTGGAAGCCGACTACTGGAAGATCGGCCGCAACACACCCGACGCGCCGCCGGCACTCCGCAAAGTGTATCGCCAGCGCAGAGGGATGATCCGCCGATCGCGCCGGACATCATCGGCGTGGCCGCGTTGGTGGCAAACAATCCTGACCTGCGCCGGCCAGTTATCCACAACTTGCTGCGCCTCACTGAAATCGGGAACATCATCGCGCCACCGAAGCGGGCAAAATCGTGGCTGGCCCTGCTGATCGGTTCGCACGTCGCCACGGGCCGGGCGATCTTCAACACATTCACCACCGAACGCGGGCGCGTTCTGCTGATCGACAATGAGCTGCACCCCAACACCCTGGCCAAACGCGTCCCCGCCGTCGCCGGCGCCGCCGGCATCCTCTCGAGCGAGTTGGACGGCTGGCTGTTCGTCGATTCACTCCGCGGCCGGCTGCGCGACTTGTACGCGATGGGGAGCTACTTCCTGGCGATCGAGCCGGGCCGATTCGACCTGATCATCATGGACGCCCTCTATCGGTTCATGCCGCGCGACCACGACGAAAACAGCAACGCGCAGATGACGCAGCTTTACAACCGGCTTGACCACTACGCGAAGATGACCGGCGCGGCGTTCTTACTGGTGCATCATGCGTCCAAAGGTTTGCAATCGGCCAAGAGCATCACTGACGTGGGCGCCGGGGCTGGTGCGATTTCCCGCGCCGCCGATGCTCACCTGATACTGCGCGACCACGAAGCCGATGGCGTGGCCGTTCTGGAATCGGTTGTCCGGAGCTGGGCGCCATCGCCGGCAATTTGCGTGCGGTGGGAGTGGCCGTTGTGGACCCGCGATGGCACCCTGAACCCGGCGGACTTGCGGCAGGACGGCCGGCGACGCCAGCGCACGGAAGACACCGAACCGACGCCAGAACCGAAGAAAACATGGACCCCGGAAGACTTCGCGGGCGCTTTCGTCACCGACACGCCAAAGGCAAAAGAGCTGATCCTGGCCCGTGCGACCGCGGAAAAGCTTACCGAACGTGACGCGATCCGGCTGCTGCTGCGGGCAACCGATGACGGGCTGATTTTTCAGCACGAAGGGGCCAGCAAAAACGACCGGAAGGCATATTTTGCCAATCGTCCGCCAACGGTTTTTGACAGTGCGCAAACTGTCTCTCTCTCACACACACAGCCCCCCACACCCCCCGTGTGCGTCGAAACGCCACGGGGCGAGGTGAGCGCGCGTCGCAAGCGTGGCAAACGGAAAGAAGAAGGGGGCGCGAAGTGAGCATCTATCGCGTGGATCTTCAACCGATCGCATCGAACATCCCCGAGGCGATCCGCCTGCGCCGCTTCCTGAAATCCGCGCTCCGCTCTTTCGGTTTGCGATGCACGGCCGTTAAGCAGATCGGCACCGCCAAGGCCGCCAGCGACGCTGCGGATACTTCCGGGGCGTCTGAACCACCGACGCCGCAAATCGAACGCAAACCACTCAACAAAGGAATACGTGATGCCAACCAGACTTGAACAACAAATTGACGCGCTGCAAAAACAGCGTGGAGCGGCGGCACGACAAGCGCTCGTCACTAGCCGCGCAAAGTACCGTGAAGTCCTGTCGCGATACGCCGCGCCGCACGGAGATGATGCGCGGACGATGGCCGATGAAGTGTTGCCGGTGTTGAAACTCACGATCGCCGATGTGCAATCGGACATCAAAGCCCTGGTGGCGTTGAGCGGATCGGATGAACGGATCGAAGCGGAAGGCCGCGCGGCTGCCGACGCAACCGCCAAGGCGAACGCGATGCAGTCTCAAATCGACAAACTGGACCATCCAAATATTTCCAGTGGTGTCCGGCGAGACCTCGCACGGCAGCAGAAGGAATTGCGCGAAACGGCGGAAGAGCATGCGACGAAATGGCGGAAGCTGAAAGATTTCGATATCACGACCCGCAGGGATACGCCGAGAGTGTTCAGTGCGATGTGGCTTTCGTCCGGCAAGTGATGGCACCGAACGGCAAGGAACGTCATGGAAGAGCAACCGACACCAACGGGGGACAACGGCAGGGACACCACAGGGCGCTTTCGCCCAGGGAACAAGCTGGCCAAGGGCAATCCCTTCGCCAAGCGGGTCCAGAAGATTCGAGCTGCGCTGCTGTCGCGACTGACGGTCGATGACGCGAAGGAGATTGCCGACGTGCTGATCCGACAAGCCAAGAGCGGCGACTTGGCGGCCATCAAGGAATTGCTGGATAGGGCCATCGGCAAAGCGCCAACCATCGTGGCGGGGGCTGATGGCGGGCCGCTTCAAATTCAAGCTGTGGACCGTACCGTATTCGACGCGGAAGGTTTCGCCCGGCAGTTGCAGCAACTCGCGGCGGAGCAATCCAACGAAGCCCGGCGACTTCCTGGCAATGGTGAAGAATGAGCAACCAACCGCTGATCTATTGTGACAACGCACAAGCCCGGCGGCCGCCCGCAAATATTACACCCGCGGACGCCAAGCTGATGGAAATGAAGGAATACACTCTCGCCGAGATAGCGAGAATGTTCCCCCTGCCGGCCTCGCTAGTTCCAAGAATGGATAATGTCCACGATCGACTGAATGAACCGAGCGGCCGTTGATTCCGGATGAATGAAGATCGCGAATTGCACGGGCGATGCGGGATCGCGGGCTGGCGCTATCGTCGCATCATACGGCACGTCTGCGGTGTACTTGCCCGGGCATTTTGGGATGCAATCGATAAAGAGTTTGCCTTGATCTAGAAACGCGCGGCACGTTGTCGCATTGATTGTTGGGCCGTCCTGCTGGACAAAAACGAGTACCGTCTTCCCCGTCCAGGTCTTCGATCTTGGCACCCTCAAGAAATTCCATGAGCATCCCCTCAATTGCCGGCGCGACGGCTTCCGCTGGATTTCTGCTTTGCCGACTTGGGACGCCCAGGTTTTCGGACACGGACAGCGGCAAGCGAGGCGGGATCGATTAGCCAGTCACGGGCGAACTTTTCGCCGCGGATGCGCCCGGCACGAACCAACTGCCGGACGCGCAGCGCAGAAACCTTGAGACGTTCGGAGGCTTCGCCCGTGGTTATGAATTGTTTTCGTGCCATCGTTGGTAACGGTATCGCAGCGGTAGATTTTAGTCAACGGAATGCCCTTGCATAAACTCTATCGCATCGGTATAGTTTATGACGTTCGTGAGCGGCAACAAACTGAAAGACGGGTGAACTATGGCAAGTGTATCCAAGCGTAACGGGAAGTGGATGGCGTCATTTCGCAAGGCCGATGGCGGGTGGACTTCCCGCGTGGCTGGAACCGACAAAGGCGAGGCGATGCGCCTGGCGGGCTTTTGGGAACATGAAGCGAAGCTCCGCCGGGCCGGGCTGGTCGATCGCAAGGCGGACGCCTACAAGGCCGCCGACGAAACGAAGCTGGCGGACCATATCAGCGCTTACGAAGGCGATTTACTGGCAAAGGGCCGGACGGCGAACCATGCGGCGCTAACGGCAAACCGCGTGCGGCTGCTGCTGGCGTCGGCCGTCGGCATTAACGACATTCGCCCGGCGGCGGTCAATTCAGCGCTGCAGAAATTGAAGGAATCGCGCGGGCTGTCCGAGGCGTCGGCATCGCACTACATGCGAGCGGTGAAGCTTTTCAGCCGATGGCTGTTGAAGGATGGCCGGATGCGGGAAGATGCCCTGGCGGGCGTTTCGGTCAAGACGGCGATTGCCAAGGCTGATCGGAAACACCAGCGCCGGGCGTTGTCGCGGGAAGAGTTTGCGGCGCTGCTACGGCACGTCCCGAGCACCGGGAAGCGATACTGCATGGCGGCGGCGGATCGTGTGATGCTTTACCGCGTGGCCGCTGGCACGGGCTTGCGGGCTTCTGAGCTGGCGAGCTTGACGCCGGCAAGCTTCAACCTGGCCGACGATGAGCCGTGCGTTACCGTGGCGGCGGGATACTCCAAGCGGGGGAAGCGGAGCGGGCGCGATGACGTGCAACCGCTGCCGATGGACCTGGCCGACGCCCTGGCCGCGTGGCTGGCGGGCCGGGCCAAGGGTAAGCCAGTATTCACCCTTCCGAAGATTCAACACGTTGCCGAAATGTTCCGGGCGGACCTGCGCAGCGCCCGGGCCGGCTGGATCCGCGAGACGATCGACCGCAAGGCCCGACGCGAGCGGCTGGCGTCGGATTTCCTCGTTTACCGCGATGCGTCCGACCGCGTGGCCGACTTTCACGCCCTGCGTCACACGTTCGTTTCCTGGCTGGTGGCTGGCGGTGCATCGGTGAGCGTGTGCCAGACCCTCGCCCGGCATTCAACGCCCGTGCTGACAATCGGCGTGTACTCTCACCCAACCCTGGCCGATCACCGCGCAGCGCTTGAGGAGCTGCCGAGGGTGGCGCCGCGGGAGACGGAGCAAGAGCGGGCGAGCATGAAGAAAACCGGCACCGATGACGCGCTCCCCTTTCGGCGCGCCGAAAATGCGCCGAAAACGGACGGCATTTTGCGTCTTTCCACGGCACAAACTTGCACAAGCGATGACGGCGGGCGGAGTGACGGGAAACCCTATGAAACAAGGGGTTTTAGCGATTCTTCCGGGGAAAAAGGAGCAAGGCCGAGGTCGGATTCGAACCGACGAATAACGGATTTGCAATCCGTCCCCTTAGTCCGCTTGGGTACTCGGCCGTAATTTGTTGCGGGAGTTTACCACAACTGGCTGGCGTTCACAGCAGTCCGTCGCCACAGATACCGAATACGCTCGTGGAAGTACCGTGCTCGTGGCGTCAATGCGAAGGTATCGGGCTGACGCCGCCGCGTTCGCCTGCGACGTTGGTCGCGGTGGGCGCTGCCTCCACTGTGTGCTTGCTGTACGCTCCGGCGGCGGAAACGGTATTCCGTTCGAAGCGCACGTCATCGCAATCGCTCAGATAGATTAACGCCTCGGGATCCATGTAATCGGCTCCGCGGCGGGTCGGCTGCTGCTGCGGACGGAGGAAGCGGTTGCCTTCGACCAGTACGTTTTGGGCGGAGTTGATGAATAGGTTCACGCCGTCGATCTCTTCGAACGTGTTGTTCTCGATCGTGATCTGCTGGTGTCCGTATCCGCCGGGGCCGCGTTTTTTCGCCTCCGACGCGAGCGTCACCGCGCCGGCCTGTTGGTTCCACGGGCCTGTGCTGGCGTAGCCGCACCGGCCGAAGAAGTTGTTGCGAATCACCAGGTGGCGGCTGTAGTCGGCTTCGTTCCAGTAATACTCAGGAGAGATCACCAGATCGGCAATCGTGCTTCCTTCAATCCGATTGTCCTCGATCAATCCATCGTCGGCTTTGATCAGCATGCCGCGGGCGCGGTGATTGCGAATGGTGCAGTGGCGGACGACAAAGCCGCTGCCGTTGGCGTTCGGATCGCTGACGCGGTCTCCCGGCTTGGCTGGCAGATCGTGATCCAATGTCAGCTGATAGAAACGATGGCAGCGAACGAATTTCTTGTCCTTCAGCGGCTCGGCCGGATGGAAGCCGGCGGCGAGTTGGCTGTTGATAACTTTCGCCTCGCCTACGTACCCCGCGCCGGTATCGAGCAGGCGAACGGGATCGCCGTTCCGGAAGAAGTTTCGATCGCCGGGACCGGCGATGATCAGCTCCTTCGTACCGGACGAGGCAACCATCGCGTATTCCCCGTGAATGGGGACACCGTCGTCGCACATCCCCTCGAATGAGCAGTTTTCGAGCGTCGGCCCGTGGCGAATGCCGGAGCTGTGGAAAGCGTCGGCATTCGAAGCGATCAGCGGATCGGTAATCGCCCCGGGCGGCCTGGGGCAGTATGTCAGTCTGTAGGAATAGTAGTTGGCTCCCTCGCCGCCGGATTCGTGCATGCAGAAGCCGGTGCCGCCAAGGAGCGTCACGCCGATGATTTTCATTTTCGCGCAGCCGAAGACCGCGATGTCCGATCCACCCGGCCCGCGAAAGCCCATCAGGTCGCCGGGGAGCATCTGGTTATTCCGACCGAGATGCCCGTCGAGATGGAGGCGAACCAGGCCGCCGTCGCGCGGCTCAGTGCTGGCGATGCCATAGTCGAACGTGCCCGCTTTCCATTGGCGGGTCTTCCGATCAAAACAGTACCCGGTCGTCTTCTGATTCAAATAATCGGCGGGATAACCCGCATCGACACGGAGATCGATCCACGTGCCATCGGGATCGATTGCTTCGATCGTCCCCTGGGTGTGCGGGGCCTTGTCGCAGCGGAGCGTCAGACCCCGCAACGTCACGTCGGTGCACCCGTCGAAAGAAATGCCGGTCTTTGTTGGCTCCGCCCGTGCGAAGGTGACGCCGGTGGCGTCGATTTCAAAGTCGGATAGGTTTCGGAGGCGGAGACGGTCGTCCATCGGATAGACGCCAGGGGATATGACGATTTTCTTTTGCCCGGCGAGGTAAGCAGCATCGATTGCGCGCTGGAGTGACTCGGTGTTCGTGGGAACGATCGCCGTTGGCGATGTCTTCTGTGCCTGGTCCTCAGCCGCAGCGCAGCATGGCATGATGAGGACCACGGTGATGCTCAAATAGCAGAGGATGCCACGGCAGGCCATGTGGTTCAGATACTCTCGCCGACAGCTTCCCGTTGCGGGCCGAGGACGCTGTCGATGATGTCGCTGACCTGGTCGTAGCCGAAGCCACGGCGGGAAAGCAGGCCGGCAAGCTTTTTGCGCGCCACGATCGGGTCGAGGCCGCCTAAACGCGCCGCATGTTTTTTGGCAAGCTGCCGAGCAGTGGTCAATTCTGACTGGGCATCATACTTTTCGCCCAGCACCCGCTCGGCGATTTGCTGTGACACGCCATGCTGCAGCAGATCCATCATCACCGGGTCATTGCCAAGGGGCATCCGCCGCTACGTTGCGTTCGTGCCGTTGCAACGTCCTCTGGAAACGGCGAGCAAGCTCGCCGGCTAAAGGGGGGAGCCGGACGGAGATTCTTGCGCTGGTTTCATCGCCGTTTTTTCTTTTTGTTGCGGTCCTTTTTTTCCATGAAGCCGGACTTTTTGGTGCGGAGTTGCGGGCCGCCGGGCATGCCGAGGCTGGCGAGGTCGCCGCTCATCAGGCTTTTCATCAGCTTCATTCGGCCCATCATTCCCATGCCGCCGACGGCTTTCATCATGTCCCGGCTCTGCTCGAACTGCTTGATGAATTGACTCACCTCATTGAGCTCGACGCCCGCGCCGCGCGCGACGCGCCGGCGGCGCGAGCCGTCCATCAGATCGGTGTTGCCCCGCTCCTTGCGCGTCATCGAATCGTAGATGGCGCGCATGTGGCCCATCTGCTTCTCGATATCCCCCTCGTTC